>ENA-UOJE01003284-UOJE01003284.1-human-gut-metagenome-genome-assembly--contig:-C23-NODE-3284-length-11092-cov-15.244994_pt1 | contig 11092 bp, 7 predicted proteins | sample MGYA00242341_ERZ723888 | MGnify/ENA metagenome assembly ERZ723888 | reverse complement strand
TCATTATCGTCGATCCCGAACGCGAATATGGCGAGCTGGTACGGGCATTGGGCGGTGAGGTCATTACCATCTCTGCCTCTGATCCAAACGGCTGTCACATCAATGCGCTGGACTTGTCTGAGGGCTACGGCGACGGCAAGGAGCCGCTGGTGATGAAGTCCGAGTTTATTATGTCACTGTATGAACAACTCATGGGCGCGGACAAGATCGAGCCGCAGGAAAAGTCCATCATCGACCGCAGCGTGGGAAACATCTACCGGGAATATCTGAAAAACTATCAGGGTGAGCCGCCTACGCTGAAAGACCTCTATGACGATTTGATGAAGCAGGTCAACCCGGAGGCGCACCGGATCGCACTGGCGTTGGAGCTGTTCACGGTGGGCAGTCTGAATGTTTTTTCCCACCAGACCAATATCAACACAAAAAGCCGTATCCTCTGCTTTGACATTCAGGACCTGGGTGAAAATCTGAAATCGGTGGGCCTGTTGGTGATGCTGGACGCTATCTATAACCGCGTCATTCAGAACCGCAAGGCGGGGAAATACACCCATGTCTACATCGACGAGATCTATCTGTTTTTCGCCAACGGGAGCGGCAGCGGACACAGCATTACCAATTACAGCAGCGAATTTCTCTACAAGTGCTGGAAGCGCTTCCGCAAATATGGCGCGACGCTCACCGGCATTACACAGAATGTGGAGGAATGTCTGCTGTCCAATACGGCGCGTATGATGTTCGCAAACTCCGAGTTTCTGCTGATGCTCAATCAGGCCACCACCGACCGGGAGCAGCTTGCCCGACTGCTGGGTGCGTCGGATACGCAGATGAGCTATGTAGACAACGCGCCTGCCGGTCATGGGCTCATCAAGGTAGGCGGGGCCATCGTGCCCTTCGCCAATGAGCTGCCCAAAAACACGGAGCTGTACCGCCTAATGTCAACACGCCCCGGTGAGGACTGACGCTATGCGGGACTTGAAAATCAAACCCGGCATGGACACGCCAAAGGCAAAGTTGAAGAACCCCGCGCCTAAAGACGCCGATTCCCTTCTGAAAAAGCACATGGACAAACGGCAGCGAGAAAAGGAGCCGGAGAGCCATGATCCTGTGCGCTATGCTACCGACCGCGTGGAGAAAACTATGCGCCGTGGTGCATCTGGGGCGGCGGATGCCTCGCGGCGTATGATAAAGCATTATCAGGAGCAGAAACGGCAAGGTAGGAATAGTGCGTCGGAAAGCCGTACTGCGGCAGAAACGCTCGAAACCGTGGACGGTGTGACGCCAACAGAAAGGGCCCTGCCCGATACGCCTGCGGCGTATTCTGATGTACTGCAATCACACGCCGCACGAAACAAAGTCGGAAATCAGACCGTACCTCCGCAAAATCGCGGTGGTACAAAAAGCGCAAATGCCGCCCCGCAGGAGCGTGGGCGGCAGAAAGCCATACAGGACGCAAAAGCCGCCTATCGGCGGAACCTTGCCGAAAAAAGAACAACAGAAAGCCCTTTTACGTCTCCACGGTCAGACCGCGGAGATACAACGGCCCCTCTGCACAAAAGCAATTCGGGCGCATCGCTCAAGGGTGGTCCTGCCCCAAAGAGCGGACAGGCCATGACCACGGCCACGCGCACCATGCGTGTTCGACCAACTGACCACGCAGCGCCGAACAATGCAATCATCACGCGCCGCGCAAGGGCGGCGGCACAGCGCAAGGCACAGCAGACAATGCTCCAGACATCCGCAAAGAACGGAGGCAGGGGGGCAAAAAAGATGGGCGGCGCAATGGTGCAGGCGGTACAGACGATTGGGAGAGGTATCGCGTCCGCTGCAAGTTCCATCGTGGCGGCAGGCGGCGGTGCGGTGGTGCTGGTGCTGATACTGACGGTGATCCTTGTGGCGGCAATCGTGGCATCACCCTTCGGCATCCTCTTTTCCAACGAAAGCCGGGAGGCAGGCGTTGTGCCGCTCTCCGCTGCGGTGGCGCAGGTCAACTATGAGTTCAATGAGCGGTTGGAAGCCCTGCAAACGGCAGATGATTATGATTCCATCTCCGTGACCGGCCAGCCTGCCGATTGGATCGAGGTGCTGGCGGTGTTCGCGGTGAAGGTGGCAGGCAGTAACGATGCGGACGCCGCGGATGTGGCCACCATGGATGCCGACCGCATCGCTCGCCTGAAAGCGGTCTTTTGGGACATGACCGCAATCGCAACGGAGGTGGAAACGATCAACCACCCCGGCAGCGGTGATGACGATGGCTGGACGGAGCGAAACCTCTATATCACCATTACCGCAAAAACGGCAGAGGAAATGAAAACCGCGTATCACTTCAACCGCAATCAAATTGCGGCGCTGGAGGAGCTGCTGGAACAGCGGGCGCTTCTGCTGGAGTTGTTGGAGGATGTGTACTCCGTCAGCGGGGATACGGCGGCGCTGCTCCGCAATCTGCCGGAAGATCTATCCCCGGAGCGCGAGGCGGTGGTACGCACCGCCTGTTCTCTTGTCGGCAAGGTGAATTATTTTTGGGGAGGAAAATCCCTTGTGATCGGCTGGGACGTCCGGTGGGGCGAGCTGCGGCAGGTCACGGCGGCAGGCAGCTCCACTACCGGGACCTATCGACCCTACGGACTGGATTGCAGCGGATTCGTGGACTGGGTATTTTACAACGCCACAGGCGGGGACTACATCATCGGTCACGGGGGCGGAGCGATGATGCAGCATACCTACTGCACCCCAATCTTATGGGAGGACGCACAGCCTGGAGATCTTGTCTTTTACCCCGAAGATAACCATGTTGGCATGGTGGGCGGTTGGGATGAGGACGGAAATATTTTAATCATCCACTGTGCCAGCGGCTATAACAATGTGGTCATCACCGGCAAAGAGGGCTTTACCTCTGTCGGACGACCTGATTATTATGTACAGCGGGAGTGATTGGAACGAATATGTAGTTCTTTGCCTGATTGTCAATGCTCTTGAAAAAACGACCCGATTCGCATATAATACATGACGATGTGACAGCGGAAAGGGGCGTGGACGGCATGATCTCCGACGAAGAACTTTACAGGCAATATCTGCACGGTGATGAAGCTGGACTTGAAGCTCTGATGAAAAAATACGGCGATCTGCTGACCCTCTACATCAACGGTTATCTGCATGATGTTCACGAGGCGGAGGACTTGATGATTGAAGTCTTTTCCTATCTGTTCACGAAAAAGCCCCGTATCCGGGACGGCGGATTTAAGGCTTACCTCTATAAAGCGGCGCGGCACATGGCTTTACGCCACAAAAGCAGACGGCGACTTTTCTTCAACCTGGATGACCTGACCGAGGAGCGGGACGGACAAACGCTGGTGGATGAGGTCATCCGAACAAAGGAACGGGATCAGATTTTGCATTTCTGCATGGATGAGTTAAACCCGGACTATCGGGAGGCCCTTTATCTGACCTATTTCGAGGGCATGAGTTACTTGCAGGCCGCCGAGGTCATGGGAAAAAGCGTGAAGCAGATTACTAATATAGTATACCGGGGGAAAGAGCGTCTGCGCGGATTATTGGAACGGGAGGGGATCACAAATGTTGAGCCATGAGGAACGGATTGCAGAAGTAAAACGGCGTATCGCGGAAAAAGAGCATCAAAAAAGGCTGCGGCAGGCACGGATCGCCGCCGTTTCCGGCGTGGCAGCGTGTCTTGCGGTGATTGTGGGCGTTTCCCTGTTCATGCCCGGTATTGTGGAGCAAATCGAGCTGGGAATTTCCTCCGGCTTTGAAACAGCGGCAACAATGTTCGGCGGCAGCGCCACGCTGGGATATATCGTCATCGGACTGCTTGCCTTTGTTCTCGGCGTATGCGTGACGATTTTGTGTTTCCGAATCCGTCTGCTGAACAAAGAGGAACAGACGGAGGAGCAAAAGGGGGACAATGCGGATGGAACTTGTCAGTAACCTTTTGCAACTCATCGTTACCCTGCTGGGCTTTAGCCTGAGCGGAATCCGGTATCTGAAAAGCCGGACACAGGCGTATTTCCTGCTGACCTGCTTTTATGGCTGCTTTGCCCTCGGCTCTCTGTACTGGACGCTGTATTTGCTTTTATATTCTGAAACACCGCAGGTCTTTTATGTGTCGGAGTTTGGCTGGGTAGCCAGCGTCATTTTTCTTTACATCCTGCAATACGCGCTTTCCTCCGCGGAGGAAAGGGGCTTTGCGTGCCGCAAAGCCCTAATCGCCCTCTTGATCGGCGTTCCGCTGTGCGTGCTTTACTGCACCTTTGGAGACATCCTCTCCAATCTGCTCTGGTGCGGTTTGATGATCGTTGTTTCCTATCATGCGATCCGTGGCCTTGCTTATGCTCGGGCGCAGGTAGGGGCAGCACGCGATATGCAATATTTTCACATTGGGGTGCTGTGCTATGTGGCGGCGGAATATGCTTTTTGGACTTCCGGCTGCTTCTGGCCGGGGGATTCCATTCCCAGCCCCTACTGCTGGCTTGACTTTCTGCTGACGCTCTGCATCTTCGCCCTGCTGCCAGCCACAGGAAAGGCGGTGCGGGAATGACCTATATTGAAAATGTATTTATCTGTATGGCGTCGCCCCTACTGATCGCCGCCCTGTGCATGGGAAAGCGGCGGACAAAGTTCTTTCTGTTTTGCCTTGCGGGAATGGGTGCGTGTCTGCTCTCCGCTTACATCAATGCCTTTCTCGCCGCACTTTATGGGGCGGACACCTTTGGCGCAACTGCGGAGATCGCCCCGGTGGTGGAGGAAGTGATGAAGCTTCTGCCGCTGCTCTTTTACCTTCTGGTATTCGAGCCGAGGGCAGAACAGATCAAGATCGCCGCCGTGATCACTGCGCTTTCCTTTGCCACCTTTGAAAATGTCTGCTATCTGATCCAAAACGGGGCCGGACATTTTTCCTTTATTTTCTTCCGGGGCATCGGAACGGGAGCGATGCATGTCATCTGCGGGGCCATCGTCGGAGGAGGGCTTGCGTATGTGTGGCGGCGGATGTGGTTGAAGATTGCCGGAACCTGCGGCCTGCTGGGAGCGGTCATCACCTTTCATGCGATCTATAATCTGCTGATTGCCTACGGCGGCGCGGCGCAGTATATCGCCTATCTTCTGCCTATGCTGATTCTGACAGCGGGAAAGTCGCTTGCCCGCCGTCTGACACCATAATGAAATAGATTTTTCTCTTTTGGGAGCTGCCTTTGTGCGGCTCTCAAATTTTTTGAAAAAATTTGATTTTGGGGTGAGAGTTTTTCTGTGTTTTTGTACCTATATAAGTGAAAGGCTTTTTAAGCTGAGTTTTCAGAGAGGAGGTTTTGCGTGTATGTACGATACAGAAAAGCGTGTTGCGATAGTAAAAAAGCGAATAGCGGAACACCGCCGCAGGCAGGCGCGGCGAAGCATCCGCAGTTTGTCTGCCCTGTGCGTCCTGCTGTTCCTGTCCCTTGTGGGAACGGTGGGAACGGTAGGGACGGTACGGGGCCAGCCGATAGATGCCGCAGGAATGTACGGCGCGATCCTGCTGCATGAGAGCGCGGGCGGATATGTGCTGCTGGCGGTGGCGACGTTTATGCTGGCCGTGGTGATCACGGTCGTCTGTATGCGGCTGCATGAACGGGAGAAGTAAAAACAGAAACAAGAACAAGAACATAAGGAGGACGCAACATGAAAAAAATCCTGTCCCTGCTTTTGACCCTCTGCCTGCTGCTGGGCGTTCTACCCTCTCAGGCCCTCGCCTATGTGGGGGACATTATATCGCCTGGCAGTACAAATGTGCAGACGAGCACGAACAATAATTCGCTCGTCCTACAAAACGACTATATCCGTGTGACGCTGAACAGGCAGACCGGCATCCTCACGACCGCTCCGACTGCGGCATCGGACAGCCCCGGCCAGCAGAAGCCCTACTGCGAGTTCATCACGTATGATAACGGAATCGGTTACAATAAGAAAGAAATCACACATCCCGCAACGCTCAGTCTGAAAAGCGCATCGTTTGTGGAGAAAACGCCGAACGGCGACACAAAGGCCATTAAGGCGGAGTATGCTCTGACATTCGAGCTGTCCGGGAAATCTGTTTCCGCAACGACTGCGGTTTACTATGAACTGGTGCAGTGCGGAGAAAATAAGTCGTCAGCAGACGCATGGGGCGTGCTGACGTCCGTTGATAACATCAAAATCAACGCCAACAGCTTCGGCGACCTCAACCTGGCTACCGATATGAGTGCTTGGTGGGGCTATACCCTCGACGGCTTCAGCGGTATGGGGCACGCCAACGCCACAGACGGCCCCGCCATCAAGATGAGCCGTACCGTCGTCAAGAATGAGGCAGAAGATGAGATTTCAACCGAAAGCTCCGTCATCACCAGCAAGGTGGATGATTTGGATACCTGGCAATCTTTCTCACAGGGGACGGATTGGTGCTACAACTACATCACCGAGGTCTATGTGGACGGCTACGCCTGGGCAAATCCCTTTGTAGGACTGTCGGGCTACTATAAGAATAAGACCATCAAAGCCTATCTGCCCGATACGGTCAGCGTCACGCCGGGCAATAACCCCAGCAGCACCCGCGTGGAGTGCAGAAACGATATTGGTTACTATTTCAGCGGTGACGAGAGCTATCCGAATTCAGGACGCTTTCTCTGGGGCTTCCGCAATCTGACAAAAAATGCGGCTGATGTTCCATCAGAGCCGGACAAGGTGGAAGTATCCATCAACGCCAAGCGGCTTGCTGCCTTTGCTGACGGGAATGACGGCGTAACGGTGGAATATGTTGCCGATGACGCGGCGCTGAACGCGCTGAAACAGCGGTACGGAAATCCCGTCGCCCTCATCAGCGGCGACTATGAGAGCAAAAACGGCACGGACTTTGCCTTTACCGGCGGGGCGGCGCTGCTCTCGCCCTCTGTGACGGCGACATGGGGAAATGGCGGTGAGCTCGTCATTCACAAGGACGGAACAATCACCCACAGTGGCCTGAGCCTGAATGCGCCCAGCTTCAAGTTCTATCAGCCGAACAGCGGCGCGGGCGAGGAATTGAAAATCAAGCTCACACAGGACGGCTTTTTGTTTGAGATTGACCCCGAAAAGAACGACGCCGTGATCTATGTGGACATCCCCTATGCCACGGCGAAGCTGGAAAAGGTCACCGCTGATGCCGCGGGAAACCTGGTGTTCGCCGGCGGGATCAGCTTCCAGACGGTCTTTGAAGGGGCGAGCTTCACCTTGAAAGAGCTGGGCTACGGCTTAAATGACAAAAATGAATTTGCGGTCAATGGCGTCCATGCCACGGGCAGCTTTGACACGGCCAAGACGCTGTCGCTGGAGCTGGCGAAGGTCGAGGGCGAGGTCAACACCTTCAAGGGGAAGGAGAAATATGCGTTCACGCTGGAACTGAACGCCTTTGACCTCTTTGAGACTGAGGCGGAGCTGGAGCTGGTGCGCAGCAAAAAGGACGGCAGCCTGCTCCCCAATACGCTGTACTTCTATGTCGCGGCACGCCCCGGCATCCCTCTCATTCCGCCGGTGCCCATCGGGCAGCTCAACGGCGGCGGCGCGGGCTTCAAGGATCTTGCCGCCACGGTGAACGGCGACTACTTTGCCATTCCGCCCCTCAAGCTGCGGGGTACGCTGAAGGGCACCTATCTCCACCTCATCGAGGGCAAGGGAGATGTGGTCATCGGCCCCAGCGAAATCTCCCTCAAGGCGAGCGATGTGGGCATCGTGGGGACGAACGCGTCCATCATCGACAGCTTCGGCTATTCTCTCCAGCTCAACGGCCAGGAGCGGACCTATCACGGAACGACCTACAAGGGCATTTACTTCGTCGGTTCCGAGACCCTTGAACTGGATCTGCCAAGCACTGAGATAGACGTATTTATCCTGGATACCTCCATCGAGCTGGGTGCGTTTGGCGGAACGGGTACGAAAAATGATACAAAGCATTTGTATCTCGGCGTGGGTGCCAACGCCGTTGTCAAAAGCAAGGTGCAGGTTCCAAGCGATGTTCCCGTGATTGGCGGCTGGAAGCTTGGCAGTTGGGACGTTAACCTCATTGTGGGCGGACAGACGGAGTTCCCGCTTGAGAACGTCAGCGTTGACGAGGGCATGAAGCAGGCGTTCAGCAATATTGACGTGTACCTGGGCGCGATGACCGGGGTATATGCCGGAATTATCGACGCGCGGCTGTGGGTGCTTGTGCCGAACATCGTGGAGACCAACTTCCGCAGGGGCGGCGGTTGGGATGTTGAAACCAAGTGGTTTGGCAGACTGTCCGAATGGGACTGGTCGGAACGCGGCGTTGAGCCGGTGGTGCAGGCCATGCAACCGGAGGACGGCGGCGAAGACGTTCCCATGCTGCTCGCGCTGGAGCCTGTGGCACTTGAAAACGGTGGGAATACAAAGACCATTGAGGTGAACGCTGATAAAGACAACGGCGAAACACCGTACATCCTGCTGGCCTTTGAGAATACGGTCACCGAGCAGGAAATCAAGCAAGCCCTGTCCGTTACAAAGCGTGGTGAAACCAGCCCCACCAATATTTACTGGGTTGGTGATGATTACGAAATCAATTCTGCCTATACCATCAACGCAGATACCGACATCATAAAGAATAAGGATGACGGGAAAGACTACCGCGTGGTGATCCTGCGGCTGACGGAGGGCGGAACCTACGAGGTCAACACAGGCTCGCTTGCGCTTGAAACGGATAAATCTCAGGGGGTTTCCATTGCGCCGTTCGAAAGTCTGGAATTGCACTTGAATGACAATCGGGTGTCCGGTGAGATCAAATACGCCGAAACGGATACGAAATATGTGCTGCGCACCTATTTTGCCAACGCCAAGGGCGGCGCCGACTATCTCGTGGACGAGCAGACCGTGGCGGATTCCGCTGACATTTCGGTCACGATCCCCACGACGGGCGGACTGGCCCCTACGGGCGAGTATTATGTGACCTCCTTCCTGATGACGGAAAAGGAAGCCGACCTGGATGATGACGGCGAGCTGGAAAAAGCGCTGGTGGGCATCGACAGCCAGTCGTTCAGCGACCCGGTCTCTTATGCGAACACCACCCAGCCTGACGCTCCCGCGAGCGCCAGCCTGGACTTCACCGGCAATGAGGTCATGCACGCGGAATGGACTGCGGTTGAAGGCGCGGAGGGCTACCGTGTGACGGTCTATCAGCAGGACGGGAACGACTGGATCGATACCGGCTTTGGCTACGACCTGGACAAGAACACCACCGCCCTCAACATGGCGCTGACCGTGGGCGGCGAGGAAACAAAAGGGTCTAAAAATCTTTCCGCGAAGGAGACCTATCAGATCGGCGTGAGCGCCTACCGCACCGTGGAGGGCGGCAAGTATTACAGCATAGAGACCAAGTCCAACGAGGAATACCTGCCGGAATACACGCCGCTGAAACTGACACTCTCTGTAAACGGCACGACCTGCACAGCAGACGAAAATGGCGTGTACCACGCCTATATCGGCGGTGAATCGAATACGCTGGCGGTAAGCTGCGCTGACGACAACTCCAATGCTACTTTCAAGGTTACAAGAATGGACAAGACTACCGAAAACGAGATTGCGGCGAGCCAGGATGGTAGCTATACAATCCCTGATTTTGAGGGCAGCCTGATGTTCAAAATCGACGGCATTTCAAGCGTCACGGGCAGTTCGACCGCCAAAGATGTGACCAGCGTATTCCTGCTGGTGAGCGTGGACAAGACCGCCCCCGTGCTGACCCTCTCTGATCCGATATTCTATGCCGATATGACCACGGGTGCGTATAAAATCACCGGAACGGCGGACGCGGGAAGCGAGATTCTATACGGAAATGATGGTAAGTCGGTCTACGCGAGCAGCGACGGAACCTTTACTATTCCCGGTACACTGGAGCATGAAAACAGCGGTGTCCTTTCCCTCTACGCGCAGGATGCCGCAGGGAGCAAATCAGATTTGCAGTTTGCGCTGATTACCAAGCAGGAGCAGTATGCTGTTACGGTGAACGGAAGCTACGCACAGGATTCGGGCGCTGGGAGCTACGCTGAGGGTGCGATGGTCACAATCCGTGCGGGAACGCGCAGTGGCTATCAGTTCAGCGGCTGGACTTCCAACAGCGGTGTTACTTTCGCAGACGCGAGCAGCGCGACAACGACCTTTACTATGCCAGCTTCCGCCGTAACGGTCACGGCGAACTGGAGCAGCTCCGGCGGTTCCTCGTCCGGTGACTATGATGAGCCGAGCTGGCCTGTCACCGCGCCCGACACGGAAAACGGGAGCATCACCGTTCGGCCGAAGAACGCCTCCAAGGGCGACACCGTGACCATCACGACCAAACCCGACGCGGGCTATGAGCTGGAAAGCATGACTGTCACCGATAGGAACGGCAAGGCGCTGGGGCTGACCGACAAGGGCGATGGAATCTACACCTTCAAAATGCCCGCGGACAAGGTGGAAATCAAGGCCAGCTTCGCGCCGGAAAAGACCGCACAGGACTTCTTTACGGATGTTCCCGCAGGCAGTTATTATGAGGACACCGTACTGTGGGCAGTCAGGAACGGGATCACAGGCGGCATCGGCAACAAGCAGTTCGGGCCCAACGATCCCTGCACCCGCGCGCAGATCGTCACCTTCCTGTGGCGCGCGGCGGGCAGTCCTGAACCCGAAACCCGCGCCATGCCGTTTACCGACATCCCCGTGGGCAGCTATTATTATGACGCTGTGCTGTGGGCGGTGGAGAACGGCATCACCGGCGGCACCGGCGACGGCAAGTTCAGTCCCGATGCCACCTGCACCCGTGCGCAGAGCGTGACCTTCCTGTACCGCGCGGCGGGCAGCCCCGCGGTCAGCGGCAGCGCTGAGTTCGGTGATGTGGCGACCAATGCCTATTACGCCGACGCGGTGGCATGGGCCGCCAAGAACGGCATCACCGGCGGCATCGGCGGCGGACTGTTCGGCTCCGGCAACGACTGCACGAGAGCCCAGATCGTGACGTTCCTCTATCGTAACTATCAGAGCAAGTAACCGTATACAAACCCCGCAATAAGAACGGCGGCAAAGGATCACCATGTCCTTTGCCGCCGCCTTT
>ENA-UOJE01003275-UOJE01003275.1-human-gut-metagenome-genome-assembly--contig:-C23-NODE-3275-length-11119-cov-5.787690_pt1 | contig 11119 bp, 10 predicted proteins | sample MGYA00242341_ERZ723888 | MGnify/ENA metagenome assembly ERZ723888 | reverse complement strand
CAGAGCGCCGCGTCGCCGGAAACATCGCCGACCGGCACGGCTTGATATGCAGACATATAGGCGTTGAGCGTGAATTCGCTGGCACGCACGCCGTTGATCTCCACATAATCCACACTGGTGTTCATGGTGTGGGAAAGCGGGTTGCCGTCGCAGCAGGCGGCCGCATGATAACCGGTAAAGACTGCCGCGTCCCAATCGCCGTGCTGGATGCCGCTCATCATGCTGTAAACATCGCCCGCCCAGCCCCGGTTGATCTGCACCTCTTCGGGCAGAACAGAGGGGTCGATGTTGCGGGCGGAATCATGGGCGTCCTTTACCAGAATGCGCTCGCCGCCTGCCGCCAGAGCGCCGCGGCAGGCCGCGGCCACCTCCCGGCTCATCTGCTGCTTAAAATAGGCGTAATCCCCGTCCGGCCTGCCCGGCTCGGTCTCGCTCCATGCGGCGATGCCGCAGGTGCCTTCGATATCGCTGGAAATGAACAGATTCATGGCGTTTCTCCTTTTCTTCCTCTTTGGCGTCCGGCGCGCCGCCGGGGGCGTTTTTTTCATCATAGCACAAAACCGCGGCCGTGCAAATACACGGCCGCTTTGCCTGTTGAAAAATCGTTTGTCCGCCCGGATATGTGGCGGGCGGGCAACCCTCTCTCCGTATTTTCCGCGCGCGGCCTTTACCGCGTGACGTTGCGGATCCAGTTGCCGCCCGCGATGCGGCGCAGACAGAAAAATGCCTTCAGCGGCATGTCGCATTTCAGCACGGCCAGCACCAGCACCGGCGGCGCGCCCAGCCAGAATGCCGCTGCCGCGCCCAGGGGGACCATCGCCCAGATACAGCCTACATCCGTGACAGCCGCGAAACGGGTATCCCCCGCGCCGCGCAGCACACCGCTGATCAGCGGGCAGGTGAACGCCATAAAGAAAATGGCCGCCGCATATACATACATCAATTGGTCGGTCAGTACGCGGGTGCTTTCCTTGATGTCATAAATGCCGATGACCGGCCCCTTCACCGCCAGCAGCAGCGCCGCGCACACCACGCCGATGACGGCGTAGATCTGGATGAGCTTGTTGACACAGGCCCGGGCGTACGGATAATCCCCCCGGCCCACCAGCATGCCCACCAGAACGGCCGAGGCATTGGACACCCCCAGGATGATGCTCGTTGCCATCTGGAACATCACATTGCAAATGCTGTTGGCCGCCACGATATCGCTGCTCATATGCCCCAGGATGACAGAGTGCATGGAAATGGCGACGCTCCACAGCAGCTCGTTGAGCATCACGGGCAAACCGTAGCGCACCAGGTCCCGGGCGAGGCCGCCCGACGGCCACAGCAGCATATGCAGGCGGAAGCGGATCTTCTTTTCCCACACGAGCATATAGGCGATGATCATCACGAACTCCGCCACGCGCGCCAGCACAGTGCCGACGGCGGCACCCGCCACGCCCATGCGCGGCGCGCCGAACTTGCCGAAGATGAACACGTAGTTGAAAAACACGTTCACCGCAAACGACACGCCGTAGATCGCCACCGAGACGTTGACGGTCTCCACGCTGCGCAGCACCACCAGGAATGTGGACGTGACGCCGTAGAAGAAATACGACAGCGACACGATGCGCAGATAGGATGCGCCGGCCTCGATAACGGCGGGCTCGGCGGTGAATATCTGCATCACCGGGCGCGGGAACAAAAACAGCACCAGTGTGAACAGCAGCCCCGCCGCGGCCGAAATGCGCAGTGCCAGGCTGGCGACGCGGCAGATAGAATCCACGTCCTTTTTGCCCCAGTACTGGCTGCACAGCACGATGGCGCCGCCCGCCACGCCGAATCTGGCTACGGGATAAATAAAGTACACCTGGTTGGCCAGACTGGTGGCAGAGAGCGCCACCTCGCCCAGCCCGCCCAGCATCAGGGTATCCATCAGGTTGACACTGTACGAAATGACATTCTGCAGCGCCACAGGCAGTGTGAGCGCCAGCAGGCTGCGGTAAAACGAGCGCTCTACATGAATTTTCGGATTTTTGGCTTGCACGGGTCTCCTCCTGCCTCTCCCGTGCAAAAGGGCCGCCCGGCAGGGCGGCCCTTTTGCTTTTGGGAGGTAATGAGTGTTTGAGTGCTTGAAGACTCTTTGAACACCGGAAATACCGGCGTATCTATTGTATAACGGTAAGCGCTAATTACCGTTGTACACGTCCGGAACCGTCGCCGCCCGCCAGCTTTTCCACTTCGGGCACGGTGACGAAGTTGTAGTCGCCCTCGATGGAGTGCTTCAGGGCGGAAGCCGCCACCGCGAACTCCACCGCGGCCTGGGTGTCCTTGCCGGACAGCAGGGCGTAGATCAGGCCGCCGCCGAAGCTGTCGCCGCCGCCGATACGGTCGATGATGTGCAGATGATACAGCTTGGAGAAGCAGTACTCATCCTTGGCCACGTTGTAAAGCATGGCGCTCCAGTCGTTGTCAAAGGCAGATTTGCTCTCGCGCAGCGTGATGGCGACCATCTCGAAGTTGAATTTGTCCGCCAGCTGTTTGGCTACGCTCTTATAGCCTTCCTTGTTCAGCTCGCCGCCGGTGATGTCGGTGTTCTCGGCCTCGATGCCGAATACGTCTTTGGCATCCTCCTCGTTGGAGATGCATACGTCTACATACTGGCACAGCTCCGTCATGGCGGCGCGGGCTTCGTCGCGCGTCCACAGCTTGCCGCGGTAGTTCAGGTCGCAGCTGATCTTCACGCCGTGAGCTTTCGCGGCCTTGCAGGCCTCCTTGCAGATCTCCACCACATTGGCGCCCAGCGCCGGGGTGATGCCGGTGAAGTGGAACCACTCCACGCCCTCAAAAATGGCATCCCAGTCGAAATCAGCCGTAGTCGCCTCGGAAATGGCGGAATGGGCGCGGTCATAAATGCACACGCTGGGACGCTGGGAAGCGCCCTTCTCGTTGAAGTAGATGCCCACACGGTCGCCGCCGCGGGTGATCTTGCTGGTGTCCACACCGTAGCGGCGCAGGCTGTTCACCGCCGCCTGGCCGATGGCGTGGGCGGGCAGCTTGGTGACGTAAGCGGCGTCCAGGCCATAGTTGGCCAGGCTGACGGCCACGTTGGCCTCGCCGCCGCCGAAAGTGAATTCCAGGTGGTCGGCCTGGACGAAGCGCTCGTAGTTATAGGGCTGCAGGCGGATCATCAGCTCGCCGAAGGTAACAACTTTCTTTGCCATGAAAAAATACTCTCCTGTCTTTTATATATCTTATCTGCAATTATAAAAACATTGAACCGCAAATGCCGCAGCTCAGGCCGCTTTTTACAGCCTTGCTGTGCAAAGCTGTAAAAAATTACTTCTGCACGAGGTGGACGGCGAAACCGGCGATCTCGTCTTTGAAGTAAATGGCCTTGGGGCTGGCGGTCTCCTCGTTGAACTCGAAGCCGCGGCTCTTGAAATAGGCGATAGCGCGGGGCAGCGTGTTGGTGCCGATGGCGATGTGGCCGTTCTTTCCCAGATACTGCTTTTTCATGATCTCAATGGCCCGGCTGCCGCAGAAGATGCTGCTGTTGCCCTCGGAAACGTCGAAGCCGAACATCAGCTCGAACAGCTTGGCGGCCTTCATGGCTTCCTCGGCGTTCTCGGTGTTGATGCCGATGTGCTTGACCTCGAAGCCCAGCATGGTGTTGACGGCCTCGCGCGTCAGACGCTCGATTTCGTCCCAGTTTTCGGCCTCGATGAGGTCCTTCTTCACCATCCAGGTGCCGCCGCAGGCAATGATCTTGTTAAAGGACAGGTAGTCCAGCAGGTTTTTGGCGTTGACGCCGCCCGTGGGCATCCAGCGCAGGTTTGTGTAAGGGCCGGCCACGGCTTTCAGCTTGGCGACGCCGCCGTTCTGTTCGGCCGGGAAGAATTTCACAACGTCCAGGCCCATGCTCATGGCCTGCTCCATCTCGCCCGGAGTAGCGGTGCCGGGCATCATCAGCATGCCCTTGTCGATGACATATTTGGTGATCTCGGGGTTAAAGCCCGGGCTGACGATGAACTTGACGCCGGCGGCGATGGCTCGGTCCGCCTGCTCCTTCGTCAGCACGGTGCCCGCGCCCACCAGCATTTCAGGTACTTCGGCCACGATGCGCTTGATGGCCTCCTCGGCCGCTGCGGTGCGGAACGTGACCTCGGCCGCGGGCAGGCCGCCTTTGACCAGGGCCTTTGCCAGAGGCACAGCCTTGTCTGCGTCGTCGATGGCGATGACGGGCACGATGCCGATGTCGTAGATTTTCTGAATCACGTCGTTCATAGCAATCTTCTCCTTTTATTCCCGGTGGGGGTGTGTTCCATATTGTGGAACGCCGTTCCACTTTCTTTCTGGCTTCATTATAAACGAACAGGTTTTATTGTCAATGCGATTCTTGCGTTTTTTGCCCAAAAGCGGATATTTCTTGCATCCAAGCGGGGCCGGGGGCTTGCGCTTTGGCGCAAAACAAGTTACAATACAGACGGAAAACCGTTTCGTATTGTGGAACGCAACAAAGAAAAGGGGGTGCTCTTGTGGAAAACAGCAACGGCGGCGTGCAGAGCGTGGCACGCATCTTCGCACTGATCGAAGTCCTGTGCGCACACCCCAAGGGCGCGTCCCTGCAGACCATCAGCGCCGAGAGCGGCCTGCCCAAAAGCACGGCGCACCGGCTGCTCTCCAGCCTTGTATCGCTGGGCTATGCGGTGCAGGACAGTTTCTCCACGCACTATCGGCTGACGATGAAGATGTTCGAGCTGTCCAGCGGCATCGTCAACGATATGGATATCATGTCCGTTGCAAAGCCGCATCTGGACAAGCTTTCCCGCCATACGGGCGAGGCGGTGCATCTGGTTATCCAGGACGGCGTGGACATCGTATACATCTATAAGGCGGAGGCCGGCGCCGGGCTGGGCGGCATGCGCATGTCCAGCCATGTGGGGCTTCGCATCCCCATGTACTGCACAGGCGTGGGCAAGGCCATTTTGGCCACCCAGAGCTACGGCGAGGCCGAACGCGTGTGGCGCAAAAGCAGCATCCGGGCGCTGACAGCGCATACCATCACGGATTTCGACGCATTCATCGAGCAGCTCAAGCGCGTGCGCATGGCGGGCTATGCCATCGACGACGAGGAAAACGAGCTGGGCATCCGCTGTGTGGCGCTGGCGGTGCCGGGCATGAACGGCCGTGCGGAGGCGGCGTTCAGCATCTCGGGCCTTGCCGCGCAGATGACGGACGACCGCATCGAGCATCTGGCGCGTATGGGCCTTGCCGCGCGGCAGGATATTCTGCGCGACCTCGGCTGGAAGTAGATCGCGGCATACAGGCACAAACGGGTGCGGCGCAGAATAAAATTATCATAAACAATCGGCGCAGGGAAAATACCAAAAAAGAAAAAACACGTTCTGAGGCAGCATTCCGCTTCGCTTCAGGGCGTGTTTTTTGTTGTTTATGCTTTTTGCGCGCGGTTTTGCACCGCGCCCGCTTTCTATGCTACTGCGCCAGCCGTGTGAGCACTGCGCCGGGCTGCGTCATCACCAGGTCTCCGCTGTGCATCAGCAGCGTGTCGGCGTCCTGCGCGAAGAAAACATAGGTCTCCTCCGCGCTGGGGCGCGTCAGCGTCAGAACGCCGCTCTCATAGCTCCACGTTCCCAGATACGTCGTCATCCCCTGATACACATTGCACATGAACATAAACGTGCCGTCGGCGTATAGCTCCAAATAGGGATCCTGCTCCCCCTCCGCGCGATCCTGTACGCTGGTAAAATGCCCCGGCCCCAGCGTTTCCGGCGCATCCTCCGGCGGTTCGGACGGCAGGCAGGAGGAGGACGCACCGGAGAAAACGGGCGCCCGCGGCGCCGCGGGGCCCCAAAGCGCGCTTTCCGCCGCACCGGAGGAGGACGCACTGTTCTGTTCCGCCGCGGAGCTGCCCGCGCCGCCGGCACAGCCCGCCAAAAGCGCAAGCGCAAGATACGCCGCCAGCAGCGCCGGCGCGCGCCGGGCCCTTCGTTTTCCCTTTTCCTGTATCATATCTTCAGGCCTCCTGTTCCGCCCTGCCCTTCCCGGGCCTTTTCTGTCCGGTCCATTCCGGAGCCGGGTCCTTTACCGGGCGTTCAGCGCGGCGTCCTGCGCCGCGATCCACGCGCCCACTTCTTTGCCCAACTTCGCCAGCGTTCCGGGAGCAAACGGGCTGTCCAGCCCGGCCGCCGCCACGAGACCCGGATACGTCTTGCCGCCGGCCTCGCCCACCAGAGCCAGGTACCGCCGCCAGGCGTCCTTTTTGTCGTGCAGAAACGCGGTGAAGAACTGCAGCGCCACCGTTTGGGCCAGGCAGTAGTCGATATAGTAGAACGGCACCTCGTAGATGTGCAGCTGGCGCTGCCAGCCCGCGCCGCGTCCGTAGAAGGGCAGGCCCGCGAAGTCCAGCCAGGGGCGGTATTCGCTTTCCAGCTTTGCCCATACTGCGTTGCGCTCCCCGGGCGTCAGGTCCGGCTCGGCGTACATGATGTGCTGGAATTCGTCCACCATGGTCCCGTATGGCAAAAAGTACATCGCGTCCTCGGCGTGGGCCAGTTCATACCGGGGCGTGTCCGTGCCGAAGAATTTTTCGTGATGCTCCGCCGTAAGGAACTCCATGGACATGGAGTGGATCTCGCAGCTCTCCATGCCGGGCTCCTCCAGGATCATGGGAAGGTCTTTCCGCGCGGCCACCCACGCGGCAAAGGCATGGCCCGCTTCATGCGTCAGTACGTCCACGTCGTCGGACGTGCCGTTGAAGTTGGAGAAAATGAAAGGCGCTTTGTAATCCGCCAGGTAGGTGCAGTAGCCGCCCGGGGCCTTGCCCTCCTTGGAGAGCACGTCGAACAGGCCTCCGTCGAACATTTCGTCAATAAATTCCGCCGTCTCGGGGCTGAGGGCATGGTACATTTCGCGGCCCGCGGCCAGTATTTCCTCCGGCGTGCCGTGGGGCGCGGGGTTTCCGTCCGCAAAGCAGAACGCGTCGTCGTAGAATTTCGGGTCCGCCACGCCGGTGCGGGCATACTGCAGCTTCTTCAGTTCCGCCACCACGGGCACGAAATCTTTTTTTATCTGCGCACGGTAGGCGGACATGTCCTACAGCGTGTAGCCGATGCTCCGCATGCGGATGGCGCCCAGGGGGATGAAATTCTCATAACCCAGCTTTCGTGCCTGGGCCGTACGGTTTTTCACCAGCTTATCGTACAATTCGTCCAGCTCGGCCCGGTGCGCATCAAACCATGCTCCCTCGGCTTCGTAGGCGGCTTTGCGCACGGCTCGGTCCGGGTTTTGCTTGTAAAGGCTCATCTGGCTGACGGTATTTTTTCTGCCGTCAAATTCGATCAGCGCCGAGGCGTACAACTTTTCATAAGCCGTGGTGAGGGCGTTTTCCTCCGCCATCAGCTCCAGAATGGCCGGGTCGGAGGACTTGACGTCCACCTCCATTTTTTCAAAAGTGAGCCTGCCCAGCGCCTGCTCCAGCTGTGTGCGGAACGGCGAGGCCAGCAGCGCGCGGTACACGTCCAGCTGGGCTTCGCCCAGCGCCGGGCTGTTTGCGTCAAAAAATTCCCGCTCGGCTTCGTAAAACGCATCCCGCGTATCCACGGTGTGGCGGATCTCAGCCAGGGTGGACATGGTGGAGATATGGCGGCTCAGCGTCTCAAATTCCCGGAACGCCTCCAGCTGTGCCTGCGCGTCCGGCGCGGCGGCGATGCGCGCGCGCAGCGACGCAAAGGTTTCCCGCGCCGCGTCAAAGTCCGGGCGAGCGTACTGCATCTGTTCAAATTTCATCCAAACAACTCCTTTTTCGCGGCGCACGGGCCGCGCCTTGCATTACAATTGTATCTTATCATAGAGCGGCGGGAAAGAGAATATGCAAAACGCCCGCGCCCTCCAAAAGAACCTGGGCCGCGCCGTCTGCATTTTACGGCTGCGCCGCGGCTCCGGCGCGCGCTTTTTCCATGCGCGCGGCGGGGAACAGCGGCAAAAGCGCCAGCAGCGTCACCAGCCCCGAAATCAGAAACAGACTGTTGCCGGGCACCATGCCCGCCACGCCGTGGACAATTTTTTCAACGCCGAAAGCATTGATAACAGGGGTGGCAATGGCCGGGCCGACGATCATGGGCACGCACACAAAGAACAGCTGCTTCACACCCTCGAACTGGCCGCGCTGGTCCTCCGGATACAGGTTTTTGATCCACGCTGTCAGCGCCTGCAGCACCAGGATATACCCCGCGCCGGCGCCGAACACACCGATAAGCAGCGGAACGAACGCCGTGGAAAAGCTGACGCCCAGAAGGCCCAGCAGATTACAGCCCACGGCCGCCGCGATGACCGGCCCGCACTTGCCGCGGTCGATGAAGCGGGCGGCGGGAATGGTGAGCACCGATGCGGCCAGCAGGCCCGCGCCCTGCACCACGCCCGTGAGCGTGTAGTCCATACCCAGGTTGTCGGTAAAGTAAACCGTGATGTACGGGAAATATACGTTGAAGCCGATGAAATACACCATCATCACCAGAAACACCCAGAACAGCTCCCGGTTGCGGCCCACGATCTTATAATCGAACACAGCGGCGAACTGGTGCCAAAAGCCCCGTGGGTCCCGGTTGGGGGCGAGGCCCGGCGCATCCCGCAGCGTGAACAGGCACAGCACGCCCACAGCAATGACCATGCCGCCCATGATGGTGAAAAACGCGAAGAAGTCCAGCGCGTCAATGATAATGCCCGACACAATGGCCCCGAAAATGGTGGCGAACACCGGCATCACGGCCAGCGCGCCGCCCACCTTGCCGCGGTTGCCCGCGCTGGAGATATCGGTCGTCCAGGGGTTGAACGCGCCGTCATTGCCCATGCTTCCGAAAAAGCTCATCACCGCGTCCGCCAGCACCACGCAGGTGGCCGCGAGCCACAGCGGATCTTTCGGCAGGAACTCCGTGACGCCGAAGCCGATGGTGAACACGCCCCACAGGATGTACCCGAACGCGATGAACGGGCGGCGCCTGCCCAGCCTGTCGCTTGCAGTGCCGATGAGGAACGTGCAGAAGGTGGACACCACGGCGGAAACGCCCACCATCCACGCCACGATGGACGGGTCCGGCGCGATCTTCCGGTATACAAAGGTATTGAACCAGGAGTTTTCGATGTTCCAGCAGATCTGCCCCGCCATTCCCAGCACCCAGATGAGCGCCCAGTTTTTGCGCGATATCTTTTCCATGCGACTGCCCCGCTTTCCGCAGACAGCGCGGCCGCAAGCGGCCCGCCGCCCAAAATATTTTTCATTCTGCCTGTATTGTATCATGGGGCGCGGCGCTTTGAAAGAAAAAACACGCGGATACTTGCAATTTTCCTTCCGCCGTCCTATAATAACCCTATCGCAGAGTAGAAGCCTGCGCGTTGGCCCCCAAAAAGGGCCGCAGTGCCGTTCCGACGGGGAGTTGCGGAACGGACGAAAAGCACCGCTTGCGGTGCAGGCTTCGCATTCCGCTGCTGCATGACGAATGCAACACGGGCCTGCCAGGGCCGCCCGGAGCCGCGCGCAAGCGCGCCGCCGTGCGGCTGTGCGCGGGCCTTTTGCCTCCTTTATGCGGCAACGCCAAAATAAAGGAGGTTTTTTCATGTCTGCTTTTCAATCCACATTCGATTCCCTGCGCGCCTTTCCCCGCCGCCTGTCCGACGCCGCCCGCGAGGTGCGGCGCACCGCCAGTCTGGCCGGGGCCGCCATGCTGGCGGCGCTGAGCCTGGTGCTCAACCAGTTTACCATCGCGGTCAGCCAGTTTCTGGAGATCGGCTTTTCCTTTCTGGCCGCAGGAACGTGCGCGTTCCTGTACGGCCCGTGGCTGGCCGGGCTAATGGGCATCGTCACCGACGTGGCGGGCTACTTTTTGCGGCCCAACGGCGGCTTTTTTCCCGGCTTCACGCTCAACGAGTTCCTGCTGGGCTTTTTATATGGCTGCTGGCTGTACAAAAAACCCGTGTCCCTGTGGCGCACGTTCTGCGCCTGCCTGTCCGCGGTGCTCGTCATCAACCTGGTGCTCACGCCGCTGTGGCTGAATATCATGTACGGCAACGCTTTCGTGATTTCCGGCATGCGGCTTATCAAAAATGCCGTTAAGCTGCCTTTGGACACCGCTTTGCTGTATTTTCTGCTGAAAGCTGTGGAAACGCACCGCAAAAAAGCTCTGTAACGCAAAACAGCCTCCTTTCCGCCCCCGCACGCGGCGCACGCCGCGCGCATACCATGGGGCAGAAGGAGGCAATTTTTATGCTTGAAAATAATAATGCAGTCCACGCCGTAGTCGATCCCGTCTATCCCGGCACCGCTTTGCGGCCCGGCAGCTCCGGCAGCGAAGTCGCGCGGATGCAGACCTATTTGAACGGCCTGCGCGACGCCAAGTACCCCACCCTCAACCGTCTGGTCGTGGACGGACGGTACGGCTCCGCCACCGCCAGCACCGTGATGCAGTATCAGGTGATCAACCGTCTTTCGATGGACGGCGTCATCGGCCACGATACCTGGAACGCCATCGTCAGCGATTACAATGCCACCATCGGCGGCAGCGCCGACACCTATCCCGGCATTCCCCTGCGCCCGGGCGACCGCAGCCAGGATGTGCGCCACATGCAGGGCCGTCTGAACGAAGTTGCACGCATCTACACCGGCATCAACACGCAGACCGTGGACGGCGCGTACGGAAACAATATGACCAACGCCGTGCGCCGCTTCCAGCGCCAGTTCAGCCTTTCCGCCGACGGCATTCTGGGCAAGGATACCTGGAACAAGATCGTCTCCGTGCATAACGCCATGCAGGCGGGCAACCCCACGCACGTTACCACTCAGTATCCCGGCGTACCGCTGCGCGTAGGCTCCACCGGCGATTACGTCCGCTTTGTGCAGAGCTATCTGAACGGCATAAGCGGCCGTCCTCTGCTGACAGTGGACGGAAATTACGGCCAGAACACCACCCGTGCCGTAGGTCTGTTCCAGGCCACCGCCGGCCTGCCGGTAGACGGCGTGGTAGGCAGCGCTACCTGGGCGGCGCTCATCCCCGCATTCAACGCCACGCTGTAAGGCGGCGCTCATCCCGCGCGGCTGTATCGCGCACCCGGCCCGGGAGGCAGA
>ENA-UOJE01003274-UOJE01003274.1-human-gut-metagenome-genome-assembly--contig:-C23-NODE-3274-length-11122-cov-5.486943_pt1 | contig 11122 bp, 6 predicted proteins | sample MGYA00242341_ERZ723888 | MGnify/ENA metagenome assembly ERZ723888 | reverse complement strand
TTTGGTTTGAAAATTAGAAGAACCCATAATAGATAATTTTAAATGTAAATAGTTGCCGTTTTATTTATTGCAATCAATTCACAAACGTGTTACAAATTGATTACACAGCAAATGTAGTAATATATTTTAAAACTGCAATAGATTTTTGTAATTATTTTCATTAAAATCAAATATTTAACTCTCGTTAATTTGCATTTATCTAATTTACAGCATATTAATCACAACAAACCAGATTACATATTTATTACATCTCATTACAATACTTGTTACAAAGCTAAAATACAGCCTTTTTTCAGCCAAAAATGCCATTGTTCACGACAAAGAGAGATTTATTGTAACTATATTTGCATAAAAATATGTATTATGAGAGATTGGAAAACGATAAAAGAATATGAAGACATACTGTTTCAACAGTATGGAGGTATAGCGAAAATCACAATCAACCGTCCGCAGGTATATAACGCATTCCGCCCGCAGACCAATTTCGAGATGCTTGACGCGATGGCAATCTGCCGTGAAAGAGCCGATATAGGAGTGGTAGTGCTTACGGGTACAGGCGACAAGGCATTCTGCTCGGGCGGCGACCAGAAAGTGAAAGGCATAGGGGGCTATATCGATGAAAACGGTGTGCCGCGTCTTAATGTACTTGACCTGCACAAGGCGATACGTTCCATCCCCAAACCTGTCATAGCGATGGTCAACGGTTACGCCATAGGCGGCGGGAATGTGCTGCAGGTAGTGTGCGACCTTACCATAGCTTCCGAAAACGCGCGTTTCGGACAGACCGGTCCCAAGGTGGGAAGCTTTGATGCCGGATTCGGGTCTTCCTATCTCGCGCGATGTGTCGGTCAGAAGAAAGCCCGCGAAATATGGTTTCTCTGCCGTCAATATACGGCTAAAGAAGCCGAAGAAATGGGAATGGTAAACAAAGTGGTGCCTCTTGAGCGTCTTGAGGACGAGACCGTGGAATGGTGTGAGACGATACTAAAGCGCAGTCCGATGGCAATAAGGATGATCAAGCGCGCGATGAATGCCGAGCTTGACGGGCAACGCGGCATGATGGAATTTGCCGGTGACGCTACTCTGATGTATTACCTCATGGCAGAAGCGCAGGAAGGCAAAAACGCATTCCTCGAAAAACGCGATCCCGATTTCTCGCAATTCCCCAAGTTCCCGGGCTGATAATGAGAGCAGAATATGCCCCTTACACCTTGCTTTTCAAAAACAAGGCGGTTACGTCGCGCGACACTCTCACCGAGCGTCACACATATTATATACGTGTATGGGATGATGCCGAGGAAAGATTCGGCATAGGCGAATGTGCGCTTTTCCGCGGACTGGGCGATGACGACCGCCCCGATTACGAGGATATCCTTAAAGAGACATGCCGGCATATCTCCAAAGCCACGTCAATAGATGAAATTGACGTGCCACCCTTGACCTCGCTCCGATTCGGAGTGGAGACAGCGATTGCCGGAATTGTAAGCGGCGACCCGTTTCATCCCTACCCTTCCATCTGGAGCGAAGGCAGAAGCGAAATCGCCATAAACGGGCTGATATGGATGGGGAGCGCCGAAGAAATGCTGTCGCGCATCGACGAGAAACTACACGACGGATTCCGTTGCGTGAAGCTCAAAATCGGCGGTATAGATTTTGATGAGGAGCTGCGCCTTCTCAGCTATATCCGTAATCGCTTCACGCCTGACATGCTGGAACTTCGTCTCGATGCAAACGGGGCTTTCACGCCTGCAAACGCCATGTCGCGTCTTGAAAAGCTGTCACAATATGCCATCCATTCCATAGAGCAGCCTATCCGACAGCAACAGTGGGAGGAAATGGCGCGTATATGCCGGGAAAGCCCGATACCGGTGGCTCTGGATGAAGAGCTCATCGGCTGCATGGACCACCGGCGGAAAGAAGAGTTGCTTGCCACCATCCGTCCGCAGTATATCATACTGAAACCATCGCTATGCGGAGGATTCAGGTCGGCTGACGAATGGATTGACGTTGCCCGGAAACACGATATCGGCTGGTGGGCGACTTCCGCACTTGAATCCGACATAGGACTCAACGCGATAGCCCAATGGGTGTCGACCAAAGACACGACTATGCCGCAAGGTCTCGGCACAGGAAAGCTGTATATCAACAATATACACTCGCCGCTCATGCAAGTGCGCGACGTGTTACGCTATAACCCTGAAGGGAAATGGATATTACCGCAACTCCGATGGCGCAGCTGATACATGACCCGGAAGGACTCGCCGATGAGTTCCTGAAAGAGTGGTGCTCGCCGCAACCTTATGTCACGGCACACACATCAGGCTCGACAGGAAAGCCCAAAGAAATCAGGCTCCTCAAGGATGACATGAAAAAATCGGCAACCGCAACCTGCCGGTTTTTCGGCATAGACTCGGGGGCGAGTATGCTTCGGCCCCTCTCCCCGTCATATATAGCGGGCAAAATGATGATTGTAAGGGCGCTCATAAGCGGCGCACGGCTATTTGTAGAACGCCCGTCGTCATATCCGGCGAAAATTGATTACGGCACACTCGACCTTGTGCCGATAGTGCCGGCACAACTTGACGGATTGCTGTCAAGCCCGTATATCGGCAATATTAAAAACGTGCTCATCGGTGGCGCCCCGCTCTCCGGCGAGGAGGAGTCAAAAATATCACGTACCGGCATAAAAGCGTGGGCTTCCTACGGGATGACCGAGACCTGCAGCCATGTGGCGTTGCGCGACATCACTTCCAGCGACGGCATTTACACCATGCTCCCCGGGATAAGCGCGTCGACCGACAACCGGGGATGTCTCGTGATTGACGCTCCGGAGTTTTCTTTCCGCCGGTTGGTCACCAATGACAGCATCGAACTCATCGATGAGCATCAATTCCGCTGGATAGGGCGATATGACAATGTGATTAACTCCGGGGGCATCAAACTGCATCCCGAAGAAATCGAGCGACAGCTCAGCGCCATCATTGACGCGCCGTTCTATATCATCGGGTGCAAAAGCGAACGCTGGGGGGAAGAGGGGGTGCTATACATCGAGTCAATGTCGGTTGACAAAGAGAGGCTCATGTCACTTCTACATCAGAAACTCGACCGCTACAGCGTACCGAAACAAATCATCACAGTCCCCCGCTTCGCGCGCACCGACAGCGGCAAAATCAAGCGCATAATCCTTTAAATACAAAGGGGTTGTATCAAGATTCTGACACAACCCCATCTTTTACGTAGCGTCTTGAGTTTATATCACAACCTTGAACGATTGACCGCCGACAAACACGAAATAGCATCCTGATACCAGACCTTCGATTCTGCGCTCATCGGTGCGACGTATCAACATGCCTGTCATGGTGTATATGAATGCTTCTTCCGATGTGCCGGAAATAATTATCACGCCATCACGTGCGATTACATTGACACTTTCCGCGCCTACAGCATCCACGCCTCCGGTTTTAGACTCAACCGTAATATTACATGTCGCCGACAGGTTGCTGCCGTCAAGTGTCGATACCGTGACCGTAGCAGTACCGGGAGCAACTGCCGTCACAACACCGTTATTATCCACTGTCACAACATCTTCATTATCAGACTTCCACGCGACGTCCTGATTGTCTGCATCCGCAGGAGATACAGTGACTGAGAGAGTCAGTGTCGACCCTTCTTCAAGTGTAACCGAAGATGATGAAATCTCGATTTTTTCAACAAGTTTCTCAATCGGTTCATAATGATAGTTTTTCCATATTTCAGCACCGCGATAGTCATTTATCAGTCGTGCCGGGACATGGAAAACCACTGACTGTGCTTCCACATCGCTATACCAAAGATTACCTCCGGCTTCAGGAACTTCTTCAGCCAATATAGTAATATTTTTTACGCGGCTCGAACTAAACATCTCTTTCCCCAGATATTTTATAGTCGCAGGCAGAATGATTTCAGCAAACTTTCCGTCGGCAAAAGCATAATCTCCAATGACTGTAGTATTACGTGGCAATTCAATCTTTCTAAATCCGGACGCGGAAAAACAGTGCCGACCGATTTCAAACGAAGACGGAATTTCAGAATCATTTTCAATACCATTGGCTTCAAACTCAACTGAATTCAACGAGCTTAAAGTGCTGAACAGACCATCTCCGAGTTTCTCCACATTTTTACCAATTTTAACTGCGGCAAGAATGTCACATTCCCGGAACACAGTCCCGGTTGTCGCCGATATACAATTATACTCTACTCTCTGCAAGTTTCCACATCGACCGAATGCCTCTTCACCAATATACACCACTGATTCCGGGAGCACAACTTCCGTCAATGACGAACAACCGATGAATGCCCGATATCCTATATGGCGCGTATCAGTCAACATCATACTTCCGGATAAAGCGGCACAATCCGAAAAAGCATAGTCAGCGATTGAGTCGATTCGTTCCGGAAAGTTTACAAACTGAGCTTTTCCACAATTAGAGAAGTAATAACCGCCTATGAACAGAGGAGTTGCCGGGTCTCGCGGTTCAAATTCGACTTTTCTCAAATTTGTCGAATTAAAAAATGATTCTTCCGGCAAATATTGTACCTTTCCGCCTATTACTACGCGGTCAAGGGCTTCGCTACCAAAGCCAAGAATTCCCGAGCCACGCAAATCACTTGCGAATATTTTTACCAATGATATTCCTGAACAACCATAAAACGCATTGTTTCCCACGCTTTTCACATTTTCGTTCAAAGCAATCCGGGTCAACGATTTGCACCCATTGAACGCTTCTTCGCCGATATTCAAAACCGAAGAAGGTAGATTCTCAAACCATAGTGATTTACACCCGTTGAATGCACGGTCACCGATATACGCGAGACCCTCCGGAAGTGTGATATCGCCAAGTTTTTCAAAGCCACTAAACACCTCATCCCCTATAGTCTCTAATGTCGACGGTAGTTCAAGCCGCGTCACCAAGGTACTTATACCGGTATTACCGTCATTGATATTCCAATTACCGCTTGCTATTGAGCGTGTTCCATCTTTTATGGCAAGTAGCCCATCTACGATTTTCACATTTTGGGTTGGAGCTAAAGCAATATCGTTGATATATATTATGCCGTCATCAGCTCCTTTTAGCGAGCTATACCAAGGTGTATCTTGGAATGAACTGGCACATATTGAGGTCAATGACGCAGGCAATGTCACATCGGTTAATTTGGAATTAGCAAAGGCACCCTCTCCAATCGCTACAAGATTGTCAGAAAATATCACCTTGTCATAATCACCACCGGTAAAAGCGCCATCGGGGATTTCGGTGAGTTTTCCAAGATTGAGCGTACCACTGATTTTCACATTCCAAAATGCCCACATTCCGAGCCTCTCGACATTTGAAAAATCGAGTTCTCCGATAAGCTTCGTTTCCCTGAACGCCTCTGCACCAATGACCGTCAAAGATTCAGGCAAGTCTATCTGTGCTAACCCGGAACGCGAAAACGCATAGTCATCTACAATCTTCACACCAGCGGGCAGATTGACGGATGTCAGGGATGAAGCAGCTTCAAACGCAGCCTTCCCTATCTCCGTCACGCCAGATGGAATCCCGATGCGCTCGATATAAGTGTTTGACTTAAACATATAGTCACCTATTCTCGGAAGAGAACGTGGCAGTATCACTTCTTTTATAGAGCACGATGAGTCGCTCGACTTTGAATAGGCAAACGCGCCGGAAAGGTCATTTGTATGAATATATTTGGTAATATTGACTCCTCCCAATCCCGTATTCTGACTATCACTCGTTTCTGAATAAACATCCCCTATATAAAATATCGCCGTGGTTTTACCCATACCTATATCCGAGCGGGCAATTACCACCGTAGCGTACGGCTCATCGCCGGCGATAAGTTTTATATTTGAAATGTCAAGCGTTTCCACTCCCGACATTTTACCTGTACCGCTATTAAGATAAGCGATATCGCTACCGTTAAGGTTTCCGGTCACTGTTAACGACTTTATACGCGTCACATCAAGATCCAGGACTCGTTCTGACAAAGTACCCGGGGTTTCCACATCCACAGTCACGACTCCGTTCTGAGCAAAACCGGTGACTGTCATAAACAAAAAAGTAGCACTAAATAAACCTTTTCTCATGGTCACATTTTACCGTCAATACCCCCGAAACGGTGTTTAATCCATTGCAAATAAAAAGCGCAGGGCAATAGTTCAGTTTATCTTCACGGAGGCATCGCCAAACGCCCATCACAGAAATAAACAGCCCACCCCACGCCATGTCTATCCTCGATATCCCTGCGTGAGGGATGGGTATAAACACGCATGAGCGTTCAAGACCGCTTCCCTTTCTGTGATTAAAATTTTGGCGAATTTTCCGTGAAAGGATAAAGCACGAAACGCTTTCTTAAAAATATGTCCACCACCGGTATCAACTCTTTGACATTACCAGCGGATTCTGCAAATTTAAACTATTTATATCAAACAGCCAATCAATCCTCCATAATATTACAATACCTTTTTGCTGTAAACAGCAAAAAGGTATTGTAATATTAGCAGCTAACAAGATATATCCCGTGAAGGGGAATATTTTATAGCTTGGTTGTGACGGCTTTGCCGGTGTATGTGACGGCAGCTTCCTTGTCGCTGCCTGCGACTTTCACGCGGAATGTACGAGCGGCAATCATTCCGGGGAACGAGCCGCGACGGTCACCTACAGTCAGCTCACGCTTCTTGTCATTCCACTTGAACTCAATTTCGCTGTACTGACCTTTCTCGTAATTATAGTTGTCGCCCTCATCCTCGTAGAGCGTGAACGAGCCGTCGGCACCGGGATACACGCGTACTTCAAGGTTATCCCACGGTTTTTCCTCGGCATACTGCACATCGGGACCCAGAGGCAGAATCGAGCCAGCCTTGACATATACGGGGATAGTGCCGATAACCGCCTCCTTCTCTATAGTCTTGCCGCCGGTAAACTTTTCACCGGTCTCGAAATCCCACCACGCCGTGCCTGCGGGAAGATATACCGGAGCTTTCACCGGCTTAAGGAAATCCACGGCAGCATCGGTGGCGATATCAAACGTCTCCTTACGGTCCCAACCGGTATTCTCATCGGTAGTGGTGACAAGCTCGGGGGTGTAATAAGCCTCAAGCACAGGCGCCACAAGCAGGTTGTCGCCAAACATATACTCGTCGGTCATGTTCCACACCTTCTTATCGTGCGGGAAGTCCATGGGGAGTGCCTTCATCATGCTTCCGCCACGCGATGTCATGTTCCAAGAAGTCGAATAGATATACGGGAGCAAGGCATAGCGCAGACGTATGGCGTCGGCAACGGCATCAAACACCGGCTCCCCTTTCTCTCCGAAATAATATATCTCACGCTTGATGTCGGCACCGTGACTGCGCATCATCGGAGTAAACACGCCCATCTGCATCCATCTTACAAACAGTTCCTGAAAGAGAGGATTCTTCACTGCCGAATTAGGTCCGGCATTATTATAGGCGCTGCAGAAAAATCCGCCGAGGTCACTGTTGACATTCGGGTTGCCGGTCAGAGAGAAGTTAAGCATCGCCGGCACCTGATTGCGGAGATTCTGCCAGCTCGAGGTGACATCACCGGTCCACACGTTGCATCCGTAACGCTGCTGCCCGGTATAGCCGGAGCGCGTAAGGATAAACACTCGCTTTGTGGAGTCGACAGCCCGCTGATGGTCATATACACCGCCGACAGTCATCAGCGGATAGGCGTTTCTCACCTTGCGGAAAGAACCCAGATAGGTAGGCGTGTCGAAATCTTCTTTCGAAGGGTTGAAATGGTCAGGCTCGGTAGAGTCCATCCACCAGCCGTCGATACCGAAATCATGCAGGCGGCTGAGATTTTTCCAGTATATGTCGCGCGCCTCGGGGCTATATGCATCATAAACCCTTACACCCGAAGGATAGTCCATGCGCGGAGGCCACATATAGGAGATACCCGACTGAGGCCATGTCTCGAAGTTGAAAAGCAAGCCCTTTTCGGCAAGCTCGCGATAAGGCTTTGTCTGCGGACCAAACGACGACCATATCGATATAATCATCCTAGCATTCTGACCGTGAATGTCGTCCATCATCTTCTGCGGATCGGTAAACTCGGGACTCATGAACTCCATGGCATTCCACAGGTAATTGTCGCCCCAATACTGCCAGTCCTGGATTATACCGTCGAGGGGAACTCCTATCTCGCGGTATTTGTTGACCACTCCGGTAATCTCATCCTGCGACTTATAGCGCTCCCTGCTCTGCCAGAAGCCGTAGGTCCAGAGCGGGAACATCGGCACATCGCCTGTCAAATGACGCATACCGGCGACGACACCATCCATGTTTTTGCCATATATGAAATAATAGTCAATGCCTTGCGCCACCTCCGACTCAAACGCTGTCTCGCGACCATTGTCGATGAAGTCGGTGGGCGAATAATTGTCCCATATCACCCCGTAGCCCTTCACGGATACAAACACGGGAATACCGTCTTCAATATTTCCCGGCATCAGCTTGCGGTTGACCCCGCGCTGCGAAAGATTGCCGTTTTCAAGATTGCCGAGACCGTAGACAGGCTCATCCTTGTCAAGGCGGAAACCCTGCTTCACCTTGTATGCCTTCTCCCCGGCATCATCGGTCACGGTCATCGACATGCCCTGCTCGGTCAACAGCAAACCGCCCGCTGGCTTATAAAACGACACATCGCCGGTGACAGTATTGACATCGACACGCAGTCCCGACGACTGCAACCTCACATTCCTTCCACTCTCCTTTACGGTAAAATCCACGGTAGCCGGAGATTTCACAACCGAGTAGCTTTCTCCCACGGAGGAAACACCGGCAGGCAGCTTCACAATCCTTACGGTAGATGGTGTATAATACTGTATATCCACCTCCACTGAATCAACTGTAACCCTTACTCCCTCGGCAGTCCTGACATAACCGGCAGCCGACATACAAAAAGGAGAAAAGAAACTACACACCAAAAGTGATAACAACTGTTTTTTCATGATTCCTTTTGTTCTTTAATTAACCTTTATTTATTAAATCTGTACAAAAAAATTTTCACAAATTTAGTAAATTCGCAAAACGGAATCAATGGGAAAAGGGAAAATTCTCAACAAAAAAGAGAAATTGCACAGAGAAAAGAGAAAATGACCGCAACCCGTTGACCCGTTTCAGCGTTTTTATATAAGATAACCCAAAATTCAATAGACATGGATAAACGACACATCGAATCATCAGAAATGATCATCAACCCCAACGGCTCCATATTTCATCTTCACCTACTCCCCTCGCAGCTCTGCGACCGCATAATTCTTGTCGGCGACCCCGGACGCGTCGACATGGTGGCATCATTTTTTGACACACGTACATTTGAAGTGTCGTCACGCGAGTTTCACACTATCGGAGGCACATATAAAGGAAAACCCATAATGTGTCTGAGCCACGGAATCGGCCCGGACAACATCGACATCGTAATCAACGAACTTGACGCACTTGCCAATGTCGACTTCGAAACCCGCGAGGTAAAGCCCGAACACCGCACCCTCACCCTTGTAAGAATCGGCACCTCGGGAGCGTTGCAACCGGAGCTTATACTCGGTACTCCCGTCATAGCCGAACACTCGATAGGCTTTGACGGCGTACTCAACTATTATGCGGGGCGTAACCATGTCGCCGACCTTGACTTCGAGCGCGCATTTTGCGAGGCGGTCAACTGGAGCAGCCTGCTCGCCGCCCCCTACGTGGTGAAAGCCGACAGCGACCTGGTAGAGCAGATAGGCGGTGACGACATGGTGCGCGGTTGCACCATCAGTGCCGTAGGGTTCTACGGTCCGCAAGGTCGTGAGCTACGCCTGCCACTCGCCAATCCCGACCTCAACAAGATGATCGAAGCGTTCCGCTACAAAGGACGCGCCGTGACCAATTACGAGATGGAGAGTGCCCCACTCCAGGGACTCGCCCTGCTGATGGGACACCGTGCCATGACAGTGTGCTCAATCATAGCCAACCGCGTCAACACCACAGCCTCCCCCAACTACAAGACAGCCATCCACGACCTTATCAAGACAGTGCTCGACCGTATCTGACATCATATATAAAAGATATAAACAAAAGAGACTGTCTAACAACCAAAGTTAGGCGGTCTCTTTTTTTCATGATGGCCGCCGGACATCCCTACAGATACGCGTGACCTTAACGACCCTAAGGCCGTTAGCGACCTTAAAGACTTTAAATACCGTCTCAGCTACTGAAATCTGAAATCTGACGACTGACAACTCCTCCCAAATTTATTTGGCATTACCCTCGACTTATTCGTATCTTTGCAAAATAATATTTATCAGCAAAATCATTATGGCACAGAAACCGTCGATTCCCAAAGGCACACGCGACTTCTCGCCCGTCGAGATGGCTCGCCGCAACTATATATTTGATACAATACGCGAGGTATTTCACCTGTTCGGCTTCAAGCAGATAGAAACCCCCTCGATGGAAAACCTGTCGACACTGATGGGCAAATATGGCGAGGAAGGCGACAAACTGCTGTTCAAGATACTCAATTCAGGCGATTACCTGCGTGGAGTCGACCGCGCGTTGCTTGAAGGAGAGGCGACCGGAAAACTCACTTCGCAGCTCTCGGAAAAAGGATTGCGTTACGATCTCACCGTGCCGTTTGCGCGTTATGTCGTGCAACACCGCGCCGAGCTTCAGTTCCCGTTTAAACGATTCCAGATTCAGCCCGTATGGCGCGCCGACCGACCGCAGAAAGGGCGCTATCGCGAGTTTTACCAGTGTGACGCCGATATTGTCGGCTCCGACTCACTCGTCAACGAAGTCGAGCTGCTTCAGCTTATCGACGAAGTGTTCAGCCGTCTGAAAATCAATATCGCCATCAAGCTCAACAACCGCAAGGTGCTTGCCGGAATTGCCGAGCTGATAGGTGCGCCCGACAAGATAGTCGACATAACTGTCGCCATCGACAAGATTGACAAGATAGGCATCGAAAATGTCAACGCGGAGTTGCGTGAACGCGGACTTGAAGATGCCGCCATCGAGGCACTCCAGCCCATTCTCGCCATTGACGGCACACTTGAAGAACGCCTTGCCAAACTT
>ENA-UOJE01003271-UOJE01003271.1-human-gut-metagenome-genome-assembly--contig:-C23-NODE-3271-length-11134-cov-5.923278_pt1 | contig 11134 bp, 8 predicted proteins | sample MGYA00242341_ERZ723888 | MGnify/ENA metagenome assembly ERZ723888 | reverse complement strand
TTCGCTATCCGCTTGCTATATGCTATTTCTCCAACAAGCTGTAAAGGTATGAAAAACTCTTGAAATCGGCGTGAATTATATAGAAAATATTCTTAACGATGTGTATTCTCTCCCAAAAACCTTTTATTTTTGTATTGTCTAAGAGCCTGTCTGAACTTTTCTCCAAACTTGCTTTCAAGATAATGCCGGATGAAATCCCAACAGGTTCTGAAGTAAATAAATATGCCTATGCTCACTTTTATCTCTTGTGCCAAAACCATGGCATCGCGTTGCTCTTTGGATGTACCCGAAATGACGGTTCCGCATTTTGAGGCGGAAGCTGTGCGGAATGTGTTGGAAATGTCGCAGATGCCTGTTGCGGAACTGGAAAAACTCTTGAGGGTGAACGCAAAGATTGCAGCGGAAAACAGATTGCGTTTTCATGACTTCTGCTCGGAAGACAATCGTCCCATGCCGGCAATCGGCGCGTATACGGGGGCTGTCTTCAAACGTATTCTGCCGAAAGATTTTACTGCCGATGATTTTCGTTATGCGCAGGAACATCTCCGTATAACTTCTTTTCTTTATGGTTTGCTTCGTCCGTTGGACGGTATCAAGCCTTATCGCCTGGAGGGTGATGTGTGTCTGCCCGAAAAAGGGGGAGTGTCCATGTTCGATTATTGGAAACCGCTGTTGACAGACTGTTTCATTGCGGAAATCAAGCGTCAGGGAGGTGTGCTGGTGAATCTGGCAAGTGGCGAGATGAAAGATTTGTTTGATTGGAAACGGGTGGAAAAGGAAGTGCGGGTTGTCACTCCAGAGTTCCGGATTTGGAAAGATGGCGGGCTGAAGACCGTTGTCATTTATGCAAAGATGTGCCGGGGAGAAATGGTGCGCTATATAATTAAAGAGCGTGTGGATTCTCCCGAAGGTTTGAGGGGCTTTTCATGGGAAGGCTTTGCTTTCGATGAAAAACGCAGTACGGACGATCATTTGCTGTTTACGCCGGGATAAGATTCCGCTGTTATGATTTTTTGCGCAAATCTCGCCCTTCGTATTTGCAGATAGCCTCAATCCATTCTTCCGTCAGCGGTTTGGATTCGTGTTTGCTAAGGTCGTAAGTCACCATGACGGAGGTGCAAGTACATTTCACTTCCTGCGTCTCTGTATCAATAACGCGTTGCGCAAGATTGAAACTCTTTGTGCCGATCTTAGTCACAGCAGTCTGTACGGCAATGTGGTCGGAACCGTAAATCTGTGCAAGAAAATCAGCTTCTATATGGACTACGACAATTCCGTCTTTCTGCCAATCGACGTGCGGGCATACGGAAGCAAAATATTCTGTCTTGCCTAAATCGTAGAAAGAGAAGTAAACGGTATTGTTGACATGACCGAATTTGTCGACGTCGTTAAAGCGTAGTTGTATGGGTAATGTGTGGTTAAATTTAATCTCTTCTTCCATTGTTTTCTCTTAAACCTTGTTTGTCATACCTGTTGTGCAAAAGGCAAAGTTTGCCGTTTGCGAAAATAGAAATAATCAATGTCTTAAAAAGACGGCAAAAGCATATTGCTAATTTTGAGCAAAGATAGAGCTTTTTTGTGAGTAATTATATCTGTGGGAACCAAAAAATATTAGCTGCTTGGGCTTTTGTCATTTGTGCGTGCGGATAAAGGTTTGTCTATACCGCTCTCCCTTCTATGAAATGGGAAAGAAGCGTTTATTTGCCGGTTTTTAAGCATATTTAGTGAATGATGTAACAACGGGAAATAAATGTGTAACATGATCCTTAAACCGATAAGGGGTAATGCCGTACATTTGCGACATAATATTTACATACTTATTAATTATCATGAAAAACAAATCGGTAATATTGCTTTTATTTTTGGCTATATGCGGACTTACGGATGCAAAAGCAGTAGCTAATGACGAGGGGGCAAACACCTCTAATTTCATTTACCGGGGAACGGGCAATCCGTATCTGCCGTTGTGGGAACATCTGCCTGATGGCGAGCCGCGCGTTTTTGAAGATCCCGATAATCCGGGAAAATACCGCGCTTATATCATCGGTTCGCATGATGTCCGCTTTAAGAGCTATTGCGGGGCTGATATAAGAATGTGGTCGGCACCTGTGGAGGACTTGTCCGCTTGGCGTGACGAAGGACCGATTTTTACGTATCAGATAGGCGGGAAGTGGGATGTAATGTATGCACCCGATCTTGTTGAGGTGAGAAGAAAAGACGGTAAGAAGGAATATTATCTGTATCCTCATAGCCGCGGCAGGCACCGGGAAGCGATGGTCGCTAAGGGAGAGCGTCCCGACGGACCTTTCACTCCTATCAACCTGACAGCCGACGGAACGAAGACTTTGCCCGGAAGTATCATGGGTTTTGACCCTTCTGTTTACATTGAATATGTTACGGACCCGGATGATCCTGACTATGAAATCGGTTTTAGGGCATACGGCTACTGGGGATTCCAACGTTCGTTGGCAGCGCAGTTGGACCAAAAGACAATGTATTCCGTACGTCCCGGTACTGATGTCATTCCATATTTTATGCCGGCAGGCCGCAGAAACGGAATGGTGCGCGATTCGATTTCATATCCGCACATTTATCCGGGGGAAGATCTTGGAGCATTTAACTTCTTTGAGGCTTCTTCCATCCGTAAGATCGGGAATAAGTATGTCACGATTTACAGCGGATATTCCGGACGCGAATATGGACTGGGCATGACCAACTCCACTTTGCGCTATGCCTATGGCGATTCACCGTTGGGCCCCTGGAAAAGCGGGGGAGTATTGGTGGATTCACGCGCACCGGTGCTGAATCAGGACGGCACCCATTTGGAAACGAGTAATGCCGCTCATAATACCCATGGCAGTATAGAGCAGATCAATGGACAGTGGTATGTGTTTTATCACCGCCCACCCCGGGGATTCGGAAATGCACGCCAGGCAATGGTGGCTCCGATCCATGTGGAATGGGATGAAAAGGCTGTGTCGGAAGGAGGAAAAGTCTCTATCAAGGGGTATGACCCGTATGCAAAAGATGGCATTTGGACAGCTAAGGATGCGCAGGGAAACGAATATAAGGGTGCAGAAGTCACTTCGGAAGGATTCCATATTTTCGGCCTTGATCCTTATCAATATTATTCGGCAGGATTTGCATGTTATCTTTCCGATGTAGCTCTTCAGCAAGATGCATGGGATATTTGGAATAACCATGCGTCCATCACAAATGTAAAGAATGGTAATATAATAGGATACAAATATTTCGGGTTCGGCGGCTTGGATAAAGATAAGTTGGGCTTGAAAGCGTTTAAGGGGACTCAAAAAGGGAATAAGACCGCATTTAATCTTTTCCTCACACCGAAAACATCAAAAGCGTTCAAGGTTAACGTATGGTTGGATGGCCCATGGAGCAATGCGGTTTGGAAAGGAACAAAAATAGGTGAGATAAGCGTTCCGGGTAATTCGGCACAGGAGATAACCCGGTTTACGGTTGATGTATCTAAGTTCGTCGACCACCTGGATAAGAAACATGCCATTTTCCTTGTTGCCGAAGGCGAAGGGGGAGAAGAACTTTTTGATCTGATCGGTTTAGGGTTTAGCTCAAAAAAGAAAGATATAGCCCGTCCGGTTGTTCCCGAAGTGAACATAGCTGTTAATGGGAAACAGATTGAGTTGCCGGTAACTCCCGTACGTTCTACTGAAAGCAACGGTATTTTGGGATATGACCTGTACGAAACGGTTTATGAACTTCCGTCAAATGCAGCCGGCTTGCCGAAAGTGTCGGCTACAGCAACGGATAAGAGTGTGAAAACAACGATTACACAGGCCGATTCGAACTCAAAGACAGCTGTTGTGAAATTTGATTATAAGGGTTTGGTGAAAACCTATAAGATTAAATTTAACGCCTCCATGCCGTAAAGCTCGTTGAGTCACAGCATGAATGGTTAGTTTCATGGAAAGCGGCCTGCTCCGTTGGGAGGGGCCGTTTGTTTGTTGGTTTTGTCTCCTTTCTAAATTAAATAGGTGTTTGATAGGTAATAGCAAAATAAAAAATACTACTTTTGCGTATTAATCACTGTATTTATATATCAAGAAATGATAGAAGACATTAAAAAAGCCTGCCAAGTGATGCGGGAGGGCGGGGTGATTTTATATCCCACCGATACCATTTGGGGAATCGGTTGTGACGCTACCAATGAAGATGCGGTGCGTCGTGTATATGAAATAAAGCAACGTCAGGACAGCAAGGCGATGCTTGTGTTGGTGGATTCTTCCGTAAAAGTGGATTTCTATGTTCAGGATGTGCCGGAAGTGGCGTGGGACTTGATAGACTTGGCAGACAAACCGTTGACTATTATTTATTCGGGTGCACGTAATCTGGCGGCAAACTTGCTGGCGGAAGACGGCAGTGTGGGCATCAGGGTGACAAACGAGGATTTCTCGAAACGCCTTTGTCAACAGTTCCGCAAAGCTGTTGTTTCCACCTCAGCTAATATAAGCGGGCAGCCCTCTCCGAGAAATTTCAGTGAGATAAGTGAGGAAGTCAAGTCGGCGGTAGATTATATTGTGGGCTATCGTCAGGAAGAGATGAGTAATCCGAAGCCCTCCAGCATAATAAAGTTGGATAAGGGTGGTGTGATTAAAATAATCCGCGAATAAAGAAGATGGTTGGAGAAGAAAGAGGGTGGTTGCAGCGCTTTATCATTTGGCGTGAGAGGAATATTAAGGAGAAACGGTTTATCCTGCTCCTTAGTTTCTTGGTTGGCATCTTTACGGCATTTGCTGCATTGATATTGAAAGTGTTGATACACTGGATACAGAATTTTCTTACGGAGAACTTTGATACGACGGAAGCTAATTACCAGTATCTGATATATCCGGTGGTAGGAATCTTTTTGGCAGGGCTGTTTGTGCGCTATGTCGTAAAAGATGATATCAGTCATGGGGTCACCAAAATACTGTATGCCATATCCCGTAGGCAAGGGCGCATCAAGCGGCATAATACGTGGTCGTCCATTATAGCCAGTTCCATAACAATCGGGTTCGGTGGTTCGGTCGGGGCAGAGGCACCGATTGTGCTCACCGGTTCGGCTATCGGTTCCAATCTGGGAAGTTTGTTCAGGATGGAGCATCGCACGCTTATGTTGTTGGTGGGGTGTGGCGCTGCCGGCGCTGTGGCGGGCATCTTTAAAGCTCCGATTGCGGGACTTGTGTTTACGCTGGAAGTGCTGATGATCGATTTGACCATGTCTTCACTGCTTCCGCTGCTGATTTCGGCGGTGACGGCGGCAACTGTCTCATATATCGTGACAGGTACGGAAGCTATGTTTAAGTTTCATCTTGATCAGGCTTTTGAATTGGAGCGTATTCCGTATGTGATTATGCTGGGAATTTTCTGTGGACTGGTTTCCCTCTACTTTACTCGTGCCATGAATTCGGTGGAAGGGTTGTTCGGCAAATTGAAACTCCCTTATAAGAAACTGCTGGTAGGCGGTTCCATGTTGAGTATCCTGATATTCCTTTTCCCGCCGCTTTATGGTGAAGGCTATGACACGATAGAACTGCTGTTGAACGGTACCAGCAATGTGGAGTGGGATACAGTGATGAACAACTCTTTCTTCTACGGACATAGCCAATTGCTGTTGTTGTATCTGATACTGATAATCTTGTTTAAGGTATTCGCATCGAGTGCGACAAATGGCGGTGGCGGTTGCGGCGGTATTTTTGCGCCTTCTCTGTACTTGGGATGTATTGCCGGATTCGTATTCTCCCACTTTAGCAATGATTTTGAGATGACCGCTTTCTTGCCCGAAAAGAATTTCGCACTGTTGGGCATGGCAGGGGTGATGAGTGGTGTCATGCATGCACCGTTGACGGGAGTATTTCTGATTGCCGAGCTGACGGGAGGATACGATTTGTTCCTTCCGTTGATGATCGTTGCGGTCAGTTCCTATCTGACGATTATTGTTTTCGAACCACATAGCATCTACTCTATGCGTCTGGCAAAGAAAGGAGAGTTGCTGACGCACCATAAGGATAAGGCGGTGTTGACACTGATGAAAATGGAAAACGTGGTGGAGAAAGACTTTGTGGCGGTACATCCGGAAATGGATCTTGCCGAATTGGTGAAAGCGATCTCCGCTTCGCACCGTAATATTTTTCCGGTGACGGACAAGGAAGATAAACTGATAGGTATCGTCTTGCTGGACGATATACGAAATATCATGTTCCGGCAGGAATTGTATCATCGCTTTACGGTAGGTAAGCTGATGACTTCTGTTCCGGCACGTCTTTATGATACGGACAGCATGGAGCAGGTGATGCGTACTTTCGATGATACGAAAGTTTGGAACTTGCCGGTAGTAGATACGGAAGGCAAATATCTCGGATTCGTTTCCAAGTCAAAGATATTCAATTCGTACCGTCAGGTACTGGTGCATTTTTCAGAAGATTAATAAAGAGATGGTTATGAGAAAAGAAGATTTGCGGATTGTATATATGGGTACTCCTGAGTTTGCGGTGGAACCTTTGCGTTGTCTCGTAGAAGGAGGATATAATATAGCAGGAGTGATTACCATGCCCGACAAACCGGCAGGACGTGGGCATAAGGTACAATTTTCCCCGGTGAAACAATATGCACTGGAGCATGGCCTGCCGCTTCTCCAGCCGGAGAAACTGAAGGATGAAACCTTTGTTGAGGCTTTGCGTGCCTGGAATGCGGATTTGCAGATTGTAGTCGCTTTCAGGATGTTGCCGGAGGTGGTATGGAATATGCCGCGGCTGGGGACTTTCAATTTGCATGCTTCGTTGTTGCCGCAGTACCGGGGGGCTGCACCTATCAATTGGGCGGTGATCAATGGTGATACAGAAACGGGTATCACTACTTTTTTCTTGAAGCATGAAATAGATACGGGCGAGGTCATTCAGCAGGTGCACGTGCCGATTGCCGACACGGACAATGTGGGTATTGTGCATGATAAGTTGATGATGCTTGGCGGTCGTTTGGTTGTGGAGACGGTGGATGCCATTATTGCCGGTAAGGTGAAACCTGTTCCGCAGGAGGAAATGGCGGTAGTGGGCGAGTTGCGTCCGGCTCCCAAAATATTCAAGGACACTTGCCGTATTGATTGGAACATGCCTGTCAAACGGATTTATGATTTTATCAGCTGTTTGTCTCCTTACCCGGCTGCATGGACGGAACTGGCGCAACCGGACGGAACGGTGGTGGTACTGAAAATCTTTGAGACGGAGAAAATGGAACAGCCGCATCGGTTTTCTCCGGGAACTTTGCAGACCGACAGTAAGACATACATCCGCATATCCGGTACGGACGGCTGGATTAGTGTGCGTGCATTGCAGCTTCCCGGCAAGAAAAGGCTGAAAACCGACGAACTGTTGCGTGGCTTTAAATTGACCGAAGATTACAAGGTGCGTTAATTACTTATCTGAAATCTTTTCGCTATATTTGTTTGTTGTAATTCATGTAACCTGATAGAGTATAACTGTTATGAAACCTATAATATCGCCTTCCATACTGTCTGCCAACTTTGCATATTTGGCAAATGATATTGAAATGATTAACGGTAGTGAAGCCGGCTGGGTGCACATCGACATTATGGACGGTGTGTTTGTGCCCAACATATCTTTCGGCTTCCCTGTGCTGAAATATGTGGCAAAGCTGGCGGAAAAGCCGTTGGATGTACATCTGATGATAGTACAGCCGGAGAAGTTCATTCCTGAAGTAAAGGCTTTGGGTGCGCGTATAATGAATGTACACTATGAGGCCTGCCCGCATCTTCACCGGGTGGTGCAGCAGATTCGTGAAGCGGGAATGTTGCCTGCGGTTACTATCAACCCGGCTACTCCGGTGGCTATGTTAAGAGATATCATAAATGATGTCTATATGGTGTTGGTGATGAGTGTGAATCCGGGATTTGGCGGTCAGAAGTTTATTGAGCATACCATTGATAAGGTACGTGAATTGCGTGAATTGATAACGGTGACCGGTTCGGAAGCTCTGATAGAGGTTGACGGAGGTGTAAACTTGGAGACCGGCGCCCGTCTGGTAGCGGCCGGAGCTGATGTTTTGGTGGCCGGTAATGCAATTTTCTCTGCTCCCGACCCGGTAGAAGCGATCCATGCTTTGAGAAATCTGTAATATTTATTGATAACAGACAGCTTACAGCGGCATCCTTTCCTGCGACTCCTGATGCCGTTGGCGGGTGGAATAGTATATGGGGACAAATATCCTTATATATTACCTGTCGGCTTGTGGGTGGCAGGAGCTTTATTGTTGATAGGGGCGTATATCCTTAGCCGGAGGTATTATGTCCTTTGCCGGTTTTATGGAGTTGTCGTGTTCTTTTCTCTTTTTGTCTTGGGAGGGGCTTTAGTCAGCTTGCAGTTAAAACAGGCTGAATACCAGTTTCCGGATACGGAAACCCTTTCCGTCTATCAGGTTTCTCTTGCTGCGAAGCCTGAAATCAAGGCAAACAGCATTTTGTTTCGTGCAGTCTTGAAAGGAGAAGTGCGGGACGATACACTTTTGCACACTTCTTCTGAAAAGGTCTTCTTATTCTATTTTCCTAAAGATTCGGCGGCGGATTCCCTGAAGAGAGGGGACGAGCTGCTGGTACGCACTCGTTTGTCTGCACCGGTAAGCAATGGAAATCCGGATGAGTTTGATTATGCCCGCTATTTGCTTCGGAAGGGAGTGTGCGGAACTGCTTATGTGCATGCCGGGCGATGGCGGGTGATTGGTTGTGACAGCTCTTCTACTTTTCGTCAACAGGCTTTGGACTGTCGGGACAGGGTAGCCGGTTTATATCGGGATATGGGTTTGCAAGGAGATGAACTGGCCGTACTTTCTGCACTGACAGTGGGCGATAAGGAGGAATTGAGTGAGCATATAATTGAAACCTACTCGGTTGCCGGAGCCAGTCATGTACTGGCGCTTTCCGGACTGCATATTGGCTTCATTTCCGCCTTGCTGCTGTTTTTCCTTTCTCCATTGTGGAACAGATGGCGGGGCTTGAAACCGCTTCTGCTGTTAATGGTAATCGTATTCTTATGGGGATTTGCCTTTCTTACGGGGTTGTCTCCTTCTGTGATACGTGCCGTTATCATGTGTTCGTTCTGGTTGCTCTCCACTCTTTTTTCAGCTTGCGGCAAGATGGCTTTGAACACATTGGGGGCCACGGCTTTTCTGATGTTGTTGTTCAAGCCCGTATGGTTGTTTGATGTAGGTTTTCAACTGTCTTTTTCGGCTGTTGCGGCAATCTTGCTTCTGCAACCCGGACTGTACGGATTGGTGTCGGTCAAGAATACGGTTCTACGGAAAATATGGGGGCTGGCAACTGTTTCTGTCGCAGCTCAGGTAGGGACGGCGCCTTTGGTTATGTTCTATTTCTCTCGATTCTCTACTCATTTTCTTTTGACTAACCTTTGGGTGATCCCGTTGGTGTCATTGATTGTATATGCAGCTGTCGTACTGCTTGTACTGACTCCTTTTCCCGGTTTGCAACAAGTTGTTGCGGATATGGTGGAAGGATTGGTTCGGGTGCAGAATCTGTCGCTCCGTTGGATCGAGCAACTCCCTTGGGCTTCTATTGATCATGTTTGGGTTGATATGTGGGACGTCGTTCTGTTTTATTTTTGCCTGTTGCTGGTCTGCCGCGTTTGGGCAAGGCGTACGGCGCTGAATGTTTACATTGCTTTGTCAGGCTTGCTGCTTGGCGCTGCTTATCATTCGTATTCATCCGTAGCGGATGCTCCCCGACGCAGTATTGTTTTTTATAATGTCCGCGGATGTCCTTCCGTACATTGCCTGGCGGATAATTCCCGTTCATGGCTGGTCTGCGCCGACAGCTTGTCCGATACGTCCTATTTGCAGCGTGCGCTTTCTCCCTATTGGAATCGCCTGCATCTGGAGTGCCCTGCCGTTATTGCAGGGGATTATTCGGCTCCGGATATTTCCGTTCGTAACCGGATAGTCTTTTATGCCGGAAAACGCATCTGTTTGCTGTGCGATGACCGTTGGCGCAATAAAGTGTCCGGTGCAACAGTCACCATTGACTATCTGCATGTGTCCCAAGGATATAAAGGAAGCATAAGAGAGTTTGCTTCTTTATTTGACGTGGGTACGGTAGTGGCCGATTCATCTCTTTCCGGTTATTATCGGAACAGGCTGATTGATGATTGCATCAGTTTGGGAATTCCTTATCTTCTTCTTTCGGAAAAAGGTTCTGTCCGTATATTATTATAAATCATAAACTTTTTCGTACTTTTGCCTTTCCAATTGTTATGGATAATCGGAACTTTTCCGTTTGTTCTGAACGTAAAATCGTAAAGTAACAGATAAACTATATGTTGACAAAAGTAATAGAGCAATCTAAGATAGACCACTTTGCCAAGTGGATGGAGCGTGCGGATAAAATTGTAATTGTTGCTCATGTGGGCCCCGATGGAGATGCAATCGGTTCCTCTTTGGGATTATGGCATTTCCTCAATACGCAGGACAAGGATGTGAACATCATTGTCCCCAATGCTTTCCCTGATTTCTTGCGTTGGATGCCCGGTAGTAAAGACATACTTTTGTATGATCGTTATAAAGAGTTTGCCGATAAGTTGATAGCGGAAGCGGACGTGATATGTTGTCTGGATTTCAATGCTATCAGCCGTATTGATGCTATGGCTGAGGCCGTATTGGCGTCTCCGGCGCGCAAGATTCTGATCGATCATCATTTGAACCCGGAAGACTTCTGCAGAATTATCATTTCCCATCCCGAAATATCTTCCACTTCGGAGCTTGTTTTCCGTTTGATTTGCCGTATGGGATATTTCGATGATATCACGAAGTCGGGGGCGGAGTGTATCTATACCGGTATGATGACCGATACGGGTGGTTTCACCTACAACTCCAATAATCGTGAAATATACTTTATAATCAGTGAGTTGTTGTCAAAAGGCATTGATAAGGATGATATTTACCGGAAGGTATATAATACTTATTCCGAGAGCCGCTTGCGTCTCATGGGACATGTGTTGTCGCAGATGAAGGTGTATCCGGACCATCGTGCAGCTCTGATTACGCTGACAAAGAAAGAACAGAGTCATTTCAATTATATTCGCGGAGACAGTGAGGG
>ENA-UOJE01003266-UOJE01003266.1-human-gut-metagenome-genome-assembly--contig:-C23-NODE-3266-length-11166-cov-15.664117_pt1 | contig 11166 bp, 8 predicted proteins | sample MGYA00242341_ERZ723888 | MGnify/ENA metagenome assembly ERZ723888 | reverse complement strand
CCGCAGGCTGCAGCCGTCAAAACTGTTTGAAAACCGGCATAAAGCAAACTAGAACGTTACCGGCAGGACGACGGGGAGTTTCTCCGAGGACCGTCCGCTGCAATTTCAGCTTCTTGTGACGCATCGCACTGTGGGCGGTGTGTCCTACGATAAAAAATAACACGTCCCGTGCCACAGGCGGGGCAGAATGGACAAAGGTATGAACTTCTTTTACATCCTAAGCGGGCCCCTGGGCTATGTCATGGAGTGGATCTACAAGCTGCTCCCCAACTATGGCTGGGACATCATCCTCTTCACGCTGCTGATCAACCTCGTCAAGATCCCCCTGCAGCTGAGCCAGCAGAAGAGCATGGCCAAGATGTCCGCTTTCCAGCCCATGATCATGGACATCCAGACCAAGTACAAGGATAAGCCGGAAAAGCAGCAGGAAGAGCTGATGAAGCTGCAGCAGGACTACGGCTACAAGCCCACTGCCGGCTGCCTGCCCATGCTGCTGAACTTCCTGGTGATGTTCGGCGTTATCGGCGTGGTGTATAACCCTCTGGAGCGGATCTTCCACATCAGCGCCGCTGCCCTGACTGCTGCCGGTGAGGCCCTGACTGCCTCCGGCGTGGCCTTTACCGCCATTACCCGTGACACCACCATCATTGCCCAGGTGCTGGCCGGCAACAGCGGCCTGCTGCAGTGCTTTACCGAGGCACAGATCGCCACCATCACCGAGTTCAGCCAGCACATGAGCTTTTTGGGCATCGACCTGACCCGGGTGCCCCAGATCGGCCTGTCCCTGGACCTGGTGCTGCCCCTGCTGTCGGTGATCACCATGTTCCTGTCCACCCACATCAGCATGAAGGCCTCCGGCCAGCAGATGCAGGGCAGCATGAAGGTGACCATGTACCTGATGCCCCTGATGTACCTGTTCTTCTGCTTTACCTATCCTCTGGCATTCTCTCTGTACTATGTGATCTCCAACATCGTCATGACCGTGCAGACCCAGGCCATGCGGAAGGTCTATGACCCCGAAAAGATGCGGAAAGAAGTGGAAGCTCAGATCGAGGAAAAGCGCAAGCAGCAGAAGCGTGGTGTAAAGAGCACCACCGTGAAGGTCACCGATCCCAAGACCGGCAAGACCGTGGAAAAGAACCTGTCTGCCAGCGAGATGAACAAGCGCCGCCTGGAGTATGCCCGTCAGCTGGACGCTGAGCGTTACAAGGACGAGCGCACCGTGCCGCTGAGTGAGCTGAACAAGCAGGACAAGGAATAAAGGAGGACGAACGGTTATGATCCGTAAGCAGGAAGCGACCGGCAAGACGGTCGATGAAGCCCGCGCAAAAGCCTGCGCTCTGCTGGGTGTACAGGCCGATGATCTGAATGTCAGCTATGAAGTGCTGGAGATGCCCCAGAAAACCGGTTTCCTGGGCCTGAAAACCACCCCTGCCAAGGTGTGCGTGAGCGTGGAAGAACCCGATGCTCCGGCAGCGCCCGCCGCAGCCCCGGCTCCGGCGGTCGAGGCTGCTCCGGTGCAGGAGACTGCCCCGGAAGTTCCCGCTGCCCCCGTGGAAGAGCCTGCCGCACCGGTGGAAGCACCGGCTGCCGAGGTTGAGCAGCCTGCCGCAGAGCAGGCCGCCCCGGCTGCTGCCGCAGCCGCAGACGAGGAGACCGAGGTCCCCATCGTGATTGAAGAGAACGCCAAGGTCAAGGCTGCTGTGGAGTACCTGCAGGAAGTCATTGCCAAGATGGGCGTGGAGAACGTGACCTTCAGCGCCGTGCAGAAGGGCGAAGCCACCATCATCCGTCTGGACGGTGAAAAGCTGGGTGCCCTCATCGGCCGCCGCGGCGAGACCATGGAGAGCCTGTCCTATCTGGCAAGCCTCGTGGCCAACCGCCTGGAAGGCGATTACATCAAGCTGGGTCTGGATGTGGCCGGCTACCGCGACAAGCGCGAGAGCGACCTGACCGCACTGGCACAGCGCATTGGTGCCAAGGTGCGCAAGACCGGCCGCAGCTTTGCCATGGAGCCCATGAACCCCTACGAGCGCCGCATCATCCACTCTGCCATCAGCAAGATGGAGGGGGTCCGCAGCGAGAGCAAGGGCGAGGGCCGTGACCGCCGCGTGGTCATCTACTCCACCGCACCGGATGCCCAGACCGAGAACACCTACGGCGAGCGCCGTCCCCGCGGCGGCCGCCCCGGCAACGGACGCCGCCCCGGCGGCAACCGCAATGGCGGCTATCGCGGCGGCAGCCGTTCGGAGCATGGTGACCGCAACGGCAACCGCGGCGGCTACCGCGGCAGCCGCAACGGCGGCAACCGTGGGCCCCGTCCTTCCGGTGTGCCGGAGCGCACCTATGCGCCCCGCGATGCCGAGACTGCCGCACCGGTGGCACCCAAGCGCACCGAGCGTGTGGATGATTTTGCCGATTTCAGCTTTGGCAAGATCGAGCTGTAACAGGATCTTTTAACACAAAGCCGGGCAGTCCGTAATGGGCCGCCCGGCTTTGTTGTTTAAAGAACCCTCTCCGTCACGGCTTACGCCGTGCCACCTCCCCCGAAAGGGGGAGGTCTATTACAGCTGACCGATAAATGCATAAAAGCTCCCCCCTCGGGGGAGCTGGCGAGCATAGCGAGCCTGAGAGGGTTCCCCCGGATAGCGGCCCCTCCCGTGAAAATGCTGCCCCAGGCGGACCGCAGACTTTCCGGTACCACAAAATTAAAATAATTCTTCTGCGCTTTTCCACCAAGATTTCAGAAGATGTGGAAAAACCCATCGGTGGGTGTATCTTTTTGCGAAAAAACGTGGTAAAATAAGCTGTAAAATCCGAAAGTGCGTTCTCTTGGCAGCTCTGGCCGCCGGGAGGCCCCCAACACCCCATTGCCCCGGCGGCCAAAGGCCCCGGGCAGAAAGGAACAACTATGCAGGGATCGACCATTGCCGCCATCGCCACCGCCCCCGGGGCCGGAGGCATTGCCGTGGTGCGCCTGTCCGGCCCCCGGAGCTATCAGGTGGCAGAGCAGGTGTTCCGCCCTGCCAACGCCGCCAAGTCTGTGGCCCAGGCCAAAGGCTACACCGCCCTGTTCGGCAGCTTTGTGGAGGGGGACGAGGCCTTTGACCAGGGCGTGGCTCTGTTTTTCCGTGCGCCCCACAGCTATACCGGCGAGGATGTGGTGGAGCTTTCCTGCCACGGCGGCAGTGCGGTGGCGCGCCGTCTGGTGGAGGCCTGTCTGGCAGCCGGTGCGCAGCCGGCGGCCCCTGGCGAGTACACCCGCCGTGCGTTCCTGAACGGCAAACTGGGCCTGACTCAGGCCGAAGCGGTCATGGACCTGATCTCGGCCGACGGGCGGCAGGGGGCAGCGCTGGCCAATGCGGCCCTGTCCGGTGCGCTGGCCCGCAAGATCGGGGAACAGAAGGATGCCCTCACCGCCCTGCAGGCCCATCTGGCAGCCTGGGTGGATTTCCCGGAGGAGGATGTGCCGGAGCTGGACGAAGCCCATCTGCGCAGCGTTCTGGGCAGCGTGCAGGAGACGCTGGACGGGCTGATCCGCAACTATCAGGCGGACACCGTCCTGCGAGAGGGCGTGGACTGTGCCATCGTGGGCCGCCCCAATGCGGGCAAGTCCACCTTGCTGAATCTGCTGGCCGGGTTCGACCGTGCCATCGTCACCCCGGTGGCAGGCACCACCCGCGATGTGGTAGAGCAGGCGGTGCAGCTGGGGGATATCCGGCTGAACCTCTTTGACACCGCCGGTCTGCGCGAGACCGAGGACGCCATTGAAGCGGAGGGCATCCGCCGCAGCTGGAAGAAACTGGAAGAGGCTGGCCTGATCCTGGCGGTGTTCGATGGCTCGGAGCCGCCTACCCGGGAGGATCTGGAGCTGGCCCGGCGCTGTGCGGGCCGCCCGGCCATTGCCCTGGTGAACAAGGAAGATAAACCCACGCAATTTGATGCGGAGCTCATCGCCCCGTACTTTGCCATGGTGCTGCCGGTGTGCTGTCAGGAGGAGGGAAGCCGCAAGGTCATTGCGGCTGCCGTGGCGCGCCTGTTGGGCACCAGTCAGATCGACCCCCACGCGGCCAGCCTGTCCGGCCAGCGGCAGCTGTCGGCGGCCCTGCGGGCGCGGGATGCCGCAGCGGGTGCACGGGAGGCCGTGGAGGCCGGGTTCGGGCTGGACGCCGTGTCGGTGTGCGTGGATGACGCGCTGGACGCACTGTGTGAGCTCACCGGCGAAAACGCCTCGGAAGCCGTCATCGAACAGGTGTTCGAGCGGTTCTGCGTGGGAAAATAAGGGCGGGAATGTTCTCTTTTGACACCAAAAGAGAACCAGAAAAGTGCCAGCGATTTCGATGCGCTGGAGCCACGAAAAAGGGGCTGCACGCCCCTTTTAACCCCAAAGCAGTGGGCTACACCGGAAAAAACTGAAGATTCACGCCTGTTCGGCGTGAAGATCTTTTAACCGTTTTTTCCGGCTCCGCCGATTGATAGCCCCTCAGTCGCTGCGCGACAGCTCCCCCCGGGGGAGCGAGCGCTGCTGCTGCCGTTTCCCGTTATGACCCCACCCGTGAAAATGGGTTACAGGAAAGTCCGCAGACTTTCCTGTAACCCGAAATTTAAAATAATTCTTCCGCTGAAAATGCCCAGAGTAAAACGGAGGGCATTTCAAATCAATTATTAGAGGAAACCCGAAAGTATATGAACCACTTAGGAGATTATGATGTCATTGTGATCGGTGCCGGGCATGCCGGCATCGAAGCGGCCCACGCCGCTGCCACACTGGGCGCCAAGACCGCCGTGTTCACCATGAGTCTGGACGCCATCGGCAATATGCCCTGCAACCCCAGCATCGGCGGCACTGCAAAAGGAACGTTGGTGCGTGAATTAGATGCCCTTGGCGGCGTGATGGGTCTGGCGGCGGATGCCACCTACCTGCAGAGCCGGATGCTGAACAAGGGCAAGGGCCCTGCGGTGCACGCACTGCGGGTGCAGACCGACCGCAAACGCTACCACGAATACATGAAGCACGCACTGGAGCTTACCCCCGGCCTTGCCATCCATCAGGCCGAGGTGGTGGGCCTTGAGGTGGAAAACGGCCGGGTGAAGGGCATCGTTACCCAGCTCAACGGCGAGTACACCGCAAAGTGCGTGGTGCTGGCCACCGGCACCAATCTGGGCGGCAAGATCTTTGTGGGCGATGCCTGGTATGCCTCCGGCCCGGACGGTATGCACGCGGCCAATGCCCTGACCGAGAGCCTGAAGGCTGCCGGTCTGCCCCTGCGGCGGTTCAAGACCGGCACCCCCGCCCGTGTGCACCGGCGCAGCATCGATTTCAGTCGGCTGGAGTGCCAGCCCGGCGACCCGGACAACGAGCTGCAGCCCTTCAGCTTCATGACCGACGCCCCCATGCACAACAAGGTGGAATGCTGGATCGCCTACACGAACCCGGAGACCCACAAGATCATTCTGGACAACATCCAGCGCAGCCCGCTGTACGGCGGCATGATCGAGGGTGTCGGCCCGCGTTACTGTCCCTCCATCGAGGACAAGGTGGTGCGCTTTGCGGGCAAGGACCGCCACCCCATCTTTGTGGAGCCCTGCGGTGAGAACACCGAGGAAATGTACCTGCAGGGTGCTTCCAGCAGTCTGCCGGAGGACGTGCAGAATGCCTTCTACCGCAGCATCAAGGGCTTTGAGCACATCGAGATCCTGCGCCCGGCCTATGCCATCGAATACGACTGTGTGGACCCCACCAGTCTGGAAGCCACGCTGGAAAGCAAGGTGGTGCGGGGTCTGTACGGGGCAGGACAGTTCAATGGCACTTCCGGCTACGAGGAAGCTGCCGCACAGGGCCTGCTGGCCGGTCTGAACGCCGCCCGCAATGCACTGGGCAAGGAGCAGCTGATCCTTCCGCGTCACACCAGCTACCTTGGCACCCTGGTGGATGATCTGGTGACCAAGGGCGTCATGGACCCCTACCGCATGATGACCAGCCGCAGCGAATACCGGCTGACCCTGCGGCAGGACAATGCCGACACCCGCCTGACCCCTATCGGCCGGGAATACGGCCTGGTGCAGGAGGATAGGTGGGCCAAGTATCAGCACACCCAGAGCCTGCTGGAGGCGGAGCGCCGCCGCCTGCACGACGCCCATCTGCGCACTGCCGACCTGCAGGCCGCCATGACGGCGGCCGGGCTGGCCCCGGCAGCCGAGGGCGGCATTGCCGAAGAATTGCTGCGCCGCCCGGAGATCCACTACGACCTTGTGGCCGGGGTCATCGGCTGGGGGGAGGGGATCACGCCCATGCTGGCGGAACGGCTGGAGACCGAAATCAAATACGCAGGCTACATTGCCCGGCAGGATCGCATGATCCGGGAGGTGGCCCGCCACGAAAAGACCCTGATCCCGGAGGATTTTGAATACGCGGACCTCACCGGCCTGACGCTGGAAGCCCGCGAGAAGCTGGCCCGCATCCGGCCCAAGAACCTGGGCCAGGCCGGGCGCATCCCCGGCGTGTCGCCCTCGGACGTGGCCCAGCTGAGCATCGCCCTGGCAGCCCACACCTGATCCAGAACAACAGAAAGGAATCAAAACCTATGATCGACAAACAGCGGCTGGAGGCCAAGTGTTCCACATGGAACATTGCCCTCACCGGCACCCAGCTGGACCAGCTGGACGCCTTTGCACAGATTTTGGTGGACTACAACCAGAAGGTCAACCTGACCGCCATCACCGACCCCGAGGGCATCGAGGACAAGCATTTCCTCGACAGCCTGCTCTTTGCCAGCCAGCCGGAAGTAGCCGGCCGCATGGTGGATGTGGGCGCTGGTGCCGGGTTTCCGGGCATCGTCACCAAGATCTACAAGCCGGAACTGGAACTCACCCTCATGGAGCCCACCGGCAAGCGGGTGGAGTTCTTGAAGTACGCCTGTGCCCAGCTTGGCCTGACCGGCGTGGAGTTTGCCAAGGAGCGCGCAGAGGAAGCCGCCCGCAAGGTGTGGCGGGAGCAGTTTGACCTGGCTTCAGCCCGCGCGGTGGCGGCCCTGCCCATGCTGGCGGAATACTGCCTGCCGCTGGTCAAGGTGGGCGGAAACTTTCTGGCCATGAAGGGTGCCTCCGGAGAAGAGGAGCTGGCCGCGGCCCGCGGGGCCATCAAAAAACTGGGTGGTGTCTATAAGGAGACCCGCACCCTGCACCTGCCCGGCGGCGACACCCGCACCCTGATTTTGTGCCAAAAGATTTCGCAAACTCCGACAGCCTACCCCAGAAACGGCGGAAAAATCGCCAAAAGCCCGCTGAAATAACGGAATAGCGAACAAAATATGCAAAACCCTGCCGAACGAAATTTCTGGCAGGGTTTTTGTTTGTGTGGTACACTGGCTCTGAACCAACTTTTCCACATTTTCCCGGGAAAGCGTGGAAAACAAACCCGGATATGCCGCAAAAAAGGAGGAGCCGTGTTATGTTTGAACGGAAGAAGTCCGCCGGAAAAATTTATTTCCTGCCCATCGACCAGATCCATCCGTCGCCGTTCCAGGCGCGCCGGACCTTTGAGGAACAGGAGCTGGCAGGCCTTGCCCAGAGCATCCGTGAAAACGGTCTGCTGCAGCCCATCTCGGTGCGTAAAGCAGCCGAAGGTTACGAGCTGGTGGCAGGGGAGCGGCGGCTGCGCGCCTGCAAGCTGGCCCAGATGACCACCATTCCGGCCATCCTGTGCAGCTATGCCGATGAGCAGACGGCGGCCCTCGGCCTGCTGGAAAATATTCAGCGCACCGACCTGAACCCCTTTGAGCAGGCGCAGGGCCTGCGGGACATTCTGGTGCTGTGGGACTGCACCCAGGCCGAGGCCGCCAAGCGGCTGGGCATGGCGCAGCCCACACTGGCCAACAAGCTGCGCCTGCTGCAGCTCACGGGGGACCAGCGCCAGTTCGTGCTGGACAACAACCTCACCGAGCGTCACGCGCGGGCCGTGCTGCGCCTGCCGGAGAACCGCCGCAGCGAGGCGCTCATCAACATTGCCAAGCGGCGGCTCAACGCCCGTCAGACCGACCTGTACATCGAACAGCTGCTCAACAGCACCGCAAAAGGGCGGCACCGCATCTCCATGGTCCGGGATGTGCGCATCTTTGTGAACACCATCGACCATGCCATCCGGCTGATGACCGACAATGGGGTACCGGCCACGGCCCACCGGGAAGAGAAGGATGGCTACATCGAATACACGGTGCGCATCCCCACGGCGGCAGCAGAGAAGTGAACTGTTCCATGTGGAACAGAAAAAACGTGTAAAAAATCTGCAAAATACGCCTTGAAAGAGAACTTTTTGCCTTGCAAAAACGGAAAACAGAAGAAAAATACGCACAAAAACGCCTGAAAGCGGTTCAAAAAGCCAAGGGAGTGTGCTATACTACTAGTTGAGATGTCCGCGCGACGGGAAACGAGCGGGCACAACTGCGAATGTTCCATGTGGAACAACCAAAATTTCCCGGAAGGAAGAAATGCGCGTGGCAAAAATTGTAGCAATCGCAAACCAGAAAGGCGGCGTCGGCAAGACCACAACCGCCGTCAACCTGTCCTCCTGCGTGTCGGCTTTGGGCAAAAAGGTGCTCATCGTGGATCTGGACCCGCAGGGCAACACCACCACCGGTTACGGCATCCCCAAGCGGAGCGTGGAGTACGGCACCTATGAGGTGCTCATCGGCAAGGCGACCGCCGCACAGGCGATCCGCAAGACCGAGTTCCGCACCGATGTGATCGGCTCCAACACCCGTCTGGCCGGTGCCAGCCTGGAAATGATCGACCTGCCGGGCCGCGAGAGCCGCCTGCGCAAGGCGCTGGCCGGGGTGCAGAAGGACTATGACTTCATCTTCATCGACTGCCCGCCCAGCCTGGACCTGCTCACCCTGAACGGTCTGAGCGCCTGCGACAGTGTGCTGATCCCGGTGCAGTGCGAGTATTATGCGCTGGAAGGTCTGTCGGAGCTCATCAGCACCCTCAAGACCATCCGCAAAAAGTACAACCCCTATCTGGACATCGAAGGCGTGGTGTTCACGATGTTCTCCCTGCGCTACAACCTCACGGTGCAGGTGGTGGAGCAGGTGCAGAAGTACTTTGGCTCCAAGGTGTACAAAACCACGATCCCGCGTTCGATCCGCATCTCTGAGGCCCCAAGTTACGGGCAGCCCATCAATTTCTACGAGCCCAAGGGCAAGGGCAGCGAAGCGTACATGGATCTGGCCATTGAGTTCGTCAAGAACAACCGGCCGCACGAGCCCAAAAAGACCCGCGCGCGGAGCAAGAGCGCTCCGGAACCGGCACCGGTCAAAAACGCTCTGGAAGACTAAAACACAGGGGGAACAACAAGAACAATGGCAAAAGGAAAAGGAGGACTTGGCCGCGGGCTGGAAAGTCTGTTTGAGGACGCCGCCCCGAGCCTTGAGTCCGACGCAAAGATCGAGACCCTGCCCCTGCGTGAGATCGAGCCGGACCCCGACCAGCCCCGCAAGACCTTTGACGAAGAGGCACTGGGGGAGCTGGCCGCCAGCATTGCGGAGCACGGTCTGCTGCAGCCCATTGCGGTGCGGCCCCAGGGACTGGGCGGCTACAGCATCGTGGCCGGCGAGCGCCGGTGGCGTGCCTGCCGCATGGCCGGCCTGACCGAAGTGCCGGTGGTGGTCAAGGATGTGTCCGACGAGCAGGCCATGGAGCTGGCGTTGGTGGAAAACCTCCAGCGTGAGGATCTGGACCCGGTGGAAGAAGCCGCCGGCATCCGGGAGCTGATGCTGCGCTGTGACCTGACCCAGGAGCAGGCAGCCCGCAAGCTGGGCAAGAGCCGCAGCGCGCTGGCCAACAGCCTGCGTCTGCTGAACCTGCCGGAAAACGTACTGGAGCTGCTCAAGAGCGGGTTCCTGAACATGGGCCACGCCAAGGTGATCCTGGGCCTGCCCACGCCGGAGCTGCAGGAGCAGGCGGCGCAGATCGTGGCGGACAACCAGCTGAACGTGCGCCAGACCGAGGCGCTGTGCAAGAAGCTGGCAAAGCCCCCGAAGGAGGCAAAGGAACCGGAGCCCCGCGGCACCCTGCCGGTGGAAGTGGAAGAAAGCCTCAAACAGGCGCTGGGCAGCGAGGTGAACGTGGCCTATCATGGCGGCAAAGGCAAGCTGACGGTGCATTTTTACTCCGATGAGCAGCTGCGCGCCTTTGCAAACCTGCTGGGCCAGTACCAGACCGAAGAATAAAACAACCGCGATCCAAGGCGGACACCCGCCTTTGAACGGCGCCGGGAGAGGTCCCATTTCCCGGTGCGAACGAAATAGAGCAAGGAGAGTCAATCATGCTTGATATCAAATTTGTCCGTGAGAATCCGGACGCCGTCAAGGAAAACATCAAGAAGAAGTTCCAGGACGCAAAGCTGCCGCTGGTGGATGAGGTCATCGAAAAGGATGCCCAGTACCGCGCAGCGCTGAAGGAAGTGGAAGCCCTCAAGGCTGCCCGCAACAAGCTGAGCAAGGCCAACGGCCCGCTGTTCGGCCAGCTGAAGAAGTGCGACGACGAGGCCAAGAAGGCAGAGCTGCAGGCTCAGATCGACGCCAACAACGCCGCCGTCAAGGCCGACGCCGACAAGATGGCAGAGCTGGAGAAGGAAGAGGAAGCTCTGTCTGCCCGCATCCAGGAGATCATGTACACCATCCCCCAGATGATCGACCCCAGCGTGCCCATCGGCCCGGACGACACCTACAACGTGGAAGCACAGCGCTTCGGTGATCCGGTCGTGCCCGATTTCCCCATCCCGTACCACACCGAGATCATGGAGAGCTTTGACGGCATCGACATGGACGCTGCAGGCCGCGTGGCCGGCAACGGCTTCTACTACCTGCTGGGCAACATCGCCCGCCTGCACGAGGCAGTGCTGGCCTATGCCCGCGACTTTATGATCAACAAGGGCTTTACCTACGTCATCCCGCCCTTCATGATGCACGGCAACGTGGTGCAGGGCGTTATGTCCTTCCCGGAGATGGACGCCATGATGTACAAGATCGAGGGCGAGGACCTGTACCTGATCGGCACCAGCGAGCACACCATGATCGGCCGCTTCATCGACCAGACCCTCGACGAGAGCCAGATGCCCCTGACCCTGACTTCCTACAGCCCCTGCTTCCGCAAGGAGAAGGGCGCCCA
>ENA-UOJE01003265-UOJE01003265.1-human-gut-metagenome-genome-assembly--contig:-C23-NODE-3265-length-11169-cov-10.647202_pt1 | contig 11169 bp, 10 predicted proteins | sample MGYA00242341_ERZ723888 | MGnify/ENA metagenome assembly ERZ723888 | reverse complement strand
GGAAAACGCATTTTGCGTCGAATGGGCAGAAATTTTCAGACGGGTCGCAATTTGACATTTCGCCGCCCATCTGCTATGATACCCTGAAAGAAACGGGAGGACACCGATTATGAGCAAATGTGAATCCTGCGGCGGCTGCTCCGGGTGCGGCCTGGAGCTGGAGCTTACGGAAGAAGAGATCGGCTTTCTGCGCCGACTGGGCGAGTGCGCCTTTTTGCCTGTGATTCAGGAAAAAGAAGCGCCGGTTTTCCCGGAGGAGCCGGGAAAAGAGATTCTGCTGCAATGCCTGGAGAAAAAGGGCCTCATCTCCCTGGACTATGACAAGCCCCTGAAAGATTACCATACCCCCGCCTATGATGCCAGCCCCGTCCGGGGCAGCATGGCGCTGACCAAACGGGGACAGGACGTTCTGGAGCTGATGGAATATCAGGGAGTCCGCAGCTAACCATCCGGCGGCGTTTGCCGGAAAAAAGAGACATAGAGAAGTGTTATTTATGAACAACAATGAATACCGCGTGGGCGTCAACCGTGGATTGCCTGTGGGGATGGGATATTTTTCGGTGAGCTTCGGCTTCGGTGCTATGGCCGTGTCTCAGGGCTTGAAAACGCTGGACGCGGTGCTGATCTCCGCCACGAATCTGACCAGCGCGGGGCAGTTCGCGGGGCTGACCCTCATCGTCGCCGCCGCCACGCTGTGGGAAATGGTGCTGACGCAGCTGGTCATCAACAGCCGCTACGCCCTGATGAGTCTGGCGCTGAGCCAGCGGATGGGAGAAAGAATCGGCCTGTTGCCCCGGCTGCTGATCGCGTTTTTCAATACGGACGAAATTTTCGCCCTGGCCATGGCAAGGGAAGCGCCCCTGACGGTGCCGTTCCTGCTGGGGCTGGGGACGCTGCCCTTTATCGGCTGGACGCTGGGGACGCTGTGCGGCGCACTGGCCGGGTCAGTTTTGCCGCTCTCCATCCGGACGGCGCTGGGGGTCATGCTCTACGGCATGTTCGTCGCCATCGTGGTGCCCCCCGCGAAGAAGAACCGGGATGTTTTCGTGGCGGTGGTGCTGGCGCTGATCTTCAGCAGCCTGTTTTCCTGGACGCCGGGGCTGAAAACCGTTTCCCCGGGACTGTCCATCGTGATCTGCACCGTGGCAGCCGCCGCCATCTGCGCCGCGCTGTTCCCGGTGAAGGAAGAGAGGGAAGCGGCATGAACATTTATCTGTACATCCTCGCCATGGCGCTGACGACCTACCTCATCCGCGTCCTGCCCATGACGATCTTCCGCAAGCCCATTAAGAGCCGTTTTTTGCGCTCGTTTTTGTACTACGTTCCCTATTGCTGCCTGACGGCCATGACGTTCCCCTCCATCCTCAGCAGCACCGCTTCTATCTTAAACGGCGCGGCGGCGCTGGTGGTAGCGGTGGTTCTGGCCTACCGGGGCAAGAGCCTGATCGTGGTCGCCCTCAGCAGCAGCGCCGCGGTGCTGGTCGTGGAATGGGCAATGAGCCATTTGTAAAATAACTGTGTATTCCTCCGCTTCGCCTTGACGAGCGGAGGAATCTTTGTTATAATGCGCCGTGAAGAGGGAGTAGTCGGCGCACAACGCGGGACTGAATCGACATACTGGTGAGGCCCCGGTTCAGCCTGAAATGACGAGACTTTTGCAGGCCGGCACAGTCTCTTCGCGTCTTCTGTGCTGCCCTGTATTCGGTACGGAGGATTTTTTTATGGGAATCGGAGAACTGTTCTTGCTGGCGGTGGGGCTGAGTATGGACGCCTTCGCGGTATCCGTATGCAAGGGTCTCGCCATGAAAAAGGCAACGCTGAAGGCGGAGGCGACCTGCGGCCTCTGGTTCGGCGGCTTCCAGATGCTGATGCCCGTGACCGGCTTTTTCCTTGGCTCGCTGTTTGCCGAAGCCATTGAAGCGTTCGACCACTGGGTCGCCTTTGGTCTGCTGGTCATCATCGGCATCAACATGCTGAAGGAAGCGCTGGAGAAGGAAGACGAATCCGGCGACGACCCGGAAAAGGACGCCGACCTGTCCGTCAGGACCATGTTTCTCATGGCCGTGGCGACTTCCATAGACGCGCTGGCCGTCGGCATTTCCCTTGCCATGGTCGGCAGCGTGAACATCTGGCTGGCGGCGGCGTTTATCGGCATCTGCACCTGCCTGCTGTCCGCTCTGGGCGTGAAGATCGGCAACGTGTTCGGCAGCCGGTATGAGAAAAAGGCCGAGTTTGCCGGCGGCGTCATTCTGATTCTGCTGGGCGTGAAGATCCTGCTGGAGCATCTGGGGGTTCTGGCGTGAAGCGCACAAAGCGCCGCATGACGCTGTGTACTGTGCTTCTGCTTTGCAATCTGGTCTTTATCTGGGGCAATTCCCTGCTCCCGGCGGAAGTCTCCGGACAGATCAGCGGCACGCTGAAGGCGCTGCTGGACGGCGTGTTCACCCCCGGCGAAGCGGTTCCCTCCGGCGGCGACGGCCTGCTGCGGAAATTTGCCCACTTTGTCGAGTTCGGCGCGTTGGGACTTTTGCTTGGGTGGCTGTTCGGGATGCTGGGAAAAAAGCGGCTTCCGGCGTTTGCCCTGGGCGTGGCCGCTGCCTGCATCGACGAGACCATCCAGATCTTCGTCCCCGGCCGCGGCCCCGGCATCCGGGACGTGTGCATTGACAGCTGCGGCGCGGCCGCCGGTATGCTCCTGCTACATTTGGGGCATGCTTATTGGAAGAGACGATTTACCCGAAATAATTTCAGGAGGAAATGAAACATGAAAAAAGTTTTAACTGCAATTCTGGCGGCAGCCATGGCGCTGTCCCTGCTTTCCGGCTGTGCCGGATCCAAGCCCACGGAAACCACCTCCCCCGACAAGGTGGAGGGAACCATGGAGGAGCTGCTGAACGAAATCGTTGCACAGCAGCCGGTGGAGTTCGACGGCGGCGTCGAGACCATCGACCTCACCAACACCAGCGAGGAGGGTCAGTGGGCCATCAAGAGCAACACCGGCCTGGATAACGCAGGCGTGCTGACGGAGGCCGCGGTGTTCGAGCCGATGATCGGCTCCATCGCCTTTTCCATGGTCATGGTGCGGGTCGCCCCGGGTGAGGACATCAAGTCCGTCGCCGAAGCCATGAAGTCCGGCATCAACCCCCGCAAGTGGGTCTGCGTGGAAGCGGACGACATGCTGGTCACCGGCTACCGTGACGTGGTGATGCTCATTATGCTGGACACCAGCTACGACCTCACCGCCCAGTCCTTTGTGGACGCGTTCGGCAAGGTCGTCGGCGAACCCGAATTTGTGATTTAAGGTTTCCAAAATGGCAGCGATTCCATCGCTGCCATTTTTATAAGAGTTCTCAGGAGCGAACACGCCTATGGTTTTTTCAAGCATTCCCTTCCTATATTATTTCCTCCCGGCGGTGCTGGCGGTGTATTTTCTCACGCCCCGGAAGGGGAAAAACGCCGTTCTGCTCCTTGCCAGCCTGATTTTTTACGGCTGGGGGGAGCTGCGGCTGCTGCCCCTGATGGTGTTCACCATCCTGCTGTGCTACGTCTGCGGCCTGGGCATCGAACGCTCCCGGAAGCGGAAAAAGCGCTGGCTGCTGGCGTCCATCGTCATCAGCGTGGGGCTGCTGGGGGTTTTCAAGTACGCGGACTTCTTCATCGGCAGTCTGAACGCCGTCACCGGCCTGAAAATTCCGCTGCTTCATCTTGCGCTGCCCGTCGGCATCAGCTTTTACACCTTCCAGTGCCTGAGCTACACCATCGACGTCTATCGCGGCAGCGTCCCGGCACAGAAGAACCTCATCAATTTCGGCGCGTATGTCGCCCTGTTCCCCCAGCTGATTGCAGGCCCCATCGTCCGCTATGCGGACATCGCACGGGAGCTGGAGCACCGGGAGCACAGCTGGGAAAACGCGGCGGTGGGTCTGCGGCGGTTTCTGGTAGGGCTGGGGAAAAAGGTCATCCTCGCGGACAATTTTGCCCTGCTGATCCGGCTGTTCCGACAGAGCGGCGAAAAATCCGTCCTGTTTTACTGGATGTACGCCGTGGCCTTCACCCTGAACATTTACTTCGACTTTTCCGGCTATTCCGACATGGCCATCGGTCTGGGGCGGGTGCTGGGGTTCCATTTTGTCGAGAATTTCAACTACCCCTACCTCTCGGGAAGCGTCACGGAGTTCTGGCGGCGGTGGCATATCAGCCTTGGCAGCTGGTTCCGGGACTATGTATATATCCCCATGGGCGGCAGCCGGGTCAGCCGCTGGCGGTGGGTGCTGAATATTCTCACCGTGTGGATGCTTACGGGGCTGTGGCACGGCGCGGCGTGGAATTTCGTGCTGTGGGGGCTGCTGTTTGCCGCGCTTCTGCTGGCGGAAAAGTGGATTCCCGTCCTGCAAAGGCTGCCGGGCGTCCTGCGCCGTGGGTATGTACTGCTGGCGGTAGTCCTCAGTTTCGTCCTGTTCAACGCGGACAGTCTTGCGCAGGCGGGGCAGGACTTTGCCGGACTGTTCGGCTTCGGCAGCCTGAGCCTGACCTCCGCCGAAACGCTGTACTACCTGAAAAGCTATGCCGTCCTGTTCGTGCTGGGCATTCTCGGTTCCACGCCGGTGGTGAAAAACGCGGCGCGGCACATTGACGGAACGAAGGCGGGCGTCGTGCTGGAATCCGCGGCAATGCTGGCGCTGCTGATCGTCTGCACGGCCTATCTGGTGGACGGCTCCTTCAGCCCGTTCCTGTATTTCCGGTTTTGAGGGGGCGAAGGTATGAAGAATCGAATTTGCGCAATCATTGTTGCGGCCGTCTGGGCGGTGCTGGCTGTGTGGGCGTGGCTGGCGCCCAGCCGGGACATTTCCGTCGCGGAGCGCCGCCAGCTGGCGCAGAAGCCCGCCATTCAGGGAAAAAAACTGCTGGACGGCAGCTTCATGACGGATTTTGAGGACGCCAGTCTGGATCAGTTCCCCCTGCGGGATACTTTCCGCGAGGCGAAATCCCTGTTCCACCGCTTCGTCCTGCGGCAAAGCGACAAAAGCGGCATTTATATCTCCCAAGGCTATGCTGCGGCACAGGAATATCCCCTGAGCGAAGCCTCGGTCAGCCACGCACTGGAGCGGTTCAGCAGCGTATACGAAACCTATCTTTCCTCCACCGATTCCAGAATTTACCTTGCCATCGTCCCGGACAAGGGCTACTATCTGGCGCAGTCCGCCGGGCAGCTGTCTCTGGACTATGACCGGCTCTTTGCCATGGTGGAGGGCGGAATGCCCTGGGCGTCTCCCATCCGCCTGACGGACAGCCTGTCCATTCAGGACTATTACCGCACCGATACCCATTGGCGGCAGGAGCGGCTGCTCCCGGCGGCGCAGACGCTGTGTCAGGCACTGGGGGTGTCTTCTCCCCGGCAGGAGGATTACACCGTCACCCCGCTGGAAAAGCCCTTCTACGGCGTGTACTACGGTCAGGCAGCGCTGCCTATGCAGCCGGACACCCTGTACCTGCTGAAAAGCGCGCTTCTGGAGGATTGCCGGGTATACGACTACGAAACGGGGGAGACCACCGCCGTCTACGACATGACCAAGTTAGACAGCAAAGACCCGTACGACGTGTATCTCTCCGGCGCCCGGAGTCTGCTGACCATTGAGAACCCCAACGCGGCCACCGGCCGGGAGCTGATTGTATTCCGGGATTCCTTCGGAAGCAGCATGGTTCCGCTGCTGGTAAACGACTACGCCAGAGTGACGCTGGTAGACCTTCGGTACATCCGAAGCGACTATCTGGGGCAGTTTCTGGACTTTCACGGTCAGGACGTGCTGTTCCTCTACAGCACGCTGCTGCTGAACAACAGCGCGGCAATCAAATAAAGCATCAAGGGCGCTCCGATGAAAGCGGAGCGCCCTTGATGCAAAAAAGTCCACTGTAATCTTGCGACTACAGTGGACCTGGCAGAGGATGAGGGATTCGAACCCCCGCAAACGGAGTCAGAGTCCGGTGTGCTACCGTTACACAAATCCTCTATATAATACCTGGTGGAGACAACAGGACTCGAACCTGTGACCTCATGCGTGTGAAGCATGCGCTCTAACCAGCTGAGCTATGCCTCCATACCGAAGCAGAGCTTATTATACCACGTTTTTCCGGAAAGTCAACCACTTTTTCCGGAATTTCCTTTTTTCTTTTTTGCGCCCCGCCCTGAAAAGGACGGGGCGCATGAGGCTTGTTTACCTGTATGGCTGTACGTATCGTTCATGGCTCAGACTTTGTGGTCGCGCGTGGGCACCGGAGACAAGGCCGAGCATGGCGTAGATCGTAACCACCGAAGAACCACCGTAGCTGATCAACGGCAGGGTCAGACCGATAACGGGCATAACGCCGATGCACATGCCGGTGTTGATCATCACCTGGAACATCAGCGCCGACGCGGCGCCGTAGCATACCAGCCGGCGCATATAATCCTGACAGTGCATGCCCACATAGATGCACCGGGCGATGATGGCCATTTCCATGATCATAATGGCAAGGCACCCTACAAAGCCCAGCTCTTCGCCCATGGACGAGAAAATATAGTCCGTGTGCTGGGCGAACAGGCTGCCGCTCTGGGTACGGTTGCCGTTGAACAGTCCCTGTCCCGTCAGGCCGCCGCCGGTGAGGGAACGCAGGTTCATCATGGAGTGGTAGCGCTCGTTGATGCCCATGGGGTCGATGGTGTCGTCAACCAGAATCAGAAACCGGTTCTGCTGGTATTCGCCCAGGAACTGCCACAGGATCGGGAACGCCGCCACGATCAGGCCAATGGCCAGGACGAACCACCACAGGCTGACGCCGCCGCCGAAGGCCATACCGATGAAGATAAACACGAAGATCAGGGAAACGCCCGCGTCGCCGGACAGCACCATGTTCAGTCCCACCAGCAGTCCCAGATGAAGGCACATGTGCATAATAGACGGCAGACTGGATATCCGGTTCTGGTGCGCCGACATGACCGAGGCCATAATAACGACATAGGTGATCTTGCAGACCTCGGCGGGCTGAACGCTGATAAAGCCCAGGTTGATCCAGCTTCGGTTACCGGAGCCGTGGTCGGTTCCCAGGGGGCTTATCAGCATGAGAAGCAGCGCGCAGTTGAAAGCCACCATCACCATCCGGTGTTCCGAGAGAAAGTCCAGATCGATGGAGGACACCAGCGCGTACATCATGACGCCCAGACCGGTAGCCGCCAGCTGAATGATAATATATTTGAGATTGCCGCCAAACTTGTCGGCGGAAGTGGCGCTGGCAATAAAAACGCAGCCAAAACCGGACACGATCAGGCACAGGATCAGCAGAAATATGTCGCCTTTTTTCCAGAAGTCCTTTAATTCATCCAAAAACCGGCTCAAACAACCGCCTCCTTTCCGCTATGGTTTTTCATTATACCATCCTTCCGGGGAAAAGTAAATAGACGAAATGTGAACGTGCTTTTAACATTGCCGGGGGCGGGGTATAGGGGCCTTCCGAAACGGGCAGAATCCATAAAACCCGGCAAAAAAAATGTTATGTCTGATATTACATCCGGTTTTACTTGACAAAATGGGAAAATAGTATTATCCTAAATAGGAATCTGCAAGAATTGGAAACGTTTCAATTTTCCGAAACTGCCGTTTTTCCACCGCCGCAGGGGTGTCTTCCCCCGGAGTTCCTCCGGAGAACCCACGCTCAGACGGATACCGGCAAAAAGTTTCCTGTTTGCCGTTTTCGGGTCGGTTTCAACTGGACATGCTGATCGGAATATGATATACTATCAGAAGTTGGTCTGGACGAAACCGTATCACAAAGCCACAGCGGCGCACCCACTTTAAGAATGGAGAGCTAACATGAACAACAACTGTCTGAACATCCTGAAATGGACAGAGGCACAGCTCAAGTACACCTACGACGTTTCTTTGCAGGAGGCGACCCCTCAGGAGCTGCATGAAGCGCTGGGTCAGGCTGTTATGATGGCCATTTCCGACGATTGGAGCCATTCCAAGAAGACCCGTATGCCCAATCGCAAGGCCTACTACATCTCTGCCGAGTACCTGATCGGCCGTCTGGTGTATTCCAACCTGTTCAACCTGGGCATTCTGGACGAGATGAAGGAGCTGTTTGCCGAGCACGGGGTCGACCTGGCGATTCTCGAGGACATCGAGGACGACGCTCTGGGCAACGGCGGTCTTGGCCGTCTGGCGGCCTGCTTCCTGGACAGCGCTGCTTCCACCGATATTCCCCTGTCCGGCTACGGCCTGCGCTACAAGTTCGGTCTGTTCAAGCAGAGCTTTGACGCCGACGGCAGTCAGGTGGAGAACGCCGACGACTGGACTAAGTTCGGCGACCCCTGGTCCTTCCGCCGCTATAACCACACCGTGAAGGTCAAATTCCCCGATCATACCGTTCTGGCCGTTCCCTACGACGTTCCCGTCATCGGCTACGGCACCGAGAACGTGGGCACACTGCGCCTGTGGCAGTGCGAGGCCGAGGAGGAGCTGGACTTCAACGCCTTCAACAATCAGGACTATCTGCGGGCGCTGGACGCCAAGAATAAGGCCGAGGACATCACCCGCGTCCTGTACCCCAACGACTCCACATGGGAGGGCAAGCGCCTGCGCATCAAGCAGCAGTATGTGCTGTCGTCTGCGTCCCTGCAGGATATGCTGCGCACCTTCAAAATTGCCCATGGCGATGATCTGAGCCGCTTTGCCGAGTTCTACGCGGTGCAGCTCAACGACACCCATCCCGCCATGTCTATCCCCGAGCTGATCCGCCTGCTGATGCTGGAGGGCATGAGCTTTGACGACGCCTTCAACGTCGCCCAGAAGACCTTCTCCTACACCAACCACACCGTCATGGGCGAGGCACTGGAAAAGTGGCCGCTGGATCTGATGCGCAGCGTGGTTCCCGAGATCGTGGACATCATCTGCCGCATTGACCAGAAGCTCAAGTGGGAGCATCCGGGTCTGTTCATCGTGAAAGACAACACCGCCCACATGGCGAACCTGTCCATTTACGTCGGCTCCTATATCAACGGCGTGGCGGAGATCCACACCCAGATTCTGAAGAACGACTGCTTCAAGGACTGGTACTACGCCTTCCCCGAGCGATTCCAGAACAAGACCAACGGCATCACCCCCCGCCGCTGGCTGGGTCTGTGCAACCCCGAACTGACCGCCATGCTGCGGGAAAAGGTGGGCGGCGACTTCCTGAAGAACCTCGACCTCATCGGCGAGCTGAAAAATCAGATTTACGACGAGACCATCGTGGAATTCAACGACATCAAGCACCTGAAGAAGGAGCAGCTGTGCGCCGTCATCGCCAAACACGAGGGCGTGACGCTGAACCCCGACTTCATCTTCGACGTGCAGGTCAAGCGTCTGCACGAGTACAAGCGCCAGCTGATGAACATTCTGTCCATTGTGGACATCTACTTCCGCCTGAAGGAGGGCCGTCTGCCGGACTTCCATCCCACGGTTTACCTCTTCGGCGCCAAGTCCGCCCCCGGCTACGCCCGTGCCAAGGCCATCATCCGCTATATCAACCGGGTCGCGAAGATGATCAACAACGACCCCGCCGTGGCCGGCAAGCTGAAAGTGGTATTCGTTCAGAACTACAACTGCTCCTACGCCGAGCATATCATCCCCGCCGCCGACATTTCCGAGCAGATCTCCCCTGCCGGTACGGAAGCCTCCGGCACCGGCAACATGAAGCTGATGCTCAACGGCGCCGTAACGCTGGGTACGCTGGACGGCGCCAATGTGGAGATCGCTCAGGAGGCCGGCCGGGAGAACGAGTATATCTTCGGCCACACCGTGGATGAGATCAATGCCGTGAAGCCCACCTATCACGCCAGGGATATTTTCGACTCCAACGCCGACCTGCGCCGCGCCATCAACACCCTGGTGGACGGCACCGTCCCCACGGACGACGCCCAGAAGGAGCTGTTCCATTCTCTGCTGGACGGCACCGACTGGCATCAGGCCGACCATTACTTCCTGCTGCTGGACTACGCTTCCTACTTCGACACCAAGCTCCAGGCCAACCGGGACTATGCCGACCGCATTGCCTTCGGCCGCAAGTGCCTGATGAACGTGGCCTCCGCCGCCAGGTTCTCCTCCGACCGCACCATCCGTCAGTACGCCGAGGAGATCTGGCACATCAAGCCCACCGAGTATTAAGCCTCAAAACACGCCCGATTCTGCAAAGAGTCGGGCGTGTTCGTGTATCCAAAAAGGTCAGAACCTTGCGCTGGGCGGCGAATTGTGGTATAGTATGGTCAAAGAACCCCGCCGGTTTCCCGGGGCGTCACGTCAATCTTGGAGGTGCAGACATGAAAGTTCAATTCATCGGCGCGACCCATGAGGTCACCGGCAGCTGTACGCTGCTGGAAGTGAACGGCCGGTACTATCTGGTGGACTGCGGTATGGAGCAGGGGGAGGACATTTTCCAGAATGTCCCGCTGCCCGTCCCGGCGAATGCCATCGAAGCGGTGTTCCTGACCCACGCCCATATCGACCATTCCGGTATGCTCCCCAAGCTGTGCAAGGACGGGTTCCGGGGGCAGATCTACGCCACGGAGGCCACCTGCAATCTATGCCGCATCATGCTGATGGACTCGGCGCACATTCAGGAATCGGAAGCCCAGTGGCGCACCCGCAAGGCCGAGCGCGCCGGGGAACGGGCCGTGGAGCCGGTATACGACACCAACGACGCGGCGGCGGCTCTCCGGCTGCTCCGCCCCTGCCAGTATAACGCCGCCGTCCAGGCCGCGGAGGGCATTATCATCCGCATGACGGACATCGGCCATCTGCTGGGTTCCGCCGCCATCGAAATGTGGCTGACGGAGGGGCAGCAGACCCGGAAGATCGTGTTCAGCGGCGACGTGGGCAACGTCAATCAGCCCCTGCTCCGCGACCCCCAGCCTGTTGCGGAGACGGAATATCTGGTCATCGAATCCACCTACGGCGACCGCCTGCACCCCAAGGAGCGGGGCGATGTGGTGGGCGAGCTGGCCGCCTGCATCCAGCGGGCGCTGGACCGGGGCGGCAATCTGGTCATCCCTGCCTTTGCCGTGGGGCGGACGCAGGAAATGCTCTACGCCATCCGGGAGATCAAGCAGCGGGGGCTGGTGACGGGACACGACCATTTCCCGGTGTACGTGGACTCCCC
>ENA-UOJE01003264-UOJE01003264.1-human-gut-metagenome-genome-assembly--contig:-C23-NODE-3264-length-11173-cov-5.145260_pt1 | contig 11173 bp, 14 predicted proteins | sample MGYA00242341_ERZ723888 | MGnify/ENA metagenome assembly ERZ723888 | reverse complement strand
TGGTCGAATCTGAAATCTGCGAGAAATGCAATAAAAAGCGGATTTCGTCCGGCGTGGGTTGAAATGACAGTAAAGTCTGCTTCAACTGTGGATGAAATGAATATGTAATTGTAAGGTGGAAATTTCAGGCTTGCAGAGAGTCTGAAAGCACGTGATTATTTGAATTTGTGGAGGATTTGACGATGGGAAAGGAACTGTCGGAAATGACGCTGGCCGAATTGTGGGAATTGTTTCCCATCTTTCTTGTTCAGCACGATGATAAGTGGAAAAACTACTACAAGGAGATTGAAGCCTCAATAATGGACCTGTTGCCAGACTATCCTGTTGAAAGGATTAGTCACATTGGAAGTACAGCGATACAGGGCATATGGGCGAAGAACATTGTTGATGTGATGGTTGAGATTTCTGAAAAAGCCGACATGGAAGAACTGGCACATGTTATGGAGCGGAATGGTTTTATCGGAATGTCCGCTGAAACAAACCGGATTTCACTCAATAAAGGGTATACCAAAGAAGGCTTTGCGGATAAGGTTTATCACATTCATCTCAGATACACCGGAGATAATGATGAACTGTATTTCCGCGACTATCTGAACGAGCATCCGCAGGTCGCAAAGGATTATGAATCTTTGAAGCTAGAATTATGGAAGAAATATGAACATGACAGAGACGCATATACCGATGCAAAGACTGAGTTCATTCGCAAGTGGACAACAGAAGCCCGCCAAATATATGGCGACAGATACTGACAAATTTCAGTTTGCTTGAAGGGAATGATTAGAATATGGCAACAGAAATCATGATATTTGAAACGAAAGATAATGAAATAAAATTGACAGTACCTGTTGAAAATGAAACTGTATGGCTTACACAGGCTCAGATGACGGAACTTTTTCAAGTAGACAGAACGGTTATAACGAGGCATGTGAATAACGTTTTCAAAGAGAATGAATTAATTAGAGAAAGCAATGTGCAAAAAATGCACATTCCAAATTCTGACAGGCCAGTTCAGTTTTATAGCTTGGAGGTAATTATTTCTGTAGGTTATAGAGTAAAATCTAATCGAGGTGTAGAATTTAGACAATGGGCTAATAGTGTTCTGAAACAGTATATCATGCAAGGGTATGCAATCAATGAAAAACGATTAGCAGCATTGCAGAGAACAGTAGATATTCAAACCAAAATGCTGGCAAGTACTTTAGAAGTGGATGAAGCAGAGTTGCTAAAGGCCGTTAATTTATATACAAATGCATTAATGCTATTAGATCAGTATGATCATCAATCTTTAAAAAAGCCTACTGGAAACAAACCTATATATAGAATTACATATGAAGATTGTCGAAATATGGTGAATGCAATGGAAGATTCTTTTCATTCGGATGTCTTTGGTGTTGAAAAAGAAAAAGGAAAGGTCGAAGGCATTCTTGCAGCGGTTTACCAAAGTGCGTTTGGTGAAGATGCGTACCCTTCTTTAGAAGAAAAAGCAGCTAATCTTTTGTATTTTATGATAAAAGATCATCCATATGCTGATGGATGTAAGCGAATAGCAGCCTCATTATTTTTAGAGTTTTTAGTTCGTAATAATGTACTTTATGAAAAAGGACAAAAGAGGATAAGCGATGGTGCTTTAGTGGCAATAACATTGATGATTGCTGAGTCAGACCCCAAAGAAAAAGATATTATGGTTAATTTGGTAATGAATTTGTTGACAATGTAAAATGATTTATAAATCGGAAATTATGGAGGTACTATTATCATGATTTTGTGTTTTTCGGGAACTGGCAACAGCCGTTATATAGCAAAGAAAATTGCAGATAAATTGCAGGACGAGATTGTAGATATCAATGCAAAAATCAGGGCAGTAGATTATTCGCCGATAAAAACAGGTGATAATGTAATCGTTGTAACTCCGACTTATGCGTGGCGTATTCCACGGATTGTATCGGATTGGCTTTCTGAAACAGAATTACTTTCTGCAAAACGTATTTGGTTTGTTATGAACTGTGGTAGCGAAATTGGCAATGCGGCAAAATATAATCGCAATATTGCAGAGCAAAAGCATTTATGCTATATGGGCACATCTCAAATTCTTATGCCGGAAAACTATATTGCCATGTTCGATGCACCCGAAGCAGAGGAAGTAAGAAAAATTGTAAAGAATGCTGAGCCTGCTATTATGGACACTATTGTCTTGATTAAGGAAGGACAACCTTTTCCTGCAACACGAAATAATCTTTATGACCGTTTTATGAGTGGTCCGGTAAATCCGATTTTTTATCGGTTCTTCGTGAAAGCTAATGCATTTCAGACAGATGATACCTGTATCAGCTGCGGTCAATGTGTTAAAAACTGCCCAATGAACAATATTACACTTGAAAGTGGCAAGCCAACATGGGGAAAACAATGTACGCACTGTATGGCATGTATTTGTTATTGTCCCACAGAAGCAATAGAATACGGAAAAAAGAGCATGGGAAAACCGCGTTATCATTTTGAACAGTTAAAGATGAAATGATTTGTAAAATTCTGGCTTTGAGAATGGATGATTTGGAAGTTAGTGAAGTCAGTGAAAACTTGAATTATGGAGGATAAATAGATGATTTCCATTGACACTAAAAGACTACATCTGCGCAATGTATTGCAAAATGATGTATATGTAATGTTTGATTATAGAAATAATGAAATATGTGCTAGATATCAGAGAGGCCAGGCAAAAGACTTTGAAGAAATTCTAAATCTAATTGAACGTAGAAAAAATGATGAAATATCAATCGATTCGCCTTGTATGATTGCAGTAGCTCTAAAAGGAACGAACGAAATGATTGGCGAAATAGTTGTTAAGCCAAAAGATAATACAATTTCCTTAGGATATAAGGATCTCGGGTATGTTCCAAGCATAGATTCTCAGGCATTTGGCAAGTGGACAACATTGGTTACAGAGGAGAAATTTGCCTGATAAAGTAAATAACTTCCAATTTGTTGAATTAAGAAAATCGGAATTTGACGGGATGAAAGCGAGAAATAATTATGGAGATATTTACTTTTAACGGCTATGATGGAGAAAAAATAGCACTGAAATTAAAAGAAGTCATAGGATTTCCTGATTCAACAAGCTATGAAGGTGGCTACGATATAATTTGCTCATTGGAAATTGATGTTGGCTGTTATAAGGCGAAATTTGATAGATACTATTCAGCAACAGGTGCTTTGTATAGTTTTTCAAATCAATTAAAGGAATGCTACGAAAGATTGGAAGGAGAAGCAAAGTATGCACTGCTCTTAGAAAACGATTTAATATTTACCGTAACAATGGGTTCTTCTGGACATGCAACGGTAAAGGGTAAATTTCAGGAAAGGCCTGACATTAATAATGTTCTCTCTTTTGAAATGGATACAGATCAATCATGTTTCCTCTCTGTAATTAGCGGAATAGAAAGTCTGAAAGATAAATATGGAGATATGCAAGGTGTAAAATAAGTGGAGTTGTCGATAAATCGGAAGTTAATGCTTGAAAAAAGGAGAAATAAACATGGCAAAGAAAGAAGAAAGATTTGAAGTTACATTCAGAGAGGGAAGTTGGCTTAAAGATGAAGGAATTCGTCAAATCATTGTAGATAAGAAGACTGGGGTTAATTACCTTTGTTGGAACTCCGGATTTGGAGCCAGTAGTACACCTCTTCTGGATTCGGAAGGAAAAGTCATAGTCACAAAGTAAAATCGGGAATGAAAGGATAAAACTAATGAAAATCAAAAAGGTAATTATAGGAGTCACTATCGGAATAACCGCAGCAATACTTTGGAGCGTTGTTTTTATAAATGTCTTAAATAGCATGGCTGGAATTGGAATCGGAATATGTCTGGGTATATCTTTTGGTATATCTGGCAGTCTTATTTTTTCAAAAAAAATAAAGATAAATGATGATACAACTTCTAGTTTGCAAAGCCTGTTGACATGAATTTATGGAGGTGAAAAAATGATGATGTTTTTACGTTTAAGAAATATCTAAATACATAGGCCTATATTAAATAGGTTTGTGTATGGACAAAACACGAAAAAACTATTTAATAAAGGAGATTTTGTAATGATATTTCAGGATAATATAATGAAAGAGTACTTAAAAAATGTTTATTTTATAACGGGAACGCCTTGTGGTGGAAAAACAACCCTTTCATGTGCATTGGCGGAGAAGTATGGATTTGAATTGTTTTTCTTATAAAAGATTCATCTAATCTTGTTGATGAATATGGTAACAGACCGGATCATCAGGGATTCTTTCAATATTTGAATTCGGCAACGGATATAGAAAAAGCGAAGCAGGTGGTAAATACTACTTTATATGAACTGAACGTAGATCGTATAGAGGAGATTAAGAGCAGTCCGTTCTTTTGGATTGAGAGAACGGCAGATAGTACCGTTGAGGATACGGTAGCCAGTGTTGAAAAACATTTTGATTACAGGTTATTTCTTGACAAACCGCCGAATATCGTTTATCATAACAGGTGTTATGATGAAGAATAAAAAAGAAACCATGGAAAAAATTAAACAGGCAGCCTTGGAAGAATTCTATGAGAAAGGATATGCCAAGGCGAGCCTTAGAACGATTTGCAGCCGGGCTGGTGTTACGACGGGAGCGATGTATTTTTCCTTTGAAAACAAAGAAGCATTGTTTCGTGCTATATTGGAACCGCTTGTGCAAAGTTACGAGGACATACTGGCAAGGTGTATGCAGATGGAGATGCAAGAGTTGTCCGAAGGTCCGGATGTCGATGTGCTTATGATGCAGTTCATTTTAAAGCATAAGAAAGAGGCCATTGTCATTATGGAGAAGGCACAGGGGAGTTGTTATGAAGGCTTCCGGAATCGCATGGAACAGATGATGGAGCAGTCCTTTCTGGTGTATTATCAAGGTAAGCTGAAGACGCCGCCGGATCAGGGACTGCTTAAGATACTGGCAAGGCAGCGGTTAGACAGCTGTTTAGAGATTATGAAAGAAGATTATGATATGGAATACAGTTTGTATTTGGTAAAACAGATCGGCATTTATGCCGCGGGGGGAACCGAAAAATTAATAGAGCATTTAAAAGAACTTCACAGCAGTTAATTGTGGAGTTTTTTTAATAACATAACATTTTATAACAAACGTTACGATGGAAAGGATGAATATTATGAAAGAGAAAGTAAATGTGACAGGGCTACCGGAAACGATGATTCAGACCCTGTATGCGCGGGCGAAGGAATCCGGGAAGGAAAATGCAAAGATTCATGATGACATGGCAGCCGAGATGGTGTCCAGACTGGATTATGATTTTTCCAAAGCCGATCAGGATAAGGCAATGAACTATGGCGTGATCGCCCGGACAATCGTGTTAGATGAAATGGTAGAGAAGTATTTGAGTGGACATCCGAACACGATTGTAGTAAATATTGCAAGTGGACTGGATACAAGATGTTACCGAATGCAGGGGAAATATGTGCGCTGGTATAATGTCGATCTGCCGGAAACAATGAAGATCCGTGAAAAGTTTCTCACAGAGAACGGATCAATCAGCCAGATTGCCAAATCGGCAATGGATGCATCGTATATCGACGATATCGAGTATGGCGGTGAAAATGTATTGGTTATCATAGAGGGACTTTCCATGTATCTGAGCGAAGCCGATGTGCTGCAGATGATGTCTATTATCGAGAAAACGTTCCGAAAAGTGACGGTAATGATTGAGACGATGTCTCCTTTTGTCGTAAAGCATATAAAAGAAAAATCCATCGAGGGAAGCCGTGCGAAATTTACATGGGGTGTTAAAAATGGAAAAAAATTACAGAGACTTGTTCCTGCCTTTACTTATAAAGGGGAGGTCAGTCTCGTAGAAGGTATGAAAAAAATGTTTCCGATATATTGTGTGCTTGGAAAGATTCCGGCCATTCAGAATTTTTCCAATAAAATTATTGTGCTGGAGAGATAGAAAAGAAGGGGACGGGAAAAGGATTTTTCCCGCCCCCCAATTTCTTCTTTTTTTTTTCACATTTATATGTTAGAATGGTAACAAAATTGAGTGATAGTCAGAAAGGAATGGAACGATGAACAAAAAAACAGGAATTATCATAGGGGTATGTACAGTGGCAGCCGTTGCGGTCATTGCAGCATTGAGTGTATTCTTTTATAAGGAAAATAAATCCGGCAGCAGTGACAAAGCGGTGACCAATACAGATGAAGGTGACAATCTTGCGGATGGTCAGATTTTTGATTATGAGAAAGCAGGGTATATTTCGCTTGGTAAATACAAAGGCTTGTCTGTAGATGTAGAGCCGGAGGTCGATGACATTTATGGCGCGATGCTTGATGATGCGACAGAGAATGAGGTTTCAAGTAAAGATGCCATAAAGAGCGGCGATGTCGTAAATATTGACTTTACCGGCAAAAAAGATGGAAAAAAAATCGATGGCACCAGTGCGGAGGATACGTATGTGTGGGTTGGCAAAGGAGAGTATATTGACGACTTTGAAAATGGTATCATTGGCATGAAAAAAGGAGAGAAAAAGACGGTAGACTGTACTTTCCCGAGTGATTATGATGAAGAAGATCTTGCAGGGCAGACGGTTCAATTTACGATAACAGTAAATGATGTCGTTAATGACACGATTGCCAAAAAAGTATCTGACAATAAATGTAAAAACGTGCAGGAATACTACGACAAAGTCAAGCAAGAGCAAAAAGAAGATAATATCAATAACAAAGGTGAACTGGTATGGGATTCCTTTAAGGAGACCTGCGAGGCAAAATCCGTGCCGGAAAACATGCTGGCGCAGTCAAAAACAGATGTAAACCTCATGTATACCAATTTTGCTGAGATGTCAGGGATGACATTGGATGAACTTTTGGAAAGTTTTGGCATGGATGAAGATGGGGTATCGGAAATCGCGGAAGACAGTGTGATCGATGTGATGATCGCTAAAAGTATTATGGCGAAAGAAAATCTTACGATGGATGATACCACCTATAAAAATAAATTGTGGACGGCTCTTGGTTACGAAGACGGCGATGATGAAAAAAGTCTTTCCGATCTGGAAAAAGAGTACAAAGAAAGCCAGGGAAGCCATCCGAAAAACGATATGATGATTGAAGTGGCAAAGGATTATATTGGAGATCAGGCGAAGGTATCCGATGGAGAGACGACGAATGAGTGAAAGTAAACAGATTGACTGCTTTATCTTTCAAAAAGAAGAGACGTACGAAGCGGCAAAGAAAGAAAAAATGGTCATTGACTCGATTCGAAAGAAATATGATGTAAAAAATAAACGCGTGGCGTTGAAAATCTATCAGAAGGCAGTAAAGGACAATTCCTTTTCGACGGTGATCGGCTATTCTTTTTTGGAAGAATTGTATTATAATATGGAGCAGGCAAAGGTGCCGGTAAACGATCTGCCTCGCCTGCCATTGAAGGAAACGGTGGAAGAGCATCCCGGGAAAGGATATTTGCCGGCGGCCTCAAAAGCAAAAGAAGAAAAATGGAAAATACTGTATCAGACACAGAAAACATTCAACAAAAAATGTAAGATTGTGATTGCAATGCTCGTTATTCTCATTGCGGCATTGTTTGTCATTGAATATAAAAGTCAGGATTCCATATTTACCTATAAGGAAAAAACGGAGCAGGAACTGATCGACAAATACGAAACATGGGAAGAAGAATTGCAGGAACGCGAAAATGCTTTGAATGGAGGGAATACAAATGGAACAGAAGATTCTGGTCGTTGACGACGAACAAAGAATGCGGAAACTGGTAAAGGACTTTTTGGTCAGAGAAAATTTTACGGTGCTGGAAGCTGCGGATGGCGAAGAGGCGGTCGATGTATTTCTGGCAGAAAAAGATATTGATTTGATCATTTTAGATGTCATGATGCCGAAAATGGATGGCTGGCAGGTGTGTCGGGAGATACGGCAGTATTCGAAAGTTCCGATCATCATGCTGACGGCCAGGGGGGCAGAAAACGATGAACTTAGAGGGTTCGAACTTGGGGTAGACGAGTATATCTCCAAACCATTCAGCCCGAAAATACTGGTGGCAAGAGTACAGGCGATTTTGCGCCGTGCCAATGCAGCATCCGAAGATGTGCTGGAATACGGCGGCATTGAACTGAACCGCAGCGCCCACGAAGTAGTGATTGATGGAGAAAAGATCGATCTCAGTTTCAAGGAATTTGAACTGCTTGCTTACTTTATGGAAAATAAAGATATCGCGTTGTCGCGTGAGCGCATTTTAAATCATGTATGGGATTATGACTATTTTGGCGATGCCAGAACCATTGATACCCATGTAAAAAAACTGCGCAGCAAAATGGGTGAAAAATGCGGTAAATATATCAAAACCATTTGGGGGATGGGGTACAAATTTGAAGTGTAAAAAAACAATATAACACTTTTGTGTCATGTGCGAAAAGAGAAAGTATGCTATCATTTACTTGGTACATATTTTCTCTTTTTTTAAAAAAGAATATAAAAAGCTAGGAGGTAGTTAAATGAAAAAAATAAGAAGACAAATAATAGCATTGTTTTTGTGTATGGCAATGGTGATAACTGTGTTACCGGTACATATAAAAGCGGATGCGGTAACGGCGGTGACAAGTATTCCTTTTGCGTTAGAGGGATTTACATGTGGAAATGATATAAGTAATGTTAAATTGACTACGACCGAACCCGGAATAGAAATTGTCAGTGCAACGTTTTATATATATCATGGAAGCAATAATGGGAGCGCTCCTAAAGCAAAAGGAAATATTCAACAAGGAATACAATATACATTAGAAATCTTTGCAAAAGTTAAAAGCGGATATAGTATCGATGGAATTGGAAGGGAAGAGATAACGATAGATGGTAAAAAACCAAGTTATTATAAAGCACCGTCTTCCGATGGTGCATCGATGCGTATTTATCATTATCTGCCGAGGTTTGAGGGGGAACCTGCGTCTTATAAGATTCAGACTACAAATGCAAGTGTTAAAGATGCGAAAGGCTTAAAAGTAACAAGTTCGATAACCGGAAGAAAATATCAGCTTTGTGTAGATGATATTCCTGAAGGAAAACAGTTTGCCGGCTGGGAAGTGGAGGGTGAGAATACTTCTGTAGGAAATGTGATGAATCCAGCAACGTCTATAGTGATGGGGACAGAAGATGTCAAGATTACAGCAAAACTTGAGGATACTTCAAGTGATAAGACGACATTTACCAATGTATCTGTGCCGTTGAAAGCACCGGAAACGGAAAAGACACCATCTACCTATGTTGCGGCAAATGAGTCATATGTTGTTGGTGATGTTAAATGGTATCGTGAGATGAAAGGGACAGACGGTAAAACAATTCATGTTGAACAGCCTTGTGATGTGAAATTTTGGGAAGGGATGGCATACCGTGCGGAGATTACCGTATATGGGAAAAGTTCATTTTTTTCCAAAACTACAACGTATAAAATAGCAAATCAGAACGCGGTGCGTGTTGCTCCGGAGGTGATCACAGATAAGATTCAAAAAGTAACAATTGCGTGTACATTTCCGGCGACAGGACTGAAAAATGAGTTGCAGCTGCCAGCCTCTTGTAAAAATGCTCCGGAGATGATCCGAGGAAATATTCTTTTTGGTGAAGAGGTGTCGGTGATTGGTTTTATAGAAAATTTGGCAGATAACGATGAAGAGTGGATGACAAAGTACATTGATGGAGAGATATATATTCAGTGGTACGAGAGTAAAAATAACAAAACATTTACGGCGCTTCAAGAAACGGAATACGCCGGAGACACCATTACGCTTGATAAAAAACTGGCGGGTAAATATCTGGCGGCTAAAGTGTGGTATGAAACGAGTGCAGGAGAAGAAGCGTATTTTGCTTCTATTAAGATACCTGAATTGCGAAAGATAAAGCTTACGGGAGATTATGCGATAAAAGTGAATGCAGGAGAAAGTTTTCCAAAGACGGATAATCTTCAGGTGAATTATGGTGTGATTAAGAGTGTTAAGTGGTATGATAAAGCAACCGGCAAGCAAATGAACGATTCTCAAATGTTCGAAAGTGGACAGTTTTACGTGATGAATGTAGAAGTTGATACCCAAGAAGAAAATTTATTTGAGGATACAGCGGACCTGGAGTCTACAAATAATAGTCTGATCAAAGAGACGTGGGCAAAAAGCGCAGAGGTGACGTACGATCAAAATACAAAATTGCACACGATTCACCGAGTATATAAAGCAAGTAAATTAGAAGAAGTGCAATTAATTGCTTTAGGTGTAGAAGAGCCGGCTCGAGGACATGAAAAAGGCTTGGTAGAATATAAAGAATTTGCCGGCAGTTTCGTTGGGAAAAACGAAACAACCATTGAGGCGGTTGAGTGGAGTCCGACAGATACGGTGTTTGCACCGGCTACGTCATATACGCTGACTGTTACGTTAAAGAGTAAAGATGGGTTTTGCTTTACAAAAGACACAAAAATTACTTTGAATCAAAAAGAGATGAAAATTATTTCACCTTCTCCACTGGAGAAAGATGTGCAAGAAGTAAAAGCTGCTTATACTTTTGATAAAACTGCCGAGGAGTTAAAGCCGGAGGATAAAGAAACCATAGTGTTAGATGAAATGATACAGGGGCAGTTTAAAAATGCTTCCAAGTTGTCAGTAAATCAAACAACATTAACAAACTGGGCGGCGAAAGACGTATCCTTCCAAAAAGCATATGATACCGGAAAAATTGTATATCAATGGATGAAGAGTACAGACGGTAAAAATTACACAGCGATACCTGAGGCGACAAAAGACACATATTTTGTTCCTAAAGAGTTTGAAGACAAAACATATATTGGACTGCAAATCACAGTAGGACAGTATGGAGATACGGATGTATATAAACTGATGGATAATGCTTTGATCCGTTATGAAGAAATTTTGAGTGTAAACGGAGTGAAAGAGCCGGAAGTGGGAGAATATCCGTCGATTGAAGGAATTACACCGACGGGAGCTAAGCTTGCAAACTGGTATGACATAACGGATGATGAGCCGCTTATGGGTCCGTTTGAAAAAGGAAAAGAATATCAGTTGGTACTTGCATGGACTTCGGATGGAAAGTCCTATGCGAGTCGGATTTTATGTAATGGCAATCGATCTGGAATGTTCATGGAAGATCCTTCTGTTGGA
>ENA-UOJE01003246-UOJE01003246.1-human-gut-metagenome-genome-assembly--contig:-C23-NODE-3246-length-11218-cov-6.369614_pt1 | contig 11218 bp, 11 predicted proteins | sample MGYA00242341_ERZ723888 | MGnify/ENA metagenome assembly ERZ723888 | reverse complement strand
GTTGCGCGACAGGTCTCTTCAAGGTTAAAGCCGCATATCTGGCTTGCCATGCCGACGGCGATGCCGGTATTGCTCGACACGAGGACGTTCGGAAATGCCGTCGGCAGAAGCGCCGGCTCTTTCATGCTCCCGTCGTAGTTATCGTTAAACTCAACAGTGTCCTTATCAATATCACCGAAGATATCGGTGCATATCGGCGCAAGCTTTGCCTCGGTATATCGCGAGGCGGCAAAGGACATATCGCGCGAGTAGACCTTGCCGAAGTTGCCCTTGGAGTCAACAAAAGGCGTTAAAAGCGCGTCATATCCCTTTGAAAGGCGCACCATGGTTTCGTATATTGCCGCGTCGCCGTGGGGGTTTAGGCGCATTGTCTGGCCGACAATGTTTGCGCTTTTTGTTCTCGCACCGCTTAAAAGCCCCATCTTGTACATTGTGTACAGCAGCTTTCTGTGCGAGGGCTTGAAGCCGTCAATCTCGGGAATTGCTCGGGATATGATAACGCTCATTGCATACGGCATGTAGTTTTGCTCAAGAGTTTCGGTTATCGGCTGCTCAAGCACCTCGGCGCGCAGGCCGACGACGTTGGGGTTATTGAATTGTTTTCTTTCTGGTACCTGTTTTTTAGCCATAAATTATCCTTTCAGCGCTTCTTGCCCTTGCTTTTTGCGCCGGTTATGAGGTTTCGTCTGCATTTCGGGCAGTTTACTGCCTTGAACAGGCCAAGGTATATGCGCTTGCCGCAGTTAGGGCACTTGCAGTAAAGAAATATCACAACAAAAGCCATAACGAAAAACAGCGTTGATATCAGCGCCGATATCACTCCGGCCTCGCTTCCGTTTGTGATTATCCCGGCAACGCAGAACACTATGCACATGGCAAGCAGGAGCTTAACAAGGTTTCTTGCTTTGTCAAATTTCATATTCGGCACCTCTCAGGAGATATCCGCCATATCAAGATACAGATATCCGTTTTCGGCAATGTGATTTTTTCTTCCGGCAAGATCGTCGCCCAGCAGCAGATCAAACATCTGCGACATGTGCTCGGCCTCCTCGGGCATGACCTTTATAAGGCGGCGCGTTTCGGGGTTCATGGTCGTCATCCACATCATGTCCGGATCGTTCTCGCCAAGACCCTTGCTGCGGTTTATCGTCGCCTTTGCTCCGCCAAGACCGGAAACTATGTCCGTCTTTTCCTTATCGGAATAGGCAAAATAGGTTTTTCCCTTGCACTCGATCTCATACAGCGGCGACTCGGCTATGTACACATAGCCCTCGCGGATGAGCGTAGGCACAAGGCGATATATCATCGTAAGTATCAGCGTCCTGATCTGGAAGCCGTCAACATCGGCGTCGGTGCAGATTATGACCTTATTCCAGCGCAGATTGTTTATGTCAAAGGCGTTTAAGTCCTTCTGCCCCTTTGCCTGAACCTCGACTCCGCAGCCGAGGACTTTGAGCAGGTCCGTTATTACATCGCTTTTGAATATGCGGACATAGTCGGCCTTGAGGCAGTTGAGGATCTTGCCGCGCACCGGCATAATACCCTGAAAATCCGCATCGCGTGAAAGCTTACACGCGCCCAATGCCGAATCGCCCTCGACAATGTATATTTCGCGCTTTTCCGGATCGCGGCTGCGGCAGTCAACAAATTTCTGCACGCGGTTTGCTATGTCGATGCTGCCGGAGAGCTTTTTCTTCATGCCCTGGCGAGTTTTCTCCGCCGCCTCGCGGCTGCGCTTATTTACGAGCACCTGCTCGGCAATCTTATCCGCCTCAGGCTTATTCTCAATGAAATAGACCTCAAGCTTTTCCTTGAAGAAATCAGTCATCGCCTCCTGAATGAAGCGGTTGGTTATCGCCTTTTTGGTCTGGTTTTCATACGAGGTCTGTGTCGAGAAGCAGTTTGTGACAAGCACAAGGCAGTCGGCAACATCCTGGAAGTTTATCTTGCTCTCGTTTTTCTGATATTTGCCGATCTTCTTTATGTAAGCGTCGATGGCATAAACGAAGGCACTGCGAGCTGCCTTCTCGGGTGCGCCGCCGTATTCAAGCCACGATGAATTGTGATAGTATTCTATCGCCTTGACTTTATTGGAAAAGCAGAACGCCGCCGAGAGCTTGACCTTGTACTCCGGCTTGTCCGCCCTGTCTCTACCGCGACGCTCGGCGCTTATGAAGTACGGCGAGGTGAGCGGAGAGTCATGCGCTATCTCATGAACATAGTCGAGAATGCCGTTTTCGTAAATGTATTCGGTAATGTCAAATTTATTTCCGTTCTGATTGCGGAAGCGGAAGGTAACGCCGGCGTTTACAACCGCCTGACGGTGCAGGATATCCTTAAAAAACTCCTCGGGTATATCAATATCGGTAAACACCTCGAGGTCTGGGCGCCATTTGATTGTGGTTCCGGTTTTTTTGCGGTCTGCCGGAGTTATCGTAAGCTCCTGACCTTTTTTTCCGAGAACCTTTCCCTTTTTAAAATGCAGCTCGTACTTATTCCCGTCGCGCCAAACGGTAACGTCCATGTACTCGGACGAATACTGCGTTGCACACGAGCCGAGGCCGTTCAGACCGAGTGAGTACTCATAATTTTCGCCCTCGTTGTTTGCATACTTGCCGCCGGCATACAGCTCGCAGAAAACAAGCTCCCAGTTGAAGCGCTTTTCGTTTGCGTTCCAGTCCAGCGGGCAGCCACGGCCGAAGTCCTCGACCTCTATGGATTTATCTGCATAGCGCGTGAGCGTTATGACCTTACCGTAGCCTTCGCGCGCTTCATCTATGGAGTTTGACAGGATCTCAAACACTGCATGCTGGCAGCCGTCAAGCCCGTCCGAGCCGAAGATTACGCCCGGGCGTTTTCTGACTCTGTCGGCTCCTTTGAGCTGCGATATACTTTCATTACCGTATTCTGCGGTGGACTTACTCATTTAAAATTCCTCTCAAATACAACATCTTGCGTAAAATTGCACACATTTTCAGATTATATAGTATATAACATAGCTCAAAAAAAATCAAGAAAAAGCAAAACGGAGGCAAATGATTTTACATCTGCCTCCGCCGTCGGATGAACTGCCTTTCGGCTTTTCCGGCTCGACGAAATTCAATGCGTTCTTATCGCCTGAGCAATAAGCTTTGGCATTTCATCCGACGTGTCTTTCAGACCTCTGTCCCGGATGTTTCGTCTGGTTGTATTATATGCCGCACAAAGCCAAATAATCGAGGTAATTTTTACCGTTTAAAAGTCTTTATAGTTGAATATACTTATTATACGGAAGATAATTGCTCACGATAAGGAGACTTACAAAATGACAAAAAAGGAAGAAAAACGACTCAAAGCCGAATACTCGCGTCGCCTTGCCGAGGTCGCCGATATACGCATGCAGCTCAGGCGCGCATACGCCGCATTTGACAATACGACAGATTGTGATATGATGGATGCGTGCATTTATGAGATAAATGCGCTTAAATCACGATACAACAGCGCCGTTGTCAATGTAAAAAATCTTATGCTTTAGGAGGATATATGGACCCGTTACATACCATATTGACCGTTGTTATTGCCGTATTGCTTATATGGCTTGTTATAAAGATCTTCGCAACGCCTATTAAATGGGCGCTCAAGCTGCTGCTGAACGCGCTTCTGGGCTTTGTTATGCTGTTTATATTCAATTTCCTCGGCGGATTTATCGGGCTGTCGCTCAGCGTGGGCTGGATAAGCGCCATTGTTGCCGGCATTCTCGGCATTCCGGGAATAATTCTGCTGCTGCTTATTGAAAACTTCTTTATGTGAGGATACCGCCGTGAAAAAACTGCTTAAAAAGATATACCGATTTTTCTATCCGCCGACAACAAAGACCTTCTGGAAATACAGACGGCGCATCCTCTATCCTAAGGGGCTGCAAAAGTATTTCAAGTGGTGGTACTCCTTCAGGGCAACAAGAATACTTGAAAAGATGAACGCCAGCATTCCGATAACGGACAGAATAAGAACCTTCCAGACGCCGCACGGTCTTTCGGGCATATTCATTTCTGCCGGCGCGCGCGTCGGCAACGGATGCACGATATTTCAGCAGGTCACGATCGGTTCAAACACTATGCGCGGCAGCAAAAAGTGCGGCGCTCCAGTTATCGGCGAGCGCGTGTATATCGGAGCCGGCGCAAAGATCATCGGCGGCATAACGGTCGGCAACGACGTGCGCATCGGCGCTAACTGCATCGTAACAGAGGATATTCCGGCAAACAGCACGGTCGTTATGGACAAGCCGCGCATTATAACCTATGATACACCGCGCGACAACACCTTCGTTGAGTGGGACAAATACAAAGCATCACTGAAATAATCAAAACGGACTGAAGTCCGCATTCACTTAAGGACGAAAGGTGCTCAAAAAGGATACGGCATAGCTTACGATCATATAGGCTATGCCGTTTCTTTTTGCGTTTGTTGTGGGATATCGACCACACCGATAAAGTTCCACCAGATGACCAAGGTCTGCTTTTTTGTCCGTGTACCGGGGACTTTCTCCGGTTTCTTCACCTCAATCTTCTCCACGAAAGAGCGGATGATCTCTGCTGTGAGTTCCGTAATGTCCGTATACCGGCGCACCATTCCCAAGAAGGAATCTACATTCAGGCGTTGTTCCCGAGCCTCCGCAATGGCCGCCTCCAGTTCTGAGACTCTTGCTTCCAATTGTTTCTGCTCGGTTTCGTAGGTAGCGGACATTCGGAAAAAACGGTCGTCGGATATTTTTCCGTCGAGGTTATCCTCGTAGAGCCGTTGCATGATACTATCCAGCTTCTTGATGCGTTCTTTCGCCTGAACAAGGTCCTTGCTGCTGCTACGCATCAGGCGATTGAGCTCCTTTTCGTTCTGCTTCGTGACCAGTTCTACAAATTCCGCTTCATGGGAACGTGCATAAGCCGTAATGCTCTTTAATTGCCGAAGCAGGATCTCTTCCACCTGGACATTGTGAATTTGGTGGGGAGAACACAGCCCTTGCCCCTTTCGGTAGGATGCACAGGTGAAGTACTCTTGTTCGTGTTTCCAGCCCCTCGATCTGACTTGGTACAGTTTGGCTCCGCAGTCGGCGCAGAACAGCATTCCGGATAGTATCGGCATCTCACCGATCGGAGTAAGTTTCCTGCGCCCGTCCCGAATACGCTGGACGATATCGAATGTTTCCTGATCAATGATCGGTTCGTGGGTATTCTCAAAGATTGACCATTCGGAAGGATCGTTCCACACGGTCTTTTTGCACTTGAAGGACTTCCTTCTTGTGCGGAAATTGACTGTATGGCCCAAGTATTCGGGCTTCATCAGCAAGTCGGCTATGGTGCGTTGCTGCCAGAATCCGGGCTGTTCCGACTGCTTTGCGGGTGTCTTGATTCCAAGCATATGCATATGTTCGGAGGGAGTCGGAATGCCCCGACGCATCAATTCTTTCGAGATCTGCGAAGGACCTTTTCCGGCAATGCACATTTTAAACATCTCCCGTACTACCGGAGCCGCCTCCGGGTCTATGATCCAATGGTGCTTGTCATTGGGGTCTTTCAGATAGCCGTAAGGCGGATTGGTAGTCAGCGGTTTGCCGGAATTTCCTTTAGCGCGGAACACAGCCTTGACTTTCTTGCTGGTGTCTTTGGCGTAGAACTCGTTGAAAATGTTGATGAACGGCGTCATGTCGTTGTCCATCTGATTTGCACTGTCTACACCGTTGTTGATGGCGATGAAGCGGATATCGTTGTTCGGGAACACCATCTCCGTGTACATACCTACCTGGAGATAGTCCCTTCCCAACCGGCTCATATCCTTTACGATGATGGTGCCGATACGCCCTTCGTCGATCATGCCGAGCAGGCGTTGCCAGTCCGGGCGGTCAAAATTGGTTCCGCTGTAACCATCGTCTACGAAATAAGCCGTGCTGGTGAATCCGTGATCGTCGGCATACTTTTTCAGGATAGCTTTCTGGTTCACGATGCTGTTGCTTTCGCCCTGTAGATCATCGTCACGGGACAGCCTGCAGTAAAGAGCGGTGATCTTGTCTCCTGCGACAGAGAAAGACGGTCTGTTTGTTTTGGAAACGCTGATGTTCATTTTCATAATAATTCTCCTTTCCGACCGTCTTCAAGCGGTACTACATATTCCCGTACTGTCGCAGAAAAAGCAAGTTATTTCTTCAATGTTTATTTGAATTTTGAGATAACTTTTCCGGAGCTGATGTGCAGTTGCCCAGGATCAGTTTTTTGACTTTTTCAAAAGCAGTTTCCCTTGCAGAATCGCTTTGTACGGAGATGACCGTGAACAGAGTGTTGCCCACGGCCATTTCCGAAACGGTGCAGGTTCTGCCTTCATATGTGCCGACCGCTGCGCTCATAGGATCACACGCTTTCTTCAATAACGGAGATCGCTTTTACGGCATCCCTGCGCACGAGTCGGGCATCGAGCAACTCGAACGCAACATATCCCACACGGCCGCTCATGGCGAAGCGCTCTTTCAGCGCTTTCATGCTGACGGGAGAGCGGTCTACGATCCAGTAGTACCGGAAGTCACCGAATAGTACGGGCTTTGCTCCGGCGGCAATGTCCGGAAGTTCATTGCAGATGCGGATTGGCTTGCCGAGAACGGTATCCGTGCTGCTGTTCCAAAAATAGTTGCCCGAATCATCTTTCAACTTCCGAAGCGCCGCAGCGGTTCGATCATTCATCAGCCAAGCAGCATGGGTGCGATACTCCGGCTTCACAGAGAAGAACAAGTCAATGACGGCATCATAGGTCAGCGCAGATACCGCAGTTCCTATTTCTGCCCCTTCGGTATTATGGAGCAGTCCAAATGGCTCGTTTACGCCGCTACCGCAGATGAATGCTTTGTCCTCCGCATATGCGAAAGACTTACCCATGCGCTCGGAAATGTACTTTTTGAGGTCAAAGTCCGCATCAAGAGCAAACTCCTCGCTCAGTTTGAGCAGGCAGGCGATTTTGTGACTGCCGACACGAATGCGAGTAAAATCCTCCTCGACATCAAAGCCGGGGATGGGTGCGCCCTCTGGGACGAAAGATGCGTAATCACGGGAATCAGCTGCCCAGATCACCGACCCGCCCTGGTACTTCTTCAGGTTCGTTGCGAGCGGACGAATGATGCTTTCCCGGACGATCACCTTACGAAGGTCGGCTTCTCCGGCAGTCGGGGTAAAGTATGTTCCGGTGACGCTGTCCATCGCATCACGCATAGCCATCTCGCTGTCGGGCTTAAGTCGCATGGCATTCCAGAAATGTTTATCGTATTCCTGCGTGGCCGTAATGTTTCTGATTTCGTTGATCGTTTTCATTATTCTTATCTCCTTTCGGTTGCTTCATCGCAGCGTCTGCATTTATACAGGCCGTGAGTGGTGGCATCGAGCGGCAGTCCGCAAAGGCGTAGATCACCGTTGCAATGAGGGCATTTGAGATCGTATTCCAGGGTGTCCGTGAAGCGGGTCGGGTCACAAGTGCGGAGGCGATAACGGTGATAGACCTTTCTCCGATTATCATTCGCCAAATATTCCGTCATGAAGATCTTTTCGTGCTCCGCCAGGTACTCCTCGGTCAGCCAGTCGTTTTTCGGGAACAGCGTTTTACCTCCTTTGTAATTGTAAAAAGTGTAGTTTCTCATGTGTATTTTCCTCCTTGATAGATGTTTTTCGGATGAGTGTTAATTACCCTTTTGATTTCGCCGTTTTTGTGCGTAAGCCCCCGGGCCGCTGCCCAATGGTCAAGACCCCGGAGATTTGAGCCGCCCCAGGTCATTGGTGCAGAATTTATCGTCCGTGTGCGGTGAAGGTCGTGACGGTCGATAAATAAAACTCTCTTTAGAGTGGTATGCCGAATACCACACTATAAAGGGTTTTATGAAGAGAGCGTCACTGAGCGTCACCGTGGTGTGTTACTCATCCGCAGCGAACACAGATGCGAACTCCGACTTGAACCGCAGGCCGAGAACTATGCGCCCCCTTTTTGTGTGCTTTCTCTCGAAATCGGAGGTGTCGACCGCTGCGTAAAAGTCCGTGGTGGAACGGATGTATTCTCCGCTTCGACCGCAAAAGCTGCGATATGCGGCGTACAGATCACCGGAGCGCTCGCTGTAGGTATCGCCGACCTCGCAGCACTCCTCCAGAAAGTGCGACAGCCAGTCGCTGTTTTCCCGATAAAGGGCCGTGGCTTTCTTAACACATTCCGGTTGAGCGATACGGAAGTTATCCGAGATAACTTTCTCAGCTCCCTCGATCATCCACGCAAGAACGGCGGGACCGGCATTGTCGAAAAGGTAGTCGGCGTAGTTTTTGACATCACCGCAGCCGTCGATCCTTGCGTTGAATGGCACAACGATCAATCTGCGCCAAGTGCCCGGGTCATTGGCACCGACTTTCGGCAGGTGATTCGTGTATAGAACGAGCGTATGCGTAGGAGTGAAAGCAAATGGGGCTTTGTACTTCTTTTCGGCGTATATCTCGTCTGTAGAACAGAACTGCTTTACAACAGATGTGTTCAGTCTCATGCCCTCTTCCAGCTCGGCGGCGATCAGCAGACGCTTGCCCTTTGTCTCCGCCAATTCCGGCTTGACGTTCCTCTTGCAGCCTACCGTCAAAGCATCGGCGGAAATGTTGCCGCTGTAGGAACCCGTGACACGAGCCAACACATTCCAGAAGGTGGATTTGCCGTTCCTACCGTCACCGTGGGCAATGATCAGTGCCTCGATATAGACATGACCGATAAGCGCCAATCCGGCAATGCGCTGCACGTATTCTTTCAGTTCGGCATCCCCGCAGAAATCGGAAGCATTCTTTCTGTGTGCGGCGATAACGGCTTTGGCTCCGGTCTCTTCCAGGCGTTCCTCGGCTCTGGTGAGCCAGGCTTCGGCCTCTGCGAGTTGGGTATCCGTAAACTGTTGCATTGCTGCTTGAGAGCGGGGTTTTGATTCTTGCCAACAGACACCGTCATATACGATGTAGTCGGTAGCCGGAGAATAGCGGACATAATTGCGGCAGTGCTTGGCAAAGGCATAGGCTTGTCCGACGTCGGAATAATCATCCGGTTTGCAAGGAGTGGGATCGTTGTATATTTCCGGCGGCACATACCCCGGTTGAGCGGAAACCGCTTTACCGAATTTCACAGCGCTGCTCCAGATGCTATCCAGTTCGTTCTCATCTAAAGGCGGGACGCAGCATTTCGCCTTTTCGAGAAATGCTCCCCTTGCCTCATGGGTATCGCCGTACCGCTTGGCCAATCTCCCGGCAATGTGAGACATGACAGTGTTTCGCCGCCCTTCGGGGATGTGTCCGTCGGGCAGCTCAGCGAAAGGGTCGTATGACGCTGCCGAATCTACTTGTGTTTTTTTCAAGGCTTGAGACTTGTCCGCCATAAAGCGGTTAAGGTTCATTGTTTTCACCTCCGTGCAGTTCGACTACCGGATTCCGCACACCAAAGAAGAATCGTGCGGCATCCTTCGCTCCCGTGTCGAAATACGGGAAGAAAGCCATGACCGACTCTTTCAGCATACGGTAATCGTCTCCGTTCGTAATCGGGTCGATGGGAAAGATGATGTGGAACCGGGGCCTCGGTGAGCGGGTACCTTTCCACGCCATATGGTGGCGGCTGTAGACTAAGTAGAACGGGACGCCCGGAAAAGCCTTTTCCACATCCGCAACGGTCTTCCATTCGCATTTCTCATCCGAATGGTCGTTGTCGCAGTCAAACGGCAAACAATCCGAACGGATAAAATCCGCAACGGCTCTGTGGTGATCTCTGTATTCGGCAAAGACCTGGTCGTACCGAACGGCTTCGCGTAGGTCCTCGACCGAGGCGATCTCCCGTTTGACCGGATAGCAGACATTGAACTTATTGCCCCGGCAGTTTGCGGTGTACAGTGTGATTGGTCTCACGGCAGTATCCTCCTTTCGTAAAAGTGTTTTTCATGGTGTTGTCCTCCTTTCTGAGGAAGTCTCCTCACTATACAGAGAAAAAACAGGGGTTTTGTCAGGGCGTTTTCAGAAATTTTTTTGAAATTTCTTCTTTGCCGCATCCAGGCTTTCTTTTACGGCGCCGGCAGATGCCCCCCTCCGCAGCTGCGATCTCACACAGCGTCATGTTCTCGCTCAACATCCATAAGCGGCGTTGCTGCGTCTCGGTCAGTAGTGTGAGTGTGCTTTGGATATGCTCGGCTTCCTCCTTTCGGATAACGATGTGCTCAGGTGTGTCGAGGTAGGCAATGGAGTTGCCTTCGTAGTCCAGTGCCTCAAGATGATATAAAGTGTGATAGGCCTCCCGGCGTTCGGCATTTCGGATGAGACGTGCATTCTCATTAAGATACTCAATGATCTCCTTTAACGCCTCCGGCTCTCCATCCGGTATGATGAGTTCAAAGGGTGATCCATACGGATCGTTGTAGTGTATCTTCACGGTGTGTTCCTTCCCGCCCGAGAACGAAAAGAGCCGGAACGCACCGCCGCAGAATAAGGCCTGATTACGAAAAGGGCGCACTTATCCTGGTGTACAGTCATACATCCCGCCGAAGCGGTGAAGTATGATATGTATCCCGCCCCTTATATGTAAATCAGGCTTTGATATTATGTTTGTGTTCGAGCGGAGCCGAAGCCCCGATGCTCACAGGGGTTGTCAGAGGTTCTTCCGAAAAGATGCCTCTATAAGCAGTCCACAGGAGAGCCAAATGCTCACGGGTTTGCCGCAAAGTTTTTTCTCAACATCCAAAAGAGAAAAGAGCGCCGTTTTGCCGAGCGTTTTCGGAAAAAGATCGTTCTCCACAATACGGACACGATGAACCGTTTTGTTGGGAGCACCCGGAAAACTATTTCTCACCATACGGAGATTGTAGCGCCGTTTTGAGGGGGTGTTCTCGGCAAAATCTTTCAAGTCACAGTAAAAAGAATCCGCCGAATTATTAACCTCCTCTACCCGGTAGCCTTGAGAGAAAGCAAAAACTGACGGTATCAGAAAAAAGAAAGCCCCTCTCGGAAAATTTCCGAAAGGGGTTCACTTTAAGGCTGCCTGTTTAAGATTCAGCATTGTTAGTAGTTAATCGCAATAAATAGTGAATAATAGTATAAAATATTCGTTCAATCCGTTGACTTTGAGCGCTCTTTTTAGTATAATGAGGCGTTAGAAAACGACAGGAGGATAGGCTCATGCAGGATGTGGAGAGATGGGTTTCTATGGAAGAAATCTGTAC
>ENA-UOJE01003243-UOJE01003243.1-human-gut-metagenome-genome-assembly--contig:-C23-NODE-3243-length-11221-cov-5.767777_pt1 | contig 11221 bp, 10 predicted proteins | sample MGYA00242341_ERZ723888 | MGnify/ENA metagenome assembly ERZ723888 | reverse complement strand
TATGGAGGTATTTTTTATGAAGCGCTTGGCTTGTGAGACCTTTAAAAAGGAAATGAGACTTCGTGTGGATTTCAACAATATGATGAGCGGCTTCGTCAAGGGCGGCATAACCCCTGAAGAGCTCGAGGCAAACGCGGCGGCATATGAGACGGCGGCAAGGGCCATGGATGAAAAGCGCGGAAGCATGAAGTGGAGAGAGCTGCCCTTCAATCAGGACGAAGTAATTAAGGCCATAAACGCTAAGGCGAAGGATATCCGTGATAACTTCGACGATTTCGTAGTGCTGGGCATAGGCGGAAGCGCCCTCGGTCCCATAGCCGTCCATCAGGCCCTGTGCCATCTCCGCTACAACGACCTTCCCAGGGAGAGGCGCGGAGGCCCAAGGCTCTTTATAGAGGACAACATAGATCCCGAAAGAATGGAGTCTCTGTTCGAAGTCATAGATGTAGAGCATACCATGTTCAACGTTATAACCAAGTCCGGCAGCACCTCCGAAACCATGTCTCAGCTTTTACTCGTTACAAACATACTGAGGGAAAAGCTGGGGGACGGCTGGACTGAGCACATTGTAGCTACCACCGACCACAGCAAGGGCAATCTCATAAAGATATCAAAGGAATTCGGCCTTGATACATTCTATGTGCCTGACGGCGTAGGCGGAAGGTTCAGCGAGCTTTGTCCCGTGGGCCTCCTGGCCGCCGCGGTATGCGGCATAGATATCGAGGAGCTCCTTGCCGGCGCCGCCTATATGGATGAGCTGTGCCGCACGCACGACATATGGCATAATCCCGCCTACATGATGGCCGCTCTGCAAATGAAGGCAGTGGAAAAGGGCTGCAACATAAACGTCATGATGCCCTATGCCGATTCTCTTAAGTATATGGCTGACTGGTTCGCACAGCTCTGGGCAGAGTCCCTTGGCAAGGCTGTACACACTGACGGCAGCGCCGCCCATACCGGCCAGACCCCCGTTAAGTCTCTCGGCGTCACAGACCAGCATTCTCAGGTGCAGCTCTATACCGAAGGCCCCTTCGATAAGGTAATAACCTTCATAGGGGTAGATAAGTACAGGAGCACCGTAGAGATACCCCATGCCTACGACAACATACCCGACGTCGCTTTTTTAAGCGGCCATACCTTCAATGAGCTTATCAAATGCGAACAGTTCGCAACGGAATACGCAGTACAGAAGAGCGGGCACATGAACTGCACGGTGACGCTGCCGGAGGTGAACGCTTTCACTGTTGGTCAGCTGCTATTCTTATTCCAGCTTGAGACCGCCTTTGCGGGTGAGCTGTTGGGTATCAACGCCTTCGATCAGCCTGGCGTTGAAGAGGGCAAGAACGCCACCTATGCGCTTCTCGGCAAGCACGGCTACGATGAGAAAAAGAAGGAGCTGGACGCTGCGCCCAAAAAGGAAGCGCGCTACATAATCTGACGTTTTTGTGAACAAAGCCGCGTTTTTGCTGACGATGCGTCAGTTTTAATGTAAAATTAGACGTGCGCGGTCCGCGACTGTTTGCCGCGGCTGAAAGGAGGGCGCTGAGGTGAAGAAGATATTCCCCATAATGCTTGTGCTGATGCTGCTCCTATGGGGCTGCAGCAAGGAAGAACCCCAACAGGTTTCATCTCCGCCTGAAAGCGCAGGCACTGAAAATGCTGCCGAATCCGCCAATGACGGCGGAATAAAGCTCATGGGCATGATAATACAGGACGATGGCAGCATGAGCGGGTACATGATGATGCACGGCTTTTTGCATACGGTAGAAAACCTCGGCTATCCCGCAAAGCTTTATAGGGTGAAGGGCGATGCATCGGCTATGGTGCAAAAGGCGGTCGATGACGGCTGCACCGGGCTGCTCATACCCGGAAGCTACACCGAGGCGGTAAGGCGCGCCCACGACGCCGGTCTGTACGTCGTATGCCCATATGAGGCTTACAACGGAGACGAGGCGGATGTTAACGTAGTGGCGGACGTTTCTGAGTACGTCGAGGAACTGGCCCGCGGCATAGCGGAAAGAATGACTGAGCGCGGGTTAAAGTCGGGCAGGATACTGGTATACGGAAGCAATACCGGCAGCTGCTTCCCGGCATTTGGCGCTGCTGTGAAGGAATACTATCCTCAGTTTGATACTGTAAGCTTTAATAGGACGCCCGGATTAGGTGACGCTGGAGCAATAGACGAGCTTGCGGATTATCTTCTGAACAACCGCGACATAAAGGGGCTTTACGCCTGCGATGAATCCTCTGTACCGGTCGCCGTTAAGGCGCGCAGTAAGGCAATAGCCGCATTTAAGGATATAGAGGCTGCCGAAAAGGCCTCTGAGAAGGAAGCGAAAAATAAAGAGGCGGAATCCACACCTACGCCGGAACCGTCAGCGGAATCTGCCAAGCCCACGCCAAATCCGGCGCTGCTCAAGCAGATATCAATAACGGCATTCGGCTGCGGCCTAAGTGATGAAAACCTGGAGCTGTTTAAGGATAACGACATATACGGCCTTTGTATAGAGCCGTATTACGATGCGGCTGCTACCGCAACCATGATGCTGGACAGGCTCATGCAGGGCGAGGATACCGCAAAAAAGGTAACAGTAAACCGTCCCATCGCATACGGCGATACCATCGACAAGTACAAAGCCATATATAACGAAGTCAAGGAGCTGTTTGACGTAGAGTAAATGTTCGATAAAGACCTGCTCAAAAAAATAGACTGGATAACCATACTGTTGGTCCTGACCCTGTTTATCATAGGGCTTACAAGCATCGCCAGCATCATGGCCGACCCCTTTGACGGCACTGAAGCCAGCATAGCCGACTATCTGGACAAGCTTAACCTGTACTACGTCAAAAAGCAGCTGGTCAACTTCATGATAGGTTTCGCCGCCATGCTGGTTTTCATGGTAGTGGACTATAAAGTATTTAAGTTTCTTATCAAATACGTCTACGCAGCAAACCTGGTGCTGCTCATCATGATATTCGCCGCAGGCAAAACCCGCGGTATAGCAGGCTGGTTCAAGCTGGATTTCATCGACAGGGCGTTACAGCCCGGCGAGTTGTGCAAAATAAGCATAATAGTCACGCTTTCAAAGTACGTTAGCGACTGCATGGACAAAGAAGGCAAATTCAGGGGACTGGGGTATATAATAAAGACCACTATGTACTGTGCTGTTCCTACGGTCCTTGTAATGATGCAGCCTGACTTCGGCACGGCCTTCGTTTTTATCTGCATAATGGTATTTATATACTTCATAGGCAGGATATCCTGGGGATACATACTCACCGCGGCAGGCGGACTGGCGGTGTGTATGCCGCTGGCATATTACTTCGTTTTGAGCGATTCGCAGCGCGAGCGCATCGACGTTTTCATCAACCCGGAGTCCGATCTGCAAAACTCCGGCTACAACGTGGCCCAGTCCAAAATAGCCATAGGATCGGGTCAGCTTACGGGAAAGGGATTTTTCTCCGAAGGAACCCTTGCTCAGCTGAGGTTCGTTCCGGAGAGGCATACCGACTTCATTTTTGCGGGAATAGTTGAAGGTCTTGGGTTTGTGGGAGGCACAATAATAATCTGCCTGTTCTTTGCGCTGATATTCCGTTGGATATATATTGCCATGCGAACTAAAGACTCCTTCGGCACATGCCTCGTAGTAGGCGTTGCAGGCATGTTTACGGCCCACGTATTTGAGAATATCGGCATGACTATAGGCCTTATGCCTGTTACCGGCATACCGCTTCCATTCATAAGCTACGGAGGCTCAAATCTATTAACGAACCTTATAGGTGTGGGCATTGTGGAGAACGTATGGATGCGGCGCCAAAGCAAGAAGCGATGACGGACGAGCATATTAAGTAAATTTTCCTCCCTTTTCGCACATATAATCAAATGTGCATTAAAGAGGAGGTTTTTTTATGGCTGAAAGAATCGATCATAAGGATTTCAGATCATACGAATACGGCAGAGGAAGAAATCGCAAGTATACGATACGGTATTTTAGCCGCCCGGAGAGACGGTACAGAAGGGCCGCGGAGAGGTATGAGGATTATAGCGCCTGAGGTTCTAGGCTGGAAAAAATGGGAATATGCCTGCTTCTATGCTGTATGGCGGTGGTGGCAAATAATGTTTACAATGTGGAGGATCTTGCGCATACTGCCGAAAACCTTACTGAAAAGGCAGAGAATATAGGCGGCGAATACCTCGGCAAGCTGCGTTTTGTAGAGTTGCCCGGTATAATGCAGGTATTTTCCCGTGACTCGCGGCTCAGTCTCAACATAAGCGGCGCCACATATCAAAGCAGCGATGACGGCATGCTGCTGACAGTATCCAATACGGCGGATAAGACCGTACAGTCGCCCGGCAACGGCAAAATAAAAAACGTATCTACCGATGCAAGCGGAAAAGGCGCGGTGGAACTTTGGACGGATGGGGACATAATGATAAGCGTTGATGGCTTCAACGAGCTTTGGGTAGAGGAGGGCCAGCCGGTAAGCCGGGGTGATACGCTCGGCAGCGGCAGCGACAGCCTGAGCATCCGCGTATACAAGGGCGGACGGCCTATGGAAGCCGAGAAAATATTTGATGTCGACGCGAATATCCCCGCATGATTCCAAGGATAAAAAGCAGCCCCTTTTTTGCGCTGCTGTGTCTGCTTTGCATTGCAAGCGGCAATATAACGACTTTTCTTATATACATGCTCGCAGTGATTTCGCACGAGTGCGCTCATTGCGTTATGGCAAATATGCTGGGCTACGAAGTATGCTCCATAGAACTTATGCCATACGGCTGCCGCGCAGAGATAGTCGGCATTGTCAGCCATTCGGACGAATTCTTGATAGCTCTTGCGGGACCTGTATTCAGCCTTATCGCATATATGGGCACAGAGGTAACGGGACTTGAAAGCCTAAAGGAATTATCTGACGCCAATATGTACATCGCCCTGGTGAATATGCTGCCGGTATACCCTCTGGACGGCGGCAGGGCGCTTGGTGCGGCGCTGGAAATAGTGGATATAAGACTTCCGTACTGGGCCAATACCGTACTGAATATCGCATTATCTATAGTCCTTATATTTCTCGGCTGTATGGCCGAGAATCCTACGGTTACAGTATTTGGCGTTTTTTTGCTGCTGTCGCTGAAAGGGACGGAGGGAAAAAAAGCTTCGAACTATCTCAGAAGAGCGGGAGCTCTGGCCTCTTGCAGGCCTATACGTGTCAGGCACATAGCGCTAAGCGAAAATGCTACGCTGTCGGAAGCGATCTCCTATTCAGGCGGAGGAAAGTATACCGTAATTACTGCCCTTGACGGCGACATGCGCGAAACGGGCAGGCTGGACAGCGGCTGTCTGAACGAGCTTGCGGCCATGTACGGCTGCGATAAAAAAATCAGGGAAGTGCTCCCCTTCATTGACCGTGTGTGACAGAAATGGTATTATATTAACATGGAAAATATTAATTCTTTATTGTATTTTGTCAACGTAAGTTTTTGGAGGTCCTGAAATAATGGGCAAGGAGATAGTAGTAGACATAAACCCGTACCAGACGAGAGTAGTCCTTATGGACAACGGTTCACCCAGCGAGATATATATCGAACAGAGGGGCAAGGAGCGGTTGGTAGGAAACATATATAAGGGCAGGGTACAGAACGTACTGCCCGGCATGCAGGCGGCATTTGTGGACGTTGGGCTTGAACGCAATGCGTTTCTATACGCTGGGGATGTATTGCCGGACAGCAGCGACTTCCAGTTCGGCGAAGCCCCGGAGCTGCATCAGGAAGTGCCAAATATAAAGGATATAGTCAAGCCGGGCCAGGAAATACTGGTGCAGGTGCTGAAAGAGCCCGTGGGCACAAAGGGCGTAAGAGTCACTACCCACATAACCTTGCCGGGACGGACGCTGGTTCTCATGCCGATGGTGAACTACATAGGCGTATCCAGAAGGATAGAGGACGAGCGGGAGCGTGCCCGCCTGAAGGAAACTATATCCAAGGTAAAACCGGATAACATGGGAGTGATAGTACGCACAGCCGCGCTGGACAAGAGCATTGAGGAGTTCGAGGCGGATATGAGGTTTCTTACCCGTCTTTGGGAGCGCATACAGAAAAAAAGTCAGATGCTCACCGCTCCCCGGCTCATACATGGGGAGGAACCGTTGGTATTCCGTACCATAAGGGATCTTTTTACCCCCGATATAGACAGGCTAACCATAAACGACCGCGAATTTTATGAGAAGGTACAGGTGGTAGCAGGCATAATCTCTCCCGCGCTCAAGGATCGGGTGGTATTGCAGGATGAGCTTCCCGACAGGTTCGACGCCCTCGGCCTCGAAGGGGCCATAGACAAGGCTCTCTGCCGCAAGGTATGGATAAAAAACGGCGCGTATATAATAATCGATCAGACCGAAGCGCTGACCACCATTGACGTCAATACCGGCAAATACGTTGGGACGGACAACCTTCAGGAAACCATTACCGCAACCAATTGCGAAGCCGCCAAGGAGATAGCCCGACAGCTCCGCCTGCGCGATATAAGCGGCATAATAATAATCGACTTCATAGATATGGACGAATCCGGGGATAAGGAAAAGGTCATAGAAACCCTCAAGGAGGAGCTGCGCAAGGACCGCACCAAGTCCAACGTGCTCGGCATAACACAGCTCGGCCTTGTGGAGATGACCCGCAAGAAGTCCAGAAAGTGTATAAGCAACGTATTGCAGACCACATGCCCTTACTGCAACGGGAGCGGCAGGGTGATATCTGCTGAGACGATGCTTCTCAAGGTGCGAAAGAAGATAATGCGCAGTTTTGCTACCGAAAGCTGTACGGGCTATCTGCTCCAGGTACACCCTGACATAGCAAAGATGATATACGAAAACACTACTGAGAACGCGCCTATCCTGCCCCGCGAGCAGGGCCGCTCCATATGGATACAGCAGGACAGCACTCTGCACATACAGGAATTTCATCTGACGCCGATTACCTCCGGCGATGAGCTCAAAAGTATAAAGTCGCTGGCTAAACTTTATTGATTTTTGTCAGTAGACATAAAAAGACAACTGTGCTATAATTATTAACCGAGCCGGTTCACCGGCAATGCCAACGTGGCTCAGTCGGTAGAGCAGCTGATTCGTAATCAGCAGGTCAGGGGTTCGAATCCCCTCGTTGGCTCCATCGGGGCGTAGCGCAGCTTGGTAGCGCGTTTGGTTCGGGACCAAAAGGTCGCGTGTTCAAATCACGTCGCCCCGACCAGATAAAAGGTGCTGAAAGCATTATGACTTTCAGCACCTTTTGTTTTTCTGCGCAGAAAAGCCCGAAGCGCTGCCTCGGGCTTTGGATATTTCGTTATGCTCTTACGCCTTCCGTCCCTTCCTGCTCCTTTTTCTTTCCCTGTACTGCCTCGAGTATGTAGGAGGAGATGGTGACAGTGATGAGGGAGAAGAATATCTTTTTAAAGGGTATGTAGGTGAGGGATAGTGCCAGTACGGTAAGATCGCTTATGAGGTAGGCTCGGGACAACCGCCAGCCGGAAACCTTGTGAATGAACAGCGCCAGGGCATCGTCTCCGCCGCAGGAACCGCCGTTTTTGACCACTATGCCCACTCCTACGCCTATAAACAGCGCGCCCAAGAGAGCCGCTAAAAGGGGCTTATCTGCAAGGCTGGGAAGGACAGGGGGGAAGTGCTCCCAAATTCTGAAAAACATGGCCATGCTCAGTGTGGAGAAGACCGAAATCTCAAGAAAATGCCTGCCCAGCGCACGGAAGGCGAGGGCGTAGCAGATTATGTCTATTATGGGTGTGGCTATAGATGAAGGCAGACCAAACCAGTGGTTCAACAGCAGTATGAGTCCCAGCGCGCCGCCTTCGGTTATGCCGGATTGGTCGTGGACATTGTATATGCCGAAGGAGCATATGGCTGTTCCGCACAAAATAAAAAGAAGCCTCCTTAAAGTAAATATCTCGCGAAGGTCTCTCTTTGCGCCTTGAAGCAAGGTTTTAAATGTCATATTATCTCTTTAGTTCGTATTCGCCTTTCTCTGTTTGTGAAGATTTGTCTATATTATACCCGAAACGCGGCTGAGAAACAAGACCGTGGACATTTAGATAAAAATGCTTTACAATTAAAAATGGTGTTTTTTGTGGAAGCACACCGCCTTACTTACAAATGCAATCAAGAGAGGTTATATAATATGTCAAAGCCACTTGTGGCGGTAGTAGGCCGCCCGAACGTTGGAAAATCCACCTTCTTCAATAAGGTAGTCGGCAAGCGCATCGCCATAGTAGAGGATACGCCGGGCGTCACCCGCGACCGAATCTACGGCGACGCGGAATGGCTGGATCACCATTTCGCGTTGGTGGACACAGGCGGTATCGAGCCCATGAAGGACGATATAATAAGCACTCAGATGCGCCGCCAGGCCGAGCTTGCCATAGAGACAGCCGACGTCATCATATTCATGGTAGACGGCCGTGAGGGCATAACCGCCGCCGATGAGGACGTGGCGGATTTACTGCGCCGCTCCAAGAAGCCCATAGTGCTTGCAGTAAATAAAGTGGATCACCCGAAGTATGAGGACTCGGCATACGACTTTTATGCTTTGGGCATAGGCAATCCCATAACGATATCCGCCGAGCAGGGCCTGGGCATAGGCGATCTGCTGGACGAGGTGATATCGTATTTCCCCAAGTGCGAAAAGGAGCTGGAGCACGAGGCCATAAATATCGCCATAGTGGGCAAACCAAATGTGGGCAAATCCAGCCTGGTAAACGCGCTGCTGGGTTATGAGCGCACAATAGTGAGCAGCATATCCGGCACCACCCGTGATGCCATAGATACCCCATTCACATGGAACGGCGATGACTTTGTGCTGGTGGACACCGCAGGCATCCGGCGCAAGCGCTCCATTGACGATGAAACGGTCGAGCGTTACAGCGTCATACGTTCCCTTGGCGCCATACGACGGGCGGACGTTGTGCTTATAGTCATAGATGCCGCAGAGGGACTTAGCGAGCAGGACGTGCGCATAGCTGGCTATGTACACGAGGAAGGCAAAGCCTCGGTAGTTATAGTCAACAAGTGGGACGTCATCGAGAAGGACACCAACACCATGAACAAGTTCAAGAAGGAGCTTACAACAGATCTGGCCTTCATGAGTTATGTTCCCATGCTGTTTATCTCCGCAAAGACGGGGCAGAGGGTGAACAAGGTGCTGGAAACGGCAAAATATGCCTATTCCCAGAACAGTATGCGCGTATCCACAGGCACGCTTAACGACGTTATATCCGAAGCTGTAACGGTAACCGCCCCTCCCTCCGATAAGGGCAGGCAGCTGAAGATATACTACGCTGTGCAGTTTGCCACTAACCCGCCTACATTTGCCATAGTGGTGAACGATCCCAAGATAATGCATTTCTCATACCAGCGTTATCTTGAAAATTACATAAGAAAGTCCTTCTCGCTGGATGCAACGCCAATCAGAATCAAAATACGCCAGCGCGGCAAGAACGACAGGCTGAACGATAAGGCATAGGATTCACATAAAATAAAAACCATCGGATATCCGGTGGTTTTATTTTTATCCCGCATGAACCGCCTGCTTTGCACATATAAATCTATTGCACACATTACAGGAGGTGCCTTATGGATAAAAATGAGCTTTACAGGGATATAGCCCGGCGCACAAACGGAGAAATATACATAGGCGTGGTAGGGCCGGTACGTACCGGCAAGTCGACCTTCATCAAGCGCTTTATGGACGTTATGGTGATACCCAGCATACAGGACGAAAACGTCAGGGCACGGCTCACAGATGAGCTGCCCCAGAGTGCCGCAGGAAGGACCATAATGACTACCCAACCCCGCTTCATACCCAACGAGGCGGCGACACTTGAGATAGAGAGCATGCGGATAAAGATACGCATGGCTGACTGCGTTGGGTACATGGTGGAAGGGGCCGTAGGCCATGTCGAGAACAACGCCCCCAGAATGGTGCGCACGCCGTGGTTCGACTACGACATACCCTTCGAGGACGCTGCGGAAATAGGTACTAACAAGGTCATCACCGAGCATTCTACCATAGGCATAATGGTGACCACCGACGGCAGCATAACCGACATCAAGCGCCCGGCCTATGTAGACGCGGAGGAGAGGGTGATAGCCGAGTTGAAAAACACAGGCCGCCCCTTTATTGTGCTTGTAAACAGCACCGATCCCTGCAGCGCAGAAGCCACGGAGCTTGCGGCGGCCCTTTCTGAAAAATACGGTGTTATAGCCATGCCGGCAAACGCAATGACAATGGAGCAGGCTCAATTTGAGGAGCTTTTAAGCTCAATGCTCATGGCTTTCCCGATACGTTCGGTAAACGTGGCAATACCTTCGTGGGTAAATGCGCTGGGACCGGATCACTGGCTTGCAAGGCGGGTGACAGAGCCCCTTTTGAACGCCGTCGGAAGCATGGAGCGAATGGGAGACAGCAATGCCCTCCTTGAAGCTTTAAGTGGGATCGAGGGTTACTCAGCCCCCACGCTTTCCTGCCTCGACCTCGCCAGCGGGGAGATGACGGTTGGCTTGGCCCCGGACGACGGGATGTTCTATTCCGTAATAAGTGAAGAATGCGGCTACGAAATACGGGATGACGCCCATCTTATAGCTTCCCTGAAGGAGTTTATAGTAGCCAAGAAGGAATACGACAGGATACGTTCCGCCCTTGAACAGGCGGCGGCCACAGGCTACGGCACCGTTCCTCCGGACATAGAGGATATGGAGCTTGACGAGCCGGAGATAGTCCAGCGGGGCGGCAGGTTCGGCGTAAAGCTTCGCGCTCATGCCTCCGGGCTGCACCTCATAAAGGTAAATATAGAGTCAGAGGTATCGCCGCTGGTAGGTACCGAGGAACAGAGCGAGGAGTTTGCGGATTACCTGACCAGCACCTTTGAGAAGGACCCCGGTAAGATATGGGATATGGATATATTTGGGAAGTCCCTCTATGAAATGGCCAAGGAGGGCATGGCGTCAAAGGTGAGCAGGATGCCGGAAAACGTACAGCAAAAGCTGCAAAGCACCATTGAACGCATGGTGAACGAGGGCTGCAACGGCCTGATATGCATAATGCTGTAGCAGGATATAACATAAGAAAGAGCATAAAAAAACAGCCCATACTTACTATGAGCTGTTTTTTGGTCTGGGTGAGAAGATTTGAACTTCCGGCCTCTTGAACCCCATTCAAGCACGC
>ENA-UOJE01003241-UOJE01003241.1-human-gut-metagenome-genome-assembly--contig:-C23-NODE-3241-length-11224-cov-5.613931_pt1 | contig 11224 bp, 10 predicted proteins | sample MGYA00242341_ERZ723888 | MGnify/ENA metagenome assembly ERZ723888 | reverse complement strand
TAAAAATTCATTTGAATCGGGAACGGTGACGCAGTTTGATAATTCAGAGGCGACTTCGACACCGGAACCGGAAGTGACGCCGGAACCGGAGCCTACCCCGGAGGAAGAGGTGGAAGATTCTTATGATTATTCAGAGGACGAAGAGGATTCAGAAGATGATACGGATTATTACATTCTGCCAAATTCAGATACGAAAAAAGTGACAAAGGCAGATCTGAAATCATTGACAAAAGAACAGTGCCGTATTGCCCGAAATGAAATTTATGCACGACACGGCAGACGCTTTAATGATAAGGAACTGCAGGATTATTTTGATAAACAATCCTGGTATTTTGGTTCTGTAGAGGCGGATGAATTTAGTGAAAGTGTGTTGAATCCGATTGAAAAGGCAAATGCAAAATTCATTCTTAAATATGAGAATAAATTAAAATAAAACGGAGGAAGTTTTTATGCAGACAAAGGAACAAAATAAACGTTATGTTGCGGATGAGTGTCTTGGAGAAGCTACATTGTTCCGGTCATTTCTTGGTCAGCGATTAGGTTTAATGAATACCAAGGTGGCATCCTGGATCGTATTTGGAGAAGATCGATTAAAGATTGGAACAATGCCAAATACATATCAAAAGAAAAGAGAAATCTGTTATCGCGATATTGTTTCGGTTAGTATAAAACGGTATATTAATTTATACGGAATTATAATTATTGCGCTGTGTGCGATAGCAGCATTTGTTACAGCAGGAGTAGGGCTGATCTGTGCAGCGGTTGTTTTATGGTCAGCACTTGGCTGCAAATTGGAGATAAAAACGAGAGATGGAAATACCTACAATTACTGGAGCGTAAGTTCTCCTTCCCATTATTCGGATTTTATGAATAAACTTCAGACAATAATTTCTTGCGCACAGCAGGATCAAGAATGCTTGTCAATGGAATCAGAGACAGCGGATGTTGCTTCCCGGCTTTTTATTCAAAGAGATATGAATATGGGAAGAGGCATAAAAGAAAGCTGGGATATTATGCTTGGCTTGTTGCGCTCGGGAAAAGAAATTGATGAGATGTTTCTCCAGCTGGAGGAGAAAATCCAAGGCCAAAAAGGACTGGCTACAATGCGTTCCAATGAAAAAGTATATCAGGAAATCCAGGGCAAGGTAGCGCCTTATCTGCAGCAGGATGAAGTGATTCTGTTCTGTGCAAAAACAGGACTGACATCTGCTTCGAAAAACTATATGTTATTGACCAATCGGCGAATTGCATTTTTCTATGGAAAGAATTTTTATGGTGAATATTATGAAAATATTTACCGCTTGATGCATCTTTCGCAAGGCGCATATTGGTTTATTAATGGGCCGTTAGATCAAACGGAAGAATCATTGAACGGTATATATTTGGATAGAGAACAAACAGGAATTGTTCTTGCAATCATCTGTAAATATTATGAGGAGAGAAGAGCACCGGGACATAAGATTGCTGTTTGCGGTCAGTAAAGAGGAGGTATTTTGTGAAAAAAATAATTGCTTTAATGTTGGTAACCGTGTTATGCATTGTCAATTTGACAGCATGTGGTTCCTCTGAGGAATCAAAGCCGTCAGTCTATTCTGTAGGAGATGTACTTAACTTTTCTAACAGTAATGGTGAAGAGTATAGTGTCTGCATTACAGATTGGGGAACGAGTGTGGATGGAAGTATATTGGATATTTTTTCATTAAAAACAGTTACCTGGTTTCAATATGTGATCATGAATACCGGAGATGAAGAAGTTACGGTGTCGGATAATATTTTCAATATTTATGCGGATGATTACAGTGTAGATACGGAATGGTCGGAAGAAGGTACTTTCCTAGAGACATTGGCTCCGGGTAAAAAAACATCCGGTAAAGTATATGCAGAAATGGATGCGGATGAAGTCAATAAAATAGAAGTGCAGATTCATGACAGTACGGTGTTGATCAAAGATGGACAATCCGGAAATTCGGGAGATGATGACACATCGGATACATCCGATGACAATGAGTACGAAGATGAGGATGAAGGTATCAGCCCGATTTCTTAAGAAATTTATAACTATTCAGGACACCCCTCCCCACACATTCGCATTTCGAACACTTTGTGTTCTTTCTTGCCTTTGACAAGGCTAAAAATGCTCATATGGGGAGGGGAGCCCTATTAGGATCTAAATGTATGGAAATCAAAGCCTCTTATGTGCAAGCACGACGATTCATTGATTTCCATACATTGATCCTGAATAGTTACAGAAATTTATACATTAAAATAAGTGATTGAAAAGAGAGGAGAAGTGCTATGAGTAAAATATGTCCGAAATGTGGACGAGAATTACAAGATGAATCATTATTTTGTGTGAATTGTGGACAGAGAATGGACGTAATAGAACCGCTTACATTTGAACCGGCATCCAATGTGCCAACAGAATCGGTAATGCCACAGGAAGCACCGCCGGAACAGCCACAAACGCCACCGCTGGTACAGGCGCAGACGCCACCGCCGGAACAGCCACAAACGCCACCGCCGGAACAGCCACAAACGCCACCGCCGGTGCAGCCACAAACGCCACCGCCGGTACAGGCGCAGACGCCACCGCCGGTACAGTCACAAACGCCACCGCCGGTGCAGATGCAGACGCCACCATCGGTACAGCAGGCTGAGGAACCGAAGAAACATTCCGGACTTTCGATTGCTTCCCTGGTTCTTGGAATCGTGGGACTGGTATCCTGCGGAACTCTTATGGTTCCGGAAGTTTTGGCAATTGTATTTGGACTTGTGGGAATTAAGGACAAAAAACATAAAACAGGCATGGCGATAGCAGGTACGATTTTAGGAGTAGTATCTATCGTTGCATTTATTGCGCTCATCATGTATTCGATTTTTGAAGATCCGGGATTTACTCCATTTGGCGCAGATACGATAGGCTGGCTGTACATTTTCCCGGTAGCCATTGCAATTGGAGGAATTGCTTCTCTTATCATTAGTATAATGAATAAGAAAGGTACAGCAGTAACCATTATCAGTAAAATTGGAGGAACAGTAGTTAGTGTAGCTATTGCAGCATTTATTGTATCTATTGTAAGTAACAATCTTGTCGGTGCGACAAGTGCGATTCGAGATGCGTACCCGTCAAGTATACCGAATATTACGTATGGCGAGGCCATTGACAATTTTTGTGGAAATGTAAGATGGACAACCCTGAAGAGCGAGCAGGAAACGATATATGTTCAGGCCACAGGATCTTGTTTTTATAATGGTGTAGAGCAGGATATTACGATTCAGTTTGAGACAGCTGGAATAGCTTCTAATGATTCGGTAAAAGAAGGAGATCCTTTCCGCGTTAGTTGGATAGGCTTCGGCGAGGAAAAACGAACGTATGATGAAATGACAGAGTTTTTGTATGCAATGTTTGAGTCGTATGCGAATGACAAAGGTTTGGACTTAGAGGAGTACCAAAAGGATGGTATTTTAATGAATCAGGCATATTATAATTCACAGGATCAGGATGATGTTGATACAAATAGTGATAGTTCCGATGATTATGATGATGGCATTGACAGCAATGGATTTTATGAAGAATAAGAATAAACGGAGGTAACCCATTATGAAAAAAATAACCAAATTAGTATGTGTTGCAATGGCACTTGTTATCTTGGTTTGTTCCACAAATGGTGCTACAGCATCTGCGGCAAAAAGAATATATTTTGCCGGTGAGTATCGTTGCAAACTTGGTCCCGGAGAGTATTATGTATTACAATTAAATCAGTATTCAAGCCCGGATGGAAAAGATGTAGGAAATTATTCAATATCTTATCTGTACACGGCAACCGGTAAGCATCCTTGGGGCGATGGATCAGTTAAAAAAACATCACAAAAAAATGTTTATCGTCTTGGCAAGATGAAAATGAAAGTTTTCAAAAAGAAAGTGGTAATCAAAAATAGTGATGCGGCTGGTGTTTATAAGTTAAAGAAAAGATACTATTCCTAAAACAAACAGGCATAAGCACAGTTTAAAGTGCTTATGCCTTTGTAGTTTTGTGAGAAAACGAAGTTATAAATATTCTATAGTTTGATTATTTCAGCAGCCATTTCCAAATGGGAATAACTTGAATTTGCAGACCATTACAGTAAAGCACACTTTCTTCACTATTGGTAATTATCATGCATTTTGTGTTTGGGATAAAATTGCTCAACTTTGCAAAAGCACGGGTTTCACGCTCTTTTGTGTCGATGTCTTCGAGAACCTGCATGCACACCTGAATGGCAAGGTTTTCAGATGGAACATAAAAGTCGATTTCCACATTGTTTTCAAAGAAATATACATTTTCAACGCCGAAACGTCGAACCAATTCAATGGCAACAAGATTCTCAAGCTGAGCAGATTTGCAATCTAACAGCATAAGTCCAAGAAGACCGGTATCCATAAAGTAATATTTTGGAAAAGTCTCTTTTTTTACCAGTTTAGCGGCATAATTCTGGAGAGCAAAGAGCAGGTAGGAATCCGTCATGCAATTTACATAATGGATTAGGGTTTGTTTTGCTAATGAAATTCCGGTACTCTTTACGATGTTTGTCAACCTGTTAAAGGATAAAGGTTTTGTGATGGATTCAGCGATTTTCTTAAGGATTATTTTAATGGCAAAAGTATTGGTAATGTTATTTCTGGTAATGATATCGCCAAGGTATACTGTCTGATAAATGCTGCTAAGGAAGTCTCTTTTGTTTTTGATTTCTACTAATTCAGGAAATGCACCATAGGTAATATACTCATTAAACAGAGAAAGAACATTGGCTTTATCTCTGGTGCTCACTACACTGAGATAATTCTTATCCTTTCCATTCGCAATAAGGTATTCGGAAAAAGAATAGGGATATACATGTAGGATCATAAATCTTCCACCTAGTGTAGAAGCAATTTCACTGCTGAGCATTTTGCTGTTACTTCCTGTTATGTTGATTCTGTACTTCATATCGGCAATTCTGCGCACAAATTTTTCCCATCCATTAATATTTTGTATTTCATCCAGAAAAAAATAAGGCTTGTTATCAATTCCGGATATCTCCAATCCGATTTCCAAAATAGTATTGAGGTCATCCGATGTCATTTCAAGGAGACGTTCATCCTCAAAATTTACATAAACAATTTGAGACAGAGGAATGCCGCTTGCTTGAAGATTTTTAATCTGTTGATACATCATATAGGATTTTCCGGTTCTTCGGATACCAACGAAACAGTAATTAACATTGTCTTCCAGAGAATATTGTCTTGTGATCAATGGATTACTCAGATAAATATCTTTTTGGTCAATCATAATTTGTTTTAATGTATCTCGATTCATAACATAACCCCCTTTAAATGGATAAGACAATTATATATCAATTTTGTTCAATACGCAAGACAAAAAGTGCATAAAATTGTCTTATACGCTTTATCAAAGTGAATCTTTACTGTAATATTGCCATTATTCCTTTTCCAGTGCCGCCAGCCGCTTTGTGATAATCTGCCGGATTGGCAGGTGCGCATCGTCATTGTATAATTCTTTATTTTTCTTATAATCCAGCATCAGCTGCTTTTCCTTTTCCTTGTCCCCGGTTTTCTCGTAATACAGCCGAAGGAGGATAAAGCGGTTGGTAAGTTTGACATCATCGGTTGTAAAATCAGGGTAAAGATCGTGGATATCTTCAGGGACATGATCGTATTTACCGGCACGGATGTTTGCTGAGATGCGGAAATATTCCTGCTGCTCTTTTGTTAGAGTAGGAGCAGGGACATCGTGAGTGGCCTGTGTCGTCGAGGGAGAAAAAAGACCTCCGATGAACAGAACAATAGAACCCCAGAAGAGGATCAAAACGGGGATTCGGAAAAAAAGTAAGCCTTTGAAGTCCGGCTTTTTTTTCTGAACAGAAAGATATATGGTTAAAATTGTAAAAAACAATACAAATCCCAACAGGGAATAAGCTAATAAATTCATGGCAGCTCCTTAGGTAAATTCTTTTATGAGCTGGCGAAGGCGCCGCTCAGTATAACCATATTTTACCGCAAGCTGCGAAAGAGTGCAATTCCCTTTTTTTAATTCGTGCGTTGCTTGAAGAGCAACATAGTTTTTTGAGTAAAAACGCTGCGGAAAAGTAATTTGCTGTCCACGATAATGTTCATATAAAAGTTTGGCATTTTCCATGCCAATGATTTCGGCTATGCTGGCATAATCGCCGGCAAGATCCTGAGGTGTTATAGTAATAAGTGTATTCTCATTGTTAGTCATATGAGTGCCTCCTTTTGTACAAAATTATCCTAACAAAAAATAGGAGATTTTGCATTGGAAAATTTCCTTGAAAAAAATAAGAACATTTTCATGGAAATTAGTTGGTTTTCTATACCATCATATCGTAAATAAGAAAGCTTGTGGTGTCCTGTCAGTAGACAAAGGTAATAACAAAATAGAGAAACATTAAAATTGCCCACAAATAGAAAAAGGAGGCTGGGATCATATGAGACAGGCGGGCGGAGCGAAAACCGGGAATGCATCGAAAAAATCGTATGTCACGAGTGCTGTGTTCACTGACAATTCGTTCCAATTCTCTTTGTACAATAAGGCAGGACTGGTAACGGTTCTTGGCAGAGATGGTTAAACAGCGTCGGATGTTCTTTTGGAATTTCTTATGCGTAGTCAGCTGTTCATTTGGCATGGCGCAGGTAAGCATATTGTTTAATAAAACGCCCAATGCGTAAATATCAGCGCGCTGATCGGTTTGGTGAAATCCAAATTGTTCCGGGGCAGCGTAGCCCGGAGTACCGATTATAACGGTATCCTTGCTTTGTATGGCTTTATACATACGGATTGTGCCGGGATCGATCAAAACGGCATGTCCCGAATTTGTAATGATTACATTTGAAGGCTTGAGATCGCGGTAGACCATGCGGTTTTTGTGAATCCAGCGAAGGGCTTGGCAGATTTCGATGCCATATTGTCGTGTTTCATCGGAAGAAAATGGGAGATTTTTGTCCAGATATTCTGCAATGGTAGTTCCGGAAAGCCATTCTTCTTCAATGATACAAAGTGTTTCCGTGGCAAAAACATTGTAAATTTTGACAATAAAAGGAGAAGGTGTTTTTTCCTGCAGAGAGTAAAATGTTTTCATCGTATCGTATTGAGAAAGAGGGAGTTCTTTTTTTACAAAAATAAGGCTGTCGCGTTTGACAAGCCATGTATTGTATTCGGTGGAAGTGTTTAGTTTGGCGAGGTTTTTCTCTGTAGTTCCCATTGTATTTCTCCTTTTTTCCTCCATTGCGGAATTTAATTAATTATATTATAATGATTAATAAAAAAGGTGTCAATTACTAACAGGATGTGATTTTGTGGGAAGATCAAAATTTCAGAAGCAGACAGAGGAACTGCTGGAAGGATTGAAAAAGGCAAATAATTTGGAAAATTATGTGCTTGAAAACCAAGATGAATTTATGCAGGTTGATATCGCGGAATATTTGGAAAACATCATACGGGAAAAACAGCTGAAACGGTCGCAGATCGTGAAAGACAGTGGATTGGACCGCTCTTATGTGTATCACATTTTAAATGGAGAACGCAAAAATCCGTCACGCAGTAAATTGCTGGCTATTTGTGTGGCGATGAAGATGGATATCAAGGAAACGCAGTATTTTCTCCGGGCAGCGCAGGTGCCGGTTTTGTATCCGAGAAACCAGCGTGACTGCATTATTTTGTACGGACTGGAGCAGGGGGCGAGTGTTATGGAACTCAATGAAACGTTATATACGATGCAGTTTGAATTGCTGGAATAGAATTCACGGAAAATGACAATACTTCCATTAAAAGAAAAATTGGAGGTAAATTATGTCAAATATGTTTTGTTTTCAATGCCAGCAGACCGCCGGAAATAAATGTTGTGTCAATACCGGAGTCTGTGGCAAACAGCCGGAGACGGCGAAACTGCAGGATGAGCTGGTGTATGAACTTATTCAGCTGGCGGAAACGGCCGAAAAAAACGGACAGCATACGAAAGAAGCAGACCGCCTTTTGATGGACGGATTGTTTACGACATTGACAAATGTAAATTTTGATAATGAGGCGATTAAAGAATTTACCGGCCGCGTTCAAAAAGAGAAGGAAAAAATTGGAAAAGATGAGATTTCTGTTGTATCTTTGTGGGAGGGAGCAAATGATATCGTCTCGCTCCGCTCGACACTTTTGTTTGGCCTCAAGGGGATGGCGGCGTATGCGCATCATGCCATGAATCTTGGATTTGAAAATAATGCAGTGACGAATTGGTTTTACAAAGGGTTGTGCGAGATTAACAGGGAACATTCGGTAGAAGAGTGGATTGAACTTATCATGGAATTTGGTCGGATCAATTTTCAATGCATGGAGCTGCTTGACCATGCTAATACGTCATCGTTTGGAACTCCGACACCGGTGAAAGTGCAGACCGATATTAAAAAAGGACCATTTATCGTAGTTTCCGGTCATGATTTGAAAGACCTCTCCCAATTATTGGAACAGACAAAAGGCAAAGGAATCAATATTTATACACACAGTGAAATGCTTCCGGCACATGGATATCCGGAACTTCACAAATATGAACATTTGGCAGGAAATTTTGGAACGGCGTGGCAGAGCCAGCAGAAGGAATTTGAGAACATTCCGGCTCCGGTTTTATTTACGACGAACTGCCTGATGCCGCAGCGCCCAAGTTACCGCGACCGTGTTTATACAACATCGGTTGTGGGATATGAGGGATTGATGCACATTACAGGAGACAAGGATGGAAAGAAAGATTTTTCGCCGTTGATTCAGAAATCATTGGAATTGGGTGGCTATGAGCATGACCGCAGCATGAGTGGAATCAATGGCGGTCATACTTTGACGACCGGATTTGCACATGGCGCCGTGTTGTCGCATGCGGAGAAAATCATTGAATCCATCAAAAAGGGAGACATTAAGCATATTTTTCTGGTGGGTGGCTGCGATGGAGCGCATCCGGGAAGAAATTATTATACCGATTTTGTCAAACAAACGCCGATGGATTCGCTTGTTTTGACACTTGCTTGTGGAAAATACCGCTTTAATGATCTTGACCTTGGCGAGATCAACGGAATCCCGCGTATTTTGGATATGGGGCAGTGTAACGATGCGTACAGTGCGATCAAGGTTGCTCTTGCACTGGCAGATGCGTTTGGCTGCGCGGTCAATGAACTGCCGCTCACCCTTGTGCTTTCGTGGTATGAGCAGAAGGCGGTGTGTATCCTTCTCACACTTTTGTCATTGGGTCTGAAAAATATGTATTTTGGTCCGACCTTGCCGGCATTTATGTCCGAAAATGTGGTGAAATATCTGGTGGACGCCTACAATCTTCAGCCGATTACGGCACCGGAGCAGGATATGGATGCGATTCTGGGACGCGGGTAAACCGGTGGCACCCCGGAAATGGAGAAAACAGATTGTTTCAGAGGTGAGCTCCCCTGTGGAAAGGCGGGGCGTGGATCCCGGAATATAACAATCTCGCTGATATCTCTACAATTGTGGCGAAATGCTTGCGGTTTGCAGGCGATTTCGCTACAATTTTTATAGAAACGTAACTATTCAGGATCCAATGTGGAGGAGGGGCGTCCTGAATAGTTACATAGAAACAAAACGGAGGTATCAGAAATGAAAAAAATATGGATCGGACTAGCTATCTTTTTTGTTGTGGCAGGAGTAGCTGGCATGATAGCAGATAGTGGATCGACAAAAAAGAAAGCGGAAGAGATGCGGAATTATCCCGTGATTTCCAGGCAGGATCTGGATTCTTATATGAGCCAGAGCCCGGCGCAGGAAATGATCGTGACAGACATATCGCCGGTGGGAACGCTGGTGCAGGATACGCAGGGAGGCATCGAAGGTTCTTTCTATTATCTTTATGCAAAGGGAGAACGATATCCGGAAGAAGATGGACTCGGGGACAAAGTTGACCGGGACTCTAACTGGATGGAAAACGAGGACCTTTCCTATCAGGTAAAAGCAGAGGATCTGACGACAGATCTTGGAAATGGCGTTGAAGTAAGCAATGACAGTGTTTATGGATTGCCGGAATTGACAACATATTATCCAAATGGAGAAGGCAATTATGAAGGAAATACCCGCTATGTCTATTATGGACTGCAGGAAGGTGATACGTTGAGTGCCGTCATGACGGTAGGCGATGGAAAAGCAGATATCCATCCGATGCTTTCTTATATGGAAGACCGGTATTATGTCTATGGCGGAGCCGATGCGATGATTCAGTTTATCGATAATTATGTGGAAGCAGACAGTGCGGCATTTGTCGTAGTCGGAGTCGTGCTGGCTTTGATCTGTCTGGCAATTGGCTATTTTATTCCATCGGGAAGAAGCATTCGCACCAATGCCAAAAATGCAGGGAAGAATGCCAAGAGTGGCTGGCAGGAATACCGTGAGTTGAGTGCAGGTCTGAAAGTAAGATTCTGGCTTTTGAAACTGATCGGAGTTTGTGGTATCGTTGGCGGACTGGCAATTATTGTAAAATGGAATGAAAGTCTTGTACTCATTACGGTTGGAACAATCGTATTGATCGTGGGAGGCGCTGTCTGGTATATGTCTTCGCCGCATTCGTATGAAAAATCAAACGATACGATTAAGATGATCGCCTTTAATCAGCCGACGACAATTGAGAAAATCTATGACGCATACAAGAATCTGGATACGCCGCTTGGAAGTCCGTATCTCGCTAAAATGAAAACGATGCGCCAGAAGGCATTGATCTTTGGACCGGATGATTCAGGGCAGTACCTGTATTTCTGGCTGAATGACAAAGGAAATCTTGGTTACCTTGGTTATACCTTTTTAGAGTGGGCGATCAAGCAGCCATTGACGCAGCCAATCAAACCATATAATCCCTATAGTGGAAGTGATATTGCAGAAAAATTGTGTATCAGTTCAGACATTATGCTGCTGCAGAAACAGTTGTTTGAAAATATCAAGAATTACCGAAAAACCGGCGAAGTGCTTCCGATACAGGGATCCAATCCTTCCGAAGTATATACCTTTACGGAAGATTTCAAATTGACCGGTCAGCAGTTTGATCTGCAGGATAGCAAGGGAAATGTGATCTATCACGTCGAAGGAACAATGCCGCTTCGTACTTTCCGCATTTTTGACCAGGAGGGAAATGACGTATTTAAAGTCACAAAAGAGGTAAATAATGCAATACCGACTAA
>ENA-UOJE01003238-UOJE01003238.1-human-gut-metagenome-genome-assembly--contig:-C23-NODE-3238-length-11229-cov-8.821461_pt1 | contig 11229 bp, 17 predicted proteins | sample MGYA00242341_ERZ723888 | MGnify/ENA metagenome assembly ERZ723888 | reverse complement strand
ATATTCGGCGGTGATTTTATTGAGAATAAAAGGCAAGAGGTTGTTGATTTTCCCAATTTCTATGATGGTTATTATTTTTGGGGCTTTTTTTCTTTTTCGATTTATAACGAATCCTCTCCGTAATTATGAAAAAATGCTTTCGGTCTATACATATTCCACACAGCTTTTATGCCCGGAGGTTTCTTCTTTTTACGTCGAGCCACGTTCTTCTCCCTTTCCAGATTTGTTGGGACGTTATCGTCAACCCTTTATGATAGCAACCAATAATGAACAGCTTACGGGAACCTTATCTTACGATAATGGACGTATTTCCGCCGAATATATACAGAATGGCGGCGTGTCGATTCATCCAGTTGCCCAGGAATATTTTATATCCTCGTCCGCTGATTCTTTGCTTCTGGCTGATAAAAATGCCACTTTTATGGTGACGTTAGGGTTTAACTCCCCTATGGATTTTGATGACTTTTTAGATTTAATTACCCCGGTGCTTGTCTGTTCTGATAATTGGGATTACGGTATTCAGTGGATTGGGATAAAAACCACGGAAGATATCAAGGAATTGGCACTGGGCATACCGGGAGATTTGACATTTAATTATTTAGGCGATCCTCAGGGAAAAGATGTACGCCGCCAATTAATTGAGGGCGGACAGCGGGTACAAGCTGATTTCAGGCAGAGGCTGCGGATATTAGGTGAAAATCAGATGCTATGCGAACGATTTTTAGAAAGCGGTATTTATGGAGATATCTCTGTCCCGGATTTTGAGGCTAGGTATCAATTTGTTGATAATGAAGAATTGCAAGTCATCGGTGCAGTCTTATTGTTGGATTTAGAACTTTTAGAGGTCTTGCCAGTTGATCAATATAAGATAATTGATATATATGATGTTTGCTGAGCAACCGTTACGGCAGACGAAGTTTTCGTATCGGCCCATAACCTTAAGCGATGAGAGCCAGCGTCTTTTAGACGCTGGCTCTCATATGTCATTTTATAGATTTTCCATGCCTTTATTCGGAATAGTTGGTGAAGTAGCCCTGAACCAGCACCACGGGGGTGCCTTTATCGCCGCTGCCGGAGGTCAGGTCACACAGGGAGCCGATCAGGTCGGTGAGGCGGCGGGGGGTGGTGCCCTGGGTTACCATGCTGCCCTTCAAATCCTGGTCCTTCTGGGCGATATAGTTGGAGATGGCCTCCTTCAGCTCTTCGCCTTTGAGGTCGGCAAAATCATTGTCCGCCAGGTATTTCAGCTTCACCTCGTTGGGGGTGCCCTCCAGGCCGGAGGTATAGGCGGGGGAAACCACCGGATCGGCCAGCTCCCAGATCTTGCCCACCGGGTCCTTGAAGGCGCCGTCGCCGTAGACCATCACTTCGATCTGCTTGCCGGTGGCCTGGATCAGCTTTTCCTGCACCGCCTTGACGAACTGGCCGCAGTGCCGGGGGAAGAGTTTAACGGTTGTTTCTGTGGCCTTGTTGGAGCCCAGCAGGCCGTAGGAAGCGTTGTAGCCGCTGCCGTCCACCGGGGCGCTGAGGATCTCGTCCAGGCCGTAGACGGTTTTGGCTCCGGCGGCTTTCAGCAGCCGTTTGGTGCGGTTGCGGGTATGGATATCGCAGGCCAGCACATCCGGGGTTTTGGTGAGGATGGTGGTGGCGTTGTTGGAGAAGAGCACCTCCACCTCGGCCCCTTCCTCTCGGATCAGGGAGGTGTAATACTCCACGTAATCCACGCCGGTGAAGGTATGCTTGCGGTAGCCGAACAGCTCCCGGTATTTTTCCTCGGTGAGCACGTCGGTCCAGGGATTGACCCCTTTCTCATCCAGCTCGTCCGGATCAAAAAGATGATTGCCCACCTCATCGGAGGGATAGGCCAGCATCAGGGTAATTTTATCCGCGCCCCGGGCGATGCCCCGCAGGCAGATGGCAAAACGGTTGCGGCTCAGAATGGGGAAGATAACGCCCACGTGCCCGCCGGGGAATTTGGTGCGGACATCGGTGGCGATGGCGTCCACCGAGGCGTAGTTGCCCTGCGCCCGGGCCACGATGGCTTCGGTCGCCGCCACAACGTCCTTATCTTGAAACGCAAAGCCTTCGCATCTGGCAGCCTCCAGCACGGAATCCGCCACGATCTGCGCGACGTCGTCTCCTTCACGAATGATGGGGGTACGGATCCCCCGGACCACGGTTCCCACTGTTCTAGACATACGCGTCCTCCATTTCTCGTTCCCGGTTGCCCTGTTTTGACAAAACCTGAAATATTATACACCATAAGCCCCGACGGTGTAAATCCTTTTTCGACAATCCCCGAAAAATTCATTTCTTTTTCCCGGCTGAAAGTCAGGGGGGATAAAGAGAAAAGATAGGGTCGCCCTACGACTGATCCTCGCCCCCCACAAAATCAGCATCCGCCTCAATAACAAAAGCAAACAGATACCGGATGCCTATTGTCTGCAAAATGCAGTCAGTAAAACGGAGGCGATTGAAAAGGGAATCGAGAAGTTGGAGGATGACCTCAAAAAATGAAGGAAGCGGCGCGTCACTCGTCAAAGCAAACGCCGCTTCCCCTGCCGACACATGCCCGAAGGCAGATGTGATGGAAAGCATCAAATAAAACTTAATTTTCTGCATCCATGGGTTTATCTTATACCTTTTTGGCTTTCTCTTGTTCTTTTTCAAGTTGTTCTAATCCTAAACGTATCAGTTCTAACGTTGCGGCAGAACGGCTTGGATAACGATTTTCAAAGCGGAAATCGTCAATGCGTTTTAACAATTCATCATCAACAATGACTGTAAAGCGTGGCTTTTCGGTTGGCATTACTGTCACCTCCTTGCAGTTCATATTATGCACAGGTTCATAGGTTCTGTCAACAATTTTGTGAAAACCTCTTGACAGGTTCAGAACCTATGAACTATAATGAAGAAGGTTCATATGTTCTGAACTTATGATCTTCGAAGGAGGTGAGTATATGGCTGCAGCACTTACAAGGTTGACATTTGTTGTGACAAAGGAGATGGGGCAGGAGCGGAAAGTCAGGGGGGATAAAGAGAAAAGATAGGGTTGACTTTTGTCCGACATAATGTTATCATTATGCCAGACAAAAGTGAGGTGATGATTTGACGTCTAAGAAACTGGGTCGCCCTACAACTGATCCTCGTCCCCACAAGATCAGCATCCGCCTCAATAACAAAAGCAAACAGATACTGGATGCCTATTGCCTGCAAAATGCAGTCAGCAAAACGGAGGCGATTGAAAAGGGAATCGAGAAGTTGGAGGATGACCTCAAAAAATGAAGGAAGCGGCGCGTCACTCGTCAAAGCAAACGCCGCTTCCCCACACGCCAACAGCTACCAAAAGGCAGATGTGACACAAATACTATAACATGTGCCGCATTTCCTTTCAAGCGTTGTTGGCGAACAATTTGAGAAAGGAAAGAAAACGATGCGCAGCTGTATAACCGAATTTTTAGACCACCGGATGGAAGAGATCGCACAAAGCCTCCGCAGCAGCAACGCTGCCTATTCCCTGGCCGTGGAGAAGAGCCAATTCCTCTTTGAGAGCATCGAACCGATTATAAGCAACAAAAAGGACATTTGTATCAGCGCGGGGGACTGCACCAACTTCCGGGAGTATTTCGAGCTGGAAATGGAAGCCGCCGCCATCATGCAGAGGGAATTATACCGGCAGGGGTATCTGGATTGCGTCAGCCTCCTGGTGAAGCTGGGATTATTGACGAGCAGGGAGGCCCCGCTATGAACGCCATTTTTTCCTGGGCTTCAAGTTGGGCGTGGCCCTGATGGCCGAGGTGTTCAACGGCGGATGCATTGCCAACGAATCATAGCGCCGCGCATAAACATACGCAAAGCGAGGGCAGATGCAAAATGATCCATTTTGCATCTGCCCTCTGTTGGGATGTCCCTTTACAGCAGCAGGCGGTCCAGGGCGGGAACATCCGCCGCCAGGACGTCCGCTCCCGCCTCCTCCAGCTCCTGCCGGCTGCCGTAGCCGTAGAGCACCCCTACCGCCGCAAGGCCGCAGGCCCGGGCTCCTTCCACATCGTACCGGCGATCCCCGATCATCGCCGCATCCTCCGGGCGTGTGCCGGTTTGTTCCAGGGCGAAGCGGATCACGTCGGTTTTCCGAGTGCGGGCGCCGTCCAACTCGCTGCCGCAGACGGCGGTGAAGCAGGACAGCAGCTGGAAATGCTCCAGAATCCGCCGGGCGAACACGGTGGGTTTGGAGGTAGCCAGGATCAGCCGGCGGCCCTGGAAATGCAGCCGCTCCAGCAGCTCCGGGATGCCGGGGTAGACCTGGTTTTCAAAGATGCCGGTGACGGCGAAATATTCCCGGTAATGGGCCACGGCGGTTTCCGCCTGGGAGGCGGAAAAGCCGTACCGCTCCATGAAGGTTTCCTTCAGGGGCGGGCCGATGAAGGGATAGAGGGTGGTGCGGTCCTTCACCCGGATGCCCTCGTATTCCAGGGCGTGCTGCACCGATTTGGTGATCCCCTCGGCGGGATCGGTCAGGGTTCCGTCCAGATCCCAGAGGTAAACGGATTTTTGCATCGTCGTGCCCCTTTTCTGCCATGTGTTTTTATCCGCCGTCATTATACCCAGCGAGGGGAAGGTTTGTCAACGGGAGATTGGCGCTTACGCGCCAACTCCTTGAAAAAGGCCTTGTACGTCATAAGGGAGACGTACATTTCGCAGCTGACGCTGCAAAACCGGCCTTTTTCCGGTTGCGTGGAGATTAACGCTTCGCGTTAACTCCTGGAAAAAGCTCTGACGGCGCATAAGGGAGCGCCGTCTTCCGGCTATATAGCCGGAACCGATCTTTTTCCGGTGGGGTGCTTGGAGATTGGTACTGCGTGCCAACTCCTGGGATACGGGGCTACTCGCCCCGGACCCTCGCCAGGGGGGATTGCATGCCCAATCCCCCCTGGACCCCAAGGGCAGCCAAGGGGGGCCGCTCAGGCGTTAACATTTAGTTAAAAGGCGGCCCCCCTTGGCAAACCCCCTCCCCGCGCGGCTGATTGGGAGCCAATTGAGAGAATCCTCAACAGAGGAGAGGAAGCGCGGGGGCGGAACCCCGCGTTCGGATGGAGAGACGCCGGAGACCAAAAGAGGCTTGACTGTTTATCTCGCTTCTGGCAGCCGGGAGATTGATGCTGACGCAATCAACTGGAGATTGGCGCTTACGCGCCAACTCCTGGAAAAGCGTCTTACTTAGTTAGATGACTATCTAAATGTTCTTGACCTGAGAGGGACGGAGGCGTATAATTAGATCATCATCTAAATGAAAGGAGGGCGGGGGTTTGGGTTTTCCGGAAACATTCAAGGCTCTTTCCGATCCCACACGGCGGGAAATTCTCCATCTGCTCAAAAAGGGGGATTTATCCGCCGGCGACATCGCGGACCGGTTCGACATGACCGCCGCCACCATCTCCCATCACCTGTCGGTACTGAAAAACGCGGATCTCATCCTCGACCGCCGGGAAGGAAAATACATTTACTATCAGCTGAATCTGTCGGTTTTCGAGGAGCTGCTGGGCTGGTTCAAGGATTTCATGGATAAGGAAAAGGAATAAGAGGTGATCTGAATTGAAGATCAAGCAATGGATAACCCCCGGGCGGGTGGTGTACGCTCTGATGGCGGCGGCTCCCTTTATCATTGGAGCCGCGGTTTACAGCCGCATGCCGGAGCAGATGCCCATTCACTGGAACGGGGCGGGGGAACCGGACGGCTATGCCTCCAAGGCTTTCGCCTTGCTGGGGCTGCCGGCTTTTATGCTGGCCCTCAACGTGTTTGTCCAGGTGGTGATCGCCCATGATCCCAAGCGGGAAGGGCTGCGCCGCGCCAAGGCGATGCTCTGGCTGGTGAAATGGCTGCTGGTCGCGCTGCCCCTGTTTGTGCAGATCATCACCATCGCCCATGTGCTGGCTCCCGGGCGGGTGAACGTGGGGCTGCTGGTTTCCCTGGCGATGGGGCTGCTGCTGACGGCGGTGGGAAACTACCTGCCCAAGTGTCCCCCCAACTACACGGTGGGCATCCGCCTACCCTGGACCTTGGCGGACGAGAACAACTGGCGCAAAACCCATCGGCTGGGGGGCTATGTGATGATGGCGGGCGGGCTGATCCTCACCGTCATGTCCCTGACCCCCTGGCGGGCCTGGGCGGCCGCGGTGATTCCGATGATGGTGCTGGCGCCCTGCGGGTATTCCTTTTATCTTTTCCGGAAGAATAAGAAGGGCGAATAATACTAACATCTGATGGAAACTTTCCATCAGATGTTAGTATAAAGCGGCAAGAAAGGATGCAACGATATGGAGGCTATGCTGGAAATCCGCCATTTTACCAAAGCGTATCACGGCCACAAGGCGGTGGACGATCTCTCCCTGACGGTGGAGCCGGGGGATATCTACGGCTTCATCGGCCACAACGGCGCGGGGAAAACCACCACCATCCGGGCGGTGACCGGGGTGCTGGATTTTAAGGAAGGGGATATCTTGGTGAAGGGGATGTCCGTGCGGGAGAATCCGGTGGGCTGCAAGCAGATCACCGCTTACATCCCCGACAATCCGGATTTATACGGGTATCTCACCGCCATTCAGTATCTGCGCTTCATCGCGGATGTTTACGGGGTGGAGCAGGCCCGGCGGCAGGAGCGGATCGCGGAATACGCCGGCCGGTTTGAGATGACCGATCATCTGGGGGATCTGATCTCCACCTTTTCCCACGGCATGAAGCAGAAAACGGCGCTGATCGCCGCCCTGCTCCATGATCCCCAGCTGCTGGTGCTGGACGAACCCTTTGTGGGCCTGGACCCCAAGGCGGCTCACATCCTCAAGCAGATCATGGGGGAGCTTTGCGGCCGGGGCTGCGCCATCTTCTTTTCCACCCATGTGCTGGATGTGGCAGAAAAGCTGTGCAACAAAATCGCCGTTATCAAGGAAGGCCGCCTGATCGCCAGCGGGACGCTGGAGGAGGTCAAGGGGGATCAAAGCCTGGAGGACGTGTTCATGGAGCTGATCGATGATGAATAAGGGGAAAAAGGCCAATGCCGCCGGGCTGCTGCTGGGGCTTCAGGCCCGGCAGTGGTTCGGCATTAACAAGGCGCTGCACACCAAGGAGCCGGGGGAAAAGGCCAAGCTGCTGGCCTTCGGCGGGCTGATGGTGCTGGTGGGGGCGCTGTGCGTCTTCACCTCAGTGATGTACAGCGTGGGACTGGCGGCACTGTTCGGGCCTCTGGGCGCCCTGCGGCTGCTGCCCGGGGCCATGATGACCGCTGCCTGCCTCCTTTCCTTTTTCACCACCCTGTATAAAGCGGGATCCCTCCTTTTCGGCGGCGAGGACACGGAGATGCTGCTGGCGCTGCCGGTGAGCACCCGCAGTGTGGCGGCCAGCCGGCTGCTGGTGCTTTACGGCTTAAACCTGGCCTTCTGCCTTCTGCTGATCCTGCCGGCAGGGATTGTGTACGCGGTGTACACGGCGCCGGGACCTTTCTACTACGGGGCGCTGGCGCTGGGACTGCTGCTGACGCCTCTGCTGCCCGTTGCCGCCGCCGCGGTGATCGGCTGCGCGGTGACGGTGCTCACCGCCGGCTTCCGCCATAAGAATCTGGTATACACGGCGGCGATGATGCTGGTGTTGGTGGGAGTGGTGGTCCTGTCCATGGTGGGCGGGACGGTGGATATGTCCGGGTTTATCCAGGCGGCCACGGAGGCCGTCGCCAACGCCTATCCTCCGGCGGTGCTTTTCATGGGGGCGCTGTGCGACGGCAGTCTGGGGGATTTGCTGCTGTTCGCGGCGATCTCCATCGGGGTGTTCGTCCTCTTCGTTTGGGCGGCGGGACATTGGCTCCGGCAGATCCACTCCCTGCTGGCGGCGGGGCGCACCGGCTCCGGCTACCGCCTGAAGGAGAAGAAGCCCGGGTCTCAGGCCGGCGCCCTCTGCCGGCGGGAGCTGCGGCGGTATTTCGCTTCCTCGGTGTATGTGCTCAACACCGGCATGGGGCTGGTGCTGATGCTGCTGACCGCCGCGGCCAGCCTTTTCGCGGGAACGGACTGGCTGGACGGCGTTCTGGGCATTCCCGGCGCGGCGGCGGTTCTTGCAGATATTCTTCCCTTTGTCCTGGCGATTTTCCTGTCCCTGGGCTGCATCACCGCCTGTTCCATCTCCCTGGAGGGGCGGCAGCTGTGGCTGGTGCGCAGCCTGCCGGTGACCGCCGGAGCGGTGCTGACCGCCAAGCTGCGGGCCTCCTGCCTGCTGCAGGGGCCGGTGACCTTGGTGAGCGCCCTGTTGTTTGTGATTTCCCTGCGGCCCGCGCCGGGGCGGGCGGTGCTGTTCTTCCTACTGCCCATGGCCTATATGCTGCTGTTCGCGTCGCTGGGGCTGTTGATCAATCTGGCTTTCCCAAACTTCACCTGGACCAACGAGACGGCGCCGGTGAAGCAGAGTCCGGCCATGCTGCTGGCTCTGCTGGCCGGGATGGCCTGCGCCGGTATCCCCATGGCGCTGCTGCTGATCTTCCTGCAGGGGGAGAGCCGGATGTGGGGTTCCTACGGCGTTTTGGCGCTGCTGACGGCGGCGGACGGGGTGCTGCTCCGGCTGCTGCGGACCAGGGGGGCGAAGCGCTTTGCTCAATTATCCTAATGGGAGGGAGACTGACATGGAGACACGGGAGGTAGAACTGGTGATCGACCGGCCTCTGGGGAGCGCTCATCCCCAATATCCGGCGCTGGTGTATCCCCTGAACTATGGTTTCGTGCCGGGGGTCTGGGCGGCGGACGGGGAGGAGCAGGACGCTTATCTGCTGGGGGTGGATTACCCGGTGGATCGCTTCACCGGCCGGCTGATCGCCGTGATTCACCGCGCCGACGACGTGGAGGACAAATGGGTGGTTTGCCCGCCGGGTATGCACTTCACCCGGGAGGAGATCGTCCGGCAGGTGGATTTTATGGAGAAATATTTTGACAGCCGGGTGGAGCTTCTCACTGACTTGTCAACTCCTTGAAAAAGGCATTGAACCCCCAGAGTGAATGCTTATCGTTCACTCTGGGGGTTCATTTTTGGGTGATGTTCATCCATGGAATCAAAGCGGGATGGGGATGGGTGAAAACCGCAAAAGACGCGGGTAGCAGCGGGAGTGTGAGAAGTCTTCACATCGTGCGAAATCCCGTTGGAATTGGTGGACAAAATGCGGCGGAGAATGATAGGATAGGGAAGTAGTCAAGGGGCGCACTGCGGCAATCAACTGATTCAAGATATGCTTTCACAAAACGATGCGAAAGGGGGGAGGTGTGGAGGGGGCGGTAGCCCCTCTCCGCGCAACAATCACCCGCCCTCAGGCGACAAAAGCGGGGAGAAATCCCCGCTTTTGCATCAGCATGGAGAAAAAAAGTGAGGCTTTCGCCACACGTTTTCTCCATGCTGATGAGGCCGATGGGGAAAAGAGTTGTCCGATACATAATTTGTATGGCGATCCTGCTCCTGCTTTTCGCAGTGAATGCGTTAAGAATAAAATAGTCCCTACGCTCTGCCAAGCGTAGGGACTGGGGGAGCCGACAGAGGCTTCCACTCCAGCGCCCCTTGTCTACCCTTATTATAGTGGGAATGGGCAGAAAAGTCAAGTGAACCGGGTGCGGGCGGGGACGTGAGAGGTTTTCACGTTTCCGCCTGCTTTTGTTTTTGCAGAATTTTTCCGGATAGCGCGGGAGGAAAAGATGTTAGGGTTTGTTGGGTTGTTTTTCCGGGGGGATTTGGTATAGTGGATTTGGGCGATGGCCGGAAAGGAAGTGGGCGGATGGATAAAACGGACGAACGCGAGGCGGTGGTCTGGGCGGTGCTGCAAAACAAGCGGCTCGCCCAGGAGCTGGAGCGGGTCCGGGAAGAGCGGGATCTTTACCAAGCCTGGTGGCGGCAGGCCATCCGGAAGGAGGGGGAGGGGGATGTGCGCGCAATGCCGGCAGACCCCTTGTGATCCCCGGTGCCCCAACGCGGTAGAGCCGGAGCCGGTTTTTATCTGCGGCTGGTGCGGGGAGAAGGTATGGGACAATTTGGCGTATGATATGGAGGGCGGCATACTGGTATGCCGGGACTGCGTGGAGAAGCGGGCCCGGTATCTGTGACGAAACGGAAAGGAGGCGGCGGCCATAGCCCGCCCGCGAAAGGAAAGCTTGGATTTCGCGGGGTGGCGGACGGATATCTTTGACAACGACCCGAAGATCGACAAGCTGTTGGAGGGTCAGGGCGCGGCGGGATTTCTGGTTTATTTTTTCCTGTGTCAAAGGGCTTATGGGTCCCAAGGATATTACTATTCATGGAGCTACGACGATGCGGCGACTACCGCGAGGAAGATCGGCGGCGGCGTTGGGTCCGAGACCGTGAGACAAACGGTCGACCTGTGCTTACGGATTGGGTTGTTTGACGACAAGCTGTTCGCGGAGGACGGGATTTTAACCAGCAGGGGCATCCAAAAACGGTATGCCCTGGCGATATCCGAACGGACGAAAAGGCCTGTTATAAAAAAATACTGGCTTCTTGGAGAGGATGAAGAGGCCGGTATGATTTCCTGCGCCCAAAAAAAGAGTTTTCCGCCGGAAAACCCGGGTTATCAGGGGGCGAAACCCGGGTTATCCACCCCTAAAGAAAAGGAAAGAGAAAGAAAAGAAAAGAACAGTAAAGGAGAGAGCCCCCCGCGCGCGCAAAAAGAGGAGCTGGAAAAGCGTTACGGCAGCGGACAGGTAGAGCTGTATATCGCCAAGGCCGCGGCCTACGGTTATCCGGCTGAGGATCAGCTGAAAAAGGCGGCGGCATGGATGGCGGAGGATCAGGCCAGGGGAAGGCTCAAGGCCCGGGAGGCCGGATCCCTGGACATGGAGGCGTACACCGAGATGATCAGCAAAGCGCCGCCCCAGTATCGGCGGAAGAAGCAGGATTAGCGGAGAGGAGGAATCGGATGGCGAATTATGCGGGAGGGGCCACGGCGGTGTGTCCCTTTTATCAGCACGAATCCCGGTACACTGTCACCTGCGAAGGGTTATACGACGACTGCGTGCAGCAGGTGAAATTCAACGAGGCGGCGGACAAGACCGCTTATGTGGCCCATGTCTGCTCCAGCTTTTCTTATATGCGGATGTGTCCCATCGCCAGGCTGCTGGAGGAAAAGTGGAGTTAACGCGATGCGTTAACTCCTGGAAGAGCAGCTTGCCGGTCAGCAGTGAGACCGGCATTTCGCA
>ENA-UOJE01003236-UOJE01003236.1-human-gut-metagenome-genome-assembly--contig:-C23-NODE-3236-length-11236-cov-11.927645_pt1 | contig 11236 bp, 9 predicted proteins | sample MGYA00242341_ERZ723888 | MGnify/ENA metagenome assembly ERZ723888 | reverse complement strand
GAAAATGATTTGACTTTCTTTCGCCGCTGCGGCGGCGAAACTCTGCGAGGCTTTTTTGATATCGGAAAATCCCGGAGCAGTCGCTCCGGGATCTTTCTATGCATCGGTTACGGGTAGGCGTGCGTGCGCAGATAGGTCATCCACGCCTTCATGCCCTCGGCGTTGAGGTGCATGCCGTCGCCGTCCTGATAGCTCTGCGGCAGGAAGCCGTCATCGGCGACCAGACCGCTTGCCATGTCAAGATACTTCGCGCCGGTGCTCTCCGCTGCGGCGGCGATCCAGCCGTTGACCTTCTGGATGAGCTCGTTGGTAATGTCCTCGAACTGATAGTTGGACGCGATCGGCGTCAGCGAACAGCAGATGATCTTCGTGCTCGGGCTCTTGGCCTTGACGGCGTTGATGAGCGTGGTGTAGACCGATTTGATCTGCTCCTCGTTCGTCATGGAGATGTTGTCCGCACTCGGACAGATGACGAGATACGCGGGCTTGTTGACCTCGCAGATCTCATCTGCGGGCACGTTGTTGCCGGTCACGGGGGATTTGTATTTTGCCGTGTCGAGCGACGAGGCGGGCAGAGAGCCGGTGTCCGGCACCCAGACCTGCTTTTTGGCGTCCTTGCCGGTGAGCATCGACTCCGTCTGGAGCACCTTCAGCGATTTGTCACCCAGAAAATAGATCTGATCGACGTAGGTGCTGCCCTTGTCCTCCGTCTGCGCGAGCGCGGCGGACGACTGGATCGGCGTGATCGGATTGACCTGCGGCGTCGGCGTCGGTGTGACGGCGGCGGCGGGGTCGTCCTTCGGCTTGGAGGTATGCGTGTTGCCGGCGGCGTTGGTGAACACCAGCACGACGGCTACCAGCGCCAGACACAGCAGGATCGCGCCCGACCAGAAGGTGTAGAGCATGTTTTTGTTCGTGTTTTTCATTGGGATCCCTCGCTTCCGGATAGACAAAAGAAGCCCGGGAAAGGGCTTCTTTTGCAGTTGCAGTTACGCTTCCTGTTCTTTCTTTGCTTCCTCGATGACCTTCTGCTGGACGTTGCCGGGCGCTTCCTCGTAGCGAACGAACTTGCACGAGAAGGAGCCGCGTCCCTGCGTCATGGAGCGCAGATCGATCGTGTAGGAGCCCATTTCCGCCATCGGGACTTCCGCCTCGACGGTCTGCATGCCGTCCTCCGCCGTCATGCCGAGCACGGTGCCGCGGCGCTTGGAGGAGATGTCGGACATGATGTCGCCAAGGTTGGCGTCCGGGATGGTGACCTTCAGCAGGCCGATCGGCTCGAGAATGGTCGGTTTCGCCTTCGGGATGCCGTCCTGATAGGCGAGGCGGGCAGCCGTCTGGAACGCCATATCGTTGGAGTCGACCGGGTGGTAGGAGCCGTCATACAGCACGGCCTTCAGGCCGACGAGCGGGTAACCGGCGAGCACACCCTTCTGCACGGCGTTGCGCAGACCCTTTTCAACGGACGGGAAGAAGTTTTTCGGCACGCTGCCGCCGAAGACCTCCTCGGCGAAGATCATGTCGTCGGACTCATCCTGCGGCTCGAAGCGGATCCAGACGTCACCGAACTGGCCGCTGCCGCCGGACTGCTTTTTGTGGCGGCCGTGTGCTTCGACCTTGGCCTTGATCTTTTCGCGGTAAGCGACGCGCGCCGGCTTGAGCTCGGTCTCGACGCCGAAGCGGCTCTTGAGCTTGGCGCACAGCACGTCGACCTGAATGTCGCCCGCGCCGGAGATGACCATCTGGTGGGTCTCGGCGTTGTTGACGAGCGTGAAGGAGATGTCCTCCTCGTTCAGGCGGGCAAGGCCGGATGCGACCTTGTCGTCCTGTCCCTTGGTCTTGGGGCTGATGGCCATGGAGTAGCAGGGCTCAGCCAGCTTGATGGCGGGCAGCTCGACCTCGTTTTTCGGGTCGCAGACGGTGTCGCCGGTCTTCCACTCCATCTTGCCGATGGCAACGATGTCGCCGCAGCAGGCTTCCTTGACCTCGGTGTTCTTCTTGCCGCACATGGTGTACATACGGCCGAGCTTGTCGGTGCTGCTCGTGCGCATATTGCGCAGAGACAGATCGGACACGACCTTGCCGGACAGCACCTTGATGAAGGAGTACTTGCCGAACTGGTCGGAAATGGTCTTGAACACGAACGCGCACACAGGACCGTTCGGATCGACAGCGAGCTTGCCGCCGTCAGCCGTGGCGACCTCGCCGATGTCGGCCGGGCTGGGCACGTAATCGACGATTGCCTGCAGCACGCTCTCGGTGCCGATGCCGCTGCCGGCAGCGCCGCAGAGCACGGGGAACACGGTGCGGTCCTTCAGACCCAGACGAAGACCCTTGACGGTGTCCTCCTCAGAGAGCATCATGTCCTCGAAATATTTCTCCATGAGTGCCTCGTCGGCGCCGGCGGCCGCCTCAAAGAGCGTCTCGCGCAGCGACTCGACCATGTCGGCGTCGGCGGCGGGAACGGCGATCTTCTCGGTCTTGTTGCCCTTGGTCTGATAGGCGACGTTGTGCACGAGGTCGATGACGCCCGTTCCGTCGCTCATCGGCGCGGTGACCGCGCAGACGGCGCTGCCGTACTTGTCCTGCAGGGCGGAGAGGACACCGGCAAAATCGCCGTGATCCTCGTCGGTCTTGGAAATGTAGAACAGGCAGGGGATGTTCTCGCTCTTGAGGTATTTCCAGCAGCGCTCCGCGCCGACGGCGATGCCGTCCTTCGCGGTGCAGAAGATCATGCCGGCCTCAGCCGCGCGCATGGCGCAGCGAGCGTCACCCGCAAAGTCAAAAAAGCCCGGACAATCGAGGATGTTGATCTTGCAGCCGCCGAAATTGACCGGCGCGATGCTGGTCGAGATCGTGATCTTGCGCTTGATCTCCTCGGGATCGTAGTCACAGACGGTGTTGCCGTCGGCAGTTTTGCCCTGACGGTCGATCGCACCGGTCAGGTACAGCATGCTCTCGGCGAGCGTGGTCTTGCCGCTGCCGCCATGTCCGAGCAGGCACACGTTACGGATGTTCTTGGTTTCGTAGCTCATGTAGTGTACTCTCCTTCTATATTAACTATCGGAAATTCCAACTCCGGAAGCCATGTGCTGTATTTAACACATGACTATAAAAGTATACACGATTTCGAAACTCTTGGCAATCATAAATATGAAAACTCAGCGTTTCAGGCCGAAATTCAGCAATATGACAGGAACGAGCCACAGGCCCATATACACGAAGAGGTTGCCGACGGTGGCGGAATCGAACGCGCCGATGGCGCACAGGGCAAACATCAGTATGACGCCGACGACCGTGCACAGCAGGGCAAGGATGACGCAGATGCGCACCGCCTGAAAGAGCTGGCGGCCGGTTCCGGCGACGCCGACGAGCGGACCGAGCCCGTCGCGCGCCACGATGCCCGCGGTCTGCGTGTAGTCCGAGGGCTCGGCGGCCGACATGGCATAGCGCTTGGAGTACGCCGGGAAGTCAAAGCCGTCGGTGGACATCTTGAACTTCTGGCTGAGCATCAGCGGCGTGATGTTGAAGTCACGCACGGCGAAGATCGGCGCGATGCGCGTGCGCAGCAGGCCGAAGAGCGCGTTCTGCACCGACTGCACCGGCACGTACTTGATCTTGAAGCTTGCGACGAACAGCCCATTGATGGACGCGAATACGGCGTTTTTGACGTTGAGCTGCTGCGGCAGATGCACGCCCTTGAGATTCATGAAGGCGCTGCTGCCGACGAGCACTTCCTCGCCGTTGACCAGTGCCGTCAGGCCGCCGCTCTCGTTGCAGGTGAACGAGTCGACCGGCATGAGCGCGCAGTTGTTGCGCTGCATGAGATCGGTGAACACGGAGGCGAGGCAGCTGCCGGAGGCGACGATCACGCTGCCGGTGTAGGAGATGACCTTGTCCGGGAACGCGCCGTCAAGGATGCGGATGTCCTCGATCGAGATGTTGCGTGCGGTGAACAGATCCTTATCTGTCACGATCAGGTGCTTGCTGCGGCCGATATCGCTCGCGCCGTTCCAGCCGGCGATGGCGCTGCCGGTCTGGGCGAGCTTGCGCGCGGCCGTCCGGAACGGGACGGCGAACGCGACCAGCGCCGCAAACGGCGCACACGGCGCGGTGACGGCGGCGAACACGTGCAGGATGTTGGCGTAGTTGCCGCTGAGGATCGTGGCAAGCAGGCCGAGGATCACGGACGCGGCGATGAGATACGGCGCGAGACCGGCATAGATCGTGTCGGCCGGGCCGGCCTCCTCGCTGCGGTGGATGAAGCCCGCCGTGTCGCGCTTGGACTTGAGCACGGTGATGCTGTCCTTGACGACCTCGCTGTCCGCGCTGACGGTGTAGGGGTCTTTGTCGACGGCGAGCGTGCGGAACGTGTACTTAAAGCCGCGGCAGGTGTTCAGCGCGCTCCACAGGCAGCAGGCGACGGAAAACGCGGACACGGCGCAAAACGGCAGACCCACGGCATCCGAACCGGTGACGGCCAGCACGACCGCATCCAGCGCGGAAAAGACACAGTTGAGAAACACGAGCGATTCCAGTCCCGGCGTGCGGCGCACGAGGTTGAAAAAGCCGTTGGTGATCACGTCCAGCCCGATGAGCATCACGGTCAGCTGCATCATCAGACACACGAGCGCGGCGACGGTCGGGCTGCTTTTGAGCACACCGAACACCGGCAGACCGAGCGAGATGTAAATCAGCGGGATGCACACGAGCATGGCCGCGCGGCAGCGAAAGCGCAGGGATTTGACCTGACCGCCGTAATACTTTGCGGCGTCCTCCGCACTCGGTTCCGGGCCGAGCGCCTCCTCGGCGTCAGCCGAGGCATGCACGGCGTTGTTGTGCGCGCGCACGCGGTAGGCCACGGCAGCCAGCCGCGCCATGAGCGGGTTGAGCACCGAGTCCTGAAAGCTGCGGCGGGCGGGCGCATCGTCCTCGTTGCGCGTGTAGCTTCCCGCGCGGGCATAGGCAGCGTCGCCGCTCTCCGCGCCTTCCTCGGTGATGGCCTGAAACACACGCGTCGGCTCTTCCGGCTCGGGCTCAGCGTCATACAGGCCCTCCGGCACATCCGGCGGGGCGGAGACGGAGATGGATGCATCCTCCTCCGGCAGGTCGTCCTCGGGCTCGACCGGCTCGTCCGGCACGACCTCCGAGAGCTTGGAGGCGAAGCTCTTGAGCCCTGAGAGCCCTTTTTGTGCCAGACGCTTGGCGCCGGCCTTCGTCTCGTTCCACTTTTCGATCTCGGCCGCGGTCGCATGGTCGCGCTGGCGCTTCGGCTGATAGCGCTTGACGTCGTGATCCTCATGCACGGGTGCGGTTTGTGCCTGCGTGCTTTCGGCATCGTCCAGCGCACTGTCGAGCTCGGCGGACATGAGGATGTCCTCGGTCTCGGCATCGGCCGCTTCCGCTTCCTCGATCATCTCCGCTGTGACGGGGCGGCTGCGGTAAGCCGGGCGCGGACGCGGCGCCGGTTTTTCCGTCTGAAAATCTTTATATTCGTCCAGAATGGATTCCAGGGAGAATTCCTCCGCATTCAGATCAAAAGAAATGTCCTCTGGCGAGCGATCAAATTCGTCCATATGGTCAACTCCTTTTTATAGTGAGGGGCACGGACGTTCAGCTGCGCTGGCGCAGCGCCTCATAGAGCAGCACCGCTGCGGCAGCGGATGCATTGAGCGAGGAGATCTGTCCGTGCAGCGGGATGCTGACGAGAAAATCACACTTTTCGCGCACCAGCCGGCTGATGCCGCTGCCCTCCGAGCCGATGACGATGCAGGCGGGGCCTGTCAGATCCGTCTTCCACAGCTCGTTTGAACCCTCGGCGGCCGTGCCGTAGATCCAGAGACCGTTTTTCTTGAGCGTCTCGATCGCGGCGACCAGATTCGGCACCCGCGCGATGGCCATGTGCTCAAGCGCACCCGCGGACGCCTTGTCCACGACGGCGGTCAGTCCCGCGCTGCGGCGCTTCGGGATGATGACACCGTGCGCGCCGACGCACTCGGCCGTGCGGATGATCGCGCCGAGGTTGTGCGGGTCGGAGATCTCGTCGCACAGCACGAGAAACGGCGCCTCACCGCGCTCGGCGGCGACGGCGAGCATGTCCTCGATCGTGCTGTACTCCTTGACGGCGCACAGCGCGATCACGCCCTGATGTGCGTGCGTCTGGCTCATGGCGTCGAGCTTGCGGCGGTCGGCCTCCGTGACGACGATGCCGGCGCTGCGCGCTTTTGAGGCAATGTGTCCGAGCGTCTTGTCCACGTCGCCCTTGGCGATGAAGATCTTGTCGATCGTGCGGCCCGCGCGCAGGGCCTCGATGACCGCGTTGCGGCCTTCGATCAGATCATTGCGCGCTTCTGTTTCAAATTCTTGCATTTGTTCCATGTGATAACCATACCTTGCGACATAATAATACAGATATCATCATACCACACGCTGCGCCATTTAGAAAGCACAAATTACGATTCCGGATATTTTTTTATGGACTTTGCGCCTGGAAGAAGGTATCATGGTCATACGTTGTTTTTACGGAGGAACCCCATGAGAAAACTGATGAACAAAATCGACCGGTTTTGCTATACGCATCCGCGCTTCGGCATTCCGAACCTGATGCTGATCATCGTTATCGGCAACGCAGCCGTCTGGCTGCTGGCGCAGATGGATACGACCGGACAGATTGTGTCGCTTCTGAGCGGCTCGGCGCAGGGCATCCTGCACGGGCAGGTCTGGCGGCTGATCACCTATGTGTTCGTGCCGACGGAGTCGCGGCCCATCTGGCTGCTGCTGATGCTGTACTTCTACTATTGGATCGGCTCGTGTCTTGAGCGCGAGTGGGGCAACGGCAAATTCACGATCTACTACGTGAGCGGTATGCTGCTCACGGCGATCTACGGTGTGGTGCTCTCGGCCATCCTCGGGCGCGACGTGGTCGTCTCGACCACGTATCTGAACCTGTCCATGTTCTTTGCCTTTGCCACGCTCTATCCGGATGTGCAGGTGCTGCTGTTTTTCATCATCCCGATCAAGGTGAAGTATCTGGCGTATCTGGACGCGGCGCTGTTCGTGTTCGGCGTGATCACGATGTCCTTCCCGCTGAACCTGCTGCCGGTGGTGGCGGTGCTCAACTATCTGGTCTACTGCGGCGACTGGCTGTTTGACTTCTTCCGCCCGTCGCACGTGCGTCAGCGGCAGAAAACGGTCAACTTCAAGCGCGAGGCGCGGCGTATCCGGCGCGAGCAGGCGAACAAGCCCTATCACTACAAGTGCGCCGTCTGCGGCCGCACGGACGTGGACCACCCGGAGCTGGAGTTCCGGTATTGCTCCCGCTGCGTGGGCTACCACTGCTTCTGTCAGGATCACATCAATAACCACATCCATTTCACGGAGTGAGCGCCATGCAGACTTTGCAGCAAAAAAGAGAATATACCGTCGCGGTGCTCGACCCGGCGGGGAACGTTACGGCCATCGTCTGCTCGGACGTGCCGGCGGCCGAGCGTGCGCACGTCGCGGCACAGATCCTGCGGCTGCCGGAGCTGGGCATTGAGCAGGTCGCGTTTCTGACCGCGCCGCGCAGCGGCGGCGAGATCCGGCTGGAGATGATGGGCGGTGAGTTTTGCGGCAACGCCCTGCGCTGCGCGGGCTTTTATCAGGCGCTGCGCAACGGCGCGCAGGGGAAAAGCTGCGTCTTTGCCGAGATCAGCGGGGCGGATGGAGTCCAGCCCGTCATGGCGGATACGGCGGAGGGCACGGCGTCCACGGTGATGCCGCTGCCGCTGTCCGTGCAGCCGGCCGGCTGGGCGGACGTGCAGGCGGCGCGCGTGACCTTTGCCGGCATCACGCACTTTGTCATCGACTGTGCGCAGCCGGATGAGACGCTCGTGCAGCGCGCCATCGCCGCCGCGCCCGAGGCCAGCGCCGTCGGGGCGATCTTTCTCGAGCGCGCGTGCGGCAGCATAAAGCCGGTCGTGTTCGTGCGCGAGACCGCGTCCTGCGTCGCGGAAAACAGCTGCGCCTCCGGCAGCGTCGCCGCGGCCGTCGTGCTCACGGCGGACTTTGCCGACGGCATCACGGAGATCGGCATTGGTCAGCCGGGCGGCACGCTCGAGGTCGGTGTGCAGCGCACGGACGGCGCGGTGACGGGACTGTCGATCGGCGGCGCGGTGCGCCTGACGCAGACGCTGACCGTCACGCTGCCGGGACCGGCGGCCGCGCCGTGTTAATTCGTAAACTATGCTTGCATATTGGCGCATAATCATGTAGCATATTCTAAGATTATGAATAGGGCGCTGTGCAAAACACACCCGAAACTGCCATATTCGGAGAGGAGAATGTGTGATGAAATGTCCCCGCTGCGGTCATGAAATGACGCTGGATACCCATCGGAAATACGCACTGAACATGTGCTATGAGTGCGGCTATATCGAAGGCCGCCTGATCGACCCCGAAAAGAAGGGCGAGACGAACTTCGAGCGCCTGAAAAAGCTCAACTTCAACGAGATGCTCGCATTTCTGTCCAAGGGTCTCGGTATGGACGAGGAAAAACTTGCCGACTGGCTGGACGACGAGGTCAAGTGACCCGCACCACCGTATTTTGCACGCCGCGCCCGATACCGGGTGCGGCGTGCGGCTGTCAAAAAAGCATTGCTTTTTTGACAAAGGGGTTTGCGGCCTGACTGCATCGCACGCGCTGTCCGCCGGAGGCGGACGGCGCGCACGTTTGCAGGCCGAGAAGTATTTTCTCAGCCGCACATGTCGCCTGAGAAAATGATTGGACTTTCTTTCGCCGCACCGGCGGCGAAACTCTACGAGGTTTTGACAAACTGACGCCGCGCCCGATACCGGGCGCGGCGTGTTTTTGCGCAGCGGAGAAAGCCGGTTGGTGAAATCGCCGAAACTTTTTCCGGCTCCCGATTCGTTTTTCGGCAAATGCGCGTCTTGACGCGCAGCGAATTCGGGTGTTATCATCAAGCCATCAAACGCGAAGACACAGAGTAGTAAGCAGGAACGTCCTTTCAGAGAAGTGCCGGGTGGTGCGAGGCACAAAGCGTACAGACCTGCCGAACTGGCTGAACAGCGGCTGCGCTGAACGATGAGTAGGTGCAGACGGGTGCGCCCGTTATTGTGCAGGGATATGATGGTATCCCGGATAAGTGCGCCCCCGATCGCGGGGGCGAAGAAGAGTGGTACCGCGGAGGGTTTTCGGCCTTTCGTCTCTTCTGCCAGAGGGCAGGAAAGACGGAGGGTTTTCTTTTTTCCTGCCAGACCATCAGACTATGCTTTTGCAGGAGGAATGAATCATGAAAACCCGGACCAAGACCAGAACCATACCCAAGACCCCGTTTTTTGCTGCCTTCTCGGTCGGCGCAGTGCTCTTTTCCGCGCACGCCGGCGGCGGCTTTGCGACCGGAAACCAGGCCAACACCTATTACGTCGGCCTCGGCTGGGCCGGCATCGTGTCGGCGATCGTTGCCATGCTGCTGCTCACGCTCACGATGCGCGAGGCCATGATCATGTACAATTCCCGCGGCCTGACGAGCTACAAGCAGCTGTTCGAGACACTCTATCACCCCTTTGACAAGATCGAGTGGCTGTTCGAGATCTTCTTTTACATCATGGTGCTCATGGCCGTCGCGGCAGCCATCTCGGGTGCGGCGTCCGCGCTGCGGAGCTATTTCGGCGTGAACTATTATCTCGGCGTCGTGGCCGTCGGCTGCCTCGTGCTGCTCCTGACCATTTTCGGCGCCGGCATCGTGCGTGCGGCGTCCACCTATATGGGCATCGCCATCCTCGTCACTGCCATTACCATCTACGCCGTCGGCATTTTCAAGAGCGAGTCGCCGCTGTTCACCGTCCTCAGTGCTGATTTTCAGACGACCGGTTTTGCCAATGTCCCCAAAGCAATCTTTAACGCCTTCACCTATGCCGGCTTCCAGTGCGTTACGCTGCCGACCATGATCGCCTGCGGCACGACCATGCGCAGCAAGCAGGGCTGCGCCAAGGCCATGTGGATCTCCTTTGCCATGAATGCCGTTGCGCTCGTGCTGTCCGTGTTCATGCTCATCTGCTGGCGCGGCGTCTACACCGCCGTCGACGGCGGCACGACCATCCCCACGCTCACGGTCTGCAACGCCATGGGCATCCGTGCCCTCACCGCAGTTTACGGCGTGTGCCTCATGCTCTGCCTCATCTCCACGGGTGTGACGACGATCTTCGGCTTCGTCGCCCGCTTTGAGAAGCTGCCGATGTTCCGCGGCATCCAGTCCGCTCCGGTGCGCAGCGCCATCGTGTCCGCGTTCATCATCATTTTGTCCATGTCCATCTCCATGGCCGGCCTCACGAACATCATCAAGTACGGCTATGGCTACTGCGGCTATCTCGGCATTGCGGTCGTGGTCGTTCCGTTCCTGACCGTCGGCGTGTACAAAAACCGCAGGTACATCCGCGAGCACGGTCTTGTGCAGGGCTTTGCCGCCGCGCAGCCGGAGGCTGAAGCGGCCGAGACTGCGGAACCCGCCGCCGTTCCCGCTGCAGCGAAATAACATATTACGAAAATCGCCCCGCAGCAGAAGCTCTGCTGCGGGGTGTGCTTTTCTCTCATGATTCTATTTATGCTGCCGGTTCCCATTCGACCGTGTCGAGCACGGCGAGCACCTGCTCACCCTGCGCCGCGAACCACGGAGCGTTCGGGTCGGCCCAGGCAACGATGCCGCTGTTTTTTCCCTGATAGCTGAGGAAGGTCCAGTTTTTGTCGCCGTCATAATACCCGGCGGAGACGCTGCCTCCGGCGAGCGTCAGCGATTCTTCCTTCAGCCCCGTGCCGCACACGCCGAAGCTGTCCGACCAGTACAGCTGCACACAGCTGTCCGAGTTGCTGTCCGGCCAGATCTTCACGCCGAAGCAGGCTTCCGAGCCGTCGAGCGTCCCTTCGGGGCAGATCTCATACTTCCAGCCGTCCGGAACCTGCACACGCAGCGTCCCGGCAGCGCCGGATACGGTCGCGGTCTCGGTGGGCGTGGGCGTTTGCTGCGGTGCGCCCGTTGTCTGAGTGCCGCAGCCGGCGGGGAGGAGCATCAGCAGCGCGAGGAGCAGTGCGGGGAGCAGTCGTGGTTGTTTCATGGTCAGGCCGCCTTTCTATATAATTGTATGGTCAGACGGCCGCGCAGTACAAATGTTCCCCCAAAAGCAAAAAACCTCCGGCGGCCGAGGCATCGGCCGCCGGAGGCGGGGTGCGCCTGAAGGGCCT
>ENA-UOJE01003234-UOJE01003234.1-human-gut-metagenome-genome-assembly--contig:-C23-NODE-3234-length-11243-cov-7.110297_pt1 | contig 11243 bp, 9 predicted proteins | sample MGYA00242341_ERZ723888 | MGnify/ENA metagenome assembly ERZ723888 | reverse complement strand
CTGCTGCTCGACTGCCGCCCGGAGCTCACCCCGCTGGAGAACGTCTCCCAGCAGGCCTTCGACCTCGACAAGTACGGTCTGGAGCTGCTGGTGGTCGACACCCAGGCACCGCACCAGCTCAACGACGGCCAGTACGCCCAGCGTCGCGCCACCTGCGAGGAGGCCGCCCGCATTCTCGGCGTCGCCAATCTGCGCGTCGCCGCCGATGGCATCTCCAAGGCCGACGACCAGTTCCAGGCGCTCAAGGAGACGCTGGATGCCCTGCCCGACGTGACGATGAAGAAGCGCGTGCGCCACGTCGTCACCGAGATCGAGCGCGTGCGCTCCTTCGTGCGTGCGTTCGCCCAGGGCGACATCGAGGCCGCCGGCCGTCTGTTCAACGCCTCTCATGATTCGCTCGCCGCGGATTACGAGGTCACCGTGCCCGAGCTGGATGTCGCGGTGGATGTGGCCCGCAAGAACGGCGCCTACGGTGCGCGCATGACCGGCGGCGGCTTCGGCGGCTCCATCATCGCGCTCGTCGACAAGGGTCGCAGCCAGGAAGTCGCGCAGAAGATCGCCGACGAGTTCGAGGCTCGTGGCTTCCATGCGCCGCGCGCCCTGCCGGCGGTTGCCGCGCCCAGCGCCAGTCGCGAGGCCTGATTATCGCAGCGAACGGTTCTCAATAAGAAACGTGCGAGGATTCCTCACAAAAGCGCACATATGAACAATCGGCGGAAGCCCGGAATTCCGGACTTCCGCCGATTGTTTTGTTCGTTTCGCGCGCGATGAGGCTCGCACCTTTCTTATTGAGAACCGTTCGCTGCGACAACCAAAAAAGGGAGCGGATTTCGCCGCTCCCTTTTTTATCTATCTCAGATCACTTCTCGTAATCCTCGTCCTTGCTTTCCTTGATCAGGAACAGGGCGATCAGGGCGAGCAAGGACATCACGGCGAGGTACCAGCCGACGGACTCGACGGCGCCGGTCGACTTGACCAGTGCGGTGGAGATGGCCGGGGCGAACGCGCCGCCGAGGATGGCGGCGAGGTTGTAGCTCAGGCCGGCGCCGGAGTAACGCACGTGAGTCGGGAACAGCTCGGGCAGGTAGGCGCCGCAGGGGCCGAACAGGCCGCCCATCAGCGCGAAGCCGACGCATAGGAACAGCATCACGGTCAGGACGTTGTGCTGCAGGGACTGCATGGCGAACAGACTGAACACCAGCGTCGCGAGCGTGGTGGAGATCAGCACGGTCTTGCGGCCGAGCTTGTCGGAGTAGATGCAGGTCACGAAGATGAAGATCGCGAAGAACACCACGGAAACCATCTGCATGGCCAGGTATTCGTTCTGGCTGAAGGGTGGCTTCATGACCTTGACGGCGTAGCTCAGCGACCACGTGCCCAGCACGTAGAACAGCGAGTATGTGATGCCCATGGCGAAGGTGCCGAGAAGCACTTCCTTCCAGTATGGCAGCAGCGAGCGCAGCGGGTGCTTCACCACGCGGTCCTGCTCGACTGCCTTGCGGAAGATCGGGGTCTCGGTCATGCGCAGACGCACGTACAGGCCTATGATGACGAGCACTGCGGAGCACAGGAACGGGATACGCCAGCCCCAGGCCTGCATGGCCGTGGATCCGAGCGTGGAGTCGAGCAGCAGGTTCAGGCCGTAGGCGCAGAAGAAGCCGATCGGGGCGCCGAGGTTCGGGAAGGAGCCGTACAGGGCGCGCTTGTTGGCCGGGGCGTTCTCGGTAGCGACCAGCGCGGCACCGGACCATTCGCCGGCGAGGCCCACGCCCTGGCAGGCGCGGCAGATGCACAGGATGACGATGGACAAGGCGCCCAGCTGCTCATAGCCTGGCAGCAGGCCGACGACGAACGTGGAGATACCCATCGTCATCAGGGCGACGACCAGCGTGGTCTTGCGGCCGATCTTGTCGCCGAAGTGGCCGAACAGCATGGAGCCGAACGGGCGGGCGAGGAACGAGACGGCGAACGTCAGGAACGCGTACATCGTGCCCAGCGCCGGATTGGCCTTCGACGCGGCCGGGAAGAAAATAGTGCCGAAATAGCTGGCGGCTGCGATGGAATAGCAGTAGTTGTCGTAGAACTCGATGGCGGTGCCGACCATGGAGGCGGCGATGATCTCGGGAACCGAGTCCTTCTTCACCGCACCGGCCTTGGACACGGCCGCGGTAGCAGTAGCAGACATGAAAGTCTAACCCCTCTAATTCATTCAATCTCTGATACGAGCCGGCGCCGCGACCGATTGTGCGGTGCGTGGTCGATATGCTCGCGGGTAGCGGGGTGCGTGGGCGTCGTCGCCCGAGCTTGTGGCCCCAGCGATGCGCTCACACACCGCTGTGCTTGATGTAAAGGTGTAGTCGACTTATGAAAGCGATGGTAATACTGCTCACATTGTGGACGATTGTCCGTTTGCGCCTGGATGATCCCCGCGTGAACAATGCCGACGTCGGATTCGGCCGATGGCCTGCGGACACGCCCAAATGGACGGTTCGGCAGTATTTCACGTCCGCTCCATATACTTGACACTACTTGCAGTAATCGGTTTCGAGCGGGGGAGTCCCATGAACAAGGCAATCATCACCGTCGTCGGCCAGGACACGGTCGGCATCATCGCGCGCGTGTGCACGTACCTGTCCGATCACAAGGTCAACGTGCTGGATATCTCACAGACCATCATCGACGGCTTCTTCAACATGATGATGATCGTCGACTACTCCGGCGCGGACAACGAGTTCGGCGTGATCGTCGAGGACCTGGACAAGCTCGGCGAGCAGATCGGCGTGCGCATCCGCTGCCAGCGCGAGGAGATCTTCACGAAGATGCACCGCGTCTGAGTCTCGAAAGGAACGAATCATGCTGAATATCATGGAGGTCCATGAGACCAACCAGATGATCGAGCAGGAGAAGCTTGACGTGCGCACCATCACGATGGGCATCTCGCTGCTTGACTGCGCGGCGGACAGCGTCGACAAGGTGTGCGACAACATCTACGACAAGATCACCACCTACGCCAAGGACCTGGTCGCCACCGGCGAGGCGATCGAGCGGGATTACGGCATCCCGATCGTCAACAAGCGCATCACCGTCACCCCGATCTCGCTGGTCGGCGCGAGCTCGTGCAAGAGCGAGGACGATTTCGTCAAGATCGCGCACGCGCTCGACCGTGCCGCCAAGAAAGTCGGCGTCGACCTGATCGGCGGCTATTCCGCACTGGTGTCGAAGTCCATGACCCCCGCCGAGGAGCTGCTGATCCGCTCGCTGCCCAAGGCGCTGAGCGAGACCGACATTGTCTGTTCGTCCGTCAACGTCGGATCCACCAAGACCGGCATCGACATGAACGCCGTCGAACTGCTCGGCCACATCATCAAGGACATCGCCGCGCGCACCGCCGACAACGACTCCTACGGATGCGTCAAGTTCGTCGCCTTCTGCAACGTGCCCGACGACAACCCGTTCATGGCGGGCGGTTTCCACGGCGTGACCGAAGGCGATGCGGTCATCAACGTCGGCGTGTCTGGCCCCGGCGTGGTGTCTCGCGCGCTCGACGCGGCGGTCGGCCGTGATTTCGAGTTCCTGTGCGAGACAATCAAGCGTACCGCGTTCAAGATCACGCGCGTCGGCCAGCTCGTGGCTCAGGAGGCCTCGCGCCGCCTCGGCATCCCGTTCGGCATCATCGACCTGTCGCTGGCTCCGACGCCCGCGGTCGGCGATTCGGTCGGCGAAGTGCTGGAGAAGATCGGCCTGGAGCAGGTCGGCGCTCCCGGCACCACGGCGGCGTTGGCAATGCTCAACGACCAGGTCAAGAAGGGCGGCATCATGGCGTCGAGCTACGTCGGCGGTCTGTCCGGCGCGTTCATCCCCGTCTCTGAGGACAAGAACATGATCGACGCGGCGGCATCCGGCTGCCTGACGCTGGAGAAGCTGGAGGCCATGACCTGCGTGTGCTCGGTCGGCCTTGACATGATCGCCATCCCCGGCGACACCAGCGCCGCCACGATCTCCGGCATGATCGCCGACGAGGCCGCCATCGGCATGGTAAACCAGAAGACCACCGCCGTGCGCGTGATCCCCGTAGCGGGCAAGGGCGTTGGCGAGATGGCCAACTTCGGCGGTCTGATGGGCTACGCTCCGATCATGCCGGTGAACCAGACGAGCTGCGAGGCGTTCGTGACCCGCGGCGGCCGTATCCCGGCCCCGATCCACAGCTTCAAGAACTGACGGGCTGCGCGGCGCTCCTCGGTGAGCCGGTGTCGCAGCGATATCGCTGAGCTGATAGTGCCGATATCTCAAGCGGCCGTTTCCGCATGTGCGCGGGAACGGCCGCTTTCATTATTATCTCCATCCAAGCCGCCTGACGTTTTCTTCCCCTCCCCGTCACCGATTCCAGCAGTGGAGTACTGATGAATATCGGCGGGGAATTTGCTGGGCATCAGGTTACTGTGCATACACTTGCAGCGTAGGGGAATAGAGAAAAACGACGTTGAATTTATGACGTCGGCAGAAGGCGCATGACATGCATCAGACACAAGCATCATCCGATTTGGCCTCATCCGGCATAGGGCATCCGTCCCGTTCTCCGCTGCCGTGCCGTCCGTGTCGCCGTGTCGCCTGCGCCGTCTGCTGACGGGTAGTGTGGTTCCGTTGCTGGCCGTCGGTTGTGCGTACCTACTGATTCCCGCGTTCGGCCACGCGATTTGGTATGACGAGAGCTATTCGGTGGCGCTCACCTCGCACGGGTGGAGCGGCATATGGAATCTGGGCTCGCTTGACGTGCATCCGATCGGCTACTACATGCTGCTCAATCTGGTGCGGCTCGTGTTCGGCGAACATGTGGTGGCGTACCGTCTGATGTCGGCGGCGGCATCATGTGCACTGGTCGTCGCCGGATACGCGATGAGCGCCGGGACTGGGGAGCGCGCGCCGCACGGCTGTTCGCGGCGTTGGCGTGCTTCGCCCCGCCGTTCATGCGCATGGCGTTCCAGATTCGCATGTACTCATGGGCGGTGCTGGCCGTCGCGATGTGCTTCCTGTTCGCGATGCGCATCTGCATCAAGGCGCGCGGCAGTGGGCCCGTGCGCGTGAACGAGTGGATCGGATTCGCGCTGTTCTCCCTCGCCGGCGCGTACCTGCATTACTATGCGGTGCTCGTCGTGACCATCATCAATGCGATCGTGCTCGCCGTCGTATGCGCACGCGCCGTGGATCGCGCAGATGCTGTCGCAGGTGCGCAGTGTGTCGTCGGGGTATTGGATTCATTTCGAGTTCCCAATGACGTTGATCCGGCTGATCGATTATCCGCTGATGGGCGAGGGTGCGCGGAACATCTATGATCCGGCGAACGATATGCCTGCCGACTATATCGTGAAGGCCGTCGGCGGGAACGTGCACCGCAATGCCGTCATCGTCTCAGACAGTCCCCGCATACTTGGCGTGCTCGCCGCATCCGGGCGCCGGGATATTCCGCTGCGCTACGCGTTGTGGACTGAAGACGCATGGTGGGATCAGCGGGCTTTGCCGGCGTATCTGGACCGGGTTCGCGTCTGCCACAGCTGGGATATGGCCGTGCAGTCTGATACCAGGCAAGTCGTTGTGATTCGCTCGTTGCCGGCCGGCCCTGCGGGAGAGGCCAGACCGGGCAATGGCGAGGTCAAATTGGGTGGATTCATGAGAGGCCTTTCCGGCCGCAAGAGCCTGCGCGAACATCGTGTGTTCGTGCGGCCGTATGACCAAGACGTGGGCCGTGTGGGTCTTCGACGTGCGTCGGTAGATGTTGTTGTTGCGCCGTCTTGCCGACTTTGCCCTGTGCCAGGCGCGGTTCTGACATGGTCGTGGGCTCGGCTGGGGTTCGCAGATGGCCGGGCGTGATTCTGGAGCGGTCTCGTCCTCGATTGTGTGCCACACCAGGGCGAAAATGGGTGTTTTGAGCCTAGTGTGGCACAATTTGTGCCACAGAATGAAATGTAAGCGCTTAGAATCCATGTCGTGGCAGTTGGTTGTTTCACGATATCATTGGAAAATGGCCGAAACTGTCTGTTGTAGATAATCGATGTCGAAACCACCTGTGCCATACCAGGGCAAAAATAGGTGTTTTTGCCCTGGTATGGCACCAATCCGCAACTTGTCTCATGGATCGAGATAAGAGATATCGGATACTGATTCAAGCGGTGAGTGGAATGGTCGCGCTGTTTGAACCGCGCCTCTGAGGGCTTCATGCCGACCGGGAAATGCATCGTGACGCGGAAATCGTCATGGACTGCGAGGTATAAGGATCTCGGCCGGATGGGACCACACATACGTTAACAACGCGTCACTGTGCGTGGGAGTCGTCACTGTGCGTGTGCCCACGCACAGTGACGCACATCGTGCTCAACGCACTGCCTGCCATTGTGGTCTCGCTGCGCGAGTCTCAGTGTTTTCCTCGCTCGCGCCTGTCGGCGTTCGCTCGGCGTCGCTACTCGGAAGCCCACTGGGCTTCCTCCCTACGCTCCGCCCTTGAACCCTAGTTGGCGCCAGGCTTCGTAGATGGCGATGGAGGCGCAGTTGGTGAGGTTCAGGCTGCGCAGGCTCGGGCGCATCGGCAGCCGCACCTGCTCGGCCACGTGCGGGCCGGCCATGATGTCCATCGGGTCGGGAATGTCGCCCGGCTCCGGCCCGAACAGCAGAATGTCGGTCGGCTTGTACTCGACCTCGGTATACAGTTTCGTCGCATGCGCGGTGAACGCGATGATGCGCGAATTCGGCATCGACTCGACCAGATTGTCGAAGTTCGGATGCAACACCACGTGAGCCATGTCATGATAGTCAAGCCCGGCACGACGCAGCTTGGTATCGCGAAGATTGAACCCCAGCGGCTCCACCAGATGCAGGATGGTGCCGGTCACCGCACACAGGCGAATCGCCGACCCGGTATTGCCGGGGATGCGCGGACTGTAATAGCACAGATGCGGCGTGACCGTCTCCGTCGCGGCAGCCTTCTCGGCCGACAGCATCGCGTCCACAACGCTGATCGGATTGCCGTGCGCGTCGGTCACCAGCTCGTCGGGACCATAATTCGACTTGCGGTAGCCGTACTCGAACATCTTCTCGACCTTCGCCTCGGCCTCTTCCGCACCCTTGGTTTCGCTCATCATCCCGCCTTGTCTCTGCCGGTTGTCTTCGACCTTCGAGCTTAAAACAGCCCATACCCGTAACAGCTGCTCGAAGGAGAGACCATGAGACAATTATTCCGCCGTATCACGACCATATCCGCCACATGCGCGTTGGCCGTTTCGGTTGCAGCCGCAGTCGCGGTGGCCGCCGAACCCACCACAGGCAACATACTTACCGGCAAACTGCCCACGACCAACAGCACGCATCTGATCGGCGACGGCGACACCGGATTCGGCCCGACCGACAGCAACATCACCAAAATCATCGCCGGAGAAGAGAACGGCAGCGCGGAAAACAACGGATACGCCAGCTGGGACGACGTATACCTGCGATATGATTTCGGCGAGCCGAGAGAGATACACTCCATCAACCTGTACCGCAATGGGTATGAGAACGCGCTGAACACGTTCAAGCGCATCAAGGTCGAAGTGTCCTCCAACGAGGACTTCTCCGACGCGAACGTGCTGTTCGGCACCGCCGACGTCGAGGAAACCGCCGCGACCAAGCTCGCCGCGCAGACCATCAACCTGACCACGCCCGTCACCGCGCGGTACGTGCGCATCTGGCAGAAGGGCCATTGCATCCAGAACACGAACTCCTCATGGAAGGGATACAGCAACGGCGTGGGCTTGCGCGAAATCGAGGTCATCGCCAAGCTCAAGGACGGCGAGACCCTGCCGGACGCGCAGGAGACGCGCAACATCGCGCTCGGCAAGTTGCCGTATGTGTACGGCCTCGCCCCGACCAACATCGCGGCGATCAGCGACGGCAAGCAGGACGACAACTACGCCGTGCACAACAGCACCGGCGAGCGGCGGCTGCAGTTCGAATACAAGAACCGCTACCGCATCCACGAGGGCTCAAGCCGGGCACCTATCCGCTGGCCCGCATAGGCGTGTCGTCGACGCCCACGTCGGCCGGCAAGGACGTCGACGGCATGCATTCGCGACCGATGTTCCCGATTCCGGAGACGCAGGTCGGCGACGGCTGGGTCGGCGACGTCGACTACACGAAGCAGGCCACGAAGCAGGACAGCAATTTCCTCGTCGACTGGGTGCGCGTGTACCAATCCGAGGGGCAGCCGGTGACGCGTTTCGACGACCTGTACGGCGCCGAGAGCGGCGCGTACCGGATCGCCCCCGCCTCACGGACCGAGGGGCTGACCGCAGTGAGCAACGGTGACGCCGCCTGGCAGAACAAGAACAACTTCTACTACGGCGGACAGCCGCGGTATGAGACCAGCCGTTCCCATGCCGTGCCCCTGATGCAGGGCCGATTCGCCCTGCGCTTGCGGGCCCACAAACACTCTGCCGAATCCGGACGAATGCTTTTACCCGCAGCGAGCGACCCGTTGCAGGTAAGGTTGTGCCACCGAATCGGCGAAATCGCGCGGCGCCGTGATGATGTAGCGGTCGCCGTGCACAATGGAGCGATGCCAGAGATACGGAACGATACGCCGGCCGAACCTGTGGGCGAGTGCGCGGTGCCTCGCGTGCGGGCGCGGCTGGCCGCATGGTGGGAGGCCAACGCCCGCGACCTGGCGTGGCGATTCGGGCGCGCGACGCCTTGGGGCGTGCTGGTGAGCGAGGTGATGAGCCAGCAGACCCAGATGAGTCGGGTGGTGCCGTACTGGACTGACTGGATGCGCGTGTGGCCGGACGTCACCGCGCTCGCGGGAGCCTCCACGGCGGAGGTCATCACCGCGTGGGGGCGGCTCGGCTACCCGCGCCGGGCGTTGCGGCTGCAGGAGTGCGCCCGCGTGGTGTTCGAGCAATACCACGGCCGGCTTCCGCAAACCTACGACGAGCTGACCGCGTTGCCGGGCATCGGCGACTACACCGCCTCGGCGGTGCTGAGCTTCGCCTTCGGCGTGCGCATCGCGGTGGTGGACACCAACATCCGCCGGGTGCTGTCGCGCGTATTCCTCGGAGTCGAATCGCGCGGGGGAGCGGCCAGTCCGGCCGAGCGGGCGCTCGCCGGCAGGGTCCTTCCGCAGGATGATGAGACGGACGTTCGTGATGCCATCGAAGCCGCGAATGCCCGCGAGACGGTGAACGCCCCCGAATCCGCAATCCGCGAGATGACGCAGCGCAGCACCCGCCCGTCGGTCATATGGAACCAGTCCGTGATGGAGCTCGGCGCGCTGGTGTGCACGGCCAAGAACCCGCTGTGTGACCAGTGCCCGATCGGTGAGCATTGCGCGTTCCTCGCGGCGGGCCGCCCCGGGCTAGGAGAGCGACGCACCCGCCCGCGCCAGCGTTTCCAAGGCACCGACCGTCAGGTGCGCGGCATCATCCTCGACGCGCTGCGCGCTGAGCCAATCCTCGCCCGCGAACGCCTGGAATCCCTGTGGCCGGATCACGTCCAGCTCGACAAATGCATCGCCTCCCTCGACGACGATGGCCTGGTCGACATGCTCCCGGATGGTTCATTGCGGTTACCCCAATAAGTGCGCTCTCAAAACTCGCAGATAGAGGGGGTTAATCCCCGAAAACCCCTCTATCTGCGAGTTTTGAGAGCGTGCCTGAGGTAGACTGGACGGCATGCCCACTCAGCCCACCCGTCAGCCGCGACCCGGTTCGCGGCAAAAGCCGCGCAAGCGCGTCGTCAGCCCGCAACGACGGGCGATGTACCGTCGCCGCCGTGCGGTCGCGCTGGTCGTTGTGCTGGCCGCGGTCTCGCTGGTGGTGTTCTGCGTGTACAGTCTCGGCCGCGGCGTGGCGGATGGCGTGAGCCTGCTGCGTCCCACACCGATCGCGCGTGAATCGGTGCCGGCGCCGAAGAAGACCAGCGGCGTCAATGATTGTGGCGCGTCCGATGTGAAGCTGTCGCTGACGGCGGCTTCCCAAGGCGTTCCGGTGGGAGGTTCCCTGGACTTCACGGCGAGCATCAGCTATGAAGGCACGTCGAGCTGCCTGCTGGATCTGTCGGATGTGGTGCTGACGGTGTCGTCCGGCGACCAGACGATATACAGTTCGGACTCGAACCGTCAGCTGCTGGCGAAGACCAGCGACATGAACAGGACGTCGCAGAAGATGACATGGGGCGCCTCCCGCACGGGGGACCAGTGCGTGGAGGATCAGAACAAACTGCCGAAGGTGGACCGTGGCACATATACCGCGCAGTTGAGTCTGAAGAACGCGCACAAGGCGGTCAGCGATCCGGTCACCATCCAGGTGCAGTGACGGTCAGGTGCGGTGACGGCCTTGAGCGGGCCGCTCGCCGCGGGCTCGGCGGTTGCCGCGTCCGGCCGCAGCGTGCGGCGTGTCGCGCATGTGATGTATGTTGCGCCGACGGCTGATTTGTGCTAAAATTTGGAATTTGCGTAAGTGCATGTCATATAGCGGGCATGTCGACAAAGATGAAACGCCCGCGATTCGGCATATGGTGGCCATCTGCGGCGTTTCCGGGAACATATCGATAACGACATTAGCGAGCGATAAGGAACGTCCATTGGCTGACACTCAAGCTACGACGAATACCACCACCATCATCGCACGCGCCGACCAGCATGACATTGATCTGCACAAGGCGTCGGACCGTGTGAATTTCGGCTCCATCCGCGAGCCCATCCCCGTGCCCTACCTGCTGGGCGTGCAGACCGACAGCTTCGACTGGCTGATCGGCAACGAGCGTTGGAAGAAGCGCGTCGAGGAGGACGAGGCGAACGGCACCGACACCGTTCCCCACATGTCCGGCCTTGACGAGGTCTTCAACGAGATCTCCCCGATCGAGAACTTCGCGCAGACCATGAGCCTGACGTTCTCCGAGCCGTACTTCGAGGAGCCCCGCCACACCGTGCAGGAATGCAAGGAGAAGGATTACACCTACTCGGCGCCGCTGTACGTCAACGCCGAATTCGAGAACGGCGACACCGGCGAGATCAAGTCCCAGACCGTGTTCATGGGCGACTTCCCGCTGCAGACCCCGCACGGCACCTTCATCATCGGCGGCACCGAGCGAGTGATCGTCTCCCAGCTCGTGCGCTCCCCGGGCGTCTACTTCGACCGCAGCCGGGACCGCGCCACCGGCAAGGAGATCTTCGGCGCGAAGATCATCCCGAGCCGTGGCGCATGGCTCGAGTTCGAGATCGA
>ENA-UOJE01003232-UOJE01003232.1-human-gut-metagenome-genome-assembly--contig:-C23-NODE-3232-length-11247-cov-7.123481_pt1 | contig 11247 bp, 9 predicted proteins | sample MGYA00242341_ERZ723888 | MGnify/ENA metagenome assembly ERZ723888 | reverse complement strand
CCGGAACTGATGCCGACCAGCAGTCCCTCCTGTTTCGCGGCGGCACGGGCGGTGTCGCCCGCATCTTCGGCTCCGACCGGAAAAATCTCGTCGATGATCTGCGTATTGAGTACCGAGGGGACGAATCCGGCGCCAATGCCCTGAATTTTGTGCGGTCCGGGCCTGCCTCCGGAGAGCACAGGGGAGTTGGAGGGCTCCACCGCGATCAGCTTCACGTCCGGATTGCGCGTTTTCAGCACTTCACCGACTCCGGTCAGTGTTCCACCGGTTCCGACGCCGGCGACGAAAGCATCAACTTTGCCGCCGGCATCCTGCCAGATCTCCTCGGCGGTCGTGTGCTTGTGGTATTCCGGATTGGCCGGGTTGTCGAATTGTTGAGGAATGAATGAACCCGGATGCGTTTTGGCAAGTTCCTCCGCTTTGGCGATTGCGCCTTTCATGCCGAGTGCGCCTTCGGTCAGCACGAGTTCCGCGCCGTAGGCGGCGAGCAATTTGCGGCGCTCAATGCTCATGGTGTCCGGCATGGTGAGGATCAGCCGGTAACCTTTGACTGCCGCAACGAGGGCAAGGCCGATGCCGGTATTGCCGCTGGTCGGCTCGATGATCAGTGCTCCCGGCGCAATTTTTCCGGCTTTTTCCGCCGCTTCGATCATGCCGATGGCGATGCGGTCCTTGACGCTGCCGGCAGGGTTGAAGTATTCCACTTTGACCAGCACTTCCGCATTACCCCGGTTGAGTTTGTTGATCCGCACCAACGGGGTTTTTCCGATTTTTTCAAGAATGTCATTGTAAATTTTTTCGGACATGATAGAACCTCCTTTTTTTAAACTCTACTATTTTAGTTGTGATATCATAAAATACAGCGTCCCTGGATAAAAACAAGTGAACATTGGAATTTTTTTGCTTTTTTCTATTTTTATGGTGCAATCATGAAAACAGAGTAAAAAAAGAAGATGACGGCACTTGAACCTACTCTATTGATAGTGTATATTGCTTATAGTGGTTTGCAGGAAACGAAATGAATGAAAAAGAGGAAACTTATGAAAATTTCCACGAAAGGGCGTTATGGTTTGCGGATTCTTCTGGATATCGCTTTATACCGCGTTGGAGACAGGCCGCGCATGATCCGTGAAATCGCGAACAATCAGGAAATTTCCGAAAAGTACATCAGCCGCCTGATCATAGAACTGCGCAAGGCGGGATTGGTGAAGTCGGTTCGCGGTATGAATGGCGGTTATACCTTGGCGCGCAAGCCGGAAGACATCAACATCCTTGATGTACTTGAAATAATGGAAGGGCCGATTGCTATCGTGGACTGTGCGATTTCCTCCGGGAAAGTATGCCGCAGGAAACCACAGTGCCCCACACAACGGATGTGGGCGGAAATCAATCAGAGAATCCGGAATGCCTTTGCCGCCTACACACTGAAGGATTTAGTGGAGCTTTATATCTCCAACGGAGAAACCGTCCTCGATTACTGCATCTGATCGTCGCTTCCTGCGGAGATGAAATAATTCAGACTTGCGAGAAATGCCCGGTCTTCCGCAATGCTGCGCCCACGGGTGGTCAGATAGCCGCCGGTAATCATGCTGCTCATTCCGGCAAGCATCAGGAGCCCCTGAAAGTCTTTCATCGTCGTTTCGCGTCCGGCGGCGAACTTCAGCATTTTCGCGGGATTGACCAGCCGGAATATCGCAAATGACTTGGCGACATCGGCAGGCTCCATGACCGGAAGATGCTCCAGCGGCGTCCCCCTGACCGGAAGCAGGACATTCAGCGGAATGCCGTCCACATCCAGTTCGCGCACCGCAAATGCCATTTTAACACGGTCGTGCCAGGTTTCGCCGAGTCCGAGAATGCCGCCGCAGCAGATTGATACGCCATACTGCTGGAGATATTTGATGGTCCGGATCTTCTCGTCGATTGTGTGGGTGTTGCTGATCAGCTCGGAATAACGTTCCGGATTGGTCTGCAAATTCATATTGTAGCGCCATGCGCCGTGCTCCGCCAGCAGCTTTGCGGTTTCCTCCGATAGGATGCCGAGAGAGGCGCAGATCTTCAGTTCCGGCAATTCCCGGCGCAATGCATCCATCACGGCAAGAATCCGGTTGAATTCCTCATCCGGTCTGTTGTATCCCCGGCCGCTGGTGACGATTCCGAAAGCACGGATGCCTTCGGCATAAACGGCGCGGGCCGCTTTCAGAATTTCCTCCTGATTCAGCAGGGCATAGGTTTGAATACCGGTATGGTGCTTGCCGGACTGGGCGCAAAAACGGCAGTTCTGGGAACAGACGCCGCTTTTTGCATTGATGATTGAGCAGGGGACGATTCCCTGCGCGAAACGGTCGCGCACCTTGTTTGCCAACGAAACGAGGTCAAGAATGTCGCTGCCGGAAATCTCCTCCGCCAGGGTCAGCGCCTCCGTTTCGGAAAGCGGTTCTCCCGCGAGAACCTTTCCGGCATTTTGAATCAGGGGATGCAGAAACATGAATGGCTCCTTAATACTTCTGATTTGGTTGTGTTTATTAATATGACATATATTTTTCTATTTTCAAGCTATTGAACTTGAAATATTAATGGAATATGGTATCTTATTGAATCAACACAACTAAATAAATAGTAAATTTGAAAGATCATGAAAATACTGGTAGGCTTGAGCGGCGGAGTGGATTCTTCTGTCACGTTACTTCTGCTGAAAAACGCGGGACACGAAGTCATCGGAGCGACCATGAGCCTCTGGAGCGAGGGGAAATATCGCGGCGGAGAACGCGACGCCTGCTTCGGGCCGGGCGAAAAAGAGGATATTGCATACGCCCGGCAGCTCTGTTGCAGCAACGGGATTCCATATCACCTGTTTGATTGTTCAGAGAAGTACGAGCAGATGATTCTTACGGATTTCCGGCGTGAATACCTGGCGGGACGGACTCCGAATCCCTGTGTCCGGTGCAACGCGCAAATGAAATTCGGATTGCTTTCCGCATTGGCAAAAGAATCCGGAGTGGAGTTCGATGTTTTTGCCACAGGGCATTATGCGCGGCTCGATCAATCCGGAGAACGTCCCCGCCTGTTGCGGGCGCGGGATTCCGGCAAAGACCAGTCTTATTTTCTCTACCGTCTGACGCCGGAGCAGTTGAGAAAAAGCTGTTTTCCCCTTGGAAAAATGACAAAGACGGAGGTGCGCTGGTTGGCGGAGAGATTCCGGCTGGCCGTCTGCCGGAAGCCGGACAGTCAGGATTTTTACAGCGGAGACCCTGCCGAACTGCTGAATGTTCCACCATGCCCCGGCGCGATTGTCGACCGGATGGGACGGCGGCTCGGGACGCATCCGGGATACTGGCATTATACCATTGGTCAGCGCCGGGGGCTCGGTATTGCGGCGAAAACCCCGCTTTATGTTACAGCGGTCAATGCCTGCCGCAACGAGATTGTCGTTTCGGAAACATGTCCGCGGCATCATTTTCTGACGGCAACTGAACTCAACTGGACTTCCGTTGTGGCTCCCGAGGCTCCGTTTGAAGCGGAAGTCAAGGTGCGTTCGGGACAAATACCGGTCTTCTGCCGGGTGTCGCCGTCACCGGACGGCACATTGTGTGCGGAAATTCCGGAAGGCATTCCGGCGATTTCGCCGGGACAGTCAGCGGTTTTTTACAGGGAGGATGTCGTGCTTGGTGGCGGAATCATCACGGAGGCGAAGCCATGAATCCATCGGCGGTTTTACTGAATCGGGCGGAACATCATCCCGGCGCCTTGTCCGGCGAAGAACTTGAATATCTGCTCGGGATGGAGGATCCGGAGGAGCTGAAGCGGCTTTTTGAAGCGGCTTACCGGGTCAAGCTGCGCTGTTCGGGGAAGAGAGTTCATCTGCGCGGTCTGGTCGAAATGGGCAATTTCTGCGCGAAGGACTGTTTTTACTGCGGCATCCGGCGGAGCAATCCTCACGTCAACCGTTATTCGCTTGACTTCGATGCCGTGCTGCGAATGGCACGCTGGGCATACGAACACGAATACGGTTCCATCGTCCTGCAGTCCGGCGAAATCGAGTCCGCTGCCCATACCGAGTTCATCGCCGGACTGCTGCGCGCCATCCGTGACTTTTCCGGCGGCAGGCTCGGCATCACTCTCTGTCTGGGGGAACAGACGCGGGATGTTTATCAGCTCTGGCGTGAAGCGGGAGCGCACCGTTACCTGCTGCGCATCGAAACTTCCGATCCGGCGCTTTATGCGAGACTTCATCCGGCGACGCACAGTTTTGAACGGCGCGTCGGATGTCTGCATATTCTGAAGCAACTGGACTATCAGGTCGGCAGCGGCGTGATGACAGGTCTGCCGGGACAGACGCTTCGGCATCTGGTCGCCGATATTGTTTTCTTCCGGGCGATGGATCTCGATATGATCGGCATGGGACCGTATCTGCCGCACCGCGAGACGCCGCTGGGGCGGGGAATGGAATTGACTCCGGAGTTTCGTGTCGCCCGGCTGAAGCTCGGCTTGAAGATGATCGCGCTTACGCGCCTGCAGTTGCATGACGTCAACATTGCGGCGACCACAGCGCTTCAGGCGCTTTCCGACACCGGTCGCGAGCAGGGCCTGCTGGCGGGGGCAAACGTGGTAATGCCGAATGTCACCGACCGGGAATATCGCATGAATTATCAGCTTTACGAATCGAAACCGTGCCTGAATGAGACTTCGCTTCAGTGCCAGGGATGCCTGAGCCGGAGAATCGCTTCTGTCGGCGAGGAAATCCAATGGAGCGATCCGGGTGATCCTCCACACTACCGACGTCGGCGCCATTCCCGCTGAATATTCAGATGCCGCCGCCGTTCCGGACTTCGGAACGTTTTGCAAGACGTTCGAGCATGTCGCTGCGGTAAACTGCCGGAATCTTCTGCTGAAGCGCCTTGATTTCCGGCTGCCGGAACAGAGCGGTGCGGTCGTATCGACGCGAAATCCGGTTTCCCTCGTCGGCGATAATCCGCCCGGGGGAGCTGGAGAATACCACGAGCCGCGTTCCCAGATAAAGGGCCTCGTCGATGTCGTGCGTCACGAAAATCACCGTCCGCCGTTTTCCTGTATCGCGGTGCAGATTGCGTATCAGTTCCTGCAGAAGCCCCCGGTTAACCGGATCCAATGCGCCGAATGGTTCATCCATCAGCAGGAGTCCGGAAGGCACGGCGATTGCGCGGGCGATTGCCGCCCGCTGGCGCATTCCGCCGGAGAGAGCGCCCGGATATTGGTCAAAAGAACCGCCCAGTCCTACAGTTTCGAGATAAGACTCCGCCAGCGCCTTTACCTCCTTCCGGCTTTTATCCGGATATGCGGCATGCAGTGCCAGCGTCAGATTCACACCGGTCGTCATCCAGGGAAAGAGCGAATAATCCTGAAAGACCACGGAACAATGGCGATCCGGTCCGTCAACCGGTTCGCCGTCGATCCGGATTTCTCCGGCCGACGGCCGTTCCAGCCCGGCAAGCAGCCGTAAAAGCGTCGATTTTCCGCAGCCGGATTGTCCGAGAATACAGAGAAATTCGCCGTTTTCGATGTTCAGGTCAATTCCCTGAAGGATCGTCTTTGAATCATAGGAAAAATCAATATGTCTGCATTCAATCATGTATATTCCTCCGGTAACGCAGCAGCCTGCGCTCCAGTTTGTTGAAAAGCCACATCAGCGAAGTGACGACAATTCCGATAAAGACGATGCCGACGATCACCCGTCCGTAGTCCGCGAAATCCGAAAAGTTTTTTACATACCAGCCGAGTCCTTCCGTGGCGCCGATCAGCTCGGCGGCGGTCAGCAGGAGAAAATTGAAAATCAGCCCGAGCGAAGCGCCGGTCAGGATCGACGGCATCGCTCCCGGCAGCAGAATCCGGAAAAAGAACACGCTCCTTTTCAAGTGGAGCATTCTGGCTGAATCCACCAGCGAATCCGGAATAGTCACCACTCCGGAGACCGTATTCACGAAGATCGGTCAGAACGCCCCCGACCAGATCACGAAGATCGAGGCTGAACGGAAACTCGGCAGAAGCGCAATCGCATACGGAATGTAGACGATCGGGGGAATTGCGCCCAGCACGCGGGAAAACGGTTCCGCTGCGGCGCGCAGCCTGCGGGAGCTTCCCACGGCGATTCCGGCCGGAATCGCCGTCACGAGGGCGAGCCCGTAGGCGGAACCGAGCAGATAGGAAGAAGAGAGCAATCCCCTGAGCATATCGCCCAGTTCCGCGAAGAACAGTGCGAGAATCGCCGCCGGCGGGGGAAACAGCACCGGGTCGGCAAGTCGGAAATTCGCACTGGCCAACTGCCAGACCAGCAGAACCGCTTCGATTACAGTGGCGGAATCGATCACGGCGTTGCGCTTCTCCTCCCGCCGGGCGAGCCGGGCGCGTACTGCCGCGACGGCCAGCAGCGCGAGAGCGAGCAGCGCAAGCGGATAGTCCCGGTTTCCCAGTGCGGCCGCAAACAGTGCGAGGCTTATGACTGCGAGCAGATATTTCATGACCGATTCCACTCCCCGTTTCAATTGTTCGCTTTGAAGAAGGCGTCCATTTCCCGGTATACCGGATCGTCGGGCCACCGTTTCAGCACTTCATCCAGCGCTTCGCGGTAAATCGATGTGTCGATATGGCGGCTGATGTCGACCCGGTTTTCCGGCAGGTAGCCGATCGCGTTCATCGTATTCCAGAAATCCACGGTTCCCTTTTTCAGAGGGTCGGGATTGGAGTCGAACGTGTGGTCCGTGTAGGTATCTGCGCGGACTATGGCGGGATCCAGCTTAAAACTGTCGGCAAAAATTTTTACGGTTTCCACCTGATTTTCCCGATAGAATTTATAAGCCCTGATCTCTGCGATCAGATACCGTTTGTAAATTTCCCGTCTGGCTTTCAGATCCTTTGTGTTGGCGATCAGTCTGCAGCAGGTGTAGGACGGCTGAAAATCCGCAATATAATTGGAAACCACAAGACCGTAATTCTTCTTTGCCAGAGAAAAGTGAGGGCTGAACACGATCCCTGCATCCACCGCGCCCTTCCGGACGGCTTCCACTACGGCACCCTGTCCGCCGAATTCGATGATTTTAAGATCTTTGTAAGGGTCTACTCCCGCTTTTTTCAGAGCTCCGCGGAAGATCACGTCGCCGGTGGAGAGCTTGCCGAGTCCGACCCGCGCTCCTTTGAAATTCGCAAGATTCCGGAACTTGCCCGCATTTTCCGGTCTGACGATGATTGCCTGTCCGCCAATCATCATACCGCCGAAAATCGTAAAATCGACCCCTCTGGCGATGAAAAGCAGCGGCGCCGCCGTTCCGAACGTGCCCACGTCAAGTTTCTTCGCCCGGACAGCGGCACAGCCTTCAGCGGTGGTGTTGAATTGAAACAGATCGGCGTCAATCCCTTCTTCAGCGAAAAAGCCTTTCTCCCTGGCGATGAAGTGCAGCCCGTGCGCCGGTTCCGCCAGATAGCCGACCCTGACTTTATCTGCGGCGAACATTCCCGATGCTGTGAGTGCCAGAACTGCGGAAAGTGTGATTTTGAAAATGTTGTTCATACTAAAACTCCTTCTTGATTTTTCTGGTTATTCAATAGTGTTGGAATCAATTCCATATTGTTCAAATCCGAGATTGTTGAGCGGATTCCGCACCCCGGAACGGACGTCCTCGACGATTTTGCCGACATTGGATTGGATCGCCGTCGGCAGCGGATCAAACGGTGTACTGTATTCAGCACTCGCCAGAATCACGATCTGTGACTTTTTCGTCGATTCGCTTTCGGTCGAGAACAGCCAGCCGAGCAGCGGAAGGTCTTTCAGCAGCGGCAGCCCTGCGACACCGCGGACAACGTCGAACTTTTTCAGTCCGCCGATCACAAAATTTTTACCGCTGTTGCCGATCTGCACCTCCGTTTCGATTTCGGACTTGTTCAGACGCGGTTCCCCTTTGGAATCCCAGCCGATCAGCGAAACACTCTCCGCATGAAGCCTCAAAGTCGTGCTGCTGGCTGTGACGACCGGCTCAACGAGATCAAGCGAAAAGCGGAACCCTTCCGCGACTTTGGTGATCTGCTGCTGTCCCTTCTGGATTTCAAGTTTCCCCGCTTCCGGCACATCCGGTTTTCCTGCGAATGGCTCCGGAAGGCTTCCGGTGTTGCCGGGTTCGATTTTTTGCGACACGTCGTCATAGAACAGCCCGGAACCGACATTGATCGAGGTTGTGGTGCGGTTTTTCGCATTCAGCACGCCGCTGGTCAGCACCCGCGCTTTGCCGCGGCTGGTCAGAAAATCGATGTACTTGCTGTTCCACTTCGGATTGAAATTGAAGAATTCCGTTTTGCTGGAGCCGGAGTTGTTCACTCCCGCGCCGAACGTGGAAGCCCAATTGCTGCGGAAACGCCCTCCCACGGAAAAGAAATCCGCGCCGTCGTTGTTCTTCCAGCTCTGAAAATCTAGACCGAGCTTGTCGTCATTTTCCGCGAAGATTTCGACCACTTTGTAGCGGAAACGGATCTCCGGAATCGGGCGGTCGTATTGCGCAAGCATATTGCTGATATGCTTCCATGACCAGAAAGGAGCCGCGACGAACAGCGCATTAAGTCCGCCGTCGACGATCAGTTTGTCCACACCGTTGTCGAATTCCACATCAATCGCCGAGGCGCCCACTTCCGAAACCATTTTCTTCAAAGTCGCCGCTGAATTGATCTTCGGGAAGTAGATGAATTTCGGACGTCCGCTGGAGGCGGTCAGTCCGGGCTGGTCAAGCCGTTCCACCAGTTTGTCAATGCTCTCTCCATAACCGTCGTCCTCAAACCGGTAGGCTTCCGCCGAGACGATCAGCAGCTTGCGCCCATTGTTGAATTTGAGCGCCGCGACGCTCGGCCGGTTCTGATCCACGCGCTTGGCGTTGATGATGGCGTTCAGATACCAGCGCAGTCCGTAGGGATCCGCATGTTTCAGTTCGTATGCCTTGGTGATGACATACGGATCGTTGTTGTCGCGGATGAAATGAATAGCCTTGGTTCCATCCTTGACCTCCAGCCGCAGTTGTGCCTGCACGCTGCTGCTGCCGTAGCCGGAGCTGGGGGCGTTGAAATCAGCTTTGGATTTGCCGGGGATTTGTTCCGGTATGATTCTGATGGTATCTTCCGCCGGCAAAAGCGTGGAAGAGAGAAGAATTGTAAAAAGGAAAAACAGTTTGTTTTTCATAATGGAAAACCTTTCAAGAAATTCAGTTGAGTTCTTCCGCAATCACTTCCGGACTGATCGGAGGTGTCGGCTGGAGTTCAGGATGGACCAGACGGGCTTCGGCGGAGACGATGATGTAGCTTTTTTCTTTCAGTGTCGTGGTTGTGCCGAACAGATACTTGAGCACCGGAATCCGCGAGAGAAACGGGATGCCGATCGTTTGTTCGACATCGGTCTCTTTCACATAGCTTCCGAGCAGTTTTTCCTGCCTGAAACCAAGAGTCAGGGCTCCGTCGATCCGGGCATAATTGCGGAGTTCATCCCCGCGATTGTTGCGTTCCACGACACTGTTTACACCGAGGTTGTAGGAAAAAATTACACCTCCGGTTCTGTTGTCCCTGTAAAAATCCTCAGTTGCAGGTACCATGCCGATGGAATCCACTTCACCGGTTTGAGCTCCGAAGCAGATCACCGGGTTGATGATTTTGAGCGCGACGGCCGGAGTTTCAGCTTGGTCGGCCACGACATCGGTTCGGTCGTCATCATCCTTTTTGAGGTTTTGGTAGCTCGGCGTCAACTCTGCATAATAGGTGCGCGAGACATCATTGCCGTCACCATAAAGCGGCGTATTGAGAAAGGTCAGATCCGCATTGGAAACCAGCCGGGCGTTGCCGGATTGCTGAAGCAGCCGGATGAAGCTCAGGTCAAACTGCGGAGCGGTGAAGAAACCGCCGTAACTCCAGTTCGTGGAAAAGTTTTTTGCCAGATCGGCGAACTGTTTCGCTCCGTTGAGGAGTTGCAGGACCGCTTCGTTGGAAAAGATTTTCCCGACATCATATCCGGCAGCAAACAGATTCAGGCCCGGCCCGTTTTTCCACGCCAGATAGTCCACGCCGATGTCGCGCAGCTTGCTTTCGCGCACTTCGTAGTAGTTCAAACGCAGATTCACCTGCGGCACCGGACGGTCCAGCCGCTGTACCCAGGCGAGAATCGCCTTGGCGGAAGCCACATCATCTTTCCAGTAGATCGTATTGGTTTCCGCATTGAGATAGGCCGCGCCGATGCCCGTGCGCAAAGCGCCATTGATGATGTTGATGATATCCTGCGCCGCCCGGTAACGCGGCGTGTAGCTGATGCGGGTCACGCCGGTGCCTTCGATCACGGAGCCGAACGCGTCAAGTTTGCCCGGCTGGTCGATTTTTGCGATCAGGTCGTCGATCAGCGGGATGATTTCCGGACCGGTGGAAACGATCAGCCAGTTCTTTTTTGCCGAAAAGTAGTTGACCCGTTCGACCCGCGACTGCGAGTCGTAACGCTTGACCGCGTTCTCGACAAAGGGACGGATGTCTGTTGCCTTGACATGTTTGAGTTCATAGATTTTGCTTGTGATATTGGTTTGGGCATCATCCTGAATCAGACGGATCTGCCGCACCTCGTCCGATGCGTTTTTTCTGCCGGCAAATGTCGGAGACTGCCCGAAGGCGGAGATGGAAAAGCCCGCCGCCAATATGAGATGAAAAATGTTGTTGTTCATTAAAATTCCTTAAGTCAGGAAGCGTTTTACTCTGGAAACGGAGAAACGCAGGTTGAGCTGATTTATAAAATGGATCCGGAGCAAATCCGGTTTTGTCGGTTGCGATGTTGCTTCAGCGGGGACATCGCTCCGGTATTTGACCTGTGCAGTACATTCGGCGGAGCGCGGGAGCTGTCTTTGTCAGGGTGCAGACCGTTGAAACTGTGTCCGGTTGTGATGCTGAAATTTTCGTTTTCATACTCTCCTTTCCAATATGGTGAGTTTTGATCGTTTATTAAAGAAAGCCGAAGCTGATAACCCGGTTTTTCCCATCCACGGGAGCAATCAGCGCACGAAACAAAACCTCCTGCTCAATGACAGAACCATCACTGCCGTTTCTGTGGAAGCAGACTTTCCAAACCAGTGTTTTCAGAACCGGAGTTTTCAACTCGCCCCAGTATTCAAAAGAACGGATGGTTCCCAAAGTTTTCTGCAGTTGCCGGAGCGATTGCGCAAACGTCTCGGATGAAAATTCCTTCTGAAGATCTTCCACGAGGACTTCTTT
>ENA-UOJE01003224-UOJE01003224.1-human-gut-metagenome-genome-assembly--contig:-C23-NODE-3224-length-11279-cov-10.696632_pt1 | contig 11279 bp, 12 predicted proteins | sample MGYA00242341_ERZ723888 | MGnify/ENA metagenome assembly ERZ723888 | reverse complement strand
GCAAAGAAGGAGATTTCAGACAGTGCATCTACATAAAGAAACCGGGAGGATTGCCCTGATCGGCAGTCCTCCCGGTTTCTTTATTACCAGTCTTCAACTTCTTCTATAAAAACAATAAATCCGAACCCATGACCAATCGGTACAAGGTTCGGATTATATTGTTTTGTCAGGTGGCTTCAATTCGGATATTTTGCTTTAATCGTTTGTGATACGATCAACTATTTTATCAGTCATCTGTGTAATAACTTGAGTAATACTCGTACTTAATTACAGAATATCCATAAAATGAACTTCATTTAAAATTATTGTATCTTCTGTTCCTACTCTAGTGCAACTTCAATTATGCTATAGTTTTAGTATATCAAACTAGATAAAAAGGACGCAAGACCATGTCAAAAAAACATTCTGAAATTTTCAAATTGGACACTATCCATCAATATAAAGCAGGGATTTCCACCGCACAACTTTGTAAGCAGGTCGGCATTGCTCGCAGCACATTATTGTTGTGGGTAAAGCAATACTCGGTTAATGCAGATGGAGAAGTTCCCAGAGAACGCTATTTACTGGAAAAGGAACTGAAACACCTCCGAACAGAGAATGCAATTTTCAAGACCTGCGGTTGCTCTCTTTCTTCACCGCTTTCAGAGAGGCTTTCCGCAATACACAGATACAAGGACAAATTCAGCATTCATGCATTATGTCGTGTACTGAATGTCAATCGCTCGACCTACTACCACTATGCGCTTCGTTCACCGGAGAAAACGCAGATCCAATTACAAGATGACAAATTAAAGCCATTGATCCGAACGATTTTTGAAAAGAGCTGCGGTCGGTTTGGCGCACGCAAAATACGGGTCAAACTTGCAGAGCAGGGGCATATCGCCAGTGAGCGTCGCATTCTGCGATTGATGAAAGAGCTTAACTTATCCGCGGCAGGCACAAAACCGCGCTTGAATTCCGCCAATGACCGCCAGTACCAGTACTACCCCAATAAGCTTAAGCGAAATTTTCTGACAGACGCTCCAAACAAAGTATGGGTCAGCGATATTACATACGCCAAAGTCGGCATGGACTTTCTTTATCTCTGCGTCGTGATCGATCTATACTCCCGGAAAGTGATTGGATACGACATTTCTGAAAATATAGATACCAGCCTTGCACTTTCTGCCTTTCATCAGGCATACCTCACTCGCAAAAAAACTATCGGTCTTACTTTTCATAGCGACCAAGGATCACAATATACCGCTTTTGAATTTCGCAATACTTTACGGAATTACGGTGTTGTTCAGTCGTTTTCCGCACCTGGTTCTCCTCACGATAACGCCGTTGCCGAGTCATTTTTCGCCACGATCAAAAAGGAAGATTTTCGACGCAACTATTACAAGACCGAAAACGAATTCCGTACAGCAGTAGCAAAATATATCGAATTCTATAATGGCTATCGTCCCCATCAGCGGCTTGGTTTTCTGACGCCAAATCAAGTGGAGGTGGAATTCTATCACACGACATCAGGATAAAAGAAAATGCCTACAGCATTGACCAGTCCGAAAAGGGCTGTCCAATTTACTGTAGGCATTCCAGCGGAGGAGAACTGAATGGCGTCCAAATGGGCCATGTCCCGCTCCAGCAGCTCCCGCACGGCAGGCTCCGTTTCCTCCTCCAGTCGCCGCAGGTAATATTCCTTGTTCCGCTGGAAGGACTCACGGGAGTCCAGAGCCAGAATTTCCAGCGAGGGCTGGGTGCTGAGAAGCATGGTCAGGGAGCGGACGCGGCCCCGGATGACCTCCGGGGACAGGACGGAGAGGTTGTCCGGCTGGATCAGGAAGAAGACCCGCTCTCCGGAATCTGTCACGATGCCGTGGGGCGTCACGCGGACGATGCCCATGAGCTGCCGGGTCGACTGCCGCTGGCGCAGTTCCTTTTTCTGTTTCCGGTTCATGGGTCCAGCCTCCATTCGTAATATTGTTGGCATAGAAAGAGAAAGCGGGCGGCACGGCGCAGGAAGTCTAAGATACTGCTGCCATCCACCTGAATGGTGAGGAAGGCGTACAGCACCGTGACCACCAGCAGTCCCATGCCGAGGCCCTGGGTCAGCGCCAGCACAGAGAGCAAAGCGCCGATGCCGATCACGGCGATGTCCCGCAGCAGCCAGAGCCACAGCATGGGCTTGGCTTTCAGGTTTTCGGGGTAAATAAACATTTGGTTCCTCCAAAGCGAAACCGCTGCCGAAATTTTCAGCAGCGGTTCGCACGATGTATTTCTTATTCTTCGGCAGTGCCGGTGTCCTCTGCCAGTGCCTGCCGGATGCAGTCCAGGAAGAAGGCGTTCTGCTTGATGCCGTTCCGCTTGAGGTATGCCTTGAGCTGCTCAAACAGCTCGGTGGGCACCTGAAACGCCACCGTCCTCACATTGTCCTTGTCCATCTTCGCATTGTCCTCCATATCATAAAATTTTGTGATGAGCGCGGTCATGTACCGGCTTAGGGTCTCGCCGGATTCCGCCTGTCGCTGCCGCACCTTGTCATGCAGCTCCACGGGGATCTGTGCGCAGAGGTTGCGCGTTTTTTCTGCCATAGCAGTTCCTCCAGTCACTTTGATGGTAAAGCCAAGATACCCGAAAGCAAGAGTGAAAGCTATTACCAAAGCCAACTAAAAATCCCATTCCAAATCAAGCGTAATGACCATAGCGACACGCTGCATGAGGTATTCTACACAGGGGATGGCGACACTGTTGCCGAGGGCTTTGTAGCGTGCGGAGTCCGAAGCGCCGGGGACATCGGTCCAGCCATCCGGATAGCCCTGGAGCCGTTCGCACTCCAGCGGTGTGAGGCGGCGAATGAGATTCCGGCAGTCCGTATCCCAGGTAGAGGGCGGCTGGCAGACAAGGTCTGTAGCGTCCTTGTGCTGCCGCGCGCTCTCCGTGGAGGCGATCTCATCATCCCTGAACTGATCTACCCTCTGGCGGGCATAGACGCTGTGGCGATCCGAGGTGGTCAGGGTATAGGAAATGTCCCGCTGCCAGCCGAAGCCGTTGCCGCCGTTTTGTGGCTGGCGGTCAATGGCGTTGCCTGCAATGCAGATGACCTCCTCCGGCACCTGTTGAACAAGCGAGGTGTTCAAACCGCCCGTACCCATTCTGGCTGAAAGCGTTGGTGCTACCTTATGGGGGCCTGTATAGCGGCTGTCTATTCCATAGTTTTCATACAGTAAAGGCTTTCCCGGACGCAGCACTAAAGGCTGGTGTCCATGCTCCTGTGCCCGCAGGGTTCCGGTGACGTTCTCACTGCACTCCATGATCTGCCCACCTTGATCATTGATACAGAGGATGCTGGGCATACAGTTCCCGCTGGGGCTGCCTTTCAGGGTAGGCGATACGCCTTCCTGATATCCGATGGTTCCGGCGCTTGCACCTGCTCCGGCCGAGAAACCGGCAATAAAGGTCTGCATTTGAAGGTTCTGCGTCGCCATCAGGGCGCCGGACACACCGTCTAAGTCAATTCCTTCACTGCGTTGGTTGATATGATAAGCTTTCGCTTCGCCGGATATGGGCGCAGGCGGGTCAAGCCCTGCCTGCATACGCAAAGCTGCTTCCAATAAGGGTGGCAGCGATTTGCCGCGGCACTCTGCGCGGCGCAGGATACCCAGGCACGCTGTCTGGGATAGCGAGTATCGGGATGGCGCTGTAGCCTGCAAAATCTGCCACAAGGAACACTCGACGGCGTCTTTGGGGCACTCCGAAGTGTTGAGCGTCCCAAACGATCCAAGCCACGGAGGATCGTACTCCCAATATGCCCCCAGCATATTCCCAGCGCCCGGTCTCAGGTCTAACAGCATGAAGGTATGGTTCTTCAACTTGGAGGAACGCTTCGAGGACTTTTTGAAAATCCGCCCCAGGCTTTTTTTGACCCGTTTCAGCGTCCCGCCCACTTGAGAGAGCGCCGACGACATTTTCCCAAATCCCGAATCTCGGCCGAATATGGATTCCTGTCCTTCCAGATTTTCTGTCTGCATCTCGCATCTCCTGAATGATTCGTATTTGTTCCATAAAGAGGCCGGAACGCGCACCGTTCAATCCGGCGCGCATTCCGGCCACGCTGAGTCCTGGCACGGGCTGCCCCCGCAGATGATGTCCACAGGCGGCAGATATGCACCGTTCAGTTTTGTGATGTCTCCCATCTGCTCCATGCGTGGGAAACGGATCTTTGATACCAGTATGGGGAACGGTTCGATCTCGCTGGCCCAGATCGGCTCGATGCCGCACCGCACCGAAGCCAGAGGAAAGCCGGAGATGCCATCGAACAGGCTCCCCATCGTAAGTTTTCTTGTTGACTGTGTCATTTCATACACACCCTTTTATTTGATTGCCGCAGCAATGGTCCTCGTCACATTCACCGCGGACTGTGCCGTATAGACAGCGCTTGTAATATTGGCCTTTGTCGTGGTGTCCAGACCGAAGCTGCCGGCGATGCGGGGAACTTCGCCTGCGGAGAGCATGAGCCCAACGCCCATCAGCGCGTGATCCTTGAACACCATAAGTCCCGCGACCAAGATTGTAGACTGGAGAAAGGCGGTCAGGCACAAACCGATGACCTGCCGCATCCAGCCCATGAATCCGTCCAGATAGCCACGCGGAACGCTGAACATATAGAGGCTGCCCACCGCGATCTGGATGAGCAGGATGCCCCCGCGTTTCAGGTTGGCAAAAAACACCTTCAGCACCGCATAGCCCATAAGGATGATGCAGAACAGCAGCATGATAGGACTTGTGATAATACCAAGCCCGAAGTGGGAGCTGTTCACCACATCGGCAAGTGTCTGTATCTCACTGAGTTCGGTGATGATGTCCTGTCCCACCTCACCGATGCTTCGTCCGTAGCCGGTAAGTCCCGCGGAAAAGGTTCCCTGCAGCGACACCGATAAGGCATAGAGGCGGACGGGGACAACGGTGAAGAGACTCACCGCCAGAAAGCCCTTGATGATATTCATCCCGCACTGCTGGAGATTTCCTCTGCCGGTGGAGTATTCGATGCCGCATTCAAAGGCGCAGACTACCACGCTGACAGCGAACAGCGCCCAGGCAAGGCGGGAGAAAAAGAGAATGATGGCGCTGACCCATTCCAGTTCAAAAAGTTCCACGCCCATATTGCCCATGAGGGCAAAGAAATTGCCGAGAAAGCCCACGATCTGCCCGTAGATCCAATCCACCAGCTGATCCAGGACCGTCGCGGCAACAAAGTTCCAAATAAATATCTTCGCTCACCTCCGAAAATGCAGAAAGCCGCCGCCCAGATGGGCGACGGCCTTTCATATAGAGTATTTTGTTTTGCATCTGACTGCAGCGCTTACTTGAGCAGCCGCGGATAATCTGTTGTGCCATTGACGATCGCATAAACGTAGACGGTGTCCCCGATCAATTTGTAGATGGCAACATAAGTCTTCGTCAGCACAAGTTTACGGTAACCGCTTGCCGCAAGGATCGGGTCCGGATGCGTTTGCCCCATCAGCGGGAAATCCCGCAGACGGTTTATGGTCGTTTTCATCGTACTGTAGATTTTCCGCGCGTAGGGAGTTCCTGCCTCCGTAATGTGATACTTTACGATCTCCTCGAAGTCGTGTTGAGCAGGTGGAAGATAGACCAGTTTACTTTTCGTAGGCACGGAACAGCTCCTCCATTCTTTCGTCAAGCTCCTCCGGCGTGCAGACAGGCTCTCCGCTCAATCTGCTGAGTTCCGCAGCATAAATTTTGTCGCGGTGTCGGAACATTTTTTCCCGCTCCTCGTATGCAGCCATGCTCATATAAACACCGTCATCTTCACCCTTGTTCGTGATGAAGATCGGTTCACCGGATGCCTTTGCCAGCTCAGAGATCTGCGTGTACTCATTCCGCAGAGCAGAGGATGGTCTGATTTGCATAGAAAGCCCTCCTTATCAATTTCTTGATAGTATTATATCAAGATAACACTTTTTATGCAAGCTTTTTATGAGGCTCCTTGCTAAATACGGGGTGACACCATCTGCCTACTTCCTAATCCAGGACTGTCGCGGCAACAAAGTCCCCAATAAATATCTTCACTCACCTCCGGAAATGCAGAAAGCCGCCGCCCAGGCGGGGCGACGGCTTTCCTTATAGAATATTTTGTTTTAGACCATTATAATGTAGATCAATCGAACATGACCGCATCCGCTAAGTCCTGATTGGTATTGAATATTTCCGTGTCCACGATTGACACGGGAGCATTATGCTTCACAATTTCCGCTCCTGTGAAATTCCATCCACCACCTGAAGCAACCTCGTTCGTATTCACCATGACATCCATACCGTGATATGTGAAGCTTAGCCAACCCTCTGCGGCTATTGTGTCTGCATCTTCTCCGAAGTACTCGTAATCATCGACGCCGATCATGGCGAAGAAATCCTGAAACGACATGTCATCGTCCATATCCGAAAAAAGGAACTCAGCTGTTGTGATGAACCCGGCACATTTCAGTTGATCCTCATATTCACTCATGGCCTTTTCAGCATCACCACTCTGTGTTCCGAAAAAGCAGTAAAGGTATTCCGCCTCCGCGTCTCCAAAGCATACAGCAGCACTATCTGGAAATCCATCCGGTCTTACAATCACGCTGTCTTCCGAATGCTCGTTTTTCAGTTCATCAAGCGTTTTCCCGAGGTCATTGAAAAACTCAGGCGTGCTTGTATTATCATAGTCTGAACGGCCCGTTGATGCACCATTCTCCGTAATATTGGAATCCTTTGATGTTTGGTCATCAGGAGTTACGGATGCACAAGCGGAAAACGTAAATAATACAAGCAAAAGCATCGTTGTAATGACGGCATTATGCTTCATAGTATTCTTGGTAGACACAGAACAATTCCTCCATTCTCATTAAGATTCTCTGGTACCTATCTCTCAAATGGTATTTATAGCAGGATTGTGCTTTTAACGCAAGAGTATCTTTGTGAAGCAACCATGTCTGCCTACTTCATCCACATACACTATCCATGCAACCATTGCCTCATCGGTTATATCCGGCAGGAGGGTCCTGATCAGGCTTTTAATTGTTCTCTCTTCTTGGCTCAGATCCCGATGATGTTCCAGATGTATTTCGGCGCAATCAAGCTGAAAATCAGGCAGGCAAAGAGGATGGCGGGGCCGGTCCATTCAAACTGTCCTCTCTGGCGATAATCAAAGTACGCGCCGCCAAGTTTCACAAAGAATGCGATGGCGAGGATCATATCCAGCGCAGGGAACACCACCTTCTCCACCACGCTCTTGATCTGCTTGGCCGCCTCCGTCCACGTCTGCTCCACCGCTCCCGCCACATCCCCGCCTGCGGCAAGTGCCGAGGTGCAGCAGAGAGAGGTCAGAAGCAGAAGCGTCAATGTCAGAATAATCATTTTTCTGTATTTCAAGAAATCTCAACCTCCTTAAAATGGGGATGCCGCCCCTTGCGGAGCGGCATCCGTTGTTAGTCCTTAATAACCGGTGCGAGGCAGGGGCTTGCTGGGGGCATAGACACGGGTGACCCAGCGGGAGGTCGCCATGATCCACTGCCCGTTGTAGACGCCGCCTGCATCCGACGTGTTGACGAACTGCGTACCGCCGGTGAGCTTTGAAAGCACCTTGCAATCTACGCGGGGCGCCTCTACCTGACGGAAGTTTGAAGGTACGATGCCGAACGCCACCATGAACTCCGTCACATACTCATTGGATGCAAGCCCAAGCGCCGCGGGCGAAGCATCCAAGACGTAGTTTTTGGCTGTGCTCAGGTTATCCGCCAGTGTGCGCCAGGTATCGCCGCTGAGATTGGTTCGGTAGACGATTTTATAGTTGCCGGGGGTATTCCACGTGCCGGTGTAGATCTTTTCAAGGCGCACCGCCTTGACGGGCAGGGTATCGCGCCAGTAGAAGGATTCCAGCGCCGTGGTGGAATTGTTGGCAATGTCGGCAAAATTGTAGCGGACGAGCTGCCCCGGCATGACCTCCACATAGCCGGTTTTCTTGATGGAAACGTTGGTAGACAGGCTCTTGTTGGTCATGGCTGCCTTGACGATCTGACCGGCGTGTTCGATCTCCACTTCAATGGGTGTCTTATCCAGCCCGTAAAACTCCGCCGCCTTGGATTCTACAATTTTGTACCGCGCCAGAGGCAGAGGCTTACTGACCGCCAAGCCGTTTTTATCCGTCTTGATGGTATCCACCAGACGGTTGGTGCGGGCATTGTAAACTTCAAAGACGGTGTTGGGGATGGGCGTTCCGGCGGGCCAGCCATTCATCGAGTTGTAATCTCCCGAGGTCTTGACGATCTGGATTTGGCCGGTGATGGGCGTATTCTTCCACTCGATTTCTGTGGTTTCGCCGGACTTTACATACACGGTCTTTTTTTGCGTGTCGGGAATATATCCCTCATTTTCCAATTCACGCAGATAAAAACGGCCAGTGGTCAGATTTTCAAAACGGACATACCCTCGGTCATCGCTGGTTTCCTGCGCGATGGGATTGTTGCCGGCATCGTACAGAATGAAGGAAACGCCGTAGATGCCCTCGCCGGTGGCCGAATCGACCTTGTGGATCAGGATACCGGAGATGGCTTTGTTGGTCACCGTTTTGGTCGTGGTTTTACCGTCTTCCACGGTGAAATAGATGGGCGTATTGTCCAGCTGGAAGCCCTTGCCCGCCTCGGTTTCCACGGCATAGTAGCTGCCGCTTGCCAGCGGCACATACACGTGGCCGTCCGTTCCGGTGGTGATGGTGTCCACCAGACCGCCATCGCTGACACGGCGGATCTCGAAGGTGGTGTTGGGGATACGCTGGGTTTTGTCCGCCGCATTCACTTTCACCAGCTCCAGCCCACCGATGGGAGCATTATAAAAATAGAGGGACTGCGTGTCGTTGGGGTTGACCACCACGGTCTGCGTGCGGGTGTTCTCGTCGATGGTGTAACCGGAGATGGATTTTTCCTCTGTCACCACCAGTGTGCCGGTGACGCCCTTGAGAATGATCTGCCCGTTTTCGTCGGTATAGTACAGACCGTTGGAGCTGATTTTTCCGTTTTCGTCGGGGACGAACTCGCCGGTAGCCGTAGTGATTTTGAAGGTAACGCCCTCCAGCGGCGTCTTGCGGTCCAGAGAGGACAGCTTGTTGATGATGAGCGCGCCCTGTCGCTCATTCCAGAAGGTCAGCCGCTGGGGAGACTGGCTCTGGTCGATCTTAATGCTCTGCGGTGTCCCGTCCAACACGAATCCATCCACAGATTTAACCTCTTTTGCGGTAACAGTCATGCCGTCGGTCAGACCCTCAATGACGATCTGGCCTGCAGCGTCGGTGGTATAGTAGCCGTTGTTGGGGCCAACTACCGCACCGGAGGAGTCTGTCACAAGGAACTGTACCCCGGCCAGCGGCTCATTTTTCGTGCCGGAAATGTATTTCTGGAGAATCAATGTTGTAGTGGGTTTGTTGTAAAAGGTCAGCGTCTGCGTGTCGTTGGGATTGACTACCACCGTCTGTGTGCGGGTCGCTTCGTCAATGGTGAACCCCGGAATCGTCTTGGTTTCCGTCGCTACCACGGTGCCGACGATGCCGGAGATGCGGATCTCACCGGATTTATTGGTGTAATAAATGCCGTTGCTGGACAGTTCGCCGTTGGCATCCGGGACAAAGCTGCCGTCTGCATAGGTGATCTTAAACTCTACGCCCTCCAGCGGCTCCTTGTTGGGACCAGAGCTGACCTTGCGGATGATGAGATTACCGGCAGGCTGGTTCAGAAACTGCAGATGCGCCGTTTCGCCGCTCTTGATGAGTGCGTGCTGGGGGCTGTCATCCAGCAGGTAGCCCGTTTTTGCTCTGACTTCACGGGCAATGACCGTCATGCCGGGTTCCAGACCATCCACCAGAATTTCGCCCACGGCATTGGTGGCGAAGCGGCCGTTGTCATTGCCGAGATAATGGCCGCTGCTGTCGGTCAGCAGGAACTCTACGCCAGAGAGCGGTTCGTGCTTGTTGTCATCGCTCAGTTTAGTAATCAAGAGCGATCCCAGCGGGGCATTGCCGAAACGGAGCGTCACCACATCCTGATCCTCGCCGGAGATCCACACCGTCTGGGGTTCGCGGTCGATGATGTGATTTCCGTCACCTTCGAGTTCCTGGCAGATGTAAGTGCCGCGTTTGAGGTTTGTCACGGTGAATGCCCCGTTGGGGCCGGTCAGATAGGTCCCGATGACTGTACCGCCAGTACCGGAAGTGCCGCCGCCTAAATATCTCAGTTCAAAGCGGCAGCCCTCCAGACCTTTTCCGGTTTTGGAGTCATATTTGTACACGACGAGGGCACTGTGAGGAACATTGTCCACGGTCACGGTCTTAGAGGAATTGGCTTCCAGATAGAACTCGGTGACCCCGCTGCCCTGAATGCCGAAGCCCTTGGGAGCGGACTCCTCCACCAGCTTGTACCAGCCACGGTTTACGTCGGTGAGCGTGATTTTACCATCGGAGGCCGTTGTGAACACGCCGAGGTCGTTGATCTCGCCGGTGGTGGTATTGTCCGAGCCGTAATAGATATGGAATTTGGCATTGGAGAGAGAATCACCGGTGACGCTGTTTCGCTTCAGGATCGTCAGGGAGGGTTTGACCACGTTGAAAAAGGTCACCGTGCGGGTGCAGCCTGCTTCCAGATAGACTTCCTGGGGGATCTCAGAGAGAATAACATGGGAAGGCACATTTTTCTCCGTGATGCGATAGCTGCCCACGGGGATGGAATCGAGGAAGATGCGCCCCACGCTGTCCGTCGTGGCGCTGGTGGAGTAGCTGCCGTCGATCTGCTCAATGAGATAGGTCACGCCCTCGATAGGCTCTCCGTTGGCGATGTTCTTCTTGACAATTTCAAGACCGGGCTTTTCATAGTCAACGAAAGTGACCTCGGAGGTTTTGCCGGGGCGCAGCGCCACGGTCTGCTCGGTATTGGTTACGATGTACGGCTCGGGAACGGATTCCTCACGCACAACATAGACACCGGCAGGAATGGCCGAGAGCGTTGCGGAGCCGTCCGTTCCGGTCGTGACGGAGGTGGAATAGCTGCCTGTAACGGACTTAATGGAAAACACCGTGCCGGCAATCGGTTTGCCGCTCATGGCGTCGCGCTTGGTGATCTTCATGTCGGGCTTTTCATAGTTGACTGCCGCAACAGAGTATTCGCGGTCGCCCTCGGACACATCTACATAGACGCTTTTGGGCGTGGGATCGACGCAATAGCCGTCCGGTGCGGAGGTCTCGACAAAGCTCCAAA
>ENA-UOJE01003222-UOJE01003222.1-human-gut-metagenome-genome-assembly--contig:-C23-NODE-3222-length-11289-cov-13.959587_pt1 | contig 11289 bp, 9 predicted proteins | sample MGYA00242341_ERZ723888 | MGnify/ENA metagenome assembly ERZ723888 | reverse complement strand
TACCGGCTGCCGTGAAAACGCTGTGCACCGATCGCGTCTGTAGAGGCGCTCACTGAGCGCCTTTAGCAGTTGCAGGTTTTGAAGTGTGAATTCCGTGGCACAAGACCTTCAAGCTTGTCATTCCGAGGAGCGAAGCGACGTGGGAATCTCTTGCAACCGGTTACGTTTTTTGCCGAGGCCCACCTGTTATCCAACCTGGTACTGCGAGATTGCCACGGGCGCAAAGCGCCCTCGCAATGACAATTCGGGGGCGTTCACCATGATGACGTTACCCTGTACGAGTTGCCAGCGCAGTGCCGGGTCTGGCTGTCCCCGCCCCTACGATCGTTTACTGCGGGCCTGCGCCGTTATAATCATTCGCGGCGGCGGGGACACCGCGTGCGATGATCTCCAGCGCGGCGTCGGCGGCGCGGGCTGTGGCCTCGGTGATGAGCTTGTCTTCCGGGCCGGTAAAATTCGACAGAACCCAGTCCGCAAGATCGTAATCGGGATGCGGCTTCGCGCCGACGCCGATCTTCACGCGGGGGAAGCTCTGGCTGTTCAGCCCGCCGATGATGGACTTGATGCCGTTGTGGCCTCCGGCGGAGCCGTCCGCGCGGATGCGCAGACGGCCGACCGGAAGGGAAATGTCGTCAAACAGAACGAGCACGCGCTCGGGCGGCAGCTTGTAGAACCGCGCCGCGTCCATCACGGACAGGCCGGAGTTGTTCATGAACGTCTGCGGCTTGAGCAGCAGCAGCTTCTCGCCGCCCGCGGATGCCTGCGCGGTCAGGCCGCGGAAGCGGGCGCGGTCGATCTTCACGCCGAGCTTTTCCGCCAGCGCATCGACGGCGCGGAAGCCGACGTTGTGCCGGGTGCGGGCATAGTTCAGGCCGGGATTGCCCAGACCCACGACGAGCCAGCCGCAGGCGGGCGCTTTGGAAAACAGCATCAGAACAGGCTCGAGATCGACGTCTCGTTGTAGATGCGGGTGATGGCCTTGGCGAAGATCGGCGAGGCATCGAGCTGGCGGATCTTTTTGCCGGTGTAGTCTGCGGGCAGCGGGATGGTATTGAGCACCATGAGCTCCTCGATGCAGCTGTCCTCGATGCGCTGCGTGGCGTTGCCGGAGAGCACGCCGTGGCTGGCGCAGGCATAGACGGCCTTGGCCTTGCCGATGGTCTTGATGGCCTCGGCGGCGTTGCACAGGGAGCCTGCCGTGTCGACGATGTCGTCAAACAGGATGCAGGTCTTGCCCTCGACGTCGCCGATGATGTTCATGACCTCGCACATGTTGGCGCGCTGGCGGCGCTTGTCCACGATGGCAAGGCCCATGTGGACCTTGGCCGCGAACGTGCGGGAGCGGGCGACGGAGCCGACGTCCGGCGAAACGACGCAGAACTCGTCATGGTTGAAGAGCTTCTCGTCGAACTTGGACATATAATAACGGGTGAACAGCGGGTTGCCGAGCATGTTGTCCACAGGGATGTCGAAGAAGCCCTGGATCTGCGCGGCGTGGAGGTCCATCGTCAGCACGCGGTCAGCGCCCGCGCGGGTGATGAGGTTCGCCACCAGCTTGGCGGAGATGGGGTCGCGGCCCTTGGCCTTGCGGTCCTGACGGGCATAGCCGAAGTACGGAATGACCGCGGTGATGCGGCCTGCGGAGGCGCGGCGGAAGGCGTCGATCATGATGAGCAGCTCCATCAGGTTGTTGTTGACGGGCTTGCAGGTGGACTGCACCACGAACACGTCGCAGCCGCGGACGGATTCGTTGATGGAGACGGAGACCTCACCGTCTGCAAAGGCGGTCACGGTGCTGTCGCCGAGGTCCAGCCCCAGCTCGGCACAGATTCCTTTTGCGAAGGGCACGTTGGCATTCGCAGTGAAGACCTTGATCTCTTTTCCGTGAGCAATCATTTCGTTACCTCTCTATTTTCCGAGCGCCGCATCCGCACGGCGCTCAATATTTTGCGAGCGCGATGGGATTATTTCTTGTGCTTTGCGGCCCATTCCTTCTTGTTGGACTGGCGGGCGCGGGCAATGCCGAGCGCCTGCGCGGGGACGTCCTCCGTGATGGTGGAGCCTGCACCGATGTAAGCGCCGCTGCCGACCTGCAGCGGGGCGATGAGGGCGGTGTTGCAGCCGATAAAGGCGCCCTCGCCCACGACGGTCTCGTGCTTCTGCACGCGGTCAAAGTTCGCGGTGGTCACGCCGCAGCCGAAGTTGCAGTTGGCACCGGCCTCGGTGTCGCCGAGGTAGGCCAGATGGGGCACCTGGGTATTTTCGCCCAGACGGGCGTTTTTCAGCTCGACAAAGCTGCCTGCCCGGACGCTGCGGCCAAGCTCACAGCCGCCGCGCACGCTGGCATAGGGACCGACGACGGCGTCCTGCCCCACGCGGGACTCGCGCACCTGCGAGGCGTTCACCACGGCGCGCGCGCCGATGACGGAATCGTCGATGACGCTCCACGGGCCGATGACGGCCTCCTCGCCGATGACGGTCTTGCCGCGCAGCATCGTGCCGGGCAGCAGGCGCGCGCCGGGAGCGACGCGCACGGACGGCTCGACATAGCAGCTGGATGCGTCATAGATCTCCACGCCCGTGCGGGCGAGGGCCAGCAGGCGGTTGCGCTGCAGCAGGCCCGCGATCTCCGGCAGCTCGGCCGGGGAGGCGACGGAATACATGGCCTGCTCCTCGTTCATGGGGGAGCCGTTGTCCAGCAGGAAGCGGGCAAAGGAGAAATGCTCGTCGAGCGCCTGCATCAGCTCCTCGCGGGAGACGCCGTAGACGCGCGGGAAGCGCCCTGCGGCCTGCGGGGCGAGCTGCGGCAGATAGACGGCCGGGCCGGTGACGACGGTGATGGTGTGCTCCGCGTCCTCTGCGGTGGAAAGGAATACATGCAGCAGGTCCGCGGGATCGCTGTCCATCGTGGTCATGACCTCCGCCTCGGCGGGCAGGCACGCGCGGGCCGCCTCGACATAGCGGTCGTGACAGACCAAAAAGAAGCGCCCGACACCGCTGTCGAACAGAGCGTTCGCCAGCCACGCGAGCAGCGGAGCGCCCATGACGCTCTGCAGCATCAGGGGCTGCGGATATCCGGTTTTTGCCGTATCGTCCGGAATAAAGATCACTGCGGACATTCCAATCATGGCATACGGCTCCTTTCACATAGGAATACGGCCCCATTATATCAAATCTTTCCGCATTCGTCCATATGTTTTCCTCCGGAAAGCAAACAAATTCCTGCGGCGGGCCGTCTTCTTTTTTGTCGGAACCCCATAACGGCATTTTTGAACAGGCCGGGGCACGGCTTCCTGCACAGGCTGTGGAAAACGCCAAAATTTTTGCCGCTTTGTGGGCAAAGTTCCCGGATTTCGGGCGGGGAGACGGCCTGCACAGCCCAAAATCCCTGTGTATAAACCTGTGCAAACTGGGGATAACTCAAGGAAATGTGCACGGGTCTGCAAACAGGGTGCGGGATTATGTCTACCAACGGGGCATGCGCTCCACTTTGCCTCCCCACGCGGCGCAGGCCCGGCTCTGGTGAAATTGCCGAATCGGCCCGACATTTTTCGGCGAAATTTCCCGCCGGATTGTAGCATTTTACTCAGGGTTTATGCTATAATAAAAATCGAACATTTATCGGGCGCGTACGGCCTTTTGTAGGGGCGGTGTCCTCGACGCCCTGTTGGGTACTGCCGATCCGCACAGGTTATCGATAAAATCGTACAAACCGATTGCGTCTGTAGCGGCGGTCAGTGACCGCCTTGCAGGGGAATATTCAACCGCAGAAGGGCTCTGGTGCACCGCCGTACCTCCCTGATGTGTCATTGCGAGGAGGCCAACGGCCGACGTGGCAATCTTGCAGTACCATGTCGGATAACAAGTGGGCCTCGGCGAAAACGTAACCGGCTGCAGGAGATTCCCACGTCGCTTCGCTCCTCGGAATGACAAATCTGGTAGTCGACACGGTCGGCGATGCCACCCTATAACTTGTCAGCCTGCAAGGCGCTCAGTGAGCGCCGCTACAGACGCAATTGGTGCGTGCCATTTTAACGGCAGCCTGTACAAATCGTCAATTTATCGCCGGGAGGGGCATGCCCCTCCCCTACAACGCGTACCAACGGGCCAATTACAACGCGTACCAACGGGCCAATGCACCATCGGCCCGTCGCCGCATGAAATGATTCAGTTTTCAGTATGCATTATATGCATTGAATTTACACTTTTCTCCCGGCTGATGCCGGAATGTTGATAAACGGAGTTTCCGCCATGCTCGAACTGCTCTCCCCCGCCGGGTCCCTTGATGCGCTGCACGCCGCCGTCTGCAACGGCGCGGATGCGGTCTATCTGGGCGCGGAGGGGTTCAATGCCCGCGCAGGTGCGCGCAATTTCACATTGGACGAGCTGCCGGAGGCGGTGCGCTATTGCCATGTGCGCGGCGTGCGGGTCTACCTGACGCTCAATACCCTCGTCACGGACCGCGAGCTGCCGAAGGTCGCGGAGCATATCACGGCCGCGGCCCGCGCAGGCGTCGACGCCCTCATCGTGCAGGACCTCGGCGTGGCGGCCCTTTCCCGCCAGATCGCCCCGCAGCTGGCGCTGCATGCCTCCACCCAGCTCACGGTGCACTCGCTCGAGGGCGTGCGCGAGCTTGCCGCGCTCGGCTTTTCGTGCGTCGTGCTCTCGCGCGAGCTTCCGCGCGAGGAGATCGCCTATATCTGCCGCAACAGCCCCGTGCGCATCGAGGTCTTTGTCCACGGCGCGCTGTGCATGTGCTATTCCGGCCAGTGCTATATGTCGGCCGTCATCGGCCGCCGCTCCGGCAACCGCGGCCAGTGCGCCCAGCCCTGCCGCCTGCCCTATGGCTACGGCCGGTTTGAAAACCGCTATCCCATGAGCCTGAAGGACAATTGTCTCATCCGCTACCTCGGCGAGCTGGCGCGTATGGGCGTGGCCAGCCTGAAGCTCGAGGGCCGTATGAAGCGCCCGGAGTATGTCGCCATCGTCACGGGCATCTACCGCGCTGCGCTCGACGGCCGCGAGGTCCGCTCGTCGGACCTTTCCGCGCTGCGCGCCGCCTTCTCCCGCGAGGGCTTCACGGAGGGCTATTACCTCGGCCGCACGGGCCCGCAGATGTTCGGCACGCGCCAGCCGGAGCGGCCGGACCGCGAGCTGCTTGCCGCCGCCCGCGCGACCTATGAAAATCTCGAGCCCCAGCGCGTGCCGGTGGATTTTTACGCCATCGTCGCGCACGGACAGAACGCCATGCTCGCCGTGCAGGATGCCGACGGCCACATCTGCCAGACGCAGGGGGCCGTTCCGCAGGACGCCGAACGGCGCGCGCTGACGCAGGACGAGCTTGCCGCCCGCCTTTCCAAAACCGGCGGCACGCCCTATGCCGCCCGCTCCGTGCGCAGCGTCGTCGACCCCGGCCTGACGCTGCCCGCCGCGGAGATCAACCGCATGCGCCGCGAGGTGCTGGCGCATCTTTCCGCCGTGCGGGCGCGCCGCCCCGCGCCGCAGCTGCTGTCCTACCGCGCGCTCCCGCCCGTACTCGGCACGCGCGCCGCGCCGGTGTTCACCGTGAGCGTGCTGTCTGCCGGGCAGATCACCGGCCGCCTGCTGCGGCTGAAGCCCGCGGTTTTGTATGTCCCCCTGTCCGAGATCGCGGCCCGGCCGGACTTTTTCCGCAGCCTTGCCGCGCGGCAGACGCTTGCCGTCGTGCTGCCCCGCATCGTCTGGGACAGCGAGACGCGCCGCCTGCTCGATGCGCTGGACCTTGCCGCCTCGCTCGGCATCCGGCGGGCGTTGACGGGCAATGTTGGCCAGCTGTCCCTGCTGCGCTCCCGCGGCATGGAGGCGGCGGGCGACTTCGGCCTGAACCTGACAAATTCCCGCGCGGCCTCGGAGCTGCGCGACCTTGGCCTGTGCTCGCTCACGGCCTCGTTCGAGCTGACGCTGCCGCAGCTCCGCGACCTGTCAAAGCCCCTGCCCACGGAGATGCTCGTCTATGGCCGCCTGCCGCTCATGCTCACGGAGAACTGCCTCATCCGCAACCGGACGGGAGAGTGCTCCTGCGGCGCGGGGCCGGTGAAGCTCATCGACCGCAAGGGCGAGGAATTCCGCATCGTGCGCGACTGCGGCACCTGCCGCAGCGTCGTGCTCAACGGCAAGAAGCTGTACCTCCTCGACAAGCGCGAGGACCTGCGCCGTTTCGGCCTGTGGGCGCTGCGCCTGTCGTTCACAACGGAGAACCCCGGCGAGATCGACACGGTGCTTTCGAACCTCAACGCCCCGTTCGACCCCGGCGCCTGCACCCGCGGACTGTATTACAGAGGGGTCGAGTGAGTCGTAATTACAAGGAAAATGTTGGGGCGCGGCATGCCGCTCCCGGCGCCGCATTGGCCCATTGGTACGCTGTAGGGGAGGGGACAGCCGGGCCCGGCGCTGCACTGGTGTAATAAACAGGCTGTCAGCAAAACGGCGAACGCCGAAGGTTTGTCATTGCGAGGAGGCCGTAGGCCGACGTGGCAATCTCGGGAAGGCACTCACGTTGATTGCACACGCCATTGTAGGGGAGGGGCATGCCCCTCCCGGCGCTATGCTGCCGATCCGTACAGGTTAACGATAAAACGGTGAAAGCCAGAATATGGGGTGTAGCGGCGCTCAGTGAGCGCCTTGTACAGAGCCATTCAATGGCAGGAGGGCGCTGGTGCACCAAGGCATTTCCCTGATGTGTCATTGCGAGGGCGCTTTGCGCCCGTGGCAATCTCGCAGTACCCGGCCGGATCGTGGGAAGGCCATCGGCGAAATCGCAACTGCCTTCCCGAGATTGCACCCCAAGGGCACTTCCTCGCGCTTCGCGCTCAGGGCGCCACGTCGGCCTGCGGCCTCCTCGCAATGACAAATCTGGAGGCCCTGTGCTTTCAACACTCCACTCTCAACTCTCCACACCCCACACTCCACTTTTCCCCAGATCCGTATATCCTAAAATTTTATATAAAAGAGGTATTTGCCATGGAGATCTATCTCGCATCCAAATCCCCGCGGCGGAAAGAGCTGCTCGAGCGCATGGGCCTGGAATTCACGGTCCGTGCCGTAAACACCAACGAGACCATGGACCCCTTCCGTCATCCCTCCGATGAGGTCGCCCGCGTCAGCCTTGAAAAGGCGCGGGCCGTGCAGCCGCACTGCATGCCGGACGACATCATCATCTCGGCCGACACCATCGTGGTGTGCGATTCGCTCGTCATGGGCAAGCCCCACTCCGAGAGCGAGGCCTTTTCCATGCTGCGCCGCCTGTCCGGGCGCGACCATCAGGTCATGAGCGGCCTGACCGTCCTGCACGGCGACGACTGCGAGAATCTGACCGTCACCACGACGCTGCGCATGCGCACCCTGTCCGACGAGGAGATCCGCGCCTACATCGCCACCGGCGAGCCGATGGACAAGGCGGGCGCCTACGCCATTCAGGGCCTTGCGGCCATGTTCGTCATCGGTCTGGACGGCGATTACTATAACGTGATGGGGCTGCCGGTGTGCCCGCTGGCCATGATCCTGCGAAAATTCGGCGTGAAGCTGCTCGGCTGCTGATCTCTCTGCCCCAGGATTGGAGTTTACCCTTGAAAAAGCTTTTTCGCGGCCGCGTCAGGCTCATCCTGCTGCTGGCCGTCCTTCTGGCTGCCGCCACGGCCCTGACCGCCGCGCTCTCGGGCACGGCGTGGGGCTCGCGCACCGTGCAGGCAGTGCTCACGCCGTTTCGCAGCGGGTTTTCCGCGCTGACGCGGCAGGCGGAGCGGTACTATAACTATCTGTTCAACTATGAATCCCTCTCAGCCGAGAACGACTATCTGCGCCGTCAGATCAGCTCCATGGAGAACGAGGTCCGCACGGCCGACTCCCTGCAGCGCGAAAACGAGCGCCTGAAGGAGCTGCTCGGCCTGCAGGAGGAGCACGAGGACTATCGCTTCAACGAGGCCTACATCGTCTCGTGGGATTCCTCGAGCTGGAAGAGCACGTTCACCATCGGCAAGGGCACGCGCTCCGGGCTGGAGACCGGCATGGTCGTCGTGACGGAGTACGGCCAGGTCGTCGGCCTCATCACGGACATCGGCCCGAACTGGGCCACGGTCACGACCGTGCTCGACACGTCGCTGGAGATCAGCGCCTCCGTCGCCTCGGCGGGCTACACCGGCGTGGTGCAGGGCGCGTATACGACGAACGCCTCCGGCAAGCTGCGCATGAACTACCTGCCCTCGGACGCCGTCCTGCGCAATAACGATCAGGTCGTCACGACCGGCTCGACCGTCTATCCCAAGGGTCTGATCCTCGGCTATGTCGAGGACGCGGGCTTCGACGAGACCGGCGTGGCGAAGTATGCCATGCTGCGCCCCGCCGCCGATCTCGAGGACCTCGAGCAGGTCTTCGTCATCACGGACTATGTCAGCGAATAAGGCGGTGAGCGGCCATGCTTGACAAGCTCTATATCACGCCGCGCCAGTGGCTGCGCATCCTGCGCTGGACGCTCTATGCCGCCCTGTTCCTGCTGGCCCTTCTCGTGCAGACCGTCGTCTTCGGTAACCGCACGATCCTGGGCGCGCATCCGGACCTCGTGGCCATTGTCATCACCTGCGTCTGCCTGCGCGAAGGCCCGGAGCGCGGCGGCACGTTCGCCCTCATCGCCTCGCTCGTCTGGTGCCTGTCCGGCATCGATCAGGGCAGCGTCTGCCTGCTTGTGCTCACGGTCCTGCCCGTGCTCGGCAGCATCCTGTGCCGCGCCGTGCTGGCAAACCGCTTTCTGCCGTCGCTGCTCGTCTGCTTTGTCACGCTTGCCGTGGAGCAGGGCCTCATCCTCCTGATGAAGCACTTCTTCGCGGGCGTCGCGTGGGAGCAGGCCGGGCGCGCCCTGCGCTGCCTGCTCGTGACGCTCCCGGTGCAGCCTGCGGTCTACGGCCTCGTCAAATGCATCGCAAAAATCGGAGAGTACCATGAATCAACATAAGTTTGCCTTCCGCGTGGGCGTGCTCGTGCTGCTCATCGCCGTCATGGCGGGCGTGTTCTCCGTCCGCCTGCACAATGTGCAGATCACGCAGGCCGCGGAGCAGGACCCCGCGCCCAGCGGCTCCGTGACGTACCACACGCGCGTGACGGCTGCCCGCGGCGAAATTCTGGACCGCAACGGCAACGTCCTCGTCGGAAACCGCGCCAGCTATAATCTCGTCATCGTCCGCGAGGTGCTCATGAGCGCCGACGCGCCGAACGAGAACCTCCGCCGCCTGGTGGACCTGTGCAGCGAGCTGGGGCTGGAATACACGGACCATTTCCCCGTCACGCAGGAAAAGCCCTATGCCTATGTCGACAGCGGCTCGTCCCTGTGGGACGGCTATTTCCGCACCTTCCTCACCGAGCGCGGCTGGGATACGGACGTCTCCGCCCCGCAGCTCATCCGCTGGCTCAAGGAGATTTACCACCTGCCCGCCGACTGGACGGAGGAGGAGTGCCGCCGCGTGATCTCGCTGCGCTATGAGCTGGACCTGCGCCGCTATATCGGCACGCTGGACACCTATGTGCTCATGACGGACGTCGACGCCCTGTCGCTCGCGGCCATCACGGAGCTGAATATCCCCGGCCTCAACGTCGAGACCTCGAGCGTCCGCCAGTACAACACCACGCTCGCCGCCCACATCCTCGGCACCATCGGCAAGATGGACGGCGCGGACTGGGAGACCTACCAGAGCAAGGGCTACGCCATGGACGCCTATATCGGCAAGGACGGGCTGGAGCAGGCCTTCGAGGAGGAGCTGCACGGCTCGGACGGCACGCGCGTGACGACCATCACCGCCGACGGCAACATCCTCGAGGAACATTACGCCGTCGATCCCGTCGCGGGCAACAACATCGAAACGACCATCGACCTCGGCCTGCAGAAGGTCGCGGAGGAATCGCTGGCCGCGAAAATTCTCAGCCTGCGCGAAAACGGCCTCGGGACCTCCGGCAACGGCAAGGACGCCGAGGGCGGCGCCGTCGTCGTCATGAAGGTCAAGACCGGCGAGGTGCTGGCCTGCGCGAGCTACCCGACCTATGACCTTTCCACTTATAATACGAACTATAACGAGCTGGCCGCCGATCCCTACAAGCCGTTCAACAACCGCGCGCTCGGCCTGCCGTATCCGCCCGGCTCGACCTATAAGATGGTCACGACCATCGCCGCCATCGACAGCGGGACCATCAGCCGCTGGACGGAGATCGAGGACGAGGGCGTCTACACCCGCTTCGAGGACGCAGGCTATATGCCGCGCTGCATGTACTACACCACGACGGGTGCGACGCACGGCCTCATCAACGTCATGAAGGCGCTGGCCGTCTCCTGCAACTACTATTTCTATGAGGCGGGCTACCGCACCGGCATCACCGCCATCGACAACACCGCCAAGGACCTCGGCCTCGGCGAGCCGACCGGCATCGAGCTGCCGGAGGCCATCGGCCGCCGCGCCAACCCGGAGACGAAGAAGGAGCTCTACGACGAGGGCCACGACGGCTGGTACGACGCCGACACCGTCGCCGCGTCCATCGGCCAGTCGGAAAACCGCTTCACGCCCCTGCAGCTGTGCTCCTATACGGCGGCGCTCGCCAACCGCGGCGTGCGCTACAAGGCCACGCTGCTCAAGCGCGTCCTCTCGTCGGACTATCAGGAGCTTGTTCTGGAGAACCAGCCTGTCGTCGCCAGCACGCTCAACATTTCGGATGAGGCCTACGCCGCCTATTCCGAGGGCATGCGCGAGGCCGTCACCTCCGGCACGGCCTACAGTGCCTTCGTCGGCTATGACGTGGCCGTCTGCGCCAAGACCGGCACGGCCCAGCATGGCTCCGGCGGCTCGGACAACGCCTCATTCGTGCTCTATGCCCCGGCGGACGACCCGGAGATCGCCATTGCGGTCTATGTGGAAAAGGGCGCGCAGGGCGGCACGCTCGGCACCATCGCCCGCGATATTCTGACGGCCTACTTCTCCGAAGCCGGCTCCACGGATACCGTCCCCGCCGAAAATACCCTGAACTGAAAAGCAGGCGGGCCGCCCGGCGGCCCGCCTTTCCGTTTATGGCGTGCACTCCCGAATTGTCATTGCGAGGGCGCTTCGCGCCCGTGGCAATCTCGGGAAGGCACTGTCAGCCCGTACACGCCATTGTAGGGGAGCGGCATGCCGCTCCCGGCGCGACGGCAGCGATTCGTAAAGGCTGACGATAAAAAAGTACACACCGATTGCGTCTGTAGCGGCGCTCACTGCGCAGCCGTTGGCGGCTTTGCCGCCT
>ENA-UOJE01003213-UOJE01003213.1-human-gut-metagenome-genome-assembly--contig:-C23-NODE-3213-length-11327-cov-5.144606_pt1 | contig 11327 bp, 10 predicted proteins | sample MGYA00242341_ERZ723888 | MGnify/ENA metagenome assembly ERZ723888 | reverse complement strand
GCCTGTATCTTATCTATTATTCAAATGGGGATTTCCGCCGGAGACGTTATTCATTGTCCAGATTGCTGCCGGATTTGCTGCTGCATTTTTCGTTAAAATATTTCTGCTTTGGAAATTACAGAATATTTCCCCGGGTTATTATTGCAGGCAGCTTTTGTTTCCGACAGTTACTGTTGCCTGTATTGCAGTGATACTTCCCCTCCTGATTCGTTTTTATATGGGGGCGGGGATTGCGAGATTGGGCACGGTGGCTTTCTTTTCTGTTTTGAGCGTGGCATTCTCGGTCTATGTTTTCGGCATCGACCGGAGAACCAGAGTCTTGATAATGGCTCATTTGAGAAGCCGTTTTTCTATATGATAATTCATGCCGGCGTGAACTCCGTTTGCGCCATATCGAAGCTGTTCAACAAACGATAAGGAGATATTGATATGAGTCTGGGTGATTTCATCAAAAGATTTGCCGATGAATTTGAGGATATGGAAGATGGGGCAATCGGCGCCGACACAGTGTTTACTGAGCTTGAAGACTGGAATTCTTTAAGCACTCTGGGGGTTATTGCCATGGTCAAAATGGAATTCAATCTTGATATTACGGCGGATGAGATCAGAGCATGTGACACCGTCAAGGAGCTGTTCGATTTTATACAGGAAAAGAAAAATGCCTGATTTTTCTCTTGCCGGAAAGTATATTCTGATAACCGGAGCCTCCTCCGGTATCGGGCGCGCCGCGGCAGTGGCATGTTCCCGAATGGGAGCGAAAATTATCGGGACTGCCCGGGACAGGGGGCGGCTCGAGGAGACATTGAGCCTGCTTTCCGGCGAAGGACATGCCGTTCATTCCGCCGATCAGAGAAATCCGGCTGAAATCGGAGCTCTGGCGGAGATGCTGCCGAAACTTGACGGGATCGTACATTGTGCAGGCACAACGGATACGATTCCATGTCGGCATATGGCATATGAAAGGCTTCTGGCTTTGTTTGAAACCAATTTCTTCGGAACAGTAAATCTGATGACGGCATTGATGCAGGGGAAGAAGATTTCAAAAGGAGCTTCCATTGTGTTCATATCTTCCTTTCTTGCCGACAGCGTTGCAGAGACCGGATCTGCGGCATATGCTTCTGCTAAAGCGGCAATGGCTGCTTATGCCCGAGTGCTGGCGAAAGAAGTTGCTCACAGAAAGATTCGGGTCAATACACTGATGCCTGGTATCGTTAGAACCGGATTGCTGCAAAAGATGACTTTTACAGAGGATGAATTCAATGAAAATGAAAAGTTGTATCCTTTTGGATACGGGACTCCGGAAGATATTGCGGATTTCATTGTTTTTCTGTTGAGTCCGGCGTCCAGATGGATGACCGGTCAGAGAATTGTCATTGACGGCGGCAGAACACTGAACTGATCAACACAGGGGTGACTATGGACGCATATATTAAAGCGATATCTTATTATTTGCCTGAAAGGGAATTTACAAACGAGGAACTCATTGCGGAATTTCCCGAATGGAATGTGGAAAAAGTTTCTGCAAAGACGGGAATCCTCAAGCGGCATATTGCAGGAGAGTCTGAAAGTGCGGCGGATATGGCTGTCAAAGCTGCGGAAAAACTGTTCTCCGAACACGGGATTCAGCCGGCGGACATCGACTTTATTTTATTTTGCACCCAGAGCCCGGATTATTTTCTGCCTACAAGCGCCTGCATCATCCAGGACAGGCTTGGCATTCCTGTAAAGTCGGGAGCTTTGGATTTCAATCTCGGCTGTTCCGGTTACGCCTATGGACTTTCCCTTGCGGCAGGGCTGCTGAAATCCCAGTCGGCAAATCATATCCTGCTTCTGACAGCGGAGACATACAGCAAGTATATTCATCAGAAGGACAAGGGGAATCGTTCTCTTTTCGGAGATGGCGCTGCCGCAACGCTGGTTTCCGCTTCCGGTTTTGCCCGGATTGGAAATTTTGTTTTCGGAACGGACGGCCGCGGGGCAGAGAATCTGATTGTGAAAAATGGTGGTGCCCGGCAGAAATGCCCTGCCGGCGATGATATGGTTGACGAATACGGATTGATTCATTCTTCGGACCATCTGTTTATGGATGGTTCGAAGATTTTTAATTTCACTCTTTCTGTCGTCCCTGAACTTGTGAATGATATTCTGGCAAAGAACTCGATGCGGAAAGACGAAGTAGATTATTTTCTCTTTCACCAGGCAAATAAATTCATGCTGGACACCATCCGGAAGATCTGTAAGATTGATAAGTCAAAATATTATATGAATCTGGAGAACACGGGCAACACTGTTTCTTCGACCTTGCCGATAGCAATCGCCGATGCGATGAACGGGAAACATATCCTTCCCGATTTCAAAGTTATGATTGCAGGATTCGGGGTCGGTTACTCCTGGTCTGGAACAATGTTGTATTTTTAAGGGTAGTTTCATCGGTTATGATTGATTTGAAAAGAAAAGAAAACTGTACCGGCTGCAAGGCTTGCGGTGATATCTGCCCGAAAGGGGCGATCTCTTTCCAGACAGATAAGGAAGGATTCTGGTATCCGGAGGTTGATCCGTCGAAATGCGTTGATTGCCATCTCTGCGAGAAGGTCTGCCCCGAATTGAATTTGAAAATTCAGAAGAAAGCCAGAACGTTCAAACCGGAATATTATGCTGTGGTGAATAAGGACTTGCCGGTACGTCTGGACAGTACCAGCGGCGGCGCCTTTTCCTTGCTGGCGAATCAGGTTTTTCAAGCGGGAGGATATGTCGGCGGCGCCGTTTATTCCGGGGATTTTCATGTTCACCATTTTCTGACGGACCATCCGGCGGACCTGGAACGTCTGCGGAGTTCCAAGTATCTTCAGAGCGATACTGCGGGATTTTTCCGTCAGGTGAAGAAATTGCTGTTGGACGGGAAAAAGGTTCTTGTCTGCGGCAGTCCCTGCCAGATGGCGGCGCTCCGGCTGTATCTGGACGGCGTTGATACCGTTGATTTGATTGTTTGCGACTATGTGTGCAGGGGGATCAATTCTCCGAAGGTTTTCAGGAAACATCTGGATTCTCTGGAAAAGAAATATGGCTCGAAGATTACATATGTCAAGGCGAAAAACAAGGAATTGGGATGGCGGGAGCTCACTTTCAAGGCGGAATTTGAAAACGGGAAATCCTATTACGGAACAGGAACCGTCGACAACTTCACACGGGGATATCTGAGGTCAGGGATTTTCTGCCGTCCATCCTGTTATGAATGCAATTACAAGAGCGCACAGCATAATTCCGATATTACGCTGGGAGATTTCTGGGGAATCGAGTCGGTCGCTCCGGAGCTGGATGACGACAAAGGCGCCTCATTGCTGATCTGCAATACGGAAAAAGGGATGGAATTCTTTAACGCGGTAAGGGAACAGTGTCTCTGGAAAAAAGTTTTATTTGCGGAAGTGCTGGAGAAAAATCATCATTTGCTGCATTCCCTGAAACATCCGGCAGTTTCGCGGGATACTTTTTTCAACGACGTTGACGATCTGCCTTTTGATCAGGTTGCGGCGAAGTATTTCCCGATGACTTGGAAGGATAAGATACCGGTCCGTTTCAAAAATAAAGTCCGTTCCATTTTGCGTCCCCTTCTTCATATGCGTTACTGCATGGGATACAATCCGTTGATTTGGATGCAGTTCATCAGGCTTAATTTTTTTACAAGGGCTGTTCATGCTTCCGTTTTTCATGGAGATTTTATTCTGCCCTGTTCCCACTGTGTCTGGGAGATCGCCGGGGGAGCGGAGGTTAATGTCAAAGGAATGTTGATTGTCGGTTTGAAGAAAATCAGAGGCTCCAGACAGGAAACAAGAATTTATATTGAAAAAGATGCCGTGCTCAGCACTTTCGATGATTTTTCCATCTGGGCCGGTGCGGATATTCAGATTTTTTCAGGTGGGGTTCTGCAGCTTGCCGGAGGGGAAGGCGCCGGATGCAACATCAACTGCCAGATTGTCTGTGCGAAAAGGATTACGATCGGAAGACGCTGTCTGATCGGGCGTAATGTCGTGATTCGTGATTATGACGCCCATACAATTCATCTGAAAGGTTATAAAATTGCATCTTCCGTAAAGATTGGCGATTATTGCTGGATCGGTGACGGTGCAATGATTGCCAAAGGAGTCACGATGGGGAATGGAGCCATTGCCGGAGCACGTTCTTTTGTGTTTTCCAAAATTCCTCCGCGAACTTTGTTTTCAGGCAATCCCGCAGTAAAAATTGAAGAAAATATTGACTGGAGCCATAAATGAGCCTGCCGAAAGAGGAGAAATCTGCGGCTTTCCGTGTTTTGCTGATTGGAGGGACCGGTACAATCGGCAGTGACGTTCTGATGCGTTCAATAGAGAAAGGGCACAGAACCTATGTGCTTAACCGGGGACGCACGAAGAAAGAACTTCCGGAAGGCGCTTTTTTTCTCCAGGGCGATATCAGCACACTGGAAGACAGGGTGCATTCCGTCCTCGGTGATTTGCAGTTTGATGTCGTCGTCGATTTTCTTTCTTATTCCGTCAGTGATCTGGCCAGGACTCTGCGCATCTTTGAGAGACGGTGCCGCCAGCTGATCTTCATTTCCTCCGTAGGTGCATATGACCGCAGAAATGCACAGGGGAAACTCAGGGAAGATATGCCGGCAACGGGAAATCCCGTCTGGGAATATAGTGTGAATAAGGCTGCATGTGAGCATTTTCTGAAAACATATCAATTTTCCGATGATGTTTCTTATACCGTCGTCAGGCCTGCAATTACATATGGAAATACAAGAATTCCCTATGGAATCATGCCTGTCTATGGTTATCACTGGACTTTTGCAGGGCGGATACTGGCAGGCAAGCCGGTTTTTCTTTGGGATCAGGGAAAAGCGCTTGCGACCGTGATGCATACGGAAGATTTTGCATGTGCGTTGGTTGATTTATTCGGAAACCCGAAAGCAAAGAATGAGATTTTCAACCTTTGCGGGGATGAACCTCTGTCATGGCGTGAAATACTTTCCATTGTCGGAAAGGTCTTGAATTGCGAACCTCTTACTGTGGATATCCCGTCGGAATATGCCGCCGGCACTTTGCCCGCTATCCGGGGTATTTTACTGGGGGATCGGGCTCTGGATGCCTGTTATGATAATCACAAGCTGAAGGAGGCATGTCCTGATTTTTCCGCTTCGGTCTCCATTTCGGAAGGACTGGAGAGAACTGTGAAATACTACAGGGAACATCATTTCCTGAAAGGGATAGATTATCAGTGGGATGCCATGATGGACAGGCTGATTGCCGGATACCTGCGGAAAAAGAATCCTGGAACTCCGCTGCTTTCCAGACTGGTCTTTTTTGATTATCTTGGCAACGCGACATGGAGAGACCGCTTTTTATATTTCGTCTATCGGTATATGCCGTCTTTTGTTCAGAAAACCGTTGATGTGAGCAGGCGGGCATGCCGTAAAGCGGGACGGTTCCTGATAAGAAAATGAGGAGACAATGAAATATCTGCTGATTGGAATTAATGGAGTATATAACTACGGCTGTGAGGCTATTGTGAGAGGGAGTGTCAATATCCTCCGGGCATTTGACCCGCAGGCTGAGATTACCTATGCCACTCTTTCTCCTGATTATGACCGGAAGATGCTGGCTGACTGCGGGCTGGAGATTATCCCGAGACGTTTCATCAGCCGTTTTTCCTTTCCCCGGTTGGCAAGGCGTCTGGCTGCCTGCCTGGGGATTGAGATTCCTGTGATGTTTGATCTCAAAGAGACGGCAACTGAAAAAAAATACGATTATGTGCTCTCCATCGGCGGCGATATCTATACGCTGTCTCCCGACAATAAAGAATATCCGTCTGCCTTGATGCTTTTCGGTGATTATTGTGAAAAAAACGGAAGACACTATATTCTGTGGGGAGCTTCTGTCGGTCCGTTTTCCGCCAATCCGGGGGTGGAGAAGAAGGTGAAGGAACACCTGCTCCGCAAAGTCAACAGAGTATTTGAATTCAATCGGTCTTGGCGGGCGGCTTCTGGAATGTGCCGACCCGGCTTTTACTGTCGCTGCGGAGATTACAAAAGAGACCGGATCTTTTTCCGGGGCGATACCGGAAAAAATTGCTTTGAATCTGAGCCCGTTGTCGCTCTGCTATACAGGACAGGGACGCAAGAACGGTATTGCTGAGCATCGGTTGCTCGTCGGGAAACTGCTGGAGATGTTTCCCTGTGAGATTATCCTGGTTCCCCATGTCTGCCCGCCGGATGAGGGCATAGACGATGATTATTCTTATCTGAATGAACTTTATCGCAGTCTGCCTGAGACGTTGCGGTCAAGAGTGCGCCTGCTGCCCCGCGGGCTTGGCTTCATTGCGACCAAAACAGAACTGATCAAATGTGATTTGTGTATTGCCGCCAGAATGCACTGCGCGATTAATGCCATGACGGCATATGTCCCGACCGTTTTGCTGTCATACAGTTCCAAAGCCTCCGGCATGGCAGAGTATGTTTACGGCAGCCGGAAATATGTCTGTGCGCTTGAGAATGTTTTGAATTATGACTTTTCCGGGAATATCAACCTGTCCGAACAGCACTGCCTGTTGAAGGCGCGGATTCCTGCTGTAACCCGCGCCGCCTACTCCGCGATGAAAATATTCAAGGCTCACGGCAGGAAAGAATTTTCAGGCTGTTGAGATGTATAAGACTGACTCTTTCTCCGGACACAGCTCTCTTTTTTGTTTTTGCAGATTTATTTTATGACTGACGCTGGTATTTTACAAGAACGGCATCCGCACGGCAAGATATTGTTTTTATCCTATCTTGTTTTCTCTCTGATCGCTTTTTTCTGCGCTGTTGCCGGTATATTCATCTGCCGTTCCGCGGTGCCTTTTGGCGCATGGCTCTTCTGGTTTTGCGTTGTGTCTGCCTTATCCGGCAGAATCTTTGAGAAAGAGATTCGGAAGTATGTCTTACTGAGTTACAGCATTTTTTCCATACTGGGAATGATGGCGCTCTTTACGTATTATTTTACTTATGGATATACTTTCGCGCCGTATGGCGACGATTCCTACTTTTTCTGTAATGCACAGAATATCATATCCGGCATTGAAAATGAGAAGTTTGAGGTTTATGGTGTTTTGATCAGTATTCCGCTGAGGCTGATTCAGCTGTTTACAGATAAATTCCAGCATTATGCCCTGCTGCCTCTGAATTGGGCGGCGGCATCTTTCGTTGTCGGTTTTTCTCTGCGTCTCGGTTATGATCTGCTGCCGGGCAGAGAATGTTCTCCCGTTCCGTTTCTTGCCTTTGCCTGTATTGTCCTGAACAGTATTTTCTGTGATGCTGTTGTTCATCTTTACCGTGATGTCTTCATGTCTCTGTTTGCTGTGCTGTCTCTTCATTCCGTTTTTCGCAACCGCTGGAAATCATCAGTCGTTTTTGCTGTTTTTTCCGGAATATTCCGTGCTGCCAACGGACTGCTGCTGTTTCTCCTGCTGTTTTTATTGAAGGTCCGGCAGAAATACGCCGGTATGAGGAAATTGACTTTTTTTCTTATAATCCTTTTCGTCAGTGCGGTTCTCCTTTTCATTCTCAGTCATGTTTCATTAAATATGAGTTCATTCCTGCAGGCGTCGGAGGTGAAGACCTCGATTCTGGAAACTCTCCGGAACCGGGCGGAAAGTTTTACTTATTATTACGAAAATGCGGGGATTCCGGCAGCCCGTCTGCAAAGCAATTCCGTTCTGTATTTGTTTTCTTTTCTCTTTTCGCCTGTCCGGGTGACTTCCTGGGTGCGTGAAATCCATGAGGGACTGATTTACGTGGGTCATGACGCTCTGGTCTATCCTGCTTTCCGGATGTTCCGGATTGATTATTTCGTCGCGTGCATCGGTATGGTTTTCCAGATTTTCATTGTGCCGAAAATATGTCTTTTCCTGTATGCCTCTTTGAAAGGGCGTAATATGAAGCTGTTTATTCTGGCTTTTTCTTTTCTCTGCTATTGTTTCTTAATCGCTTTTGTTTCCATGCAGGTCAGACACAAGGTTTTTCTGATACTGTTTCTTCCGGCTTTCCTGTTTTTGTATGAACAGCTTTACCGGCGGAAATATCTCACTCAGGAAAGATGCTTCCGCTTTGGCCTGCTGGCTGTTGCTGTATTGGTCAATCTGAGAGATTTCTATCTGAATTATTTGACCGTATCGTAAAAGAACAATAATCATGGAAAGATTCCGGCAATGAGAGTTACAATTGTCTTGAACGGGCGCCTGGAAAGTCTGCCGCCTGTTTTATCCGTATGCCATGCTCTGGCTGAAACAGGGCATCATGTTCATTTGATTACGAACCTTATTGAACCGGAAAATGCCGGTGAACTGCGTGAAAAAGGGGTGAAGATCACGACGTTCAGGAAACACCCCGACATCAGGAATACCTCTTTGCCGGTCCGTGCCTGCCGTTGGCTCTCGTTCCGGTGGCAAATCTGGAACCTCCTGCGGAAGGAACAATATGATTTTCTCTGGATCGCAAGTGCGGAGACTGCGCTTCTGATGGGAAAACGCCTGTTGAAAGAGCGTTACGTCCTGCAGATGCATGAATTGTATGACACCTATCCGGTCCGTATCAGGAAGCTGAAACCGCTGGCGCAAAAGGCATGTCTGGTTTTTGTTCCGGAACTGAACCGGGGGAGAATTTTCCGGGCATGGTTTGATCTGCCGGAGTTTCCTGTCATCTTGCCGAATAAGCCTTACCGTCATCCGAGAAAGAGAAATATTCCTCTTACAAATGAGAAGGTCAAATCTGTGATTGAAGGTTTGGGCAGGGATGCGAAAATTGTATTGTATCAGGGCGGAATCGGAAAAGAACGTGACCTGCGCCCTGTTGCCAGAGCGGTAAGTGAACTGGGAAGTCCGTGGAAACTGGTCATTCAGGGAATCCTGATGGGGAACGATGAATATACGAAAGATTTTCTGGCGAACTATGAGTATACTCTTGTGCCTCCGGTTCCTGCGCCGAAACATCTTGAAACCGCTGCCCATGCCTACATCGGCATTGCCGCCTATGTTCATGATTCATTGAATACGGAATTCTGCGCCCCGAATAAGATTTATGAATATACGGGATTCGGCTTGCCGGTCATTGCAAATGACGTCGCGGGACTTCAGGACACCATCGGGCGTTACCGCGCAGGAATCTGCATCAATTTTGCAACTGCGGATACGGCTGAAATCAAACACTGTCTGGAGGAGATTGACACTGCCTATTCCGGATATGCGGCATGTGCTGCGGAGTTCTATGAAGCCTGTGATTTGAAAGCGATAATCGTCACCGCTTTTGAACGGCTCCGGAATAGAAAATAAAATTGTTTTTCAAATATGATAAAAAAGAATGGATCAATCAATGAAAGTCTTGTTTTGTGTCAGGCATAATTTCTATTCCTAGCCCGGCGGAGCGCAGATTCAGATCTTGAAAACGGTTGAAGGTCTGGAAAAGCTGGGCGTTGCCTGTGATTTGGTCTCAAGTCTTGAGAAGATTGATTTTTCCCGGTATGATCTGATTCATCTGACGGATCTGACGTGGACTTATGACCTGCTGGAGTATTTGAGCGTGTTGAGAAATGTCAGGATTCCGAAGGTTCTTTCCACGATCTATTGGCCTTTTGATGATTATGCCGCCCATGGAGCGCCGTGGATGCAGCAGTTGATTTTCCGTTTCTTCGGGATTAACGGATTTGAATATATGAAAGCTGCATTCAAACTGCTTTTCAGGCGGAATCTCATTTATTTGCGGGGATTGAAAAAATCTTATATCGCCAGCCAGAAGGAGATTGTGGGCAGTGTCGACTGGCTGCTGCCGAATTCCGAGATGGAACTGGCTGCCTTGAATTCGCGCCTGGGGCTCCGGCAGGAAAACTATACGGTCGTCAACAATGCCATTGACGTAACGCTGTTTGATCAGATCATGAGCGGGTCTTCTTTTGATAAAGCCTCTGATACCATTACATTTGTCGGGCGGATTGATGCGAGAAAAAATCAGCTTAACTTTTTGAAAGCTGTTTATCATACGCCTTACCGCATTGTCTTTATCGGGCAGGCGGGGCCCAACAGCAGGAAATATTACAGAAAATTGCGGGAACTGGCTGAAAAACGCGGCAATACCGAATTTGTCTCTCAGGTGCCTCAGCGGACTGTTTTTGAGTTGATGCTGACTGCGCGCGTCAATGTTTTAACCAGTTGGATCGAGACCCCCGGATTAGTCAGCCTGGAAGCGCTTTATGCCGGCTGCAATATTGTTGTGACGGACAAGGGGTCGGTAAGGGAGTATTTCGGAGATCATGCGTATTATTGTGAACCGGATGATCTTGAGAGTATCCGGAATGCTGTCGGAATGGCGATGAAGGCGCCGCCGCCGTCTCAGGAATTACGCAGGAAGATCGTTTCGGATTACTCTTGGAGCAAGGCGGCGGAACAGACTCTTTCCGCATATGAAAAAGTATTGTCTGCCAAATCATAAATTTTTTCCCCGGAATATCAATGAAAAAAGTAGCGATTATCGGTACCGTTGGAATTCCCGCCGGTTATGGCGGTTTTGAGACCCTGGCTGAAAATCTGGTCAGGACATTGTCTTCGGAGTTTGAATTTACGGTATATTGTTCGTCAAAAGCGTATTCCCGGAAACTGCCGGAGATTTATGGCGCGAAGTTGAAATATATTCCTCTCCGTGCAAATGGGATTCAAAGCATTCCTTATGACATCTGGAGTATTCTGTCGGCATTAAAATCTGCGGATGTTCTTTTGATTCTGGGCGTCGGCGGCTGTATCGTCCTGCCGTTCCTGAAACTGTTCGGATGCAGAAAGAAGCTGATTGTCAATATTGACGGACTTGAATGGCGCAGGTCCAAATGGAATCCGCCGGCCAAAAGCTTCCTGAAGTTTTCCGAGAGAACGGCTGTCCGTTTCTGCGATCATGTCATCGGAGACAATAAGGTCATTTCGGATTATGTCGAACAGGAATATCACCATTCGTGCAGCTTGATTGAATATGGCGCGGATCATCAGGAACCGCAGAAGATTTCGGCTGCGTCGCTTGCCGCATATCCCTTTCTGAGTCATGCTTCCGCCTTCGGCGTTTGCAGAAGCGAACCGGAAACCAATGTGCATCGGGTGCTCCGGGCTTTTGCGGACCCCTCATGTTCCCTGCCTCTTGTGATGGTGGGGAACTGGTCGAAAGGGGCATACGGGCAGAAGTTGTATGAAACATACAGGGGACATGGCAATATCCATCTGCTGGATCCTGTTTATGACCAGAAAAAACTCAATGAACTGCGTTCCAACTGTATTCTCTATATCCA
>ENA-UOJE01003206-UOJE01003206.1-human-gut-metagenome-genome-assembly--contig:-C23-NODE-3206-length-11354-cov-5.541641_pt1 | contig 11354 bp, 19 predicted proteins | sample MGYA00242341_ERZ723888 | MGnify/ENA metagenome assembly ERZ723888 | reverse complement strand
TCCTTAAGCAATTTGGTCTACCGTTCAAGAACGCTAAAAACAACTAAGATTATAATATTGCTAAAGAATCAATGAAGGCTCGTGAAGTGAAGAGAGCCAAGCTCGTAGCGAAGTATGCCGAAAAGAAGGCAGCCCTCAAGGCAGTCGGCGACTACGAAGGCCTCCAGAAACTTCCCAAGAATGCTTCTTCAGTGCGTCTGCACAACCGCTGCAGCATCACTGGCCGTCCGAAGGGTTACATGCGTCAGTTTGGCATCTCACGTATCCAGTTCCGTGAAATGGCATCTGCCGGTCTTATCCCGGGTGTTAAGAAAGCAAGCTGGTAAAAATCACGAGACCCAGATAAACGCGAGTATTAAATATTGTTCAGATAATCCCGAATCAATTTAAACAAATCAATAAAATGACTGATCCAATAGCAGATTATTTAACAAGATTGAGGAACGCAATCAAAGCTCAGCACAGAGTAGTAGAGATTCCCGCCTCAAACTTGAAAAAAGAAATCACCAAGATTCTTTTTGAACAGGGCTACATTCTTAACTATAAGTTTGTAGAGGGTGAAAATCCCGCAGGCGTCATCAAGATTGCCTTGAAGTATGATCCGGTCGACAAGGTTAACGCTATCAAGAGCCTGAAGCGTGTGTCACGTCCCGGTCTTCGTCAATATACCGGCTACAAAGAAATGCCGAGAGTTTTAAACGGGTTAGGTATTGCCATACTTTCTACCTCTAAGGGTGTCATGACCAACAAGAAGGCGCGTGAGCTCAAGGTAGGCGGTGAGGTATTGTGTTATGTTTACTAATTATAGGAGGAAACAGCAATGTCAAGAATAGGTAAAGCCCCCATAGAAATCCCTGCCGGTGTGACAGTCACTGTAAATGGTGATGTTGTTACAGTAAAGGGTCCGAAAGGCGAACTCTCGCAGAAAGTCAATCCTGAACTTACTATAAAGGTTGAAGACGGACATGTGACTCTCACCCGTCCTTCAGACGACCGCGAGCACCGCGCTCAGCATGGTCTGTACCGCGCCTTGATTCACAACATGGTTGTGGGCGTGTCACAGGGCTACCGCAAGGAGATGGAGCTCGTCGGCGTAGGTTATCGTGCCACTTCCGAAGGTCAGGTGCTTGAGCTGTCACTCGGCTTCTCCCACGCTATATTCATCAAGCTTCCCAAGGAAGTTAAAGTAGAGGCAAAGACCGAGCGTAACAAGAATCCTCTTATTATTCTTGAGAGCGACGACAAGCAGCTGCTTGGTCAGGTATGTGCCAAAATCCGTTCGCTCCGCAAGCCTGAGCCTTACAAGGGTAAGGGTATCAAGTTTGTCGGCGAGGTTATCCGTCGCAAGTCCGGTAAATCGGCAGGTGCTAAATAATTAAAGTAGACAGAATCATGATATCCAAGATACAAAGAAGAAACAAAATCAAGACACGTATCCGTGGTAAAGTGTCTGGCACCGCCGCTCGTCCCCGTATGACGGTGTTCCGCAGCAACAAGCAGATTTATGTCCAGGTAATCGATGACCTTGCAGGCAACACTCTCGTTGCTTGCTCTTCAAAGGGTCTCGAAGGCGGCACCAAGACCGAGGTTGCAGCCAAGGTCGGCAAGGCAATCGCTGAGAAGGCTCTTGCCGCAGGCATCACTGAAGTAGTTTTCGACCGTAATGGCTATCTGTTCCATGGTCGTGTTAAATCATTGGCTGACGCAGCTCGCGAAGGCGGACTTAAATTTTAAGAATCATGGCAAATAAGAATAACAGAGTTAAATCTACCAACGATCTCGAACTTAAGGATCGTCTCGTTGCCATCAACCGCGTTACCAAGGTTACAAAAGGTGGTCGTACATTCACTTTCGCGGCTATCGTCGTGGTCGGCAATGAAAACGGCATTGTAGGCTGGGGTCTCGGAAAGGCAAATGAGGTTACCGCCGCTATCGCCAAGGGCGTGGAGGCTGCTAAGAAAAACCTTATCCGTGTGCCGGTGCACAAAGGCACCATTCCTCACGAGCAGGAGGCTAAGTTTGGCGGTTCACGCGTTATCCTCAAGCCCGCTTCTCACGGTACCGGAGTAAAGGCCGGTGGTGCGATGCGTGCCGTGCTTGAGAGCGTGGGTGTGACCGACGTGCTTGCTAAGTCTAAAGGCTCGTCTAACCCCCATAACCTTGTGAAGGCAACCATCGAGGCTCTCGGAGAGATGCGCAGCCCGCTTCAAGTGGCACAGAATCGTGGTGTTTCACTCGAAAAAGTGTATAACGGTTAAATCAACTTGAACAATGGCAAAAATTAAGATAACTCAGATTAAGAGCCGCATCAATGCGCCGAAGGTCCAGAAATTGACCCTTGACGCGCTTGGCTTGAAGAAAATGCATCATTCGGTGGTTAAGGAAGACACCCCCGACGTGATGGGAATGGTTAACCGCGTTCATCACCTCGTTGAAGTGACCAACGCATAATTCAGGACTTACAGTTATGGAATTAAATACTATTCAGCCCGCCGTAGGGTCAAACAAGAAGAAAAAGCGTATTGGTCGTGGTCCCGGTTCCGGCAAGGGTGGTACATCTACCCGCGGACACAAGGGCGCCAAGTCTCGTTCGGGCTATTCCCGCAAGATCGGTTTTGAAGGTGGTCAGATGCCGCTTCAGCGCCGTCTTCCGAAGTTTGGCTTCAAGAACATCAACCGTGTAGAGTACAAGGCTATCAATGTGGGCGACCTCGATACCCTTGCTGCTGCGAAAAATCTCGAGAAGATCGGTCTTGAAGAGCTTCGTGCCGCCGGTTTCATCTCACGCAAGCAATTGGTGAAGATTCTTGCGACCGGTACTATCACACGTGCAATCGCTGTTGAAGCCAATGCTTTCTCTGAAGCCGCCCAAAAGGCAATCGAGGCAGCCGGTGGTTCAATCGCTAAAGTTTAATTATAATGAGATTTGTTCAAACCATCAAAAACATTTGGACAATCGAAGAGCTCCGTAAGCGTCTCCTCGTGACATTCCTTCTGGTATTCGTCTACCGGTTGGGATGTTACGTGGTGCTTCCGGGTATCCATCCTGATGACCTTGACGCACTCGCCAAGTTTACCTCGGGCAGTGGTCTGATGCAGCTCCTCGATATGTTCTCCGGTGGTGCGTTCTCCCAGGCATCAATCTTCGCGCTGGGTATCATGCCTTACATTACCGCGTCAATCGTGATACAGTTGCTGGGCATGGTGCTTCCGTCGTTCCAGAAGATGCAGAGGGAAGGAGAGAGCGGTCGCCAGAAGTTAAATCAGTACACACGTTACCTTACAGTGGCTATCCTGTTGCTCCAGGGTCCGGCGTATCTTATGAACCTGCAATACCAGGTCAACGGTGCGGGCGGTCACGCCTCTATGGGTTTCTGGACCATCCTTTATCTCACGATCATTCTTGCCGCCGGCTCAATGTTTATTATGTGGCTTGGCGAGCGTATCACTGACCGTGGCATAGGTAACGGTATATCTTTCATCATCCTCGTGGGTATTATAGCCCGTCTGCCGCAGGCTCTCTATTATGAATTTGTCAGCCGTCTCCCCGGTTCAACCGGTTCGGAGGGCGGTCTCGTGATGTTCATCGTGGAGCTTGTATTGCTTTTCGCCGTGACAGTAGGTGCAGTGCTTCTCGTGCAGGGTACGCGCAAGGTGCCCGTGCAGTATGCAAAGCGCATCGTAGGCAACAAGCAGTATGGCGGCGCGCGCCAGTATATCCCCCTGAAGGTTAATGCAGCCGGTGTGATGCCCATTATTTTCGCGCAGGCAATTATGTTCGTTCCCATCACCCTCGCAGGTTTTGGCGCTAACGAGAACTCGATTTTCGCCAAGTTCTCCGACATTAACGGTCTGGCTTATAATATCACATATTTCATCCTTATTGTTGCATTTACTTATTTCTATACGGCTATCACGGTACGTCCTACCGAGATGGCAGACAATATGAAGCGCAACAACGGATTTATCCCCGGCGTTAAGCCCGGCAAGAAGACAGTGGAGTATCTCGACTCCATCATGTCGCGCATCACATTGCCAGGCTCTCTCTTCCTTGGTATTGTAGCGATTATGCCTGCGTTTGCGCGCCTCTTCGGCGTCAGCCAGAATTTTGCCCAGTTCTTCGGCGGTACTTCATTGCTGATTCTCGTCGGTGTAGTGCTTGACACACTACAGCAGATTGAGTCACACCTGATGATGCACCACTACGACGGACTTATGAAAGATGGTAAGATTAAAGGTCGCACGACCGGCAGCGCTTATTGATTAAGTTGAATTTTTGATTTATCATCGATAAATGATCTATCTCAAGACATCAGAAGAAATAGCGCTTATGCGCGAAGCCTGTAATCTCGTGAGTCGCACACTTGGTGAAGTCGCCAAGTGGGTGACTCCCGGTGTTACGACTCTTAAGCTCGATACTATCGCGCGCGAGTTTATACAGGACAATGGCGGAAAGCCTGCTTGCCTCGGCTACGGCGGGTTTCCCGGCACTCTTTGTATTGAGGTCAACGAGGTAGTGGTTCACGGATTTCCTTCCAACTATGCCCTCCGCGAGGGTGACATCGTGGGGCTTGATTGTGTGGTCGAGCTTAACGGTTATAACGGCGACCAGTGCTATACATTCCCGGTAGGGGAGGTGTCGCCTGAGGTGATGGCTCTCTTGAAGACGACAAAGGAGTCGCTTTACAAGGGCATCGCTGCCTGCAAGGAAGGAAACAGGATAGGGGATATCGCCAACGCAGTGCAGACCTACTGCGAGCGTCGCGGCTATTCCATCGTCAGGGAGATGTGCGGTCACGGTATCGGCAGGAGCATGCACGAAGATCCCGAAGTGCCCAACTACGGGCGCAAAGGCATGGGCGCGCTCATCAAAAACGGTATGTGCATCGCCATCGAGCCGATGGTCAACATGGGCAAGCGCAACATCGTGATAGGCAAGGATGGCTGGACATGCCGCACCCGCGACGGTCAGCCCTCGGCTCATTACGAGCACACGGTAGCCATCATGGGCGGCGAAACCGAAATCCTCACTACTTTTGACTATGTGGATCAGGTATTGGGTAATAACGCAATTTAAACTTATTTTATGGCAAAACAGGCTGCAATCGAACAAGACGGTACAATAGTGGAGGCGTTAAGCAACGCGATGTTCCGTGTCGAACTTGAAAACGGGCATGAAATCACAGCCCATATTTCCGGAAAGATGCGTATGCACTATATCCGCATCCTCCCCGGCGACAAGGTACGCGTGGAGATGTCGCCCTATGACTTGTCCAAAGGCAGAATTGCATTTAGATACAAATAATAAAAACAACAATAAGATATGAAAGTAAGAGCCTCAATTAAGAAGCGTACTCCCGACAGCAAGATTGTGCGTCGTAAGGGTCGCCTTTACGTGATTAATAAGAAAAATCCGAAGTATAAACAGCGCCAAGGATAATTTTTAGTATTTTTGCAGAAAATTTAGTCAATCAATATGGCAGTTAGAATCGTGGGAGTGGATCTCCCCCAAAACAAAAGAGGTGAAATCGCCTTGACTTATATATTCGGCATCGGTCGTAGCGCCGCTAACTCTATCCTTGAGAAAGCCGGAGTTGACAAAAACATCAAAGTTAAAGACTGGACCGACGCTCAGGCTGCTGCTGTGCGTGAGGTAATCGGTGCCAACTACAAGGTAGAGGGTGACCTCCGCAGCGAAATCCAGCTCAATATCAAGCGTCTGATGGATATCGGCTGCTACCGCGGAATCCGTCACCGTATCGGTCTGCCCGTGCGTGGTCAGAGCACCAAGAACAATGCCCGTACTCGCAAGGGTCGCAAGAAAACAGTTGCTAACAAGAAGAAAGCTACAAAATAATAAATTAGTATGGCAAAAAAGACAGTCGCAGCAAAGAAGAGAAATGTCAAGGTTGACGCTAACGGTCAGCTTCACGTACACTCGTCTTTCAACAACATTATCGTGTGCCTTGCCAACTCGGAAGGTCAGGTCATCTCCTGGTCAAGCGCTGGTAAGATGGGCTTCCGTGGCTCAAAAAAGAACACTCCCTATGCAGCCCAGATGGCGGCACAGGATTGCGCAAAGGTCGCTTACGACCTCGGTCTGCGCAAAGTGAAAGCCTATGTTAAAGGCCCCGGCAACGGCCGTGAGTCTGCTATCCGTACCGTTCACGGTGCTGGTATCGAAGTCACTGAAATCATCGACGTGACTCCGCTTCCCCACAACGGATGCCGTCCTCCCAAGCGTCGTCGCGTATAATAAGATCTTTATTTAAAGTTACTTTCACTTATCTATCAACTGAGGCTTTTGACTGTGAAGCGGCATTGAATGTGAATAGACCACAATTTTTATCACCTCTCTGTGGTCGCGGCTGCACTAAGATGAACGAACCATAGTCAATCCCAAAATTTAAGATTTTACAAAAAATGGCTAGATATACCGGTCCAAAAACAAAGATTGCCCGCAAATTCGGCGAGCCCATCTTCGGTGCTGACAAAGTTCTTGCTAAGAAGAATTACCCCCCGGGACAGCACGGCGTAAACAAGCGTCGCAAGTCATCGGAGTATGGCGTACAGCTCCGTGAAAAGCAGAAAGCTAAATACACTTACGGTGTACTCGAAAAGCAGTTCCATAACCTGTTTGACCGTGCTTCACGCACTAAGGGTATCACCGGTGAGGTGCTTCTCCAGCTTCTCGAGTCTCGCCTCGACAACATCGTTTATCGTCTTGGCATCGCTCCTACACGCGCAGCTGCCCGTCAGCTTGTGCTCCACCGTCACATCACTGTCAACGGCAGCGTGGTGAACATCGCTTCTTACCATGTTGAGCCCGGTGACGTTGTAGGTGTACGTGAGCGTTCCAAGTCGCTTGAGGTCATCGCTGACGCTCTCGCAGGTTTCAACCACAGCAAGTATCCTTGGTTGGAATGGGACGAAAGCACCAAGTCAGGCAAGATGCTTCATGTGCCTACCCGCGAAGATATCCCCGAAAACATCAAGGAGCAGCTTATCGTTGAGTTGTATTCTAAATAATCATTTTAACACGTAGATCCATGGCTATTTTAGCATTTCAGAAACCTGACAAAGTTGTCATGTTGGAAGCCGATAATTTCTTCGGTAAATTCGAGTTCAAGCCATTGGAACCCGGATATGGTATAACTGTGGGTAATGCGCTCCGCCGCATTCTCCTTTCTTCACTTGAAGGATATGCCATATCCTCGATTCGCATCGATGGCGTAAAGCATGAGTTCGACACTATCCCCGGTGTAAAGGAAGATGTCACCAACATCATCCTTAACATCAAGAAAGTCGACCTTAAGCAGATAGTCGAAGATGCCGAAAGTGAAAAGGCTACAATCACAGTGTCAGGTCAGGAGGTGTTCAAGGCCGGTGACATTGGCAAGGTGCTTACAGGATTTGAGGTTCTCAATCCCGACCAGGTCATTTGTCATTTGGATCCCGGTGCAAGTTTTCAGCTTGACATTACGATCAACAAGGGTCGCGGTTGGGTTCCCGCTGAGGAAAATGCCAATCCCGCCGACGCTATCGACGTTATCGCGATCGACTCGATTTACACGCCGATCAAAAACGTGAAGTACACAGTTGAAAACTTCCGCGTCGACCAAAAGACCGACTACGAAAAATTGATTATTGAGATTACCACCAATGGCTCTATCCTCCCCAAGGATGCTCTCAAGGAGGCGGCCAAGATTCTTATCTACCACTTCATGCTCTTCTCCGACGAGAAGATTACCCTCGAGACTACCGAGACCGACAGTAACGAGGAATTTGACGAGGAAGTATTGCGTATGCGCCAGCTTCTCAAGTCTAAGCTTGTGGATATGGATCTTTCAGTGCGCGCACTCAACTGTCTTAAGAGCGCCGAGGTTGAGACTCTGGGCGAGCTGGTGGTCTTCAACAAGACTGACCTCTTGAAATTCCGTAACTTCGGTAAGAAGTCGCTCACCGAGCTTGACGAGCTTCTCGCCAATCTTAACCTGTCGTTCGGAATGGATATTTCAAAATATAAATTAGATAAAGAGTAATAAACGATGAGACATAATAAAAAATTCAACCATCTTGGTCGCAAGAAGGCTCACCGCGACGCCTTGCTCGCTAACATGACCATCTCGCTCATCATGCACAAGCGTATTTTCACTACGCTTGCAAAGGCTAAAGCTCTTCGCATGTATGCTGAGCCGCTGATCAACCGCGCTAAGGAGGACAACACTCCTAACCGCCGTCTGGTGTTCAGCCACCTTCAGAACAAATATGCCGTCACCGAGCTTTTCCGTGAGGTAGCGCAGAAAATCGCCGACCGCAACGGCGGTTACACCCGCATCATCAAGACCGGCAACCGTCGTGGTGATAACGCGAAGACCTGCTTCATCGAGCTTGTTGACTACGATGAAAACATGATGAAGGAAGCAGCAGCCAAGAAGTCGACCCGCACCCGCCGCTCTCGCAAGAGCAGCAGTGCAGAGAAGGCAGCTCCCGCAGCAGAGGCTCCCGTAGCCGAAGCTCCCGCAGCTGAGACTCCCGCAGCTGAATAATTTCCATCAGGATATTCAACCCTTAAATGCCGCCATCTGGAAAAACTTTCCGGTAGGCGGCATTTTTTCTTGACGCTAAGATTCGCCCGTTGTGCGGGGCGCTCACCGGTGCTTGCGGGCTAATATAATGAAATGATTATTTTTATTAAGCATTTTTGTTAATCGCACAGCGAAATTTTTTGTATCTTTGTCAACACTTAGATGACCAAAATTTATCCACAACATAATTTTTTATTAGAAACATTATGAAAATTGAAAAAATCATTGGACGTGAGGTCCTTGACTCTCGTGGTAACCCCACTGTAGAAGTAGATGTAGTTCTTGAATCAGGCGCTTTCGGTCGTGCTTCCGTTCCCTCTGGTGCTTCTACCGGTGAAAACGAGGCTCTCGAGCTTCGTGACGGCGATAAGAGCCGTTACATGGGAAAGGGTGTGACTAAGGCTGTGGCTAATGTCAATGGTCCTATCGCACAGGCTCTCGTAGGCATGTCGGCTCTCGATCAGATTAAGATTGACGAGACTATGCTTGCTCTTGACGGTACTGAGACAAAGTCTAACCTCGGTGCTAACGCTATCCTCGGTGTGTCTCTCGCAGTTGCCAAGGCTGCTGCCGACTATCTTGACCTCCCCCTTTACAAATATATCGGCGGATGCAACTCTTACGTTCTCCCCGTGCCTATGATGAACATCATCAACGGTGGTGCTCACTCTGATGCTCCTATCTGTTTCCAAGAGTTCATGATCCGTCCTATCGGCGCATGCTGCTTCAAGGAAGGTATCCGCATGGGTACCGAGGTGTTCCACAACCTCAAGAAGGTGCTCCACGACCGCGGTCTCTCTACTGCAGTAGGCGACGAGGGTGGTTTCGCTCCCGCGCTTGACGGTACTGAGGATGCTCTTAACGTGATCATCAAGGCTATCGAGCTTGCAGGCTATGTTCCCGGAAAGGATGTCACCATCGGTCTTGACTGCGCTTCTTCCGAGTTCTACAAGGATGGTCTTTACGACTACACCTGGAAGCAGGGTCCCGACGCTCCCAAGTTGACTTCTCAGCAGCAGGCTGAATATCTCAAGACTCTTGTTGAGAAATATCCTATCGACTCTATCGAGGACGGTATGGACCAGAACGACTGGGAAGGCTGGAAGATTCTTACCGACCTTATCGGCAAGCGTTGCCAGCTCGTAGGCGACGACCTCTTCGTTACCAACGTCAAGTATCTTAAGAAGGGTATCGAGCTTGGCTGCGCCAACTCAATCCTTGTAAAGGTTAACCAGATTGGTTCGCTTACCGAGACTCTCCGTGCAGTTGAGCTCGCTCAGCGCAACGGTTACACCGCAGTCATCTCTCACCGTTCAGGCGAGACTGAAGACGCTACCATCGCTGACATCGCTGTGGCTACCAACGCAGGTCAGATCAAGACCGGTTCTGCAAGCCGTTCCGACCGTATGGCTAAGTACAACCAGCTTCTCCGCATCCAGGAGCAGCTCGGCTCTGATGCTGAATATGGTTATGGCAAGCGCACCAAGATGCCCCAGGAATAATCAACCTTCGACATTATACAAGAAAAGCTACGGACTGCGGTCCGTAGCTTTTTTTATGCCCTGCGGTGTAATCGCTTTGTTTACTCGTTGAGTCGTATAACCCTTATGCCGTTGGCTGTGCGGTTACGTCTCAGATACTCCTTCAGCGGGTGCTTGTCTACGACCACGCTGCCCGCCGCCGAGGAGGCATGCATCAGGTATGGCTCGCCCTTCTCGATTACGATTATGCCTGTATGCTGCACGTCGAGTCCCTGTGTCTTTGTCGTGATAAGCACTATGTCGCCCTCACGCAGTTGTGCTGCGATTTCTTTGACCGTTAGTTTGCCCGATTTGATATATGGATAGCGGTGGTTGCGGTAGCCAAGCTCGGTATTGCGTATCTTGTCGTAGTTTAGTGAGTCGGCAAGCGCCGGATACTTCTCCCTGTTCCGGCTCATGAAGTCGAGCGATTTCACCTGGTGCTCGCAGCCCGCAAGCGTCCCGGTCACATCCTTGAAGTTGCCTCGGTGCACATTGTCGACCACCCAGTCGCTCAGGTAATGCAGGCGCGACCCGTAGCCGTTTACTTCGCCCGACCGGTATCTAATCCTCTCCAGGTTATATGCGAAATCGCGCCACGATGTGCGTCCTTCACCTATAGTATAGGCAAGAGCCATTACCGTCTCCACGTAGGTCGTGCAGTCCAGTTCGTCAAGATTTATGGTGAGGCGCTCCGTTTCACCTTCCGGGGCTTCAAGCGTTCCTCCCTTGTAGGGTGTGCCGAGAAATAGTTTCCCGATGTATGCCACACGTGCTTCCGGAGTCATCCCGTCAGTGGCTTTTGTCGCGTCAAGAAGTATTGCGCTTATTTTTGTCGTGTCACTTGCTTCGTCGTGAAATCGTATATCGTGCAGGTTGGCGCAGTTAGCGGTCAGGGCTGCTGTCAGAACTATTCCGGTTAAAAAGTGTTTCATCATATTTGTCATATTCGATAATAACAAAATTAGTAAATCCGCTCCATATACCCAAATTTTCATTTCCATCTATATCCATTACCATTATATCAGGAGATTGATGAAAAAATTGTAAGTGATGCAAGTTGCTGATTGATAGCTGATAGTGCGATTGGCTGAAATTTTTCTTGAAAAAAAGTCGTGAAAATATTTGGAGGGTTCAAAAATATCGCATAACTTTGCACTCGCTTTTGGGAAAGCAACGAATTGCAAAAGAGTTTGCAGCCGATGAATAATCGGGACTGAAATTAAAAATATGTTAAAGATTTTGT
>ENA-UOJE01003202-UOJE01003202.1-human-gut-metagenome-genome-assembly--contig:-C23-NODE-3202-length-11362-cov-8.108959_pt1 | contig 11362 bp, 9 predicted proteins | sample MGYA00242341_ERZ723888 | MGnify/ENA metagenome assembly ERZ723888 | reverse complement strand
AGGAATGCACCTTCCTTGCCGACAAGGGCTACGATGTGAAAAGCATCTACAATACGGTAAAAGCGGTCTATGATGGCGAGGCTTTTATTCCCCTCAATCCACGCGGTACGAAAGATTTAAAGGCACTTCCTGCCAGTAATCCGGTCTGCGAGGCCGGGTTCGCCATGCACAAGGATGGCAAAACCACCGACAATGGGCGTACCCGGCAGAAATTCTGCTGCCCATTCCGTCAGTCCAAAACCGGTGTTTGCCCTTGTAACCACAAAAACTGGAATACCGGGAAGAAAAACAGGGGTTGTGTTAAATACAGGATCGTCCCCACGGATTACAGGCTTTCCATTGACCGCAGCTGCCTCTGTTTCAAGAGAACATACGCCTTGCGTACAGAGTGTGAGCGTTACAATTCCCGCTTTAAGGCGTCTGGACAGGAACGGCTGTGGGTGCGCAACGGTGCCAGCGCGGCAAACCTCAACACACTGGCCCACATCTCCGCTTTAGCGGTTGCGCTGGCCGCCGTTCTGCATGGTTCTCACTCCTACCGTTCTGCCAAACAGCTTCGGCGTTCCGCCTGATCTGTATTTTCCATACCTTTTTCAGGCGCGGGGTTTACCGCGCTATGGTTTTTGCGCCCTTGAGATGCCCTAAGCTCTTTTGATTCCCCTTTGCCTTGTTTGCGGGCAGTTTTTCCGTCCGTTTTGCTCATCTCTCAAGTTATTTTATGGGTAAATAATTTGCCATTGTTGCTTTCATTGTACCGATTTCGTTTCAGTTTGGCAAGGTTTCTCCGAAAACATGATTGAGTGGAAGACCACGCAACAGCGTAGAACGAGAACCACTTGAAGTTCTGTAAAATACAAATTGAACATTTGCGGTTTACATTAGCGCCGTGGGAGCAGTTTTGTTTCGGAATGATGGATTTAGCCAAGCGGCCGGGGTGGAAACCGCTGTGATCCCGACTACTTATGGAACGAAATGATATTGCACATCCTCATAGGAAAATTCGTAGATCGGTACATCAGGAAATTTTGCACAGAGTCTGCATCTGCCACCCCATGCATACCCAATAAATTCTCGGATGATAACTTTTTCATATTCGTGTTTGTGGTTAGAACGTTGGACACTTTTTGAAGTCTTGGAGGTTTTGGATTTCTTTCTGTGACGCACATCCTCATCGTACTCCTGTAAGAATCGTTTCATCGGCCATACCCCCTTATTGGTATCACGGAGAAGTTCTCGTTTGCTCTTTGCTCGGCAGTAGGTCTTTCCACTTTCGATCCGCTTTGTGACCGGACAAAGGCCGTTCCAGGAACCGCGCTGCTTTGTGTAAAAGGCTCGCTGTGCCCGTTTCGCCTGCTTTTTTAATGAGGTCAATTTATTCATGAATCCCCTTCTTCTGTGGTGCATTAAGTAACTCTTGAAAGCTACGACAAAAATCAAGATAGCCAGTATGTCCTAAAAGAAGCATCTTAGACGGCAGTTTTTGAAGGGCGGTCAGAAAAGCCGTTTCGTCACGCTTTCTGACCTTACAGAAAATAACGCAGTAGTCGTTGTCGGTGCGATGGGTTTCCTGCCTAAAATAGACCCGCACTTTCTCCTGAATGAATAGCTGATCCGCAAGATAGTCTTTCGTATCCACAAAAGCATAGTGCTGAAAGAGCAGGGAATGGCTTTCAAGCTGAACAAAGTGCGTGTTTTCGTGTTGCATAGAACCTCTTGTTGCAATTTCATTACAATTTGGTGAAAATAGTTGTTTTTCTGCTTGGAATTCGCTATGCTAAAATCTCCCACTGGGAAATTCACCAAGGAGGCTGAGAAAATGAGCCTTGTATCGTTTCCGGTCATTGATCCTGCTGCGACAGGCAGAAACATTATGCGCTTGCGTCTGGAGCAAGGGTTGACGGTTCGTGATGTACAGGTGTTTTTCGGTTTTGAAGAACCGCAGGCCATCTACAAGTGGCAGAGCGGGAAAAGTCTGCCCACCGTCGATAACCTCTACGCCCTGAGTGCTCTCTTGGATGTACGGATGGATGAGATCTTAGTTGCCGCAAAGCCTGAATTGAAAATTGCAGAAATTGAGCCGCAGGCCGAAGCCTGCGGCTCAATTATATTTATAGTCTGTTTTGTTGGCGCTGTCATTGAACTGCTGGTTGAATTTGATAACAGCATTGTAAATTGAAGAAATACGCAAAATTCCAGAAAGTGAATATTGACTTGCTTTCGGGAGTACAATATAATGAAACCAAGAAAACTGCGTAAATACGCAAAATCCCCGAGTGAGGTATGGATATGATCGAACGGAAAAAGTATCTGGAGCGACTGATTGCAAGAAAAGAAAACGGTTTAGTGAAGGTCATCACCGGCATCCGGCGGTGTGGAAAGTCCTATCTGCTGTTCAATATCTACAAGAGCTATTTGAAATCCATCGGTGTGGAGGACGAGCAGATCATCTGCCTTGCGCTGGACGATGACGAAAACATCCAGTACCGCAATCCGTTGGAGTTGGGCAAATACATTCGCAGCCTGACCACAGATGAGAGCAAGACCTATTATGTGTTCCTCGACGAGATCCAGAAGGTCGTAACCATTCAGAACCCCTATATTCAGGGCGCGGAGGATAAAATCGGCTTTGTGGACGTGGTCCTCGGCCTGATGAAACACGATAATATTGACGTGTATGTGACGGGCAGCAACTCGAAAATGCTGTCCTCGGATATTTTGACCGAATTTCGCGGGCGCGGCGATGAGATCCGGGTCAATCCCCTGTCTTTTGAGGAGTTTTACCACGCCTACGAGGGCGACAAGCGGGACGCTTGGCAGGAGTATTATACTTACGGCGGCCTGCCCCTCGTGATGATGAAAAAGAGCCACGAGGAAAAGGCAAAGTACCTGCAATCCCTGTTTGATAAGATTTATCTTGGCGACATCATCGAACGAAACAAGATCTTGCACGATAAGTCCGTTTTAGATGATATTCTGAACATCATTTCCTCCTCGGTCGGCTCCCTGACCAACGCGGGTAAAATTGCCAAGACCTTCCGCAGCGAGCGGCAGGTCAACATCAGCGATGAGACTGTCAGCCGGTATCTGGAGTTTTTCGTGGATGCCTTTATGATCTACAAGGCAGACCGCTATGATGTGAAGGGCAGAAAATATATCGGATCGCCGCTGAAGTATTATTTCAGCGATGTGGGCTTGCGAAATGCCAGACTGAATTTCCGCCAGCAGGAAGAAAATCATATCATGGAAAACATCATCTATAATGAACTTCTGTGTCGTGAGTTCAATGTGGATGTGGGCGTGGTGGAGTACTGCTACAAGGATGAGCAGAAAAAGAGCAAGCGCACACAGTTGGAGATCGACTTTGTGGCAAACAAGGGGAGCCGCCGGTATTATATCCAATCTGCCTTGACCGTGGCGGACGAGGAAAAGCGGGCGCAGGAAGTAAACTCCCTCAACCGCGCGGGGGACTCCTTTAAGAAGATCGTGGTGGTGAAGGACAATATCATCCCATGGCACGATGAGAATGGGATCCTGTATGTGGGCATCGAGAAATTCCTGCTGAATGAAACAGCGATGGAACTGTGAGAGGGCAGCGAGGTGTTACTATGTTCTACAAAATGATCGAGACCAAGCGCAATGAGTGGTTGGCTTCGGAGACCTGCACAGTCAAGGCGGTCATTGACTACATCGTAAAAACCGGGCAAATGCGCGATGCGCAGGTTGAGGCAATCAAAACCTATCTGTTTTTGAAAATCGCGTGTGGCTGCAAGCCTTTAGCAGAGCTGTTCTGCGAGGGGGCGTTCAATACGCTGGATCTGAATGATTTGGAGGTATCGCACAGCACCCGTAAATATCTCAAAGAAAACAAAGCTGCTGCGGCACTGTTTGAATACGCCTGTCTCACCAACGATGCAGGAGAGCAGGTTTCTCCCAGGTTGGAACAGCAGATCCGCAAAGAACCGGAAAGCATTGATTGCCATGCGTTCTTCCACAAAGCCTTTTATGATTTATCTTACACCGACTACCTGTTCAGCCTCCCCATGGGCGCAGGCAAGACCTATCTGATGGCGGCTTTTATCTATCTGGACTTATACTTTGCACGGAATGAGCCGAAAAATTCTGCTTTCGCACATAACTTTATTATCTTTGCGCCCTCCGGCCTGAAGTCCTCCGTTGTCCCCAGTCTGAAAACCATTCAAAACTTTGATCCTACATGGGTCATTCCCGAACCGGTCGCTTCGGAGCTCAAGCGCACGATCTCCTTTGAGGTACTGGATCAGAGCAAAACAGCAAAGAAATCCAACAAGACGAAAAATCCGAATGTGCAGAAAATCGCAAACCATCAGCCGCTGTCGGAGTTGTTCGGTCTGGTTGCCGTCACCAACGCGGAAAAAGTCATTCTCGACCGTATTCAGGAAAGTCAAGGTCAAATCAACCTATTTGAGGAAAGTGATGACGAAAAAGATCGTCAGGCGAATGAACTGCGCAACCTGATCGGCAAACTCCCCGCTCTGTCGATTTTCATTGACGAGGTGCACCACGCTGTCAGCGATGAGATCAAACTGCGCGCTGTTGTCACGCGTTGGGCGGAAAATGATACGGTCAATTCAGTCATCGGCTTTTCCGGCACGCCGTATCTGGAAAAAGCAGAGAAAATCACCGTGGTGGACAATCTGTCAGTCGCCACAGCGGAGATTACAAATATCGTGTATTACTACCCGCTCATTAACGGTGTTGGAAATTTTCTCAAGCGTCCGGTTGTGAAGATCGCGGAGTTTGCGGACAGCAGCCGTATCATTGAAGCCGGTGTGCGTGAATTTTTTGAAACCTACAAGGATACCGTCTATGCCGATGGCACAGTCGCAAAGCTGGGCATCTACTGCGGAACCATCGAAAAGCTGGAAGAACTTGTTTACCCGCTTGTCGCAAAAATCGCCGCGGAATGCGGCTTTGGCAGCGACACCATTCTCAAGTTCCACAAGGGCAATAAGCAGTATCCCCAGCCTGCAGACAGCCAGATGCAGTTTGATTCACTGGATAAAGCAATTTCTAAAATCCGCGTTGTTCTGCTGGTTCAAATCGGCAAGGAGGGCTGGGACTGCCGCAGCCTGACTGGGATCATCCTCTCGCAGGAGGGTGACTGCCCGAAGAATATGGTGCTGCAAACCTCCTGCCGATGCCTTCGTCAGGTGGATAAGAACGCGCCGGAAACGGCACTCATCTACCTCAATGACAGCAACGCGGACAAGCTCAATGCTCAACTCCAACAGCAGCACCATATTTCTCTGAAAGAATTCACCGAGGCCAGCCACGGTAAAACTGAAATCAAGCGGTATGACCGCACCGCTTATTTGAAGTTGCCCAAAATTGATTTCTACCAGTTCAAAGTCAATTACGAAACCCAGATCGTGGAACCTGCCGCTCCGGAATCAAAGATCCCTGTTGCCGCAGACGAAGCGAAGGTGTCTGATGACATTATCAAGACCACCGACCTGACTATGGAGACTCAGAACATCAAGGTGGATGATACTGAACGCGGCACAGAACAGGCGACCTTTGCCACGTGGCTACTTCGTATTGCCAAGGGTAGCTTTGGTTCACTGACCATGCAGGAATTAAGCCGCTACAGCGATTTGCTGCGGGAGGTCTATTTGACCGTGACCTACGAGCGCGACGGCGTTTGTTACTACAGTTCCCGCTACGACCATGCTATGGTGGAAGCAAATATCCGAAAGGCGTTCTGCGAAAAGCGCACCTTCCACACAAAGGAAGAGCTGATTCCCGAGGAAGCCAGCCTGTTGAATATCGCAAATTTCACTCCCACAGTCCACACAGAGAAACCGGACGATTACTACCCCGCACAGGACTTGGTAGAACGCATCATTCTGGATGATAAAGGTAAGTTGAAAGTCAGCGCAAAAGAGCAGGCCATGATGGAGTTGGCAGAGGAAACCGGAAATACCGCCATTTTGGAGATGCTTCGCAAGCAAAATTCGTCCCATCCGCAAAAAGACCGCACCTTCCACTATCTGCCCTATCACACAGACAGCGGCTTTGAGCAGACTTTCCTCAAAGAAGTCCTGACCTTCGATGAGGTTGAGCGGCTTGGCTTGGAGGTCTACTACAACGGCGACCGTGCCATGACGGAGTTCAAGATCAAGTGCTACCGGCGCACGAGCGGCGGCTGGCGATATATTGGAATGTACACGCCGGACTTCCTCGTTCTCCAGCGCAAGGATAATAAAATTCACAAGGCCATTATCGTGGAAACTAAGGGCGGTATTTATGCCAATGACCCTGCATTCAAGGATAAGCGGACTTTTATGGAAATGGAGTTCTCCCGCTATAACAATCAGGCGTTCGGCTATGAGCGGTTTGAGTATCTCTATTTGGAGGATACTCTGGCAGATGTGGAACGTATCAGACAAACACATGAGAAAATCTGCGGATTTTTTGAAGGAGTATAGTATGGATTTTTTAGACTATAGAGAAAAATTAGGGATTGGATGCTGTGATGGGGAGAAATTCACCTTTTTCCTCACAAAAATATATAACTTCTTAAACGGCATTTCTGAATATACATACTCAGGATGTGTTACAAGTAGTGAGTATTTTTCTTTCTGTAACTTAACAGGTTCTCGGTGTAATCCGCAGCTTTCTGCTGACTGCCAAAATCGGGAGCGTTTCAACGAGTGTTTAACCATATTAGATCAACACCACATCAGGTTAGAAGAGTTTTTGGCCTATTATATTGCCTTCACAAATTCAATAGAACCTCAAAAGTCTCTTTCCCAAAATTGGACAAGAGAGCATTTTGCGAACTTATTAGTCCAAATGTTAACCGAATCGCACATTCCGGTTGAGTTGATAAAGAATGACGATGAATACTTTGCTTTCCCCAAAGGCGCAAAAGAATTGGACGATGCGCTTGTTTCTGAGCCGTTAGAGTGGTTAGCTGATTATCCTGAGTCGCGCAAGGCATTTGTAAAAGCTCTAAAAGAGTATTCAGAAACAACTTCGGATAACGCCAGCGATATTGCAGACAAATTTCGCAAAACCTTGGAAAACTTTTTCCAAGAGTATTTTGGAGGCAACAAGTCACTCGAAAACTACAAAAATACATATGGGACATATTTGAAAAGCCAAGGAGTTCCTAAAGAAGTAAGTGGAAATTTTGAGACATTGCTTCAAGCATATACAAGCTTTATGAACAACTACGCAAAGCATCGAGATGCCACAAGCAACAGACTTCTGGAATACCTTATGTATCAAACAGGTAACATCATTCGTCTCCTGATCACGTTAAAACAAGGGGAGGACAAACAATGAATATCAGACCTACAGTAGATTTTGATGACAAATATCTGAATGCAAAGTGTAAAGTGATTGAGTGTATTAAAGCGCTGAATCAACTAACTCCGGAACAAAACCAGCAACTGGCTCGAGAATGTTTTGCCTCCATGGGGATGGAAATGTCACTTGAACAGTTCATACACCACATGGAGAATGGAGGACAAGGATAATGCCCATTAAATACATTCCCTTCATTCCCGAACCCATTGAAGGACAGGCTGTTTTGGGCAATTTCAACCGCATTCTGCGCTACAAGGGCGCGGACGAACTGTCCATGACGCTCCAGCGGGGAATGCCCCTGTACGAGATGGAGAAGCAGGAGACCGTGGGCGAGAACACCGGTGGCAACATGGTCATTCGCGGCGAATGCGTGTCTGCCTGCGCCTATTTGAAAGAACAGGGCGTTCAGGTCGATTTGGTCTACATCGACCCGCCCTTTGCCAGCGGCGCGGACTACGCCAAAAAGGTCTATATCCGCCGCAATCCCAAGGTTGCCGAGGCCATCGCACAGGCGGAGCAGGAACTGGATGTGGACGAGCTGAAAGCCTTTGAGGAAAAGATGTACGGCGATGTCTGGGATAAGGAAAAGTACCTGAGCTGGATGTATGAAAACCTCATGGCGATCAAGGGCGTCATGAGCGAAAATGCATCTATTTTTGTTCATCTGGATTATCATATAGGCGCTTATGTAAAAATCTTAATGGATGAAGTGTTCGGAGAAGCGAATTGTGTAAATGAAATTGTCTGGAGACGAAAAGGTGGTACAGCACTTGGCTCTATGAATACGCTATCTGTTGCATATGATACAATTTATTGGTATTCAAAGTCAGAAGAATATCTAATTAATTCTGTATTTACGGAGGCTTCTCAAGAATATGTTGATCAGCAGTTCAGATATGCAGATGCAGATGGCCGTCGCTATATGATTACAGTTATGCGTAGTCCAAATCCACGGCCAAATTTGATGTACGAGTATAAAGGTTATAAAACTCCTCCAAATGGGTGGGCCATCACAAAAGAAAAGATGGAAGAACTTGATTCTCGTGGTTATTTACATTTCCCTGATTCAAAAGATAAGCAGATCTACAAGAAAATCTATCTGGATGAATACCAAGGGCAAGCCATAAATAATCTTTGGACGGATATATCTACATTAAAAGGGGCGAATAACGAGATAGTAGATTACGCTACTCAGAAACCAGAAGAATTATTAAAGCGTATTCTTGGCCTCGCATCTAACAAGGGTATGCTCGTTGCCGACTTCTTTGGTGGCAGCGGCGTGACTGCCGCCGTTGCCAACAAGCTGGGGCGGCGCTTTATCCACTGCGACATTGGGCTCAACTCCATCCAGACCGTCCGCGACCGTCTCGTTACTGATGGTGCGGAATTTGATGTGCTGGAGATCAAGGACGGCGTACAACTTTACCGCAACCCCGTTCAGACGATGGATAAGATCAAGTCCCTCATTCCCGGTCTAAAAAACGAGGACGATTTGGACTCCTTCTGGGAGGGAGCCATCTCTGACAGCAAGCTGGGCATGATTCCTGTCTATGTGCCGAACCTGATGGACAGCAGCTCCAAGCTGCTGGATGTGGTGCTGATGAACCGCATTCTCCATCAGGCCATCCCTGACTTGGATAGTAGTGTGAAAAAGGTCATCGTGTATTACATCGACATCACCGACGAGGACGAAATTCGCCGCTTTATCGCCGCGGACGACAGTACCACCGTGGAGATTGAACTGCGCGACCTGAAAACGGTGCTGGACGATGTGGTCATTGGGGACGAGGCATCGTTCCATTGCGCAGAAGTCCATGATGACCTCTTCGGCGGCTGGCAGGTGGTGATCGACAGCTTCGTCAGTGACCGCGTGCTGCAAAAGATCACGGAGTTCAACAACAAAGCCCGCATGAACGCCTCGCCCAAGAAGCCCTTCAAGCCCATTGAGATCAGTGAGGACGGGCTGGAACTGATCGAGTATCTGAGCCTTGACTGCACCGCTGCTGACGGAGCGTGGCACTCCGTCAGCGAGATCAAGATCGACAAGCTGGGTTATGTCGTCCGCAACGGCGAGAAAACCAAGGAGTTCTGGGACGGAGCTATCCGCAGCGAAAAGAAACCGCTTAGATTGAAGATTCGTAATATCTGCGGAGATGAAACCATGTGGGAGATTTGATAACAGGCATATAAGAGGTGGTAAAGATATGGAAGAAAAGCCTAATACTTCTGTTATAGAAATGTACTCAATCAGCAAATTGAAAGATGCTGTTTTAAGGACAGGCGTCATCGAACCCGGCATTCATGAAAACGATAGAACGCCCTCGTGGGATGGGGAAATGAGACTATATCACTCAAGCGAATTTAATAAATCCAATTTAGCGGGGCGGATTCCTGTCCAAGTCAAGGGTACTTGTGTTGAACGCTTTCAAAAAAGCAAGGCAACATTTCAAGCCGAGGTCAGTGATTTACGTAATTATCTAAATGATGATGGTGTTATCTTTTTCCTTATCCAAATCAAGAATTATGATGATTACAAAATTTATTATACTTCTCTTTTGCCATTTGACCTCAGACGCATATTGGATTCGGCTGGTTCGCAGAAAACCAAGCAGATAAAATTGGATCTATTCCCGCACAGATATAAAGATGGCATAATACGAGTTTGCTATGATTTTTTGACAAATAAGCGGAAGCAAGCCAGTTTACTTCCCGATGTTCGCTCTGTTCAGGATTTGGAAAAATCATCATTAGAAATCGATAAATTGCAGCTCTCTGTGCCAAGTATCGGCTTAAAAAACAGAGATGACCTTTTTGAAGAATTATTGAGCCATCCCCAATACATCTATGCGAAACCGAAAAATATTGACCTTGCTTTTGCTGTAGATAAGATATATCCTCAAAAAATTATAACAAGACAAAAGAACGAAATAGTTGTGAATGGAGAAGTTTTGTATGACCACATAGATATCATTCAAGCGCCAAATAAGAAACGGCATTTTGAACTTGGCAGCGATATTACAATCACCACAAATAATCATCACTTTAATGTGAACTATAAATTCCAAGGAACGCTACAAGAACAAATTCGAGAAATGAAACTCATATCAGCAATGATGCAAAAACAACCCATTTACATCGGTAAGGTTTTAATGCCTGTCTTTTCTTCCCTCGATTTTCATGGACATACGCTGGACGAGGTTTCGAACCGTTTGTCCGCTCTCCTGCGCGCAGATGCCACATTGAAGAAACTACATGTCCAAAAAGATTTATCATTGGGAAGTCTAACAGATAAAGAAACAAGCAATCTCAATTACCTCGTAGATGGTATATTGGATGGTTCTACAGTTCCTTTGAAGTGTTCGGAGCAGTCCTCTGTTGGGAAAATTTCAATAGGGAATATATCACTTCTGCTTGTGCTGAAAAAAGCGGATAATGAAACAGGCTGCTTCATTCGCAACTTCTTTGAAATTGACGATCTGGTTTTAGCGGGAAAAGATGCTTCACCTGAACATGGAACAAGAGTAAGCCCTTACGTTCTCGTAACGGCCGAACAGCTTGAAACAATAGATAATGTAGACCTATCAGAAATTGTTCCATCAATACAAAAACAGCCGTATTCCGCTGTATATGGGGAACATATTCTCTTTCTTATTCTGGAACTTTTGAAATTATATGACAGGAGAAAAGATACTACCATCTTAGATGTAGTAATTCAGTTACTTGACTTTTTGAGTGAAAAGGATGCTTCGCAAGTGGATCTATATCAAATTAATCGCTTACAGACAGAGAAGCGTCGTCGGAAATTGAATCCAGAAGAAATCCAGTACCTTTCATCCATGAAAAGCAAGGGAATCCCTGCGCAATATCAGTTAGCCGCCAATATTCTTTTGGAGAGTTTTTATGAGGCTCAATTAATTTATGACCAGCTCTGCCCAGAAGAAAAAGAGGTATTTGCATCATATCCTATTATGAATCATTTGAAAAGTAAGGACTGAGGGAGTAAAACTCA
>ENA-UOJE01003201-UOJE01003201.1-human-gut-metagenome-genome-assembly--contig:-C23-NODE-3201-length-11370-cov-9.585152_pt1 | contig 11370 bp, 9 predicted proteins | sample MGYA00242341_ERZ723888 | MGnify/ENA metagenome assembly ERZ723888 | reverse complement strand
CCTCCCGCAAGAGCCCGGTGCGGGCCTATCAGGCACTGGAAAAGCCGGGCCAGAAATGGCACATCCACGGCTATCTCACCCTGATCGGTTGCTATCTGCTGATGATGTTCTACACCACGGTGGCCGGCTGGATGCTGCACTATTTCTACATGACCGCCATCGGTCAGCTGTCCGGCCTGAACGCCGAGCAGGTAGCCGGTAAGTTCACCGAGATGCTGGCCAGCCCCGGCGTGATGGCCTTCTGGATGGTGTTCGTGGTGGTGCTGGGCATTCTGGTGTGCGCCAAGGGCCTGCAGAACGGTCTGGAGCGGGTGACCAAGGTCATGATGATCGCTCTGCTGGCCATCATGGTGGTGCTGGCGGTCAACAGCCTGTTCATGCCCGGCGCAAAAGAGGGCCTCGAATTCTATCTGGTGCCCGATTTTGCCCGTATGCAGGAGGTGGGCGTGGTCAACACACTGGTGTCGGCCATGAACCAGGCCTTCTTCACCCTGAGCCTTGGCATCGGTGCCATGGCCATCTTCGGCAGTTACATCGGCAAGGAGCACTCCCTGCTGGGCGAGTCGGTCCGCATCGTGGTGCTGGACACCTTTGTGGCCATCACCGCTGGTCTGATCATCTTCCCGGCCTGCTTCACCTATGGTGTGGACCAGACCAGCGGCCCCAGCCTGATTTTCATCACTCTGCCCAACATCTTTGCCAACATGGCGCTGGGGCGTCTGTGGGGCACCCTGTTCTTCCTGTTCATGGCTTTTGCGGCCCTGTCCACGGTGCTGGCCGTGTTCGAGAATATCATCTGCTGCGGCATGGAGCTCACCGGCTGCAGCCGCAGGAAGTCCAGTCTGGTGAATTTGGTGCTCATCATTGCGCTGTCCATGCCCTGTGTGCTGGGCTATAACCTCTGGGCCTGGGACGGCTTTGCCGTGTTCGGCGGTGCCGTGCTGGACTTTGAGGACTTCCTGGTCAGCAACCTGTTCCTGCCGCTGGGCAGTCTGGTGTACCTGCTGTTCTGCGTCACCAAGTACGGCTGGGGCTGGGACAACTACAAAAAGGAAGTCAACACCGGCAAGGGCCTCAAGATGCACGACTGGATGCGCGGCTACCTGACCTACGTTCTGCCGGTCATCGTGCTGTTCATCTTTGCCTTTGGCATCTACGACAAATTCTTCGCATAAAACTGCGGCTCCTCTTATCTGGTTAAGAGGAGCCTTTTCTGACAGAAAGGAGTTCCGGATGCACATTCTTGTCTGCGACGACGATGCCGCCTTCAGCGCGAAGGTGGCGGAGTATGCGGCGACTTACTTTGAAGCGCACGAGATCCCGGTGCAGGCTACGGTCTGTTCCGACCCGGAGCAGGTGCTGGCGATCCCGGACCTGGAGCTGTACCGCATTGCATTCCTGGATGTGGACATGCCGCAGGTCAACGGCATTGCACTGGGCGGCCAGCTCCGGCACCGCAATCCGGACATCTGTCTGGTCTATGTATCGGCCTATCTGGCCTTTGCGCTGGATGGCTACAAGGTCAACGCCTACCGCTACATCCTCAAACGGGACGTCGCCAAGCAGCTGCCCAGCTGTCTGGAGGACATCTATGCGTCCATGATGCAGGCCGGTACCAAGACCCTCACCGTGCACCACAACCGCGAGAACATTCGCATCCCGCTGGACCAGATCTATTATCTGGAGAGCGAGGGCCGGGTCATCAATGTGTATGGGGACATTGCGCGGGAACATTTCTGCACCTTTTACGGCAAGCTGAAGGAGCTGCCGTCCATTCTGGCCCGGAATGGTTTTTTGCAGGTGGGCCGCAGCGATGTGGTCAACCTGCAGCATGTGTGCGCCATCCGGAATTACCGGGTGCTGATGAAAAACGGCGTGGAGCTCAGCGTCAGCCGCAGCAAATATGCGGCTGTCCGCGCGGCCTATCTGGAATGGAAGGGGCAGTTCGGTGATGAGTGACAGCTTTATCTGGACGCTGTTGGGGCATCTGGTGTGCATTGCGCAGTGGGCGGCGTTCATTCTGGTGGATTACGCCTATCTGGGCCGGGGCAGGCGGTTCCGTCACCCCTGTGTGTGGGCCGCGCTGCTGGCGCTGGCAGTGCTGACGCTCTCGGTGCTGTGCGGTTTTGGCTTTTTCAATATCAAATCAGTGGTCAGCAATATCATCTACCTGCTGGTCATCGCGCTGCTGTTCGGCGGCACGGCAGTGGACCGGATGTCTGCCTGCATCATCAACGGCATTCTGTGCCTGCTTACCGAAAATACGGTCAGCTTTGTCTTTGCACGGCTCCACGGCATCTGCCCCGGTGAAGTCTGGCACTACAGGACCTGTCTGGCGGCACTGGTGATCTCAATTTTGCTGGTGGGCATTCTGGTAGCACGCTTTCTGTGCCGGTGGAACCACTGCAGTGCGCTGGACCCGCTGCAGGCATTGCTGATGAGCTTTTTCCCGGGCGTCGTGGTGCTGCTGAACATCTTCATCATGATCTCCTCCAACCGCCGCGTGCCCACTCTGCTGGACCTGATGCTGACGGTGGGCCTGACCATTGCGGTGCTGGTGCACCTGGCCATCGTGCAGATGTTCAACGATCAGGTGGTGCAGGGGCAGGCGTCGCACTTTCAGGCCGCGCTGGAACAGCAGCGCGCAGAAGCCCTCATGGAGTCCTACACGGCACAGCGCCGCCTGACCCATGAGTTTACCAACCACATTGCCGCACTGGATGCGCTGCTCCGGCAGGGCGACCTGACCGGCGCACAGGAATACCTTTCCAGCGTGAGCAAGGTGGTGGCCGCCGGAACCACCATTCTGGACACCCACAACCCACTGCTGGACTCCCTGCTCAGCCGCAAGTATGAGGAAGCTGCGCAGCAGGGAGTGGAGCTGTACTTCGACCTGTGTGACCTCAAGGACCTGCCCTTTTGCGGCACGGACCTGGTCATCGTCATCTCCAACCTGCTGGACAATGCCATCCGGGCGGCGGCGCAGGCCAAACCGCCGGAGGTGTACCTGCGGGCGCGCAGGAACGAGGAAGAATACCTCATCTCGGTGCGCAACCGGGTGCAGAAGGACCTGGAGCTGGTGGATGGGGAGCTGCCGCGTTCCACCAAGGCAGAGCCGGGCCATGGCATGGGCCTTGTCAACGTGCGGGAGGTGCTGGACCGCTGCCGCTGCGAGTACACGCTCAGCTGCCGGGACCGCTGGTTCCGCTTTACCTGTGCGGTGCCTACCCGCAAGTTGTGACAGTTACCGATGCAGAATATGACATTTTCTCTGCAACAATAGCGTAACTCTGCTATACTGGACCCAGTAAAGGAACGCAAGGCAGTGCAGGCAGAGGTTGCGGCCGGGAGCTTTTCCGGGTTCTGCAGCATTGTGGCGTCAGGCTGCGGTGCGTGTGCAGCTGTGAAACCTTTGCTTTTGCGGGCTGTCCCGGTGGCGTGTGCCGGGCAGCAGAGCGTCTGACGGGGCTTGTCCGGCAGTTCATTTGGGGAATTGCATGATATAAGCTCATGGCAACTGCCGTACTTTGTGCGGTATCAGGGCCGGAAAGTTTCGTCAGACCATTCGGAACAAAACAGGCGGCTTCCCTCCGGGTAACCGGACAGGAAGCCGCCTGTTCTTTTTGTTTGTTTTTGCTGTTCCGGAGCGGGGAAAAGGGGCAGCGGAGGTTATTCCGGCTTGACCTGCAGCTCCTGCTCGCAGTAGAGGCAGCGGTACTTGCCGTTGGAGCTCAACTCAAAGATCTGGTCGCACTCTTCCTCAATGGAGGAGATGCAGCGGGGGTTGCGGCAGCGCACGATGTTCACCAGACGCTTGGGAGGCTTCGGTCTTTCCTTACGCACAGGCTTGCCGTTCTCGATCACGGTCACGCTGATGTCCGGGTCAAGGTAGGCCAGCACATCCAGGTTCAGCCAGGAAGCATCGCCCTCCACCTTGATGATGTCCTTGCGGCCGGAAGCGGACTTGCGGCTGCGTGCGTTCTGGATCAGAGCCACACTGGCGGTGCGGTTGTCCTTGATGCCCAGCAGGTCCATCAGACCAATGGCGGTGCCGGCCTTGATGTGGTCGATCACAAGGCCGTTCTGGATCTCGTCAATGTTCAGCATATCAGTTTTCCTCCTTTGCCTTGGGGTCGTGCAGGCCCAGCAGGGTCATGATCAGTGCCATGCGGACGTAAACGCCGTTCTGCACCTGCTCAAAGTAAGCGGCACGGGGGTCATCGTCCACATCCAGTGCAATCTCGTTCACGCGGGGCAGGGGATGCAGCACGGCCATGTCCGGCTTTGCCAGCCCCATCTTTTCCTTGGTCAGCACATAGCTGTTCTTCAGGCGGATGTAATCCTCTTCGTTGAAGAAGCGCTCCTTCTGCACACGGGTCATGTACAGGATGTCCAGTTCCGGCATGACCTCTTCCAGGCTGCGGGTCTCCTTGTATTCGATGCCGTTGGCCTCCAGCACATCGTTGATGATGTAATCCGGGACCCGCAGCTCTTCCGGGCTGATGAGCACAAAGCGGATGTTCTGGCAGCGGGCCATGGTCTTGATCAGGGAATGCACCGTGCGACCGAATTTCAGGTCACCGCACAGGCCGATGGTCAGATCGTCCAGCCGGCCCTTGCGGCGGCGGATGGTCATCAGGTCGGTCAGGGTCTGGGTGGGGTGCTGGTGGCCGCCGTCACCGGCGTTGATCACCGGGATGCGGGAGTAGCGGGAAGCACGCAGCGGTGCGCCCTCCTTGGGGTGGCGCATAGCCACGATGTCGGCATAGCAGGACACCACACGGATGGTGTCGGCCACGCTCTCGCCTTTGCTGGCGCTGGACACGTTCTCACTGGGAAAGCCCAGCACATGGCCGCCCAGGTTCAGCATGGCGGCCTCAAACGAAAGGCGGGTGCGGGTGGACGGCTCATAGAACAGGGTGGCCAGTTTTTTGTGGGTGGCCACATCCTGATAGGCGGCCGGATCGTCGTGGATGCGGTCGGCAAGGTCGAGCAGGGTGGTGATTTCCTGCTGGGTGAAATCCAACGGGTCGATCAGATGACGCATGGTTACGTTACCTCCGTTACATCAAAGCGGTTTAAAGCAGTTTGCGTAAAATGGAAAAATCAAAGAAGTTTGTGTAGTAGCTCAGCGAACGCATCACCGGACGGCACAAACGATTGAAACACACTTCGTCCAGCAGCAACATGGCCTCGCCGGGGGCAAGCCGCATGGCTGCACGGATGGACTCATCGCCGCAGCTGGCTTTCAGGTGGGCCACGTTCGAGGAGATCTGCTGGTGGCACTCCCGCTCCAGAATATCGAACACACCGCCGGTCAGGTCGATGCGGGTGTAGTCCCGGTTGCCGAACAGGCTGCGCGGCAGATAGTCGATGGAGTAGATCACCGGGGTGGTGTCGGCAAGGATGCGCTTTTTGATGCAGATCACCTCGTCGCCGGGTTCGATGTCCAGATTATGGGCCAGCTCATCCCCCGCCCGGATGGGAAACACCTGAATGCCGTCGGCATGGGGGTAGCTGCCAAAGCTGCGGATCAGCGGGTAATATTCCAGCTTCTGGTCCAGACGGCTGCGCAGGCCCAACACCGAACGGTTCACCACCGTGCCGATGCCGCGCACCCGCTCTACATAGCCTGCACGCTCCATTTCGCTCAGAGCGTCCCGGATCACGGTGCGGCTTACCCCCAGTTCGGCGGCAAGATCCACCTCCGCAGGCAGGCGGTCCGCATGGGCATAGCGCCCGGTGCGCAGTTCGTCCAGCAGGCTGGCGACCACCCGGTCGCTGATCACGGCACCGCCCAGTCGGCTGGAGGCGGCAAGAGTAGATTCCTTCATTTCGGTTCCTCCGTTCACAGGCGGGCAGGCCGCCGGGACTTCAAAAGACCCTGCAGGCCGCATGATGCACTGCCCCAAAGCTCTTTGCTTCTATTATAACATAAATTGACATTTAGAAAAGCGGCATTTATACTGGAAACAAAGAAAAAGTACGATTTTATTTTGGAGGGCATTGCAATCATGGAACTCATTCTGCACAAAGTCTGCGGCCATCCGGCACAGCAGGCGGTCACCCTGCGGCGCTGCACACCGGACGAAGCCCCGGCGGTGTATGCGCTGCAAAACGAGGTGCACGCCGCCATGCCGCACCCGGAGTGGTTTGTTACCGACACGCTGGAACATATCACCGGTTATATCACCGACAGCCTGTGCATCGGGGTGTGGCAGGGCAGTCGGCTGGGCGCGTACCTGACTTTCTATTACTGCGGCCAGAGCCCGCACAACTATGCGGCTTTTCTGGGTGTGCCGCAGGCCGAGTGGCCCCATTGGGCCAATGCCGACAGCGCTGTGGTGCACCCGGACTGGCGGGGCAACGGCCTGCAGCGCCACATGCTGGAAGCTGCCCTGCCGCTTCTGCCGGAGAGCATCACGCACCTGGGAGCCACGGTCAGTCCGGCCAACCCCTACAGTCTGAGCAACGCCCTGGCCTGCGGGTTCACCATCCGTGCCCGCCGCGAAATGTACGGTGGGTTCGACCGCTACCTGCTGGCAAAGGAGCTGTAAAAAGAAAAGAGCTGCTGCATTTCATCGTGCAGCAGCTCTTTGTGGTATACAATGCGGTCGGTGCGGGCTGGAAGCTGACCGCCGCGAGATAAGGCTCCCTCTCTGAGGGAGCTGGCATCGCACAGCGATGGCGGAGGGAGTATTATGCAGCCTGCAGGTTCTGCCCCTTTTTCTGCAGCTTGCGCCGTACCACCAGCAGGCAGATCAGATGCACCGAGGCGGTCAGAACCCAGCTGATGGGGTAGCTGATGTACAGCATGAACGGGGTGCGGTTCAGCTGGAAGATGGTGGCGATCCACACCAGACGCAGCAGACAGCTGCCGATCAGGCTCACCACCATGGGCAGCACGCTGTAACCCAGGCCGCGCAGGCTGCTGGCCAGTGTATCCATGATGCCGCACAGCAGGTAGGTGCCGCAGATGATCCACAGCCGCTCGTATCCGGCGGCGATCACGGCCTCGTCCGAGGAGTAGAAGTGCAGCAGCTGCCGACCAGCCAGTGCCGCACCACCGCCCAAAAGAATGCCGGTGACCACGGCGCACAGCAGGCAGTTGCGCATCACGCGGTCCAGATTGTGATACTTGCGTGCACCCATGTTCTGGCTGGTAAAGGTCACGGCGGCCTGTGCAAAGGCGTTCATGGCCGTGTAGACGAAGCCTTCCAGATTGGACGATGCCGAGCTTCCGGCCACGACCGTGGAGCCGAAGGAATTGATGGCGGACTGGATCACCACATTGGACAGGCTGAACACGGTGCTCTGCAGGCCCGCCGGCAGGCCGATGAGCAAGATCTGCTTCAGGGCACCGGCGTGGAAGCCCAGCTTGTGCAGGTCCAGATGCAGCGCGCCCTTTTCCCGCACCAGCATGGCGGTGACCAGGCAGGCCGACACCGTCTCACTGATGATGGTGGCCAGCGCAACGCCCGCCACGCTCATGGAAAAGCCGATGACGAACACAAGGTTCAGCACCACATTGATGATACCGGCCGCCGCCAGACAGTACAGCGGGCGCTTGGTGTCGCCCACGGCCCGCAGCAGAGCGCTGCTGAAGTTGTACAGCATGTTCATGGGCATGCCGATGAAATAAATTTTGAGGTACAGCGCGGAAAGGCCGATCACGTCCTCCGGGCAGCTCATGAGCTCCAGCAGGCTGCGGGCGGCAAAAAAGCCCACCACGGCCAGCAGTACACCGCTGGTAAGGCCCAGCGTCACGGCGGTGTGCACGGTGTCCTGTACGCCGTGCTCGTCCTTTGCGCCAAAGCAGCGGGCAGCTACGACGTTCGCGCCCAACGAGAGCCCAACGAACAGGTTCACCAGCAGGTTGATCAGGGAACCGTTGGAGCCGACTGCGGCCAGCGCGGTGCTGCCGGCAAAGCGGCCCACCACCACAACGTCTGCCGCGTTGAACAGCAGCTGCAAAATGCTGGATGCAGCCAGCGGAATGGAAAACAGAATGATCTTTTGCAGCATCGGGCCGCTGGTCAGGTCAGCGGAACGGTCTGCCCGGGTTTGCGTCATGGGGTCACACGCCTCCTTGAAATGTTTTTGATATCTGAATCGGTTGATTTTACATCGTACCCGGAAAGCCGGGCGCAAGTGCCTATTATACGTCAGACGTCCGCAAAACGCAAGAGCCCTGGAACCGCAAACGTTCCGGGGCTGCTGTGAAAACTGGGTCAGTGAGAGGCGTCCAGCACGGTCCAGTGCCCGTCGTGTTCAGGATCCATCGTCTCGCCGTCATCGGTGTACATGCGGTACGCGGCATGGCCGTCGGCGTCCGGGCAGGCCAGCAGGGCAATGGGCTGCTCGTCCAGCGCGGCGGTGCAGGCAGCGGGCTTTGCCAGCGGCACGGCATGACCCGGCCGCACGAACAGCAGCACTTCGTTCAGGGCACAGTGCACATAGTGGTGGCCTGCAGGCAGGGCCTCGGTGTCGTAGTCCTCGGCGCTGCGCAGACGGTACAGCTGCATGGGCTCCGGCAGGTAGACATGCCGCCCGGCGGCGTTCTGGGTGTACACCGGAGCCAGCATGACGCCGTCGCCCAGCAGCAGCTGGTCCTGCACCTCTCGCGCTTCGGGGTCTGCAGGCCAGTCAAAGCCCAGCGGGCGGAAGTAGCCGGTGTTCTCCAGGGCGCTCTTCATGAACTCGCTGTACAGGTAGGGCAGCAGGGCATAGCGCAGGCGCAGCATCTCCCGCAGGGCGGGCAGCTGGTCGGCAAAGCGGAAATATTCCTGCTCGCGGGTCCCGGCACCGGCATGGTTGCGCATCAGCGGGGTGAACAGGCCAAACTCCAGCCAGCGCAGGGCCAGGTCCGGGGTGGTGTCGCCCGCGAAACCGCACAGGTCGGCACCGGTGTACAAAAAGCCGCACATCTGCACACTGGGCATCATCTGAATGTTGGCCAGCAGCTGTTCCCAGCTGGAATGGTTGTCGCCCAGCCAGATGCCGCCGTACCGGTGGCTGCCAATGATGCTGGAACGGCTGTACAGCAGGGTGCGCCTGCCGGGGCGCAGGTCGGCAAAGGCCTCCCCGGCAGCGCGGGTCATGCTGCCGCCGTACAGATTGTGCACCCGGTCGTGCCGCACCTGCTGCCCGGCCAGATCGTGGTAGAAGCTGGCGTAGTCGGCAGGGCTGTTCATCAGGCCCATGGCACCGCCCACTACCTTGCCGAAGAACTCTTCCTGTTCGATGTTGTCCTGCCCGCGCAGCTGTGCCATGCTGTCCAGAAATGCCCGGAGCCGCTCCGGGGAGTAGAACAGCGCGGGTTCGTTCATGTCGTTCCAGAATCCCTCAATACCGCAGTCGGTCAGCACCTTGTAGCGGTGGCCGAACCAGTCCCGCACTTCCGGGCGCAGAAAATCGGCAAAATAGGCCTTGCCGGGCCACACGGCAGCCACAAAGGGGGTGCCGTCGGCTTTGGTGCAGAAATATCCCTTCTCCAGCCCCTCGGTGCAGGTGGGGTCCTCCGGGTCCATGCGCACGCCCGCGTCGATGATGGGCACCAGCCGGATGCCCTGCTGCTTCAGCTCGGCACTCAGCGCAGCCAGATCCGGGAAGCGCTCCTTGTTCACCGTAAAATCCGCGTACCCCTGCATATAGTCGATGTCCAGGCAGATCATGTCCAGAGGCAGCTCGTTCTCGCGGTACTGGCGGGCGATGGCGCGCACGTCCTCGGAAGTCTTGTAGCCCCAGCGTCTCTGAGCAGCTGTGGCCGATCAGCTTCCGGAATTCGGTGCAGACGGCGTTCGGGCTGTCGCCGGTCAGGATGTACAGGTCGTAGTCCGGCTCTTCGGTGCGGAAGGTCAGCCGGTCGTGCCGGGTGTAGCCGATATCGTAGAACACCTTTCCCGGGAAATCCACGAACACGCCAAAGATGCTGCGGCCCGCACCGCCGTCGATGAGCAGAAAATTGTGCGCCCCATAGTACGAAAGTCGGTTTTCTCCGTGGCGCGACTCGTCGGTGTTGTCGGTCACATAATGCCAGCCGCGCTTGTTGATGCCGCGGGGCATCTCGCCCAGGCCGTACACCACGGCATCCTCTGCCAAAGAGAAGCTCCAGCTCCCGTCTGGTTCTGCGGTGAGGTACGGCACTGCGGCGGCGGCAGGCTCCACCGGCAGCACGACGCTCTCGGTGGGCAGCGGGCAGCCAAACGTAAAACGTTGGATCATGGTAAAAACTCCTTGTCCCCAAAAAATCAAAAGCCCTTTTGTACCTTTATCTTACGGCAGGCCCTGCCGGAAAACAAGAGACAAAACCGGCACGTTTTTGCTACAAAACCGTCATGACGGCATAAAAATGAAAAAATTCCGTCCTTCCGGGCGGAATCGAATTGAAAAAGGCAGCCCATGCTGGTATACTGAAGCGGTATTCAGGAAGCAAACAAGAACGGAGGGAACGTTTGTGTATCGCAACGGGATCAAACGCCTGCTGGCTGTGGTGCTGTCGCTGTGCGGCATGCTGTGCCTGTCCTGGCTGTTTCTGATTTTGGCCATTGCCATCAAGCTCGACTCACCCGGCCCCGTGTTTTTCAAACAGAAGCGGGTGGGCCGCGGCAAGCGGCATTTCTACATTCTAAAGTTCCGCACCATGCGCATCGACACGCCCCACGACATGCCCACGCACCTGCTCCATGACCCGGATCAGTATATCACCCGCATGGGGCATTTCCTGCGCAAGACCAGCCTGGACGAGCTGCCCCAGCTGTGGAACATCTTTGTGGGGGATATGGCGGTCATCGGTCCGCGTCCCGCGCTGTGGAACCAGTACGATCTGCTGGCGGAGCGCGACAAATACGGGGCCAACGATGTGCGCCCCGGCCTGACCGGCTGGGCCCAGATCCACGGCCGCGATGAGCTGGAGATCGCCGAAAAGGCAAAGCTGGACGGCTGGTATGTGGAGCACTTGAGCTTCGGATTGGACGTGAAGTGCTTCTTTGGCACCATTGCCGCCGTGCTGAAACACGACGGTGTGGTGGAGGGCGGCACCGGCACCCTGCATGAGAACAATAAAAAATCTTGATTTATCCCCGGAAAAGCGTATAATAAAACAGTACAAGACTTTAAAGCAGGATTCCTATGGAACGCACCTATATCAATGAGGTCCAGAAGGAAATCGGCAGCACGGTCAAGGTGCAGGGCTTTATCGAGAACCTGCGCAACAGCAAATACATGGCCTTCATCGTGCTGAAGGATATTACCGGCAAACTGCAGATCACGGTCGAAAAGGCCGATCACCCCGATCTGGTGGATACCATCGACAAGCTCACCCCGGACTCCGTCATCACCGTCACCGGCAAGGTGATGGAAAACGACTAC
>ENA-UOJE01003187-UOJE01003187.1-human-gut-metagenome-genome-assembly--contig:-C23-NODE-3187-length-11412-cov-7.499252_pt1 | contig 11412 bp, 7 predicted proteins | sample MGYA00242341_ERZ723888 | MGnify/ENA metagenome assembly ERZ723888 | reverse complement strand
GTTGCTCAACTCTTTATCGTCGGGGGATTTGTTAAATGGAGTCGGGACGTTTTCGGCAGTCATTATTGCAGTGGTCTCGTATCAGCACGACATAGAAACGAAGCAAGAAGAAGAGAGGTCTCGGAGCGAAAAGGCTAAGCCTCAAGTTGAGGTGGACAGTTTCGAGGAAGATTACGGATTCATTGTTTCGATTACCAATGTAGGTCCCCGGCCAATTCCGTCAATTATTGTGGAGGAAAAGCCAGTCGTATCTAATCTTGAGCCTGGAGATACCTGTCGTTTTGATTACATCGGTTTTGAGTCGTGTGGGTCGTATGAAGGCGAGGTTGAAGGCTCCAATTACGTTGTTTCAACGAGGACCTTTCGCGATGGGGTAAGCCTTTGGCTCTTTATGTATGACATTTTGGGTAAGGCTTGGATGAGTCAATATACGCTCGAGGAAGATGGCGCCCGGTTGTTGGACGGACCCTCCTGGGTGCTGTGAGAAAAGCTTGACTACCACATAAAATGCCCCTTTGAATCATTGTTTTTAATCCCCTACTACCTGGAAGGCGTTCCATGTCAACACTGCTCGCCGATAAATACGAGGCTCGCAAAGCCGAGGTTAACGCTCGCTTTGAGCAGCTTCGCGCTAACGAGGAGGAGCTCAACCGAATCTTTGCCAAGATCTACAACATGGAGGGCGAGGTGCCCATCGAGGTCGAGGATAAGTACGTGTCGGTGGCGCGCATCTTTGATACCGCCGACGAGATCCCTGAGAGCTACAAGGGCAACAAGTACGTGCGTACCAAGCGCGACGAGATCACCTCGCTCATAAGCTATGCCGTGGGCTGCATGTTCGGTCGCTATTCGCTGGATGTGGACGGTCTGGTTCTGGCCGACCAGGGCGCCACGGTCGACGACTATCTGGCCAAGGTGCCCGATCCCGATCACGTGACCTTTATGCCCGATGCCGACAACGTGCTGCCCATCACCGACGACGAGTACTTTGACGACGACATCGTGCGTTACTTTATCGACTTTGTGCGCACCGTGTACGGCGAGGAGACACTCGAACAGAACCTGGCCTTTATTGCCGAGGCGCTCGGCGGCAAGGGCACCTCGCGCGAGGTGATTCGCACCTACTTTTTGAAGGACTTCTATAAGGACCACTGCCAGACCTATAAGAAGCGCCCCATCTACTGGCTGTTCGACAGCGGCAAGAAGAACGGCTTCAAATGCCTTGTTTACATGCATCGCTACCAGCCTGACCTGTTGGCTCGCATCCGCACCGACTATGTGCATGAGCAGCAGGAGCGCTACCGTGCCCAGATTGGGTATGCCAACGATGCCCTTGTCAGTGCCGAGCGCGGCGAGCGCGTGCGCTTGGATAAGCGCATCAAAAAGCTCAACGACCAGCTCAAAGAGACCATTGCCTACGAGGAGAAACTGCACCACTTGGCAGACCAGATGATTAAGATCGACCTGGATGACGGCGTCAAGGTCAACTACGCCAAGTTTCAGGATGTGCTGGCGAAGATTAAGTAACTGCAGATACGGTAAGGATATTCATGCCCAAGATCGATGTAGAAGAACAGCTCAAGCTGCGATTTTTGCAGCCGTTGTCCTCATGCGCGCCGCGCCGTGTTGTGGTTTGGCACGATGCAGACGACGAGTTTGCTCCTGAGTTTGAGCGATTGGCTGCCGAGGGTTTCGACGGCGTGGGGGCCGATGCCGGCGTAATGCCTGCTCACGGTGACTTTGAGCGCCCGGTGCGCTTTGTTGAGGCCTGCGAGGGCCGTATGTTTGCCGTCAAGAAGCTCATCAACCGCGATGACCTTGCGAGCGATATCTTGCTGTATCGCCGTTGCCCGCGCGGCAGGCTTGAAGGTGATTGGCTTGCCGATGTTGAGCTGTATGCCGATCAGTTCCAGGCTGACTATCTTTCGCTTTTGGCCGATCAGCTGGGCATCGAGAATATCGACGCCGTGCGCGAGAGCCTGCGCGAGCACAAGACGTTCTTTGATGCCAAGACCCGCTGCGCTAAGTTTGCCGCGTGTGTTCCGCATGCCTCGGGCGCATCCGATATCGAACTCGGCATCCTTACGGTGATTTTTGGCGGTAAAGAGCTTGGTGACGCGCGCCCCGCGTTTGTGCTGCGCGGCTGCATGACCACACTGCTGCACGAGGGTCCCGAGGCGCTGGCCGCGCTGGTGGATAAGTACAGCGTGCGCGATGTTCTCTCTGCCTTTATGTTGCGCTGCTATGGGTTTGATGGGCCGCTTTACGAGCGTGACTCATTGCTTATGCTTGCATCCCATGTGCTCCTTACGGCAGCATCCACCGCGCTTCCCGAGGGAGCGCTCAAGGGGCTTGAGAGCCATGTGGCTCCCGCCTACGGGCCCTATTGCCTTGAGGCGGTGCGTACGTGGGACCAGACCGCCGATACCCAGGCATCGAGCGAGGACCTATTTGAGATTTGCCGTTTGGTTGAGGACGCCCGCGGACTCTTTGCACGGTTCGAGACCCTGCCGATCGATGCGCTGGCTTCGCTTGATGTGTTCCCGTGCGTCAACGAGGTTGTGCTCTCGCAGCTGTTCTGCTCGTTTGCGCAAGGTGCAGACCGTGTTGAGGATGCGCGTGCCTTTGCTGCGCGCCGTTGCGACCTAAGCTGGTACCGTCGTGTCGAGAGCTACTTTGACCTGCTTGTCGCTGTGGCCGATATGTGCGCGTTTAGGCAGACGCACGCGGGTGGGTTCCATCTGGCGCAGTCCCAGCAGGTGTGGGATGCCTATACGTCCGAATGGTATGCCATGGACGCTGCCTATCGCCATATGTGCACCGCGTATCTGCGGGCACGCTCCGTCGAGTGCGATGCGCTCGAGGAACCTGCCCGCGCCGTGGCGGACTGGGCGGAGAATCTCTACAGCAACTGGTTCTTGGCGGATGCCAATGCCTGCTGGGCGGCTGCTGCGCAAGGGGAGTGGGCCGATTGCGGCTACATCGATGGTCCCGCACGGCAGGATGAGTTTTACTGGCATGTGCTACCCGCCTTTGTTGGTTCTGCCAAAACAACGGTCGTTATCGTGAGCGATGCGCTGCGCTATGAGGTTGCCCGCGACGTTGTGGCGCTGCTCGAGCGCGAACGCGGCGGCAACGTCAAGGTCTCTAGCATGCAGGCGGTCTTTCCCTCCATTACCGAGGTGGGCATGCCTGCGCTGCTGCCGCACCAGGTGCTTGAGCTTGCAGAGGATGGCGCGTTTGTGTTGGCTGACGACATGCCCACTGCGACGACTCCGCAGCGCGAGGCCGTGCTCGCCCACGTTGAGCCTACAGCCCGCGCTTTGCGCTCGAGCGCATACCTCAACATAGCGGGAACCGAGCGCAGGGCGATGCTCAAGGACTCAAGACTTGTCTACCTCTATCACAACAAGATTGATGCCACGGGCGAGAAGGCCGCTACGCAGGATGACGTCTTCGATGCCTGTACGGACACCGTAGAGGAGCTTGCCACGTTGGCGCGCCGCGTGTGCACCGACGCCCCGGGCGCGCGTGTTGTTATAACGGCGGATCACGGCTTTATCTACACGCGCCGGGAGCTCAGCGAGTGTCAGATGCTCGGCAAGCCAGATCTTCCCTTCCTTGACGCTCCCGTCATGCACGGCAAGCGTCATCTGGTGGTGCCCAACGAGGCCGTGGCCAAGCTTTCGGACGAGGCACGCGGGGTGTTTGTTAATGTTGACATGGGACGTTTGGGTGCCGGCTTTGAGGGGTTTGCCCCGCGCGAGAACGTGCACTTCAAGCGTCCCGGCGGTACTAACAACTACGTCCACGGCGGCATGAGCCTGCAGGAGCTCTGCGTGCCCGTTATTGGATTTTGGCGTGCGCGCTCGGGTTCCAAGGACTTTGTCGACACGCGCGCGGCGACGTTGCGCGTGCTAAGTGAGGGGCGCCGGGTGACCAACTCGCTCTTCTCGCTCAACTTGATCCAGGAAGAACCAGCCCAAGGCAAGGTCTTGCCGTGCGAATACGAGCTGGTGTTTACCGATGCAAGCGGCAACGAGGTGAGCGATACGGTCAAGGCGCATGCTAACAAGACTTCTGTTAATTCGCAGGAGCGCGTAGTGCATGCCAAGTTTGCGCTGCGTGCAGCGGATGGATTCTCGGCCAAGGGTCCGTACTATCTGGTCTGCCGCGAGCGCGAAACGGGCAAGATCGTTTGGCGCGAGACGTATACCATCGCTGTTTCGTTTGCCCCTGTTGCTGATTTTGGTTTTTAGGAGTGTGCCCTATGTTTGATAGCCATGATGACGATCTGTGGGAAGTTCCCTCGATTGATGTGGATGTGCCTGTGGAGGGTGTGGTGCCTGCGGAGGCCGCGCCTGCTGCGGAGGCCCCGGCGACTGAGGCTGTTGCGCCTGCCCCGGAGCCGGTTGCTGCCGCGCCCGTTGAGGCTGCGGTGAACGCCGAGGACGAATTCTCGACCGACGGTTATGATCAGGCTGTGGCCGAGGCTCCCGAGGGCGACGGCTACGACATGGATGGGCTGGACGGCAAACTGCTCGAGCACTTTGCTGGCAAGATCGTGCGCAAGGACCTGACGGCCCTTATGAAGCGCGGCGCCAACGTGCCCACCTTTGTGCTGGAGTACCTGCTGGGCATGTACTGCTCAACCGACGACGAGGATGCCGTGGCAGAGGGCCTGGACCGCATCCGCAGGATCCTCACCGATAACTACGTGCGTCCCGACGAGTCCGAGCGCATTAAGTCCAAGATTCGCGAACTGGGCCGCTTTACCATCATCGATAAGGTGACGGCCAAGCTCGACGAGTACAAAGACATCTACGTGGCGTCGTTTGCCAATCTGACTATCGAGCCGTTTGTGATGCCGGCCGAGTACGTGCGCGACTATTCCAAGATTCTGCAGGGCGGCATTTGGTGCATTATGAGCATCGAGTATCGTCACCCCTTGGATGAGGAAGACGAGTTTGGCATGGAGGTCTTTGGCGACGATGCGCCGCGCCGCTCCAAGGCCAAGCGCAAAAAGCGCGGACCCGAGGACTCTCCGTTTAGCGTGGCGTCGCTCACGCCCATCCAGATGCCCAATCTGGACCTGGATGCCATGGTCGACGAGCGCCAGTACTTTACGCGCGACGAGTGGCTCAACATGCTGCTGCGCTCGGCTGGCTATGAGCCCAGCGAGCTTTCCGAGAAAGAGCGCCTGCACTTTATCGAGCGTATGGTGCCGCTGATCGAGCGCAACTACAACCTGTGCGAGCTGGGTCCCCGCGGCACCGGCAAGAGCCATATCTACAAAGAGGTCTCGCCCTACGCCATCTTGCTCTCTGGCGGTCAGACCACCACGGCCAACCTGTTCGGCCGCATGAACTCCATGCGCGCCGATCGCGTGGGCTTGGTGGGCCATTGGGACTGCGTGACGTTTGACGAGGTCGCCGGCATGCGCTTTAAGGACACCAACGCCGTGCAGATCATGAAGGACTATATGGCGAGCGGCAGCTATGCGCGCGGCCGCGATCAGATCAACGCCGATGCCTCCATGGTCTTTGAGGGCAACATCAACGACACCGTGCAAAACGTCCTTAAGACCACACACCTGTTTGATCCGTTCCCGCCGGAGTTTAACAACGATTCGGCCTTCTTCGACCGTATCCACTATTACCTGCCGGGCTGGGAGATTCCCAAGATGCGCTCGAGCCTGCTGACCGGGCATTACGGCCTGATCACCGACTGCCTGTCGGAGTTTTGCAAGGAGATGCGCCGCAAGGACTTTACGCACCATATCGACCGTTACTTCCGCTTTAACAGCGACTTTAACAAGCGTGACGAGATCGCCGTGCGCAAGACCTTTAGCGGCCTGGCCAAGCTGCTGTTCCCCGACGAGGCCATGGACAAGGACGACGTGCGCTGGCTGCTGGATTACGCCATCGAGGGCCGTCGCCGCGTAAAGGAACAGCTCAAGATTATGGCGGGCGTCGAGTTTATCGACGTCAACCTGGGCTATATGGATGCCGACAACCCGCAGGACGTGCACGTGGTGCGTGTGCCCGAGCAGAGCGAGGACACGCTGATTCCCGACGGGCCGCTGCTGTCCGGCCACGTGTTTGGCGTAGGCAGGTCGCAGGGCGGCGAGGTTGCCGTGTACAAGCTGGAGAACAAGGCCGTTGCCGGTGAGTGCAAGTTTAAGCACGAGGGCGTTGCCTTTAACAAGCCGGTGCGCGATACGCTGGAGGCCGCGTTCGACAACTTTGTGAACCTGGCGAACCGCGTGGCGCCGGGCATGCACATTGGCTCCAAGGACTACCTGCTGTTCTACAACGACCTGCAGAGCAAGGGCCTGTCCGAAGAAGTTTCGCTCGCCGAGTTCGTGGGCCTGTGTTCCGCGGCGTGCAACCGCCCGGTAATGCCCGCGCTGGCGATTCCGGGAATCTTGCGCATGTCGGGCTCTATGGACGAGATCCGCGGGCTCGAGGACATTATGCGCGTGGCCAAAAACGCCGGTGCCAAGCGTGTGATTTTGCCGCTGAGCGCTATTGCGGGTTTGCAGAGCGTGTCGTCCGAGATCATTTCGGGCCTGAGTCCGGTGTTCTACATGGATGGCGACCCGGTCGACGCCGCGAAGAAGGCGCTAGATCTGTAGGGGTGCGGGCGTGCGGGGCGTCCGGTGTTCGGGCGCCCCGCGAGCATGTTGGTGCGTAGTGCGTGAGGAGGCCTGCCATGGCAGACGAGCGTTCTGTTGGTGAACTGCTCGACGAGCTGTTTGGCTTTGAGTCGGTGGCCAAGCGTCAGACGGCGCTTGAGCAGTATGATCGCGAGGAGTTGGTGCGAAAGGCGCGCTCCCGCGAGCTGCTGGGCGTGCTTACGGGCGTCGAGGCCGCCGAGCACGCTGCGCGCGAGTCTGCCGTGCGGGCTGTTGACGGGTATGTCCGTCGTGTTGAGGGCGCTGCGCTTGCACGCGCTCGCAAACAGGTGGGCATTGTTGGACCGCTGCGGATGGAGCGCCGCTATGCTGCCTTTTTGCGCATGGAGGACAAGGCCGAGTTGCTGGCCCGTTTGGAGCAGACGCTTGCGTTTATCGAGGTAAAGCTGCGCGCCACTACGGCGGACAGGGTGCGTGCGGCGTACGATGCTGCGGGGGCTTTGGTGTTGCAGGGCGTGGCGCGCCTGAGTGACGTGCGCGTTGCGGATGCCGTGCCCCTGGATGCCGACCTGCTGTGCACGCAGCTGGAGCAACTTCGTTGTGCCGCCGATGCGACGGACCTTGCGGGTATGATCACAGCGACGTTTGAGTCCGAGCTGAGTGCGACGGGGTCGCAGGGCGCTGATGGTTTTACGGGTGATTTGGCTGGCGATGTTGCTGGTGATGTGGCGCTGGAGCGTGAGCTTACTAACGTGCGCGGCGCTGCGCAGCGAGCGCGCTTGGCAGCGCAGGCGTACCGGGCCGAGCGTGCCGCCCGCGTTGCAGGGAGCACGGTGGAGCCTTCGGGGCTGCCGAAGCCTGCGTGCGTTGCGTGCGAGACGGCGTGCGATGCCGGAAAGCTTTCCGAGTTGCTCGCTCAGGTTAAGAAGTCGTTTGAGACCTACCGTCGTGTTGTTGCCGACGGCGGGTTGTTCTGTGCGTTTGGCTCTGGCTCACCGAATGGGATTTGCCGGGGCTCGAGCTATTTAGACTACGATTCACGGCTTGACGAAGACGTGCTGGTGGGCGAGTACGATGGCACTACCAGGCATGATGTTCGCCGTGAGGTTCCGATTCCCGAGCTTGTGGATGAGGCTTCGGCCGAGGGCGGCGACTCGCTCGAGGTTGCCGTGGCACGCATGCGCGAGTTCAATGGACGCCGTTATGATGGCGTGCTGGATGAGGACCCCGCGCGTCATGTGAACGCGTTTTGGTATGGACTCAAAAAGCTCAGTCAGTATTGCGAGGCCGCCGTGCGTGTGGACGAGCGTGCTTGGGATTGCTTTATCGATAAGGTGCAGTTTGCCTACGATGAGCCCGTGGGGCGCCTGGCCACGCAGATGGACGATAAACAGGTGGCAGCTTTTGTTGCTGCTGTGGATGTGCTTGGCGCTGGTGAGTAAGGGCTTGGCTTGGCGGGAGGTTTCACCGTGAAAATCGAAGTCGATGTTGACCAGTTGCGCGAGAGCCTGCTCGACCGCGCGGGGAGTGCGGCGGGCGTGGGCTTTCCGGCCGCCATGCTCGACGTAGTGGATATCGAGGACGAGTCGCCCCAAGAGCTCCTAGCCCAAGCCGAACGCGAAGGCCTCGACCTCCGCGACTTTGCCGTCGACGATGACTAGGGTAGCTAATTTGGGATGGGGCGTCTGCACCCGCAGCTGCGCGAAAATGCACGATAAGCCGTCGCAATGGAGCCTAATGAGCTCGCGACCGTTCTATTTTGACTGCATGCTGGCTAAGTGAGTAGGCTTTATTGGAAATCCTGAGCACCCGATACATTAGCTTCAACAAACCTGCAGGTTACAGACTTGTACTTTAGTGACGTGGTCGGCGATTCGACAAAAGTCTACTCACTTAGTTTTGAGAGACGCTAATTGTCCGCAACGAGACCCCAGCCGGGGCGATTGATGCTCAAATGTAGCCAATTCGGGACGGCTATCCCTGGCCGCTACGACGCTAGCGTGGCGATGACGGCTTCGTCGCCGGCGTATATGAGGGTGTTGCCGTCGGGGATGATGGTTTGGCCTTCGCGCTTGAGCATTACCACAATAAACGGGTGCTTGCCTTGCGGCACGTCGCGCAGGCGCTGGCCGGCTAAGCGACCGTGGGGCGTCACGGTGATCTCGCGCAGCGTAACCTCGGCACGCTCTTCAAACGTCGGCGCGGCCATAACCAGAAGGTCGCCTTCTTCAATTACGGTATCGCCGTTGGGCAGCACCGGGTGCGCACCGTCGCGCAGCACCAGGACCACCAGCATGTCCGTCGCGCTGCCAATATCCGCGAGCGAGCGACCGGCAAACGGATGGCCCGCACCCACCTTGAGCTTGACAAACGACATGCCGTCCTCGTCGCGGTAGTCGTTAAAGGTGCGGCGCACGTCGCCTTCCGCGTCGATCATGTCGAGCTTCTTTGCCACCGCCGGCAGTAGCGAGCCCTGCACCACAATGCTCGACACGGCAATCACAAACACCAGGTCAAATAGGTCGTGGCCACCGGGAACGCCGGACACCACGGCAAAGAGGCTAAAGACGACCGAAGCCGCGCCACGCAGGCCCGCCCAGCTTACGAGCGCGACCTGGCGTGGGTTCGTCTTAAAGGGCGCCAGTAGCATGCCAACGGCAATGGGGCGGCTCACAAAGAGCATAAACGCCATGAGCGCCAGGCCCGGCAGCAGCATTTGCGGCAGGCGGGCGGGCGTCACGAGCAGGCCGAGCAAAAAGAAGATGGTCATCTCAGCCATCTCGGTGAGGGTGTCAAAGAAGTGCGCCAGCTCGACCTTGCCGGTGATGTCGCTCGCGCCTAGCACGATGCCGGCAAGGTACACTGCCAAAAAGCCGTTGCCGCCCAGGTAGCTCGGCAGCGCGTAGGCGACGATGGCCACGGCGAACAAGAAGATGGTCTGCGCTCCCTCGGCCGTTGCGTGCGCGCGCTCAATCAAGCGGCCCGATGCCCAGCCGATGACAAGGCCCAGGCCCACACCTAGGATGATTTGCTTGGTCAGCAGCACGGGAATGTCGATATTGCCGCCCGCTGCGAGGGTCGCGAGCACGGCGGTGAGCATGTAGGCGACGGGGTCGTTGGAGCCCGATTCGACCTCGAGTAACGAATCGGTGCCACCTCTCAGCGACAGGCTGTGCTCGCGCAGCACGCTAAAGACGCTGGCCGCGTCGGTGGATGCCACGACCGATCCCAGCAGCAGGCCGCCAGTCCAGTCGAAGCCCAGTACAAAGTGCGCGAACACGCCGGTGATGCCAGCGGTGATGACGACGCCGAGCGTGCTCAGCAGCACCGCGGGCACGGCGACAGGTTTGGCGCGGTCGATGTTGGTGTTAAAGCCGCCGTAGAACATGATGAACAGCAGCGCCGTGCTGCAGACGGTTTCGGTGAGCGCATAGTCGCTAAAGTCGATGTGCGCCGGACCGTTGACGCCCAGCAGCATGCCCAGCGCGATAAAGATGAGCAGGGTGGGGAAGGGAAGCTTTTTGCCGACGGGTTTGATGGTCAGGCACAGAATAATGACGAGGCCGATAAAGAGAAGTACCTGGTTCATGGATAGTGTCCGCTCCTGGGTGGTTGGCGTGGCACGGTCAATTGTCTGCGGTTATTTGTACCCAAAAATGGTGGGTTATGGGGGTGGATTGCGGGCGTGCGCATTTTCGACACGAGGCCGCGACGTGAGCATCGCTGGTCGGGGCGCTGGGCCAGACGGCGTGGCGTGAGCGGTCCGGGTTGGCAGGCGTGCGCTGGCGACCGTTGACGGTATGCAGCCCTTTCCAGCTTTATTGCAACGGAGTACAATGGGTAACGTTTAAGTTCAACTTGAAGTTTTAGTTGCGGCTCCGGGCTTCGGCCGCAATGCAAAGAGAGGCGTTCCATGGCGATCTATGTGACATCCGATGCTCACGGGCACGTGCGTGCGCTTGACGAGGCCCTGTCTAAGATCTCGTTGACGTCCGACGACACGCTGTACGTGCTGGGCGACATGATCGATCGCGGGCCCGATCCGGTCGGCGTTATTAAGCTCGTGCGCTCGCTGCCCAACGCCCACGTGCTCAAGGGTAATCACGAGCAGATCATGCTCGATGCCATCATTGGCCAGGATCCGCTCGATGCCGAGACCTGGGATATCAACGGTGGCTGGACGACGCGTGAGCAGCTCAACGACATGGAATTTGAGGCATACGAGGAGCTCGTGCGATGGATGGCCGCGCTGCCGCTCTACGCGGTGGTCGAGACCGAGGAGCGCCCGTATCTGCTGGTACATGCCGGTATTGAGACCGAGGCGGCGCGGGCGTTTTTGCTTGAACACGACGTGGACTGTTCCGATGGTGCCGGAGCGGTTGGCGCCGATCGCGAACTGCTGAAGCAGATGCTTGCCGTGCAGTCGTCCGATGACCTGCTGTGGATTCGCCATGGCTATTGGGATGCGCCGACGGGGCTGCTTTCTTCCGAGGGCAAGGGTCCGGTCGTGGTGAGCGGTCACACGCCAACGGTGTCGCTCGGGCGTTATTGCGAGGTAGGCGGCCTGGCGGGGCTCGATGAGGAGTCGGGCCGCGGGCAGATTGTGCGCTTGGGCGGCGAGGACACTGCCGGCGTGCCCGATCGCATCGACATCGACTGCGCTGCCGCCACCGGCTCCGAGTTCGGTCGCGTGGGCATCCTGCGCCTGGACGACGGGGCGGAGTTCTACGCGAACATCAACCCGGGCGAATAACCTTGTTCCGCCGATCTACCGT
>ENA-UOJE01003183-UOJE01003183.1-human-gut-metagenome-genome-assembly--contig:-C23-NODE-3183-length-11423-cov-36.783075_pt1 | contig 11423 bp, 5 predicted proteins | sample MGYA00242341_ERZ723888 | MGnify/ENA metagenome assembly ERZ723888 | reverse complement strand
GTACAACTACGCCGGCGTTTTCCGCTGCGACGACACGAACCGCCGCATGCGCCTGCACGTCGGCTTCTCGGCCGACGGCCTGAGGTGGGACATCGACGAGGCCGACTTCCGCCTGACGGGCGCCGACCCCGAGATCGGGAAGTGGGTCTACGGCTACGATCCGCGCGTGGCGAAGATCGGCGACAAGTACTACGTGACGTGGTGCAACGGCTACCACGGCCCGACGATCGGCATCGCGTGGACGGATGATTTCGAGACGTTCCACCAGTTGGAGAACGCCTTTATCCCGTTCAACCGCAACGGGGTGCTGTTCCCGCGCAAGATCGGCGGGAAGTTCGCCATGCTCTCGCGTCCGAGCGACAACGGCCATACGGCGTTCGGCGATATTTTCTACTCCGAATCGCCCGATATGGAGTTCTGGGGCCACCACCGTCACGTGATGTCGCCCGCGGCGTTCGAAGTCTCGGCGTGGCAGTGCATGAAGATCGGTGCGGGCCCCGTTCCGATCGAAACCTCGGAGGGGTGGCTGCTGTTCTACCACGGGGTGCTTCGTTCGTGCAACGGCTACGTCTACGCTTTCGGCTCGGCGCTGCTGGATCTGGACGAGCCGTGGAAGGTCACGGCCCGCAGCGGCCCCTACCTGATCTCGCCGCGCGCGCCGTACGAGTGCATGGGCGACGTGCCGAACGTGACGTTCCCGTGCGCCGCGCTGCACGACCCCGCGACGGGGCGCGTGGCGGTCTACTACGGCTGCGCCGACACGGTGACGGGCCTTGCCTTCGGCTATATTCCGGAGATCGTCGAGTTCACGAAGCGTCATAATATCCTGTGACATGTACAGCCATGACAATCGGGTGGTGATCACCCTCGACGCCGGCGGCACGAACCTCGTGTTCGGAGCCATGCAGGCCAATAAATTCATCGTGGAGCCGATCACGCTCCCGTCTCATGCCGAGGATCTCGACAAGTGCCTCGCGGCGATGGTCGAGGGGTTCAGGGCCGTCATCGGATGCCTTTCGGAGAAACCCGTGGCCATTTCGTTCGCATTCCCCGGTCCGGCCGATTACCCCAACGGCGTCATCGGGGGCTATCTTCCCAACTTCCCGTCGTTCCGCGACGGCGTGGCGCTGGGCCCGTTCCTCGAAGCGACGTTCGGCATTCCGGTCTTCATCAACAACGACGGCGACCTGTTCGCCTACGGCGAGGCGCTGGGCGGAGCCCTGCCTCAGGTCAACGCCCGTCTCGAAGCGCTGAACAGCTCCAAACGCTACAAGAACCTCGTGGGTTACACCTTCGGCACGGGCTTCGGCGTGGGCGTCGTGATCGACAATCGCCTCAACCGCGGCGACAACTCGTGCGTCGAGACCTTCTGCCTGCGGCACAAGAAGATGCCGGAGATCATCGTCGAGGACGGAGTCTCCATCCGTGCCGTGAAGCGCGTCTACGGCGAACTGTCGGGCGATCCGAATCACGGATTGGAACCCAGGGAGATCTGCGAGATCGCCGACGGCAAGCGCCCGGGGAACGTCGGGGCGGCGCGTCAGGCTTTCGCCGAAATGGGCGAGATCGCCGGCGACGCCATGGCCGCGGCCGTGACGCTCATCGACGGTCTGGTCGTCATCGGCGGAGGCATCACGGCGGCCCGCAAATGGATCATGCCGGGCCTGCTGAGAGAGCTCCGCGCGAAGATGCACACCCTCTCGGGCGACGAGCTGAACCGCGTGCAGATGAAAGTCTACGATCTGGACGACGAGGCGGAGTTCCGTGAGTTCGCCAAAGGCCGCTTGCAGCCGCTGAAGGTTTACGGCACCGACCGCTATGTGGCCTACGACCCGCAGAAGCGCATCGGCGTCACGATTTCGAAACTCGGCGCCAGTCAGGCCATTTCGGTCGGTGCATACGCTTTCGCTTTAAGTCAATTGGACAGTAATGATAATAGACAATGAGGGCTTTTAAATTTACCCCGCTCCTCAAAAGCATGATCTGGGGCGGGAACAGGATCGCATCCTATAAGGGTATTGCCGTCGACCGGTCCGATATCGGCGAGAGCTGGGAATTGTCGGGTGTGAAAGGCGATGAATCGGTCGTCGCTGAGGGGGAATATGCCGGCATGACCCTGCCGGAACTGATCGGGCAGCTCAAAGGGGAGCTGGTCGGGCATGCCGTCTACGAACGGCATGGTACGGAATTTCCGCTGCTGGTGAAATTCATCGACGCCCGTCAGGATCTTTCGATCCAGGTACATCCTGACGACGTACTGGCTCGGATGCGGCATGGCAAGAACGGCAAGACGGAGATGTGGTATGTCGTGGCGGCGGATCGGGGGGCGCATCTGAAATCGGGTTTCTCGGAACAACTCACTCCTGCGGAGTATGAACGGAAGGTCGCAGACCATACGCTGACCGATGCCCTGTGCGACTATTCCGTCACTGCGGGCGATCTGTTTTTCCTGCCTGCCGGCCGTGTTCATGCTATCTGCGCCGGAACGTTCGTGGCGGAGATACAGCAGACTTCGGACGTCACGTATCGTATCTACGACTACGGCCGTACGGGTGCGGACGGGAAACCGCGCGAACTGCACACCGAGCTGGCGAAGGACGCTATCGACTACACCGTGCTGCCCGACTATCGTTCCCATTATGTCGCGGCGAAAAACAGGGAGGTGCCGTTGGTATCGTGTCCCTATTTCGTAACTTCGTTTTACGATCTCGATCGGGCATTTGTCCGTGATCTTTCGGAGCTCGATTCCTTCCTGATCGTCATGTGTCTTGAAGGAAGCGGGGCGCTCTGCGACGATGAAGGGAACGAGATGCCGATCCGTCAGGGAGAGACGCTGCTCGTTCCGGCTTCGGCCCGGCTCCTGCGGATCCTGCCCGATGAACATCTCAAACTGCTGACCGGTCATTTATGAATAAGCGAAAAAGAATCATCATCGCGGCGCTTCTGTTTACGGCGGGACTTGCCCGAGCCCAGACTCCTGCCGATAAGGTCGATCCTTTCATCGGCACGACCGACTTCGGCACGACCCACCCCGGGGCCCTGTGCCCGAACGGCATGATGGCGGTGGTTCCGTTCAACGTGATGGGTTCGGGCACGAACGTCTACGACAAGGACGCCCGCTGGTGGTCGGCGCCCTACGAGTACCATAACGAATTCTTCACGGGCTTCGCCCACGGAGCGCTGAGCGGCGTGGGATGTCCCGAGATGGGGTCGCTGCTGACGATGGCGACGAGCGGGCCGCTGACGGTGGATTATCGGGAGTACGGCACGGCCTACCGGGACGAGCGGGCCACGCCGGGCTATTATTCGGTGCGCCTCGACAAGTACGGTATTCTTGCCGAGGCGACGGCCACGGCGCGCACTTCGGCCGAGCGCTACACGTTTCCCGCCGGCAAGGGGCACATCCTGCTGAATCTGGGCGAGGGCCTCACGAACGAGTCGGGGGCGGCGGTGCGCCGCGTGAGCGCCACGGAGATCGAGGGCATGAAACTGCTGGGGACGTTCTGCTACAACCCGCAGAAGGTGTTTCCGGTGTATTTCGTGCTGCGCGTGACGAAAACCCCGTCGTCGTCGGGCTACTGGAAGAAACAGCGCCCGATGACGGGCGTCGAGGCGGAGTGGACGCCCGACAACGGCAGATACAAGCTCTATACGGAGTACGGCCGCGAACTGGCGGGCGACGACGTGGGCTACTGGTTCACGTTCGACGACCTGCGGGCTGGCGAACAGGTCGAGGTGCGCATGGGCATTTCCTATGTGAGCACGGAGAACGCCCGCCGGAACCTCGACGCTGAACAGCCCGCCGGAACATCGTTCGACGCGATCCGCGGGGCGGCCCGCACGCGGTGGAACGACGACCTTTCGCGCATCCGCGTCGAGGGAGGCACGGCGGAGCAGCAGACCGTGTTCTATACGGCGCTGTACCATGCGCTGATCCACCCGAACCTCCTGAGCGATGTCAACGGGGAATACCCGCTGATGGAGCATTCGGGAGAGGTGGGGGTTACCGACGGCGAACGCTATACGGTCTTCTCGCTGTGGGATACCTACCGCAACGTGCACCAGCTGCTGACGCTGGTCTATCCCGAGCGGCAGGCGGACATGGTGCGCTCGATGATCGGCATGTACGAGGAGTGGGGGTGGATGCCCAAGTGGGAGTTGTACGGCCGCGAGACCTTCACGATGGAAGGCGACCCGGCCATTCCGGTCATCGTCGACACGTGGATGAAGGGGCTGCGCGACTTCGACGTCGCGACGGCCTACGAGGCGTTCCGCAAGTCGGCCACGACGCCCGGGGCGCAGAACCGGCTGCGGCCGGACATCGACCCCTATGTCGAGCGGGGCTACATTCCGCTGGGTTTCTACGCCAAGGACCTCGCGGGCGATACCTCCGTGTCGCACGCATTGGAGTACTACGTCGCCGACCATGCGCTGTCGCTGCTGGCCGACTCGCTCGGACACGGAGACGACGCGCGTCTGTTCCGCGACCGTTCGCTGGGGTACAGACACTACTACGACAGGGAGTTCGGGACGCTGCGGCCGATCAACGACGACGGGACGTTCCTCGAACCCTTCGACCCGAAGGCGGGCGAGAACTTCACGGCCGCGCCGGGATTCCACGAAGGGTCGGCCTGGAACTACACCTTCTTCGTGCCGCACGACGTGGAGGGGCTGGCGAAGCTCATGGGAGGCCGGCGGAAGTTCGTCGACAAGCTCCAAATGGTCTTCGACGAGGGGCTGTACGACCCGGCGAACGAACCCGACATCGCCTACGCCTATCTATTCAGCCGCTTTCCGGGCGAGGAGTGGCGCACGCAGCGCGAGGTGCGCCGTCTGCTGGACACCTGCTTTACGACCGCCGCGGACGGCATTCCGGGCAATGACGACACGGGTACGATGTCGGCCTGGGCCGTCTTCTCGATGATGGGATTCTATCCGGACTGCCCGGGCGAGCCGTACTATACGCTGACAGCCCCCGTGTTCGACCGCGTGGAGATCGCGACGGAGCGGGGCCCGCTGGTGATCGAGGCCGAGCGGCCGGCGGACGGCGCCGGTTACATCGGCCGCATGACGCTCGGCGGCAGACCGCTCGGCAAGTACCGCCTCTCGCACGACGAACTGCTCGGGGGCGGACGACTGAAATTCGAATTGAAAAACGACAAATAACGCTTGACTATGAAACGGAGATACAGCTTTTTGCCGGCGGCGGCCCTGCTTCTCGCGGCGGCCTGCTCGCCTTCGCAGCCCGCTGCGGAGAGCGATTTCACCCGCTTCGTGGACCCGAAGATCGGCACGGGCGGCCACGGCCACGTTTTCGTCGGGGCGAACGTGCCGTTCGGTATGGTGCAGGTCGGCCCCACGAGCATTCCGCAGGAGTGGGACTGGGTTTCGGGGTACCACCGGTCGGATTCGACGGTGATCGGTTTCTCGCACACGCACCTCTCGGGCACGGGGATCGGCGACCTGTTCGACGTCACGGTGATGCCCGTCGTGGGCGAGGTGACCTATGCCCGCGGCACGGAGGACGATCCGTCGTCGGGACTCTGGTCCTATGCCGACCGCACGCGGGAGATCGTCCGGCCGGGCTACTACTCGGTTCCGCTGACGCGCTACGGCGTCACGGCCGAGATGACGGCCACGGCGCGTGTGGGACTGCACCGCTACACCTTCCCGGCGTCCGACGCCGCGGCCGTAGTCTTCGACCTGGAGAACGGCGGCTGCTGGGACGAGGCGACCGATACGGGCTTCCGCTTCTCGGACGACAGCACGCGCATCAGCGGATGGCGCTACTCGACGGGCTGGGCCAAAGACCAGCGGGTCTATTTCGCGGCGGAGTTCTCGAAACCCTTTGCAAAGTTCGAAACCGTCGGGGACAAATACGCCCGTGCGTCGTTCTCGACGACCGACGGCGAGCAGCTGCTCGTGAAGGTGGCCTTGTCGCCCGTGAGCGTCGAGGGCGCCGAGACGAACCTCGCCGCGGAGCTTCCCGAATGGGATTTCGAGGCGACCGCGGCGGCGACCGACAAGGCGTGGAACGACGAGCTGTCGAAGGTGAAGATCACGACGGAGGACGAGACGGCGAAGCGGATTTTCTACACGGGGCTGTATCACACGATGGTGGCGCCCTCCGTGTTCTGCGACGTGAACGGCGATTACCGCGGGTCGGATTATGAAATCCACCGTGCGCCCGGCTTCACGAACTACACGACCTTCTCGCTGTGGGACACCTACCGCGCCGCGATGCCGCTGATGACGATCCTGCATCCGGAGCGGATGCCCGACATCGTGCGGACGATGCTGGCTATCGCCGACGAGCAGGGGCGCCTGCCGGTATGGCACCTGTGGGGCAACGAGACCGACTGCATGGTGGGCAACCCGGGGATTCCCGTCGTGGCGGACGCCATCGTGAAGGGCATCGAAGGATTCGACAGGGAGAAGGCTTTCGAGGCGATCAAAAAGACGGCCATGAACCCCGATCGGGGCAACGGCCTGCGGATGAAGTACGGCTACATCCCGTGCGACCTGTTCAACGAGGCGGTGGCCTACGACATGGAGTACGCCCTGGCCGACGGCGCCGCGGCACGGGCCGCCGAGGCGCTGGGCCGGACGGAGGAGGCGAACTACTTCACGGAACGCAGCCACTCTTACCGCAACTGCTTCGATCCGGCGACGCGCTTCATGCGGGGCCGCGACTCGAAGGGAGGCTGGCGCACGCCGTTCAACCCCTTCGCCTCGACGCACCGTGCCGACGACTACTGCGAGGGAAACGCCTGGCAGTACACGTGGCTCGTGCCGCACGACGTCGAGGGGCTCGTCGGGTGTTTCGGCGGCCGCGAGGAGATGCTCGGAAAGCTCGATTCGCTCTTCACGGTAAGTTCCGTCGTCGAGGGCGCCGAGACTTCGCCCGACATTTCGGGCCTTATCGGCCAGTACGCCCACGGCAACGAGCCGAGCCACCACGTGTTGTACCTCTATACGATGCTGGGGCAGCCGTGGAAGACGGCCGACAAGGTGCGCGAGGTGCTCACGACGCTCTACCGCGCCGAGCCGGACGGCCTTTCGGGCAACGAGGACGTGGGGCAGATGTCTGCATGGTACGTCCTCTCGTCGCTGGGCATGTACGAGGTCGAACCCGCCGGCGGACGCTACTGGTTCGGATCGCCCCTGTTCGATCGGGCCGAAGTGAAGGTTCCGGGCGGGACATTTGCGGTCGTGGCCGAGAACAACTCCGCGGAGAACAAGTATATCCAGCGTATTTGGTTCAATGGTCAACCCTACACGAAGCCCTGGATCGGCCATGCCGACATGATGAAGGGCGGGGAACTGCGCTTCGAGATGGGCGCCGAACCCAAGGTGTGGTACTGTCCGGACGAGCCGGAAACCTATGCCGACCAGCGCCCGGCCGAAGAGAAGCGGCTTTTCAGATCGGAAGCCGTGGAGCAGGAGATCGCGCGCGTGTGCGGTCTTCTGACCAACGAACGCCTGCGGTGGATGTTCGCAAACTGCTTCCCCAACACGCTCGACACCACGGTACACTACGGCGAGGACACAGCGGGAAATCCCGACACGTACGTCTACACGGGCGATATTGCGGCGATGTGGCTGCGCGATTCGGGAGCTCAGGTGTGGCCCTACGTGCAGCTGTGCGGTAAGGACGCGCAGTTGCAGCGGATGATCGCGGGGGTTATCCGCCGCCAAATGAAACTCATCAATATCGACCCCTACGCCAACGCCTTCAACGTCGCGCCGACGGGCGTACACAACGAGACGGATTTCCCCGAGGCCGATCCGATGGTCTTCGAGCGCAAATGGGAGATCGACTCCCACTGCTATCCCATCCGCCTGGCGCACCACTACTGGAAGACGACGGGCGATGCGTCGGTTTTCGACGCCGCGTGGGTCGATGCCATGCGGGCCGTTCTCCGCACGCTGCGCGAACAGCAGATGAAGGAGGGGCCCGGGGACTATATCTTCCTGCGCACGACCGACCGGCAGCTCGACACGCGCTGCAATGTGGGTCGCGGCAATCCGGTGAAACCCGTGGGGCTGATCGCCTCGGCGTTTCGGCCCTCGGACGACGCCACGACCTTCGGGTTCCTCGTGCCCTCGAACTTCATGGCCGTCACGTCGCTGCGCAAAGCAGCCGAAATTCTGGCGACCGTAAACAATGAGAAGGTACTCGCCGCGGAGTGTACGGCACTGGCCGACGAAGTGGCTGCGGCGCTGCAAAAATACGCCGTTGTCGAACATCCGGAGTTCGGGAAAATCTATGCTTTCGAGGTCGACGGTTTCGGCGGACAACAGCTGATGGACGATGCCAACGTGCCGTCGCTGCTGGCGATGCCCTATCTGGGCGACGTGGAGCGCACGGACCCGATCTATGAAAATACCCGCCGCTTCGTGTGGAGCGACGGCAATCCTTACTTCTGGCGCGGTGCGGCGGGCGAGGGCATCGGAGGCCCCCATATCGGCGTGGAGATGATCTGGCCCATGAGCATCATGATGCGGGCCTTCACCTCCACCGACGACGAGGAAATCCGCGACTGCATCGTCTCGCTGATGACCACCGATGCCGGTACGGGCTTCATGCACGAGTCCTTCTCGCGCCACGACGCTGCGGATTACACCCGCGCGTGGTTCGCATGGCAGAACACGCTGTTCGGGGAGCTGATACTCAAACTCGTGAACGAAGGTAAAGCAGATTTGTTAAATTCCATCCGATAATGAAGAAATACGCATTCATCGTGCTGGCGGCCCTCGCTGCTGCCTGCGGTCATGTTCCTCACGACACCGGAACCGCGATTCGCCCCTCGGAATACGTCTCGACGCTGGTCGGCACCCAGTCGGACTATGCGCTCTCGACGGGCAATACCTATCCGGCGGTGGCTTTGCCGTGGGGAATGAATTTCTGGACGCCCCAGACGGGCCCGATGGGCGACGGGTGGGCCTACACCTACGGAGCGCATACCATCCGGGGCTTCAAACAGACCCACCAGCCCTCGCCGTGGATCAACGACTACGGGCAGTTTTCGCTGATGCCCGTGCGGGGCCGGGACAAACTCGGCGAGGAGTCGCGTCAGAGCTGGTTCTCGCACCAGTCGGAGACGGCGAAGCCCTACTATTATTCGGTTTACTTGGCCGACCACGACATCGTGGCCGAAATGACCCCGACGGAGCGCGCCGCCGTGATGCGCTTCACGTTCCCCGAATCGACGGAGTCGGGCGTGGTCATCGACGCCTTCGACCGCGGCTCGCGCGTGGAGATCGTCGACGCGCAGACCGTTGCCGGCTATACGACACGTAACAGCGGCGGCGTGCCCGAGAATTTCCGCAACTGGTTCGTAATCCGCTTCGACAAGCCCTTCGCGGCCGTCGAGCTGACCGATGCCCCCGCCTCCTACGAGGCGGGTAGCCGAGAGCTCTATCCCGAAGGCGGCAAAGCGGTCGAAGGTGACCACGCCGTGGCTAAGGTACACTTTTCGACGGTGCGTGGCGAGCAGGTGACGGCCCGCGTGGCCTCGTCGTTCATCTCCGCGGAGCAGGCCCTGCGAAACCTCGAAACGGAGCTGGGAACGGATGATTTCGAAACGGTGAAGGCCCGGGCACAGGAACGCTGGGACGACGTGCTGGGACGTATCGAAGTCACGGGAGGAACTACGGATCAGTACCGCACGTTTTACTCGTGCCTCTACCGTTCGACGCTTTTCCCGCGCAAATTCTACGAGATCGACGCTGCGGGCAAACCTGTGCATTACAGCCCTTACAACGGCGAGGTGCTGCCTGGCTACATGTATACCGACACGGGATTCTGGGACACGTTCCGGAGCCTGTTCCCGCTGCTGAACCTCGTCTATCCGTCGGTCAACGCCGAGATTCAGGCCGGGCTGGCCAATGCCTACCGCGAGAGCGGCTTCCTGCCCGAATGGGCTTCGCCGGGACACCGCGGCTGCATGGTCGGAAACAACTCCGCATCCGTAGTCGCGGATGCAATACTCAAAGGCGTGACACCCGAAGAGGATGTAATAACCCTCTACGAGGCGATGCTCGCGGGACGCGACAAAGTCCATCCTACGGTAAGCTCCACGGGACGCCTCGGGCACGAATACTATAACACGCTGGGCTATGTACCCTACGATGCAGGCATCGACGAGAATGTCGCACGAACGCTCGAATATGCCTACGACGACTGGTGTATCGCGCAGGTGGCGAAAAAGCTGGGCCGGACCGAAGATGCGGAGCGGCTGGAAAAGGCCTCGCAGAACTACAAAAACCTCTTCGATCCTGAAACCAAGTTGATGCGCGGCCGCAATGCCGACGGGACGTTCCAGTCGCCGTTCAGCCCCTACAAGTGGGGCGACGCATATACGGAGGGTAACGCCTGGCACTACACATGGTCGGTTTTCCACGACGTCGAAGGGCTCGCCGAGCTGATGGGCGGCGGGAAGGAGTTCTCGAAGATGTTGGATTCGGTATTCGTCGTCCCGCCGATCTACGACGACAGTTACTACGGCGTGCGCATCCACGAGATCACCGAAATGCAGGTGGCCAACATGGGCAACTACGCGCACGGCAACCAGCCTGCGCAGCACATGATCTACCTCTACGATTATGTCGGACAACCCTGGAAGGCGCAGTATTGGGTACGAGAAGTTATGGACCGGCTCTACTCCGCCAAACCCGACGGATACTGCGGCGACGAGGACAACGGACAGACCTCGGCCTGGTACGTGTTCTCGGCTCTCGGGTTCTATCCCGTGTGTCCCGCATCGGACGAATATGCGGTGGGTTCGCCGCTCTTCAAAAAAGCGCTCATCCACCTCGAAAACGGCGAGACCGTGGAGATCGAAGCTCGCGGGAACGGCCCCGAGAACCGTTATGTCGGAAAGATGACACTCGACGGAAAGACTCTCGAACGAACTTTCCTGAAATACGGCGAGCTGCTGAACGGAGCGAAGATCGCTTTCGAGATGCGGCCGGAACCGAACAACAGCCGCGGCACGAAAGCCGAAGACGCTCCCTATTCGATGAGCGATAGGGAATAAGGTCTTCAAAAGGCATATTCTTTTTCCGAGCCGGCCGTCCTGTCGAAGGACGGCTGGCTTTTTATAAACCGGACGACGATTATAATAAGCTGTGGGTATGCAGTACAGTCCCAACGGAAGAGAACGGTTGCATTTTCCGGATATGTTTTCTGCATTTGTGGTGACATACTGAAAACACGGAACGTGTAAGTTTATTCTCGGTGTTCGATCGGGAAAATTCAACGGGAGAAGAGAATAAGCCGACATCTTCTCGCGTCGTATCCATCCGTGGATATGAGCGCGGGCTATTGTTTGTTTTGTCCCGAGACTGTTCCGGATTCCAGTGCTTAAAATAAACACATAGCGAAAAAGTAAATTTGGGCAAAGCGTAGCGAATTAGCT
>ENA-UOJE01003180-UOJE01003180.1-human-gut-metagenome-genome-assembly--contig:-C23-NODE-3180-length-11426-cov-6.834403_pt1 | contig 11426 bp, 7 predicted proteins | sample MGYA00242341_ERZ723888 | MGnify/ENA metagenome assembly ERZ723888 | reverse complement strand
GATGGTCATAAATTGTTATATGCGGAAATAACTCTTTATGACCCGGTTGCCCGATTCATACTGGCTTGAAGTTATTCCGGAGAAATAGGGCGGAAAGTAGTAAAAAAGGATGAATTTTCTCATTCAACCGATGGCTCAATGCCGTATGTTGCCGGAGTTGCCGGAAACGAAACAAGGCTGTCAGCCGGAGGCCTCGGCTGGCAGGAGGAAAGAAAGAGACTTTTCTTTCTGAAAAATATTCTTTCACGGTTGCCGAACTACGGAAGAATGGTTATATTAGCAGGGTAAACTTGAAACCTGTAAGAAAGAATGAGGAGATTTTACCATGCCTTTTGAAAGCGGCAGCACGGCTTTGATGATATGCAGCCTCAGCGATAAAATGCCGGATGATTTTCTGGAACGCCTTGCCAAATACAGCGCGGGCAAACTCGACGATGTCAAGGATGAACCGACGGTCGGATGGGTCAGCGGGAGACATCTGCTTGAAAGCGAAATCAGCGATATGACTTCGATTTGCGGAGGACATCTTTATGTCAATCTCCGTAAAGCGGAGCGCAAGATTCCGTCCCAGCTTCTGAAGGCGATCTGCCGCCGCGAGGAGCTTGCCTATATGCAGGCGAACAATATGATCACGGTTCCGAAATCCGAGCGCAAACGCATCAAGGAGGACGCCATTGAACGCAACCTCATGAAGATGCCGCCGACGATCTCCGCGACTCCGATCATTGTGGACCGCGCATTGAATGTGATGTATGTCGGAAGCGCCTCCATGTCCGGTTTCGACCTGATTGCGGCGGAGTTTGCGCGCGCCATGGAAATCGAACCGGTTCCCGTCACCATTACCGAACTGATGATCAAGCTTTTCCGCGCCAGCGACACCGATCTGCCGAGTCTTTCTTTCAACGGGCGCGATGAAGGGGATGCGGTTCCCGGACGCGATTTCCTGACATGGCTCTGGTATTATGCGGAGACCAACGAGGGGCGTCTCAAAATCGGGGATCTGGGAGATTTTCACCTCATCATCGAAGGGCCGCTGACTTTTGCTTTTGCTTCCGATGAAGCACGCGGGGCGACGGAAAGCGTGCTCAAAAAAGGGTGCCCCCAGATCTCCGCCGAAGCAAAGGCTGCGCTTTCTGTCGGCAAGAAACTCAAAAAGGCAAAAGTCCTGCTTGCCCACGGGGATGCGGAAAAATGGACCTTCACATTCGATGCGGACAACTTCACGATGACGGGGTTGAATCTGCCGGAGGGGGAGGAAATGGAACTGAACGCACGTTTCGAGGAACGTGTCGGCTTTCTCCATACGCTGCATCTTGCATTGGAAGAATATTTCAAGCTGTTTGCGCGCACCGTCATGAGTGAAGACCGCGCGGCGCTTGAAAAAGACATCAGAAAATGGGCGGAAGAACGCGAGTCGCTGTAAATTCAATTTCAGGGAGAGGAGGTCCCGTCATGGCGTCAGTATTCAATTCAAAGGCACAGATTCTCAAGATCTATGTTCCGGAGCGCAGAATGAAGGATGACCAGCCGCTGTGCGAGTGGATCGTCCACCGCGCCTGCGAGCGTGGAATTGCAGGCGCGACCGTGATTCGCGGAAACGGCGGCTATTATCTGAATGATCCGGTCAAATCTCCTGAAATCATCAGTATGCAGGTGATGCGTCCGGTAATCATTGAGATCGTCGACCAGCCGGAAAGGATTGAAGGTTTTGCCGCCTTTCTGAAGAGTGAAGTCAGCCAGGTGCTGATGTGCCGCAGCGATGTGGATGTCTGCTTCAGCTGACTTGCGGAGATATTGTTCCGCCGACTCGTAAATTTTCAAAATTCCGGGAACATTCGGGAGTCCGCCGTGTCTATGTGTTTACGTCGGATTATTGATGAAATGTTAACCGTAATCGGGGGAGTTTTGTAAAATGAGTCTGTTGAATGGGGAGATTCTCTGGAACCTGCTTTGGGTTCTTCCGTTGTTTTTTCTTCTATTTTATACCGGATGGCAGAGGCGGAACAGTTTATTGAAGCGTTTTCTTGGAAAACGTGCGGAAGATCCGTCTTATACCTCCGCATCGAAAATACGCCGTTTCTGGAGAGCGGTTCTGCTTGCATGTGCCCTGATTCTTCTTTTTGTCGCGGCGGCGCGCCCGTCCTGGGGAGTGAGCATTCAGCCTTACACCGGGCAGGGACGCGACATCATGGTGGTATTCGATACCTCGCGGAGCATGCTTGCGCAGGATGTGCGCCCTTCGCGCCTGGAACATGCGAAATGGCTTGTCCGTGAACTTGTAAAGATGAACCCCGGCGACCGTTTCGGGCTCATCGCTTTTGCCGGACAGGCTTTTCTTGAATGTCCGCTGACCATTGACAAGACCAGTTTTCTGGCTTCTCTTGACGATCTCAGCACAGATACGATTCCCGTAGGCGGCACCAATATCGAACAGGCTCTTGCCACGGCGGTTCATGGCTTCCGTGCCGCGGAAACTTCCCACCGCGCCATTCTCCTGATTACGGACGGCGATGAACTTTACGGGGATTCCGGCAAAGCGGTCGGTGAGATTATCAAACTCAAAATTCCGTTGTTCATTGCCGGTATCGGCGATCCCGCACAGCCGTCCCTGATTCAAGTTCCCGACGAACAGGGCGGGCTTCGTACACTCAAGGACTCTCAGGGCAATATCGTGAAAAGCCCGCTGAATGAGCGCGGTCTCAGCGCCCTTGCTCAGAAAACCGGCGGTATTTATGTGCGTTCCACGACGACCGATCCGGGGCTGAAAGAGCTGGAAGCACGCATTCAGAAACTTGCGAAACAGGAAATCGACAGCGGGAAACAGACCCGTCCGATTGAGCGTCCGGTTTATCCGCTTGTCGGAGCGTTTCTCCTGCTTTGCGTCTGGTTCTGTCTTTCGGAAAAGAGAATGAACGGAACCGCGGCGAAGACCATGCTTCTTTTCGGACTGCTCTTTGCCGGAGCCGCCTCCTTTGCCGCGGAGGATGCCCTGCTCCCGAACAGTAAGGAAGCGCCGCAACAGGAGGCTCCTGCGCCGGAGGAAAAAGGAATGGACAGGGATGCGACTCCCGTTGATCTTTACAATGACGGTTTGAAAGCGCAGGAAGAAGAAAAGGATACGCAGAAAGCATTGAAACTCTATGAACAGGCAATCGGGACTGCGACGGAAAATCAGGAAGTCCGCGCCAGATCCTACCAGAATCTCGGCGTGATCAATCATCAGCAGGCACGTGCGGTTTTCGACAAGGCGCAGAAGACTCTTGCCGGACAGCAGTTGGATGCTGCTCTTAAAGAGGTGGATCAGACTTTGAAACAGATTGCCATGACTCAGGATATTTATAAAGAAGCTTTGCGTGAAAGTGTGGAAATTCCTGCCGTCGCCAGAAACCAGCAGCTTCTTCTGATTGACCGCAAAAAAGCGGAAGAATTGAAGAAGAAAATTGAAGAACTGAAAAAACAACAGCAGGAAGCGCAGAAGAATACGCAGCAGGCTAAGGATCAACAGCAGAAGCAGAACCAGCAGAAGCAGGATCAGAACCAGCAGAAGCAGGATCAACAGCAGAAGCAGGACCAACAGCAGAAGCAGGATCAGAATCAGCAGAAGCAGGACCAACAGCAGAAGCAGGATCAGAATCAGCAGAAGCAGGATCAGAACCAGCAGAAGCGGGACCAACAGCAGAAGCAGGATCAGAACCAGCAGAAGCAGGACCAGCAGGCTAAGGACCAGCAGCAGGCAGATCAGGCGAAACAACAGACGGAAAAAGCCCGTGAAAGTGCTCAGAAGCTTCAGGAACAGGCAAAAGAGTTGAACCAGAAGAATTTGGAGGAACAGGCGAAGAAGGCAAAAGAGGAACTTGACAAGGCTCGCCAGGCTCAGGAGCAAAACAAAGGTAAAGAGGCGGAAGAACACCTGAAGAAAGCTTTGGAAGAACTTGGAGGTTCATCCGATAAGCAGGAACAGAACAAAGACAGGCAGGATCAGAAAGATCAGAAGAAATCTGATCAGTCCGGCAAGTCTGATGAAAATAAGGACAGGAACGACCGGAATAAAGATCAGGACAAAAAACAGGAGCAGGACAAGAACAACGACGATCAGAACAAGGATCGCGAGCTTCCGAAAGAATCCGCTGAACAACAGCAGGCGCAGGCGGAAGAAGACAACAAGGACATCGATAAAAATCAGGCCAAGGCTCTGCTCGACCTGATGTCCAATGATGAGAAACTCCTGAAGGATGAGCTTAAGGACCGCATGAAACGCGCCCGCGGCGTCCGTCCGATCAAGAAAGACTGGTAATAACAATAAGAGGCAGGAATTATGTTGCATCAAAAACTGAAAAAAATCATTCTGACATTAGGTATCTTTGCAATCGCTGCGCTGACGTATGCGGCGGATAAGGTGGAACTGTTCGTCACGCCGAATCCCGTTCAGGTCGGCGTTCCGGCGCGGCTGACGATCCGTTCCAACGACGGCGCTCAGAATAATTTCAGCAGCAGCCTGCCTGAAATCGAAGGACTCCGCTGGATGAATGGAACCAGCAGCAGCCGCAGAGTCAGCATCGTAAACGGCAGGCGATCCTCGATTTTTGAACTCAGCATTCCGTTTATGGTCGAGAAAGCCGGAAAATATACGATTCCTTCCATGCGCCTGACGCACAACCGGGAACGCACTCAGCCACTTGAGTTTCAGGCTGTAGAACTGAAACTGACGAATCCGCAGGTTCCCCGCAGCGTACAGAGCGGGGTGCCGTCCCGTCTGCGCGGAACACCGCGTGCTCCTCAGCGTTTACAGCGCCGGACCGCTCCGCAGACTCCGGCTCAAACTGGAAAGCAGCAGGAGAAACATCAGAGCAGTGAAGTCACGCTGGATGAAGCGATGTTTGCACGTGCGGCGATTCCCGGCGACAGGAAAGAGTATTATGTCGGAGAGGAGATTCCGCTTCTGATCAATGTCTACATCCTGCGAGGAGCACAGGCACAGCTTTCCTGGCCGACCGTCAATTTCGGCGACCGCGATGCGGCGATTCTCAAAGACTATAAAGGCATCAATGACCAGAATCCCCATTTTGACCGCCCGTCGGAGTTTGCGGACGAGGTGGACGGACGTCTTTACACAGTCTATTCTTTCAATACGGCGTTCCGCCCGATTTCCGCGGGAAAAATGACGGTGAAAACCGTGACTCCCGGGGCGTTGGTTGTGCCGGACAACCGTCCGTCCCGCACGGTTTCCTTGTTTGACGATTTCTTCGGCGGCAGCTTCTTTTCGCGTGACCGCCAGATATCCCGCACTCTCCAGACCGAGCCCGTCGATATTACGGTGAAAGCGCTTCCTCCTGTTCCGAAAGGACAGTTCTTTACAGGGCTTGTAGGGTCATGGCGTTCGGAAGTCACCATTACGCCGCCGCCTTACAAGGTGGGGGAACCGGTTACAGTCAAGATCAATTTCCGGGGAACGGGTTCTCTGGATACGCTGCGCGCGCAGACACTGGACTTGAAAGGGTATCGCGTTTATCCGCCTGAAATCGAAAAAGGGCGGAATTCCGCCGAGGTCCGTTATATCATGATTCCGACGGAACAGAACGACACGGGGAAAGACAATCTGGTGCTTCCGCCTTATTCCACATTCAACCCGGAGACAGGCGAATATGAGGCGCAGTCATTCAGCCGTAAGCTTGAAATCGAGAAAGGGACTTATTCTGCGGCGTCCGTGGCGGCGGATTATACTGCTTCGCCTGTTTCGCCCGGAACAGATGCCGTGCAGTCTCAACGCAGGCCGGAGGAGATTCTGTATCTCAAACCGCTTGATCAGTCCGGCGTCCGTATGCCGCTGTTCAGAAATGCGCTGTTCACAGCTGTTCCGCTGGTGATTCTGAGTATGCTTTTCTGGATCATCTGCGAGATTGTGCATCTCCGCAGGCTGGCGCTGATGAACGACCCGTCGATTCTCCGCAAAAATGCGGCGAAGAAGCGCAGGAGTGAACTGTTTGCCAGACTCAGGGCGCTCAATCCGCAGGAAATTCCGGCGGAAGCGACAGGGGATATTACCGGCTACATCACGGATCTGCTGGATTTGCCGCAGGGAACCGATCTCAATGAAGCTGCGTCTGCCGTCAGGGGAAAATCCCCCGAATTGGCGAATATGCTGGAAGAAGTTGCGCAGTCCGCATGGATGCCTTCTAAAAAGACACAGTTTACGGATGAGTTCAGGCAACGTCTGATCAAAGCGCTTGCCAGACTTGCTGCGGTTGCCGTCATTCTGGGAATATTCCCGTTGCAGGTGATGGGGGCTGATGTCTCGCTCGTAAAAGGACCGGCCGTCACGAACAGTGCGGAAGCCATGACCGCTTATGATTCCGGCAAGTTCGAGGATGCGGGCAAATACTATGCGTCGCAGCTTGTGAAATCCCGTCCGTCCGCCCGTGTCCTTTACAATATGGGCAACTGCCTGTATAAACTCGGTGATCTGCCGAGGGCGTTGATCTGTTATGAGCGTGCTTCGCGTCTTGCTCCGCGCGATTCGGATATTCTTGAGAATCTGAACCTTGTGCGCCGCAAGCTCGGACTGCCGGAAAAATATCTGATTGCCTCGCCTGCGGATATCCCGCCTTATCTGCGTGATTCCCTGCGCCCGGACGAGTGGCTGCTTCTGCTTTCGTTCGGCGTGGCGCTGATTTTTATCGGGCTCGGCATAAGACGTCTTGCAGAAAAGCGTCTGCCGTTCAGGATTCTTCTGATAAGCGGACTTGTCCTGATCGTGATTTCCGCCGCGGCAGTGGTGTCGCAGAAAATGACGACTTACAATGAAAGATATGCGATTGTCACAGTCCGCAACGTTCCGGTTTATTCTCTGCCGTCCGAAAAATCCGGGCGCATTGAAATGAAACTCAAGGCGGGGGAGGAATTGATGATCGGTGAACGGCGCATGAATTGGGTCCGCATCCGTTCCGGAAATGCGGAGGGCTGGGTTCCGGCATCCGATGTCACGAGTCTGTGGACGCCGGGCAGTATTTCCACGAATTGACATTTGAAAAAAGAGTGTTATAGTAACGGAAACAACCAAGGGGGGTAGTTATGAAAAAAACAACACTGTTTGCGGCAGTTGCCTGCGCGGCGCTGCTTTCGTTCCACACGGATGCGCTTGATCTCACGTTGAAGAACGGCAGAGAGCTTCCGAATGTCACAATTGTCAACACGGCAAAGAACAGGGTTACGCTGGTCACGACCGCATCGAATGGGGTATCGACTCTGCGGAGTATCCGGTTCTCCGAGTTTTCGGATCAGTCTCTGAGTGCGCTCAAGCAGTATTTCATGGAGAATATCAATTCCTACATGGAACCTGCGCGTTCGGAAAAGAGAGCGAACTTCAATGCGCTTCAGAATCTTCAGCAGTATTCGGCGGCGCAGCGGCAGAACAGTAATGCGCTCCAGCAGCAGGTGCTCTTTTCCGCGGCTCCGGCGATCCGGTTTTCTCTGAGACCGGTTTTCCCGAATCAGGTTACGACTCCTCCGGCTCAACAGCCGGGCGGCGGAACGACGGATTCGCAGATTATTCTGCCGACATATCCGCACAATATCAATTTTCTTTCCCTGGGGATGATTACCGGCGGAAGTCTCGGTATTGCGACCTCGGCAAATGATACGGCGAGTCCGCTGGTCAACCATTACGGGAGAATTTATCTTTACGGAGTGAACTCGCCTCAGAATACAGACTGGACCGGAACGGTTTATCCGACCTCCAAGACCATTATTTTCAACGGTGTCACTTATCCATGCTATGCTGTCAGTCAGGCAGCGGCGAACGAAATCAGTAACAGCAATCAGTAAACTGATCGCGCGAAGATTCAGCGGCAGAGGGCGGAATTTCCGTTCCCTGCCGTTTTTTGGGGACTTTCGTCTCCGGGCATTTCCTGTCTTTCTGAAAAAATTCTTTTTCTCTGTAACCTTTCATTGTTTCCTGCGTTTACAGGGTGTAACAATTAACAGGGAGGAATGCAAAATGAAAAAAATCAACGACAAGATTCTGGAACTCAGCAATGAAGACCTCGACATGGTTGTCGGCGGAGTGTTCAACCAGAGCTTCATCCAGCAGAATAATCTCCAGGTTTTTACGGGAAAAAGCGGGGCGCAGGGACTTCGTGTCAGGATTCATTCCAGTGATCCGCTGGTTCGAGCCGTGATGGGACACGACGTTTCTTTCATGGGAACATCTTCGGAGAAGACGCTTCGCACCCAGTTTTCCAAAGCGGATGTGAGCTCCATCGATATTCTGGACAACAACGGCAAATGGGTCAACTTCCCGCCGGACAAGGCGAAAGCCCTGCTGGGATGACGGATACAGATTGAATCATAATGCCGTCCGGACTTACAGAATAAGCCACGGACAGCATTATGATTTTTAAAGTCTGATCAGAACCATGCGGTCCGGAGTGAAGTATCCGAGATTCAGGCGCTGTTCATTCGGATAATGTCCCGCCGGATAATGTTCCGAGTGAACCCCCTGTGCATTGGTCCAGTAATGCTCGATTCCGAAGTAGAATTCGCTGTCGCCTGTCATTGCGCGCGGAATTGCCGCCGTGATTTTCTTCACTCCGTTTTCATCTTTCGATTCTATATGCGCCGCATCGGAGGAATCTGCCGCGGTCCCGTCGTTGCCGATGAAAATACGCCAGGGGGTGCGTTCTCCTTTGCGATCCATGAGAAACAAGGCAGTCGTTTCATTTTCTCCGCTGTTGTTATTGCGGCGGCATTCAATATCAAATATTACGTTTTCAATATCCGTTTTCATGCTCCATGAGATATTTCCGGCATGGTAGACGGGACCCACCGTATGGATTTCCTCCTGTTTTTTCAGAAAATCCCCCGCGGGGATTCCTTCCCGTATTTTCGTGCGGCATTCGGCAAAATCTTCTGCAAGGATCTCTTTCAGTACCGCCACGCGCCAGCGCAGCTTTTCCGGGAAATATTTGTAGACCTCCGCCTCGGAATGATAGCCGAGACGGGAATCCGCCTCGCAGAGTTCCGCCAGTCGGAGACTGTTTCCGATTTCCTCTTTCACGATGGCTTCCAGGCGGTCCAGAAGCTTTTCCGCATCCGCAGGGGAGTCCAGCAGGCGGTTCCTGAGCGAGTAAAATTCGAGAATGTTGGCGCCGGAACGGAATTGAATGTCAAGCGCCTCATACAGCGAAGCGTCAAGCATCCGTTCGGAACGATCAAGATATTCGTGGCTGAATGTGTTGAATTTTTCCATGCCTTTGTGCCAGCCGTCCGCGATTTTCCTCGTAAGGAGCATGGTTTCCGGGAGTTCATGGTTGAACATGCATTCACCGACTGCATCGCCGGCGGGAGCATAGTCCGGCTTCCAGGTGCGGGGAAGCTGCTTCATGACCTGTTTCAAATGCAGGGGCCAGACCGGTCCGTCGTGCATCGGCCCGTAATACTGGAACTGGATATCAAGCGGATAATTGGAGTAGGCATCCGCGAAGTCGTTCCAGATTTCAGCCATATCCTTTGCATGGGCGCCCCATTCGCTGAATGCGAGTTCTTCGAGAAACTCTTTTTCCGGGCGCGTGAAATCTTCGAACGCGAGATGCCCCGCCGCCTTGTTCATGAGTCCGGGATAGTTGCCGAAATACCAGCATTGAATGACGTGCCTGACGCCGAGTTTCTTCATCTCCCTGTATTTGCGGTAGATGAGCCCCGGAACGGGAAGAAACGGAATCGTGGCGACTTCGTGGGAACAGCAGACCTGAAGTTTTGCCGCCATTTCGCACCTGCCGCGCGCTGCCGCCGCCATGCGCCCGAAACGGTCGCTCGGCCCGACACATGAGAGCCAGTAATCGCCGCCGTTCCGCACCTTTCCGAGCTGCTCCTTGTTGCAGCCCGATTCGAAATTGAAGGCGAGGATTACATCCTTGGTGAGTCTTTCGGGCATCTCGTAGATCCAGCCGGAGAGCTGGTCGCGATAGGGCATGTAAAGCCAACTGATGAGTTCGGCTTTCGGGTTTGCCGCATGCATTCCGTCCGCCATCGGGAGCAGTACCTTGCTCAATATTTCCCCGATTGAGAGATCACACTTGCCCTCACATGGATTTTTCTTGTGCCCATAGACTGAAAGTGTGCTCAGACAGGAGGTCGGGCGTTCCCCGTGTGAGATTGTGATGAGTCCGCCGAGATCCGGTACCGCAGAAAAGAGACTGTTCGTACATTCGTATAAATACTGTCTTGCGGCTTCCGAATTCGGGCAGAAACTCGGCATTCCGGTGTAGGCGAGGGGACCTTTGAGTTCCGGATGTCCTGCGGGGCAGGGATTGGTCGGGCCCCAGTTGAAGGGTTCGATGCAGAAGACCCATATTTTGATTCCGTAGCGACGGCATTTCTCGACGGAGCGGCGAAGTTTTTCGAGGCGTTTTTCCGCATCCGGATCGCGCGGATAAAAAGAGGTCGTGCAGATTTCCCGGAATACGATTGTCAGCCACAATCCGTTGACTCCCTCCCTGGCAAGGCGGTTCAGATATTCTTCCGGATAATAGTCGATTTCATCCATCAGTTCGTCGCGGTTGAACGGCGGACGCTTGATCGGGCCGAAGAAACAGCGTGAGATACGGTTCTTCAACCACGGATCACGGCGTGTTTCACCGAGTTTCAGAAAGGGGGCGCGACTTCCTGCGAGAAGGTCCTCCAGATAGTAGACTCCGCGGCGGATTCCCTCGGTGTCACCGGCTTCGATGATGATCTTGTCTTGTTCGACGGTGACGCGGAAACTTTCTCCTTCGAGGTCTCCTGCTTTGCATGTTATGATCGGTGTTGCGCCGGGGACGAAAATACCGGCTTCCTGGAGAAAACGAAGCATTTCTTCCGTTGCGGTGACGAGCAGCTTTTCCGGATCGGGAAATTCCGCGTGGAAGTCAAGCCCTTTGCGGAAATCAGCTTCGTCTTCCTGCGGTTCCAGACTCATGTCCCAATAAGTGTGGAACTCCGGCTTTCTGCGCAGCGCTTCGACAAATCGCGGTTCCCCCTGCGGAAACGGCGGCGGTGTATTTCTGATATCGATCATAAGATTGAATCTCCCTGTTTTCAGGATAATGTAATATTTCTCCGGCAGGATTGCCACCCTTTACGGAAAGCCTTGTCTGACCTTTTTCTCTGTTTTGCATGCTTTCCTGTGAAATACTATAGCGCTATGCTTTCATAAGTGCAAGCAGTCTGACCTGAAGTTTACAGACAATGACAGAATGGTATGGCGGGTAAGTTCCTGAAGACGGCAAACTTGTTTGCCGGGGTGCAGGTGACTTTCACCTGCCGCGGAGTTTGAGGGCGCGTAGCCCTCATGTTCTTTCTCCCCGTCGTCGGTTCCACCGCTAACGGACGAGAAGCAAAGCTTCGAGAGCCGACGGGCACAGCGCATGACCACAGGGGATTCCGCCGTAGCT
>ENA-UOJE01003179-UOJE01003179.1-human-gut-metagenome-genome-assembly--contig:-C23-NODE-3179-length-11428-cov-6.131803_pt1 | contig 11428 bp, 11 predicted proteins | sample MGYA00242341_ERZ723888 | MGnify/ENA metagenome assembly ERZ723888 | reverse complement strand
GCCCCTATCGCTACGCTGATTGGCAATCTTACGCCGCAAAGCGATGTCCCTACGGTTTATGCAGGGAATTTTGCAAAGCCAGTTACTCGACTTCGCGGAGCAAGAAAATTTCAGTGGGAAAATGGTCGGAATATCCGTTCAGGAATTTTCCTCCGGAGTAAGTACGATGAGGATAATTCTTATATTTTCCGCTGCGGGTGCGCAAAAACGGCTTGTTGAACACCGTACATTTCCAATACTCAAGTCCGGGTATCGACCCGTCAACAAGATTGCCGGAAACAATTATCTGGTCAAAAAGATTCCAAACGCCATTATAGCACAGCGAGCCTACCCCATGGTCAAGAATATACCAGAACGGATTATAAAATCCATGATTGGTCACATCCTCACGATTGCGGACAGCACCAAACACCTTTGCACATGACTTATTGAACGGGTCGTCATTAAGGTCGCCCATCATCACGATGCCCTGCGACGGATTTACACGCCAAAGCGAGTCAGCAATCTCGCGTGACAGTCGCGCCGCTGCCTCACGCATCGGGCTTGACTGCGCCTCGCCGCCAAGGCGAGAGGGCCAATGATTCACTATGAAGCTAACCGGCACATCAAGCAATGATCCGCTGACACATAACTGGTCACGCGTAAGGAAATCAGGCTCATCAGGAATCACGAGACGATGATTGGTCACATTTTCCGGTGCAAAATAGAGCGGATTATAAAGCAATCCCACATCTACACCACGACGGTCGGGGGAATCATGATGCACAATCTGCAATCCCCACGGGTCTTTTCCCTGCGCCACGAGAGTCGAATCAACAGCCTTCACGAGGTCTTCGACCACACCGCGGTTTTCCACCTCCGCAATTCCGATAACAGCAGGGCCGACAGGAGTCTCAGCCGTAGGCAAAGATGTTATGGCACGGGCAAGATTACGAAGTTTCATATTGTAACGCTCAGAAGTCCACTGTCGCGGGCCTTCGGGCGAAAATTCATAATCAAATTTGCCGTTATCGTTAATCGTGTCAAAAAGATTTTCAAGATTATAAAACGCCACTCCCGCGACGAGATATTTCTTTTCTTCAGCACCACCCGCAGCAGCGGAAAGCATCATAACCGCCATCAAGAGCGGGACAAAAAGCAATTTACGCATAGCACTCAACTTAAGTTTCTTATTTCCTACAAAATTAATATATTTTCCCAAAACACAAACACATCACCGACACACCGACAACTTTATAAGCGATAATTGCGAGAAAACGCGAATTTCTATGTAACTTTGCAAAGTTATTAGCTAATAAGATAATGAATATCACCATCATCAATGGTCCCAACCTCAATTTGCTGGGCGTAAGAGAACCGGGCATTTACGGCAACGAAGGGTTTGCGAGCTATCTCACAAGGCTACGCAACCAATATCCGGAAATAGCCATCGAATATTTCCAAAGCAACCACGAAGGCGCAATAATCGACAAACTTCACGAAGAAGGATTTGGAAAAAGCGACGGCATAGTCCTTAACGCCGGTGCTTACACCCACACATCACTTGCCATCGCGGATGCAATAGCGGCAATAACCACCCCCGTTGTCGAGGTACATATAAGCAATATACATGCGAGAGAGGAGATACGCCATCACTCGATGATAAGCCGGGTGTGCGGTGGTGTTATCGCGGGATTCGGGCTTGACAGCTACCGCCTTGCGGTGGAGGCGTTTGTCAAGTAGTTTATAGTTTAGGGTTTAATGTTTAGGGTTTAGAGCCTGCAAATTCACTTATATATATGAAAAAGTTTACCAAGATTGTTGCGACAATATCTGACAGACGCTGCGATGTAGAATTTATCCGTGCCCTATATGAAAACGGCATGAATGTAGTGAGAATGAACTCGGCACATATCCAGCTTGAAGGATTTCGCCGTATTGTAGAAAATGTACGCTCGGTATCACCATCGATAGGCATACTGATGGACACCAAAGGCGCCGAGATACGCACCACTACAAATGCCGATGACCAAAATATCGAATTTCAGCCCGGTGACAAGGTGACTTTTATCGGTGACCCCGCAGGAGTGACCACTAAAGACACCATATATCTCAGCTATTCCAATATAGCCCACGACGTACGTCCGGGGGTGCATTTCCTGATTGATGACGGCGAGATAGACTTCCTTATCGATTCCATAGACGGTTACAAGATACACGCCACGGCTCAAAACGGCGGCGCGCTCGGCTCACGTAAAAGCGTCAATGTGCCGGGTGTAAGCATCGACCTACCCTCGCTCACCGACCGCGACCGCACAAACATCGGCTACGCGATGGACCTTGGCGTGGACTTCATCGCCCATTCATTTGTAAGGAGCGCGCGCGATGTACTTGATATCCAGGAGATACTTGATGCCCACAACAGCCCTATCAAAATCATATCCAAGATTGAAAATCAGGAAGGTATCGATAATTTCGACGAGATACTTGACGTGTCATACGGTATCATGATTGCCCGAGGCGACCTCGGCATCGAAGTGCCGGCAGAACGCATTCCGGTCATCCAACACACGCTTATCAACAAGTGTATCCTGCGACACAAACCGGTCATCGTAGCAACGCAAATGCTTCATTCGATGATCAACAACCCGCGTCCCACCCGTGCCGAGGTGAGCGATATCGCCAATGCCGTCAATCAGCATACCGACGCGCTGATGCTCAGCGGCGAGACCGCCTACGGCAAATATCCGGTTGAGGCAATCGCCACAATGACACGCGTAGCCGCCGAAGTGGAGAAATCGCTCATCAATACGCGCCCGGCTCCGTTGGTAGAACCTGACGTGACATCCTTCCTGTCGCGACAAGCTGTGATTTCATCGGAGGTACTCTCCACGAAAGCTATTATCACTGACAGCTATACCGGCAGAACCGCGAGATATATCGCATCTTACCGAGGAAGCTACCCCACTCTTGCCATCTGCTACTACCCTTATGTAGTGAGACTACTCGCTCTCTCTTACGGGGTGTTGCCTGTGTATCAGGAGCGCATGGAGTCGTCACGCGTCTATCTCCAGAACGCCCTCTTACACCTTATAGAGAGCGGAAGACTAACCAAAGAGGACCGCATCGCCTACCTTGGAGGCGCGTTCGGAGAAGGCCACGGAACATCATTCCTCGAAATCAACAATGTAGGTAAAATCATGGATAATTTCCAAAGCTACAACCTGCCGAATCTTGAAGAGGCCTACAAATGACTGAAGAATTAGAGCATTACATCCTCGCGCACATCGACCCGGAGCCGCAAAATCTTGCACGGCTCAACCGCGACACTCATGTCAACTGCCTCTATGCCAACATGTGTTCGGGTCATCTACAAGGGAGACTGCTAAAGATGTTCACGCGCATGATCAACCCGAAGCGCGTGCTTGAACTCGGCACCTTCACCGGATATTCGGCACTGTGCCTTGCTGAAGGCATGAACGATGACACCGAGCTGCACACAGTTGAAATAAACGACGAGCTGCAAGACTTCATCGAGGCACACTTCGCCGAGTCGCCGCTACGCGACCGCATACACCTGCACATCGGCGATGCCCCGGAGGTGATACCGACACTGGGTGGCGACTGGGACCTTGTGTTTATCGACGCCAACAAGCGCAACTATGTCGACTACTACAAGCTGGTGTTGCCTGCGGTAAGACCGGGCGGATTCATAATCGCCGACAATACCCTCTGGTATGGCAAAGTAACCGATGCATCAGCACATGACGCACAGACAGCCGGCATACTCGAATTCAACGACTATGTCGCCGCCGACACGACGGTCGAGAAAGTGATGATACCGTTGCGCGACGGGCTCACCGTAATCTACAAGAAACCGCAAACTCTTGCAAAGTAGACTTTCTGTTAGTAACTTTGCGAAGAGTTGCGTGTTAATACATAAAAGTCATTAACCAATAAAATTCAAGATTATGGAAACAACCCGTCAAGCCAAAATATCAAGACTGCTACAGAAAGAACTCAGCGAAATCTTCCGCCAGCAGACAGCAAAGACCCACGGGGTCATAATATCGGTCAGTGCCGTAAGGGTATCGCCCGACCTCAGCATCGCAAAGGTATATCTCTCTGTGTTCCCCTCCGAAAAAAGCCAGGAACTACTTGAAAGCATCAAGCACAGTGCCAAGACCATCCGCTACGACCTTGCGCAGAAAGTGCGCTTCCAGCTCCGCAAGACCCCTGAACTAGCGTTTTATCTTGACGATTCGCTCGACTACCTCGAAAACATCGACAATCTGCTTAAATCCTGATGCTGACACTACGAGTCGCGCTACGTTATCTCATTTCCAGGAAAAACCATTCGGCGGTCAATGCCATCTCGCTCATTTCGATGACGGGCGTGGCGGTCGCCACGATGGCTATCGTATGCGTATTGTCGGTGTTCAACGGTTTCACCGAACTCGCCAAATCCAAAATATCACAACTGTCACCCGACCTCCGTATCGAGAGCCGGGAAGGCAAGGTGATACACGGTGCCGACTCGCTCACCTCCATTATCCGCCGGTTGCCGGAAGTCGCCACTGCCGCCCCGACAATAGAGGAACACGCCCTTGCCATATACTCCGGACGCCAGATGCCTGTGGTGATGAAAGGAGTCACCGAGGCATATGACACCATCACCGATATACGCCCGATAGTGAAAGATGACGGCGCATGGATACTCAGCGATTCGGTTTACGGCGACTTTGCGACACTTAGCGTGGGAGTCGCAATCACGCTTGAGGCTCATCCGGGATTTTACCGCAGTCTTGACCTGTATGTTCCGCGACGTACCGGGCGCATCAACCCGGCAAATCCGGCCGCATCGTTCCGCTCCGACTCGCTCCTTGTCGGCGGAGTGTTCCAGACCGAGCAGGCTGAATTTGACACCGACCTGATACTCTTGCCGCTTGCCGCGACCCGGCGTATGCTCGATTACACCGACGAGGCTACAGCAATAGAGGTCAGTCTTGCTCCCGGCATAAGCGATTCAAAAGGGGCAAAAGCCCTGCGCCAGATGCTTGGCGACAGCTTTTATGTCAAAGACCGCATACACCAGCAGGAGCAGTCGTTTAAAATGATTTCCATTGAAAAATGGATTACATTTTTCCTGCTCGCCTTTATCCTCATAATCGCCTCATTTAATGTGATATCGACACTCTCGATGCTTATTATCGAGAAAGACGACAATATACACACTCTCTATGCGCTCGGCGCGTCACGCGGCATGATATCGCGCATATTCATCCTTGAAGGATGGCTGATATCGCTTTCAGGCGGCATCATAGGCATAATCGCCGGTGTCGCTCTGTCACTGGCACAGCAATGGGGCGGATTTATCAAGCTCGGAGGCGATCACGCCGCCATGACAATAGACGTGTATCCGGTAAAAGTGGCAATCCCCGACCTGATAGCAGTCATTGCGCTCGTGGCACTTGTGGGATGGCTCACATCGGCACTCACGGCGATAATCATGCGCCAGAGACTTCATAAATAAAAGCCACGCCTACAGTTAATCTTTGTTAAATATTTAGCTATATATTCTGCCGTGACTATGTAGCAAAACAGTTTATTTGCATAGGCGGCAAATATTTATTATCTTTGCGACAGATTCGACAACCGGAGGGGGCGACAGTCCCCTCCGACTTGTATAAACCCGTTCAATCAATAATTCAAGATGATAGACCGCCAATTACTTACAACGACAGTAGAGGATGCGATAAAAGACACCCCGCTGTTTATCGTCGACATAACAGTCACCCCCGACAATTCGATTACAGTGGAGATTGACAGTCCTGACGGGCTTGACATCGATACCTGCGCGGAAATCACGCGAAAGATTGAAAGCGTCTTTGACCGCGACATCGAGGACTACTCGCTCGAAGTCGGTTCTGCCGGACTTACCGCTCCCTTCAAGGTGCGCGGGCAATACCTTAAAAACGTAGGCAACCAAGTCGAAGTGCTCACCAAGGGAGGAGTAAAGCTGAAAGGCACTCTCACCGGCGTCGGCGACGATGACTTCACGGTAACCGTGGAAAAGAAGGTAAAAGAGCCGGGAGCCAAGCGCCCTGTAACTGTAGAAGAGCCTGTCAACATGAAGATGGCTGACACTAAATATGTAAAATACCTAATTGATTTCAAATAAAAAAACTACAAATATCCCAATATGGCTAAGAAAGAGGAATCCCCCAAAATGGTGGAAAGATTTGCCGAATTTAAGGAACTTAAGCATATCGACAAGACAACGATGATTTCCGTGCTTGAGGAATCATTCCGCAATGTTCTTGCAAAGATGTTCGGTACCGATGAAAATCTCGACGTCATCATGAACCCGGACAAGGGTGATGTGCAGATTTTTCAGAACCTTGAAGTAGTGCCCGATGGCGAGGTGACCAACCCCTCCACCCAGATATCGCTCAGCGATGCCCGCGCCGACCAGAATCCCGATGTCGAAGTAGGCGAAGAACACACCCGCGAGATTATTTTTGAGAAATTCGGTCGTCGCGCCATCCTCAATCTGCGCCAGACTCTCCAGTCAAAGATTCTCGACCTGCAGAAAGAAGCCATCTACGCCCAGTTCAAGGGTCATGAAGGCGACCTTGTCACCGGAGAGGTCTACCAGACCTGGAGCAAAGAGACCCTGCTGCTCGACAGCGAGGAAAACGAGCTTCTTCTCCCCAAGAGCGAGTCAATCCCCGGCGATTATTTCCGCAAGGGAGAGAATGTAAGGGCAGTGATCCTCAAGGTTGACAACAAAAACAATAACATCCGCATTACCGTGTCGCGTACATCCGACGAGTTCCTGCGCCGCCTTTTCGAGCTTGAAGTGCCCGAAATCCACGACGGACTCATCAACATCCGCGCCGTGGCACGTATCCCCGGCGAACGCGCAAAGATTGCCGTGGAGAGCTACGACGACCGTATCGACCCGGTAGGCGCCTGCGTAGGAGTGAAAGGCTCGCGTATCCACGGTATCGTGCGTGAGCTTCGCAACGAGAATATCGATGTAATCAACTATACATCTAATCCCGAACTGTTCATACAGCGCGCGCTAAGCCCGGCGAAAGTATCGTCGATACGTCTCAACACCGAGGAAAAACGCGCTGAGGTGTTCCTCCGCCCTGAAGAAGTGCCTCTCGCCATCGGTAAGGGCGCACTCAATATCAAGCTTGCGTCAAAGCTCACCGGATATGTCATTGACGTTTACCGTGACACCGGCGAAGAGTTTAACGACGATATATATCTTGACGAATTTAAGGATGAAATCGATGCATGGGTCATTGACTCACTCAAAAACATCGGTTGCGTCACTGCCAAAAACGTACTCGCGATGCCGCGCGAACTTCTCATCGAGAAAGCTGACCTCGAAGAAGACACCGTCGACAATGTGATTGCGATACTCAAGGCAGAGTTTGAAGATTAATTTCCTTTGACAACCACCTAATTCATAATATGCCGATAAAAATAAGCAAAGTAGCAAAAGACCTCAACATCGCATTGCCGACCGTCATCGATTTCCTGCAATCGAAGGGCATAAATGTCGATATGAACCCTAACACACGCATCGACGACAATGCCTATAATATGTTGGTGGCACAATATGGCAATGACAAGGTACCGGCAAAGAGTACCGAACGTCAGGGCAAGACAACCACACCCTCTTCAGCCGAGAAACCGGCGAAACAGGCGGCAGAGTCTCAGACGGCTTCCGAAACCCACGGGCCGAGAGTGATAGGACATATCAATCTCGACCGACATGGCAATCCGGTCGCACCTGAGAAGCCCAAGGCTGCCGCTCCGGAGCCTAAACCGCAACCCAAACCGGAACCAAAGCCCGAGCCTAAGCCGCAGCCCAAACCGGAACCGAAGCCCGAACCCAAGCCGCAGCCCAAGCCCGAGCCTAAGCCACAGCCTAAACCTGCGGTTGAAACCAAAGCGCCCGCGACTCCAAAGCCCGCTCCCGCCACGCAGCCCAAGCCTGCGGAGGTCAAGCCCGTCACGTCTAAACCGGCGGAAGTAAAACCGGCGGAAAAGCCTGCTGTACCGGCTCCGGAAAAGAAAGAAGAGGAAATTTTCACGACCGGTCCCGTAACCGGCGGTCCGCAGCTTAATGTAATCGGCAAGATTGACCTCTCGGCAATCAACCAGTCGACGCGCCCCAAGAAAAAGAGCAAGGAAGAGCGTCGCAACGAGCGCATAGCCAAGAGCAACCAGGCTGCCGCAGGAGCGACTTCACAACAGGGCGACCGCAAAAAGCGCCGCCGTATCGGCAAGGAAAAGGTCGACATTGAGAAGACATCCAATCAGCAGCCCGTACAGCGCGGCGGTGAAGGTGGTGGTAAAAACAATAACAACGCATCGCAGTCGCGCCATGACAGAGGCAAAGGCAAAGAGCGCAACAAGCGCCCTGTCCACACCGAGGTCAGCGAGGAAGATGTTCAGAAGCAGGTAAAAGAGACACTCGCGCGCCTTATAAACAAAGACAAGGGTCAGAAAAAAGGCGTCAAGTGGCGTAAGGAGAAACGCGAGGCGTTCCAGTCGCGTGAACGCGAGGCTGCCGAGATGGAAGCAGCCGAGAGCAAAGTGCTTAAGCTCACCGAGTTCGTTACTGCCAACGACCTTGCCGTAATGATGGATGTACCCATCAACAACGTCATCGCCACCTGTATGAATCTCGGCGTTATGGTGTCTATCAACCAGCGTCTTGATGCAGAGACTATAAATATCGTGGCTGAAGAGTTCGGCTACAAGACTGAATATGTTTCGGCAGAAGTTGTCGAAGCGATACACCAGGAGGAAGACAGCGACGATGATCTCGTAAGCCGTCCACCGGTTGTAACTGTAATGGGTCACGTCGACCACGGTAAGACATCGCTGCTCGACTACATCCGCAATGCCAATGTTATCGCCGGCGAGGCAGGAGGTATCACCCAGCATATCGGTGCCTACAATGTGAAGCTTGAGGACGGCCGACGAATCACTTTCCTTGACACCCCCGGTCATGAGGCGTTCACCGCCATGCGAGCACGTGGTGCAAAGGTCACCGACCTTGTAATCATCATCGTCGCTGCCGACGACAACGTGATGCCACAGACCGTCGAGGCAATAAACCACGCTTCGGCCGCCGGTGTGCCCATCGTGTTTGCAATCAACAAGATTGATAAACCGACAGCCAATCCCGACAAAATCAAGGAAGAACTTGCGGCAATGAACTACCTTGTAGAGGACTGGGGTGGAAAATACCAGTCGCAGGATATTTCGGCTAAAAAAGGGATCGGTGTCAACGAACTTATGGAGAAGGTGCTTCTCGAAGCTGAGATGCTTGACCTCAAGGCAAATCCTAATCGCTCCGCCACCGGTTCTATTATCGAGTCGTCGCTTGACAAGGGACGTGGTTATGTGGCAAACATCCTCGTTCAGAACGGTACACTTCATGTAGGCGATATCATACTTGCTGGTACTCACTACGGTAAAATCAAGGCTATGTTCAACGAGCGTAACCAGCGCATACAGGAAGCAGGTCCTGCTACTCCGGCACTTATCCTCGGACTGAACGGCGCGCCCACCGCAGGCGATACATTTAATGTAATGGAAACCGAACAGGAAGCCCGCGAAATCGCTACCAAACGCGAACAGTTGCAGCGAGAACTCGGACTCCGCACCAACAAGCGCACAACCCTCGAAGAAATCGGTCGTCGACGTGCCATCGGAAACTTCCATGAACTCAATATCATCGTCAAAGGTGATGTCGACGGTTCTATCGAGGCACTTTCCGACTCGCTTATCAAACTATCGACCGAGGAAGTGCAGGTCAACGTGCTACACAAGGCTGTCGGAGCTATCTCCGAAAGCGATGTCACCCTTGCCGCTGCATCCGATGCCATCATCATCGGCTTCCAGGTGCGCCCGTCGCAGGCAGCACGTCGTGCCGCCGAGCGTGAGGGTGTCGAGATTCGACTCTACTCTGTCATCTATCAGGCAATAGAGGAAGTCAAAGACGCGATGGCAGGTATGCTTGCCCCGGAATTCAAGGAAGAGGTGGTCGGAACGGCAGAAGTACTCCAGACCTACCACATCTCGAAAGTCGGCACTATCGCCGGAGCCATCGTGCGCGAAGGCAAAATCAAGCGTTCATGCAAGGTACGCCTTATACGCGACGGCATCGTGCGCTACACCGGCGACCTCGGTTCGCTCAAGCGTTTCAAGGATGATGTCAAGGAAGTGCTCACAGGCTATGACTGCGGTCTCAGTATCACAGGCTACAACGACCTTCAGGAAGGCGACCTCATCGAGGCATTCGAGCAGGTTGAAGTCAAGAAGCAACTCTAATCCGACAATGACTGCATAGCCATGACAATGGCTTACATAAATATCGGCTCTAATCAGGGCGACCGCAAGGCTCACATCGACCGTGCGGTCGCCCTGATTTCCGTTTTAGCCGGTAGCAATCTCCGTTGCTCCGACTATTTTGAAAGTAAACCATGGGGCTACGATTCCACCTCCCCTTATCTGAATCTCGGAGTTGCATTTCCTACCACCATTCCTCCGGAAGAACTACTCGACAGATTATTGGCGATACAAAATTCCATATCACCTGAATCCCATCGCGACGGGGCAGGCAACTACGTAGACCGCATCATCGACATAGACCTCATCGCAATGGATTCACTGATTGTCAATACACCACGTCTCACACTCCCCCATCCACGTATGCACCTCCGCGACTTCGTGCTCATCCCCATGTCGCAGCTCGCACCCGACTGGCTACACCCACTCCTTCACCTAACCCCCTCAGAGCTACTCGACAACTGTGCTCGCTTCAGCTGAAGCGAAAATTTCCCATTTGTACATCGAAAAGGCTTCAGGCAATAGTATCTTTGCACCATAAACCGCTTAATACTATACGCCATGAAAACATCTGATCTTGTCGTTGCCGCAACAATCGCTACAGTCGAGGCGGCAACCCCCGTAAGGGCAAAGGAAGCATTGAACCATTTCACCATAAATGAACTCACACGAAGTGCCACCGCGCGGCGATTCGGCATAGACAACACGCCGCCACAATGGGCAATCAGCAATCTGTCACGTCTCATCGACACAGTGCTTGACCCGGCGCGCGAACTGCTCGACGCGCCTATTTATGTAAACAGTGGATATCGCTGTGAAAAGCTCAACAAGGCTGTTGGCGGCGTACCGCGCTCATACCATCTTGCAGGCAGAGCCGCCGACCTGACAACAGGCACAATAGAAGGAAACCGTCGCCTCTACCAAATCCTAAAGACTCTCCCCCACACAGAACTAATCTGGGAACGTGGAGGCACCTGGATTCACGTCGCTTACTGACACCGAGGACTAATCATCTCTCGGCAAGAGATACTTAAGCCGACAACACCTTGATACCCAGGTGCCATTA
>ENA-UOJE01003165-UOJE01003165.1-human-gut-metagenome-genome-assembly--contig:-C23-NODE-3165-length-11455-cov-8.044561_pt1 | contig 11455 bp, 10 predicted proteins | sample MGYA00242341_ERZ723888 | MGnify/ENA metagenome assembly ERZ723888 | reverse complement strand
TTTAATAACTTGTTTATAAAATGAAACCGGCGGAGCGCAAAATGCGTTCCGCCGGTTGTTCATTCTTTTCTTTATTTCGCCGGGCCGGTGCCGAACATGACAATGCCCCGTTCCGCGTCCAGGGTGACGGTGGTACCGCTTTTGAGTATCCGGGTGGCGTTTTGTGCGTCCACCAGTACCGGCTTTTCCAGGGCCATGCCCACAATGGCGGCATGGCTGTTGAGGCCGGGGGTCTCGGTGATGATGCCGCTGCATTCCTTCAGCAAAGGCAGCAGCCGGTTGCTGGTTTGAGGGATCACCAGAATATCTCCGGGTCGAAACTGGGCCAGAGCCTCCTCCTCGTTTTCCGCCACGCAGAGATTGCCGCAGGCGCTGTAGGCGGTGGCGCCCTTGCCCTGAACCAGAATATTGCCCACCAGGTGCACCTTCAGCAGGTTGGTGGTACCAGATACCCCCAGAGGCGCGCCGGCGGTGATAACCACCAGGTCGCCGCTGGTGAGATAGCCCGCCTGGACCGCCCGGTCCACCGCGTGGTCAAAAAGGTCGTCCATGCTTTTCTTTTCCTCCGCCATCAGCGGCACCACACCCCAGGAGAGGTTCATCTGCCGCTGGGTGGTGGGGTTGGTGGTGCAGCAGATAATGGGGCAGGCGGGACGGAATTTGGAGATCATCCGGGCGGTGGCGCCGGATTTTGTCACGGTGAGAATAGCCGCCGCCCCCAGATCATGAGCGGTGGTAACAGTGGCGTGGGAGATGGCGTTGGTGACGTTGGGCGCGTCGTGAACGTCCCGTACCGCGAAGCGCTTTTGATAGTTGATGTCCTTTTCCGTCCGCCGGGCGATGCGGGCCATGGTTTTAACCGCCTCCACCGGATAGGCGCCGGCGGCGGTCTCCCCGGAGAGCATGATGGCGCTGGTGCCGTCGTAAATAGCGTTGGCCACATCGGTGGCTTCCGCCCGGGTGGGACGAGGATTTTTCATCATGGATTCCAGCATCTGGGTGGCGGTAATCACCTGTAGGCCGGCGTTGTACCCCTTATGGATCAGCCGTTTCTGGATGCTGGGGATTTCCTCCAGGGCGATCTCCACCCCCATGTCGCCCCGGGCCACCATGATGCCGTCGGATACTTTGAGGATATCGTCGATGTTGTCGACGCCTTCCTGGTTCTCAATTTTGGCGATGATGCGGATGCTGTGGTTGCCGTTGGCCTCCAATTCCTGGCGGACCTGCAGTACGTCGTCCGCTCGGCGGGTAAAGGATGCGGCGATGAAATCCGCTTCCTCTTCACAAGCAAAAGCGATATCCGCCCGGTCCCGGTCGCTCATAAAAGGCATGGACAGGGAAACGCCGGGGACGTTCACCCCTTTGTTGGCGGAGATGAAGCCGCCGTTGATCACGGTGCAGGCGATCTCGGTGGAAGTGGTTTTCTGCACCTCCAGGTCGATAAGGCCGTCGTCGATGAGAATATGGCTGCCGGGAAGAACATCCGCCGGCAGTCCGGCAAAGCTGATGGAGGCCACGTGGCTGTCCCCCGCCACCTCTTCAGTGGTAAGGACAAAAAGATCCCCGGCCTTCAGCTCCACTTTCGGCTCCTGAAAGGTACCCAGCCGGATTTCCGGCCCCTTGGTATCGATGAGCACCGCCACCGGCAGATGCAGCTCTTCCCGCAGCTGCTTCACCATATCAATGCGCCGGCGATGGCTCTCGTGGTTTTGGTGAGACATATTGACCCGGGCGACGTCCATGCCCGAAAGCATCAATTGGCGCAGAACAGCGGGATCGTCGGTGGACGGCCCCAAGGTACAGATGATTTTGGTCTTCCTCATGCGTAGCGCCTGCCTTTCTCAATAAAGAGGATTTTCCGAATCTTCCCTAATTTATACTATAGCACAGGTTCTTGTCAAAAAAAAGACAATAGGGAAAATTCCCCTTCTTGCCTAAAAAAATCAAAGGATGGGGAAAGGGTTTGGTGCGCTGTGAAAGGTATAGGATAGTATTTTCAGGGTTATTCTGTCCAATTCTCTGAAATTTCATGTCCTGTTTTTTCTCCGTGTCCGGATGCCTTAAGAAAATATAAAGTTGTAATGAAGGGGCATTCGTTGTATGATGAATACGGTTGTCGCATTCTGCCAATGATGGTGAGGTGATAAGCCATCCGGAGTAGGCTGACGAGATCCGGGACAAGCTAAGCAAAGCAATTTTTCAGGCGGGCCGTCCGGCGCGCCTTTTCCAGAAAGGATGGTTCTTTCCATGAATGGAAAATATGCGAAAAAAAGAAGACAGCGGCGGCTGCGTATCCTGATTGTGGTGGGTTGCACGGTGCTGCTGGCCGCCCTGCTGATCCTGCTGCTGTGGTGGATGTGGACATTCGTTTCGGACAGGATAGGCGGTGAAAGCGCGCCCGGTTCCTCCGCGGTATCCAGCAGCTCTGCCGTTTCGGACAGTTCTGTGGTTTCCGCATTGCCCCCGGATGCAAGCGGGAGTTCTTCCGGCGGGATGACCACAGGGGAATCCTCTGCCGGTACCGTTACCACCTCCAAGCCCGGCGGCAGTGTGGATGCGGATGGCAACTATATCCAGGCGCCGAACCCGCCCTGGAACCTGATTTTGGTGAACGATTGGAATAAAGCACCCGATTGGTGCTACGACAAAAGCTATCTGGTGAAGCACGGCACCGGTGAATTTGATGAGCGGGCGGTGGAAGCTCTGTCGGCGATGATCGCCGCGGCCAAAGCGGACGGCATCACCGATATGCGGGATCTGTCCACCTGGCGGTCTTATGAGGTACAGGAGAAGAATTTCAACCGGAAGGTACAATCCTATAAAAACCAGGGGTACAGTCAGGCCGAGGCGGAACGTCTGGCGAATACCATCATCAAACGCCCCGGCTACAGCGAACACCACACCGGCCTGGCCGCCGACATGGGCGGCAGTGGTGACTACAGCATCACTGACAGCTTTGAAAAGACGGCGGCTTTCCGCTGGCTCAAGGAGCATTGTGCCGAATACGGCTTTATCCTTCGTTTCCCCAAGGATAAGGAGGACATCACCGGCGTGACTTATGAGTCGTGGCATTATCGCTATGTGGGTGTGGAGCACGCCAAAATTATTATGGAGGAAGGACTCTGTCTGGAAGAGTATCTCCAGCGGATCGGATCTTAAGGAGGAGCAAAAGATGGGAGAAAAACAAGATCGCAAGGGACTTTCGGTGCTGCAGCTGACATTGGGAGCGCTGTATGTCGCCATGTTCGCCCTGGCCGGAAACGTGCCGGTGCTGTCCGCTATTCAGATTATTCCCGGGGTGCCCATCACCCTGCAGGTGTTTTTGATCGCTATGATGGGGCTGACCCTGGGAGTCCGGGGCGGTCTCACCGCCTATGGAGCGGTGCTGGTGCTCACCGCCTGCGGCCTGCCGATGATGGCGGGAGGCAAAGGCGGTCTGGCGGTATTTTACGGTCCCACCAGCGGCTATATTCTGGGCTGGTTCTTCATTGTGCTGTTCACCGGGCTGTATGCCTCCCGGGGAATGGATAAGCTGATGCACAAGCAGCTGCTGCCCGCCGGACGAGATAAAAAAGGCGTGTGGAACAAACTTCTGTCCATGTCTCTCCATCTGCCGGCGTCTTTTGCCATCGGAATGGCGGGGGTGCTACTGGACTATGTCTGCGGATCTGCCGCTTTGGCCGCCGTCAGCGGAAAATCCTTGGCGGAGCTGCCGGCTCTGCTGCTGTCCAACCTGGCCTTTCTGCCTGGAGATATGGTGAAAATCGGGTTGGCCTCGGTGCTGTCCCTCTCCCTCTTCGCCAAGCCCGCCCTTTCCCGAATCTTCCGCGCCCAGCGGGCGTAAAACAAGAAAAAGCGGATCCCCTTCAGAAGTCATTTTTCTGAAGGGGATCCATTTTTTTGATGACGTTTCACAGCGAATATCCAATTAGTGTTGTAGTCAGCGGTTGAAAAATGGCAGCTGCAAAATATCTCATTTTGCAGCTGCCCCGTCCAGGCTATGCGGTTTTCAGAGAGAAGTTGGTGAAGGTGGCTTTCAGCTCGGCCGATGGGATCTCCAGGGCCAGCAGGCTGCCTGTCTCCGGATCGGAGGTGATGGTGAAGCTGCCTCCTGCGGCCTCACCGCTGGTGACAAGTCCGTTTTCGGTGACTTGGCCCTCTCCGGCGGGATGCAGGGCCGCGTCCAGGGCGGCCAGCAGGCTCTTTCCCAAAGCGGTCTGCGGCACGGCGGCGGGATCCACCCCGAAAGAGAGGCCGTACATTTTTACCGAGACGGTTTCCCCGTCCCACTGCATGGTCATGCCTTTCAGGGTTTCCGGCTCGGTCACGTCCAGAGTGAGGGTGCCGGTGGTTAATCGGGTGAGATGCCCCTTTACCTGCATATCCCGGTAGGTCAGATCGGCATCGCATTCAAAGCCGGTGGTGATGGGCGTTTCAGCGCCGCCCTTTCCGCCTCCGGCGGCGCAGGCGGCCACGCCTACGGTGAAGGTCAATGCCAGCAATGCCAGCAGCCCCCGGCGGAGGGCGCGTTTGCCAACGGTTACGACACGAATGGTGATCAGCCCCTATTGTTCCAATTCTGAAAACAGGGCGCACAGTTCCTCCAGCATGTCAGTGGGCTGCATGGCATGCTGGGACAGCCGAGCGGCAGCCCGGTCACCGGCCAGACCATGCAGATGAACGCCGCACATGGCGGCCTGGAAGGGTTCCATCCCCTGGGCGATCAGAGAAGCGATCATCCCCGCCAGCACATCTCCGCTGCCGGCGGCGGCCATGCCGGGGTTGCCGGTCATGTTCACCATGGTGGAGCGGCCGGGAGCAGCCAGCACGGTCTGATGGCCCTTGAGCACCAGGATGACCCCCTGCTCCTCCGCAAAGCGGCGGGCGGTTTCCAGCCGATCCCGCTGCACCTCCGCCACGGAACAGCCCAGCAGCCGGGCCATTTCTCCGGGATGGGGGGTGAGCACCAGGGGAGCGCGATCTGTTTTCCTTATATGTATATGTCCGGCCGCGGCATTTATGCCATCCGCGTCCAGCACCAGGGGGCATGTCGTGTTTTCCAGCAGATCCAGCACCACCTCCCGCACGTCGTCGCCGCCGCCCAGGCCGCAGCCGATCAGCAGAGCGGAGGAGGAACGGGCCTTTTCCCGCAGCAGGGTCCGGGAGGTGAGGGAGACGCGGCCCTCGGCGGTTTCCGGCAGGGGCAGGAAGACGGCTTCCGGCAGCATTCCTGCCGCGATGGGGTAGATGGAACGGGGCAGGGCGGCGGTGACAAGGCCCGCGCCGCAGCGCTGGGCGGCCTTCACCGCCAAAAAGGCCGCACCCGCCATGCCGTAGCTGCCGCACAGGGCCAGCAGATGGCCGAAGGTTCCCTTGTGGCTGTCCGCCGGCCGGGGGGAGAAGCAGCTTTTTACCATGGTCCAGTCGATGATTGTCTGTCCGCCGGCGTATTGATCAACCAGCCTTTCCTCAATGCCGATGGCAGCCACCTCCACCTGGCCGCAGATCTCGGCAGCGCGGCCGTTAAGGAGTCCGGGCTTCATGGCGGTGAAGGTCACGGTCAGATCCGCCCGGATGGAATCGTCGTCATAGATGCCGGTGTCCGCGTCCATGCCGCTGGGCACGTCCACGGATATCGTCAGATTCTTTCCGCTGTTCACCAGGCGAAAAAGGGGGCGCAGCGGATCGGGCAGGGTGCCGTGGAAGCCGATGCCGTAAACCGCATCCACCACGATATCCGCCTCCCGCACGGCGCTGGAGGCCACATAGGGCTCGGTTTCCAGACTGAGAATGGCGATGTCCGCCCGGCGGATGCGGGAGAGCATCTCCCGTGCTTCCAGGCCGGTGGGTTCTCCGCACAGCAGGATAACGGTGACGCCGGCCCCCTCCTCCAGCAGCTTGCGGGCGATGACAAAGCCGTCCCCGCCGTTGTTGCCCCGGCCGCAGAGCACCGCGGCGGTTTTACCCTCCAGGGCGGTGCGGCCCCGGATCACCCGGGCGGCGGCGCTGCCGGCGTTTTCCATCAGCCGGAGATAGTCCAAACCGTCCGCAGCAGCAGCGGCTTCCACCAACCGCATCTCCCGGCATGTAAGAATTTTCATCACATAAAACCTGCCTTTCTGTGGTGTTATGATGATAGGACTGGAAAGAGTTGCAGAGAAATTTTTGGTCCCATAGCCTTTTTCGCAGCATTAGAAGACGAAAAAGAAGAAAACAAAGCCGCCGCAAAATTTTCCTTTTGCGGCGGCGGGAATTCACTGTGCTTGTTTATGGAGTTTGCGGTTCATGTCCAGCTGCACCAGCTTGGTGAGACCGGATTTCAGGGAGTTCAGCACCCGCTCCTCCGGCTGAAAAATCACCAGGGTGTGGCCGTTTTTCTTGCTGGTATAGGTGAAACACCATAGCCCTTCCTCCGCCGCGGAGGGGGCGGCGATCACCGTGCGGTTGAAGGTGCGGCCCACATATTCCTCCGGCTTGTAGGGCTGCATGGACTCGATCTTCTGTCCCGCGACGGACACGATGCGCCGGCGCTTACGCTGGGCCACGATCTGATCGATATCGATGTCCCCGTTGGTGACGCTGTACTCGAATTCGATGTTTTGGCTGGTGATGAGCCACCAGGCGCCGTATCCCGCGCCGGCGATGATCAGCAGAGCGAAAGCGCCCAGAAACAGGACGGAGACGGCGGCAATCAGCAGGGCGGCGAATATCACGCCGATAATGATGGCGATCTCCTTGCCACCCTTCCTTTTAACCACAATTTGTTCTACGAATGTATCCATCGAATAGATTCACGCCTTTCGATTTTTTAAGCAAATAAAAACTATCTATTTTATTATAACAAAAGCCGGACAGGAATGCAATGAATAGTTGGCGGATTGGGAAAAAACTGTTTTTTCGGTTATGCGCGGACCGCTGCTGTTTGAGTGTGGGAGATTGCATTCCCAGCCGGTTTGTGATACACTGAGATGAAAAAAGCAGGAAGGCGTGAAGCAGTATGGCGAACAGGGAATGGCATATCGACACCAAATGCATCCAGGAGGGCTGGAAACCCGGCAACGGCGAACCCCGGGTGCTGCCCATTTATCAGAGTACCACCTTCAAGTATGACGACGCCCAGACCTTGGGTGACCTTTTCGATCTGAAAATTGCCGGGGATTTCTACACTCGGTTGTCCAATCCCACCGCCAATGCGGTGGAAAATAAGATCGCAGCCCTGGAAGGGGGCGTGGGTGCCCTGCTGACCTCCGCCGGCCAGGCGGCTTCTCTGATCGCGGTGCTGAACATTGCTCACAGCGGGGATCATATCATCAGCGGCAGCGCTATTTACGGCGGCACTTTCAATCTTTTCAATAAAACCCTGAGGGAAATGGGCATCGACGTCACCTTTTTGGAGCCGGACGCCACGGATGAGGAGATTGAAGCGGCTTTCCGGCCCAATACCAAGCTGCTGTTTGGGGAGACACTGTCCAATCCGGCGCTGAACGTATTGGATATCGAGCAGTATGCCCGCCATGCCCACGCGCACGGAGTGCCGCTGATTGTGGACAATACCTTCCCCACTCCGGTGAACTGCCGTCCTTTTGAATTCGGCGCGGATATCGTCATTCACAGCACGTCCAAATATCTGGACGGCCACGCCACCGCTCTGGGCGGTGTAGTGGTGGACAGCGGCCATTTCGATTGGGAAGCCCAGGGGGAGAAATATCCGGGCTTGACCACCCCCGACGATACCTATCATGGGGTGGTGTATACCCAGCAGTTCGGTAAGGCGGCCTATATCACCAAATGCCGCACCCACCTGATGCGGGATCTGGGCACCACCCCCAGTCCCCAGAATGCCTTCCTTCTCAGCCAGGGCATCGATACCCTGCACCTGCGGATGGAGCGGCACTGCTCCAACGCCCTGAGGGTGGCCGAGTATTTGGAAGCGGACGACCGGATTACCTGGGTGACCTATCCTGGTCTGCCGAGCAACAAGAATTACGCCTTGGCCCAGAAGTATATGCCCAATGGCACCTGCGGCGTGGTATCCTTCGGTGTCAAAGGCGGCCGGGAGGCGGCCTGCCGGTTCATGAATGCATTGAAGCTGGCCGCCATCGCCATCCATGTGGCGGATCTGCGCACCTGCGTGCTTCATCCCGCCAGTACCACCCACCGTCAGCTCAACGATCAGCAGCTGGCGGAGGCGGGAGTCACCCCCGATCTGATCCGCTTCTCGGTGGGGATCGAGCACCCCGACGATATCATCGCGGATATCGATCAGGCCTTGAACGCCATCTGAGTCGAATAGGCAATAAACAAGCGGCGCTGCAAATCATTTGCAGCGCCGCTTGTTTATTGTGGTGGTGGAGTGTGCCGAACAGAGGAATACCGTCGATTTTCGCCGCGATCTTTCTGCTGAACTCGGATATTCGATACAAAATCGGTATAAACAGTTGAATCCAATTGGATTTTATGCTATGCTTGTTTCGGCGGCGGGGTCACTCCCGGTCGCCGGGAAAAGGCCAACGAAAGGGTGAACGGTATGGAAACCAGGATTCAGGAAATTGCCGCCCGCGGCAACAAAAGCGTAAAAATCGGCGTTATTCCCGGGCATTTTGCCACCAACCACTCCCATGTCAACTATTATGTAGATATGACCAGTATCAAGAGTTTTCATCGTATGGCGAAAAATGCGGCGGTGGAGCTAGCGCGGCCCTATCTCACTTCTACGCCCATCGATACGATTATCTGCTTGGAAGGCACGGAGATGATCGGCGCTTTCCTGGCAAATGAGCTTGCTCAGCCGGGTACCCGGGTGCTCAACGGCGGCAACGATATCTGCGTTATCACACCCGAGACCAACGCCAATAATCAGATGATCTTCCGGGACAATACCCAGAAAATGATCTGGGGAAAAAACATTCTTCTGCTGCTTTCCTCGGTATCCACCGGCAAAACCATCAATCGTTCCCTGGAATGTCTGCGGTATTACAGCGGCCGTCTGGTGGGGATTGCGGCGATCTTCAGCGCCATTGAGGAGTCCAACGGCGTGGCGGTCAACGCTATCTTCACCAAGGAGGATCTGCCCCATTATGAGACCTCCCTCTCCACCGAATGTGCGCTGTGCAAAAATAAGCAGAAAATTGACGCCATCGTCAACAGTTATGGGTATTCGAAAATCTGAATGGGATTGAACCGTCAAACCGCCCTTGAATCAACTGATTCGGGGCGGTTTTTCTGCCTCTTCACCCTTGTCTTCCAAGGCGCATATACTGAAATACAAGACACTGGTCCCGGCGCAGAACGCCGGGCATAGGAAAGGAATGGCACCTGCTTATGTATGACGATCCTGATAAACAAGCGGCTTATCGCAGCATCCAGGATTATTCCACGGAATTGTTGCTGTGGCGGGTGATGTATACCGTCAATGCCTTTTTACACAGTCCGGTTCTGCCTGCGGTCGAGGACAAGCTCCGCAAAACGGTGGAACAGCTGCAGACGCGGATGCTGAGTATCAGCAACACACCAGCGACGCAGCAGTTAACCGAAGATATCGGCCGAAGCAACGACGCCTTTATTGATTATATCCACGCCTTGGCGGCGGGGGACAGCCAGAGCCAGGCGTATCATAAGCGCTGGGAAGAGGCGCGCAATAAAATCATCAAAAAGATCTGCCAGGTGGTCCCGGGTTCGGCGGAGGTGTGGAAGGCCATGCTGGATCATGAAACCGAACTGCTGAACAAGACGATTGAGAATATTCAGGATGGCAAATACCGGGATATGACCGATCTGACCTCGCTTCTGCAGCGGTTGGCGGCGGATATGACCGACTATATGGCCAATGGCGTGCTGCACGATCATCTCCCGGCATAGAAGGGAAAGGGATAGTCGGTTGACTTTCTTTGAAAAAACAAACAGGCAGCCTGTCCGCAAGGGACGGGCTGCCTGTTTGTTTTACGGATTCCCTGCGTTTCTCCGGCTCCGAAATTTTGCGGTCTATTCGTCAAGCTGTAGAATCCCAGCGTGCGAAAGCGTTTTTTCCATGTGTTTCTTCAGAGCCGTCGTCCTTGTGAGCGGCTATAGCTGTACTTCCATCGGATCAGTCGTCTGCCTGTCCTTCTCGTCATCGCTTTTCACATTTTTCTTCAGATACTCCCGGGCGGTCATACCTGTTTCCCGTTTGAAAAAGTAGGAGAGGTAGTAGGGAGAGGAAAAATCCATAATGGAAGCAATCTCCTTTATGCTGTGACCCTCTGAAAGCAGCCGCATGATATGCTCGCAGCGGAGCCGATAAAAACAGCGCATAACACCGCCGCCGGTGAATTGATGAAAGATGTCCTTGATCTTTCCGGGAGACTCGTAGATTCCCTGAGAGATATCTTCCATTTTCAGATTCTTTTCTACATTGTTCTGCAGAAAAACCATGGTCTTGGCATAACACATGGTTCGGTCGTCCTTGATGGGATAACCCCGCGCTTCATTGCCCCGGCGGATCAGAGACAGGCAGAGCAGTTCCAGATAATTCTTGATGATTTGATAGCCGATATCGTTGGGAGAGGAGGTAGCAAAAAGGCGGGTGAACTCGGTGGCGTCATATCCTCCGAAAATCGACGGAAGCTCATCAATAATATGAAAAATGATCCGTTGCTCCTGCTCTGTAGGGAGATATTTTCCCGAATAAAGGTGGTTGGCCAGGCCCCTTCCGTCAAAGGAAATGGTGAAAGCTTCGCAGCTGTTACTGCCGTCCACCCATAAGCGATGGAACTGATTGGGAGCCTGCAGAACCATATCGCCGGTATGGCAATTATATATGTTATTTTCCGAACTCATGGTGGCATTTCCTTGAATAATATAGGATAATTCCCAAAAATTGTGACGTTCGCCCGGATAGGAATAATTCTGGGAAAAGGTCAGGTGATAAATGGAATATAAGCTGTGAATATCCAGCAGTGCGTATATATTAATGGGAATAAAATCCATGATTGTCATCACTTTCCTTTTGTCAGCCGATTTCGTATTTTTTGGAACAGATATCCTATGGCTGTTGGGCGAAATATGTTATAGAATAAGTATACCGATTGCATGGGATTTTGTCAATTGTCATTAGAGGAGGATACTTTTATGAAGAAGATTCGGTTTGGTGTACTGGGCGTCGGTCCCCGGCTCCAGTCTCTGGTGGAATGCTATTCCGCTCATCCCCAGGTGGAATTTGTGGCTTTCGGCGATATAGCCCTTGATCGTGCCGCTCAGGTGGCTGCCAGCTACAATCAGGCTCACGAAGGGGCAGCCAAAGCCTATACCAGCTATGAAGATATGATTCAGGATGCCAAAATGGACGCGCTGATTATCGGCGTGGATCCCGACAAGCAGGTGGACTATGCGGTGGATGCCATGCACCGGGGACTGCATGTGATGACGGAGGTACCGGCAGCCTACTCCATTGAGCAATGCTGGAAACTGGTGAATG
>ENA-UOJE01003161-UOJE01003161.1-human-gut-metagenome-genome-assembly--contig:-C23-NODE-3161-length-11458-cov-21.779269_pt1 | contig 11458 bp, 9 predicted proteins | sample MGYA00242341_ERZ723888 | MGnify/ENA metagenome assembly ERZ723888 | reverse complement strand
CCGGCGGCCCTATCTTTTCTCTCGCAAGAGAAAAGATAGGGGAGAAAAGAGTGCTGGGTTACGGTTTGGCGCTTTCTGCCTCTGAATTCAGGCGAGTCCCGATATTTGGCCTGGCGTTCCACTCGGGAGTCACCTTGCGAACGTCATAGTACGCGCCGCCTGATACGATACTCCAGATTTGATAGCAGTTACGTTTGAATATTTGCGGCAAAACGTCCTGCGGATAAAATCCATTGGGCAGTACGGATTCGCATTGGATTTTAAGCTATCGCGGGAAAGATCCAAGAAAACCGAAGCGGTTTTTTTGGTCGGTTCAAGGAGGTCCGGAGGGAAATCGAAATCCCTCCGGGCTCTTTTTCTTTTGCCAGCGTTTTCTTTTGGAGAAGCAAAAGAAAATGCTGAACCACAGTTGCAAATTTGTACTGCATATCGACCTTATACAAGACTCTCAGCTACAGCCGTGATCTTCATCATCAAGCTCCTTGGTCGCCTTCGACGCCAGCTCCCCTGAAAGGGTCGCCTTTTTTACTGTTCGGCCAGCGGCATGACGGCGAGCTGAACCTCGGTGATGGGGGCGAAGCCGTAGAGGGTATCGGCGCGGACGGTGTACCAGGTGTCGAAATTGCCGAGGACGGTGACGGGCGTGCCGTTCGGGAGCTGCGCGAGGATCTCCGCGTCCGGCTCCGGGTACGAGCGCAGGCGCAGATAGCCATCCGCGCCCGCGGCCTCGGCCTCAAATTCGTCGCCGGGCGTGAGGAAGGGGACGCCGAAATACTCCGTCACGCCGAGACTGAGCGTCCGCGCGACCGCGTCCAGATTCCCGGTCAGCCAGTTTGCGTCGTCCACATTGTCGTGATACCCGATCTCTGCCAGCACGGCCGGGACCCGCGTCCGGCGGACCTCGCCGATGATCGTGCTCGGCCGGGCCTGCACGCGGTCCGGCAGCGGATAGATGGTCTTCATGTTGTCCACAAGGATATTCGCCATGCGCAGCCCGGCCTCGCTCGTCGGATAATAGTAGAAATCGACGCCGCGCAGCTGCCCGGCCAGCGCCTGCGGCGCGGCGTTGGAGTGCAGCGCGAGATGGAAATCCTGCCGCGACGCGTTGGAATCGCGGATCGACTGCGCGGCGCTGCCGTCCGGGTCGTTGCGCGTGACGGTGATGCCGCTGGCGTGCAGATACGGCATCATTTCGTCCGCCAGCGCGTTCATCCAGTAGCGCTCGTCGCCGGTCGTGACGTAGGGATTGAAATACTGTGTGGACGGACTTAAAAATAAAAATGGCATATGTTTGCCCCTGCCTTCCTGCATGATTGGCATATTCTATGCAGGAGACGTTTTTTTGTTTACAGTCCGCCGAGTTTATGATACCATACAGGATGGACAGCAAAGGAGTCAGACAGTATGCAGTATATCATTCTGGATATGGAGTGGAACCAGCCGTGGCCCGGGTCCTACAGCGCGAAGAAGGCGCTGCCCTCGCCGCTGCGCGGCGAGATCGTGCAGATCGGCGCTGTGCGCATGACGCAGGACCAGCAGGTCGCCGACGAGTTCCAGATCCTCATCCGGCCGAAATATTTTAAGAAAATGAACCGCAAGGTCGCCTCGCTCACCGGCATCCGCGACAGTGTGCTGCGCGAAAAGGGCGTGAGCTTTCCGGAGGCTGCGGCCAAGTTTCAGACCTGGTGCGGGGAAGCGTGCGTCTTCCTCACCTGGGGCTTTGACGATATTACCGTCCTGCGGGAAAATCTCGCCGTGTTCGGCCTCGCCGACGGCTGGACGGCCCGCTGGTACAACGCGCAGCTGATCTTCAACGCCCAGACCGACGGCTCGGGCGCGCAGAAGGCGCTCTCGACCGCCATGCAGATGATGGACATCGAGCCGACCCGCGCCGCGCACGACGCGCTGGGCGACGCCTATCATACGGCGCTCGTCTGCCAGCGGCTGCGGCTGGCCGAGGGCATCGCCGCCTATGACGCCGCCGTGCAGGCGCACGAAAACGGCTTCCACGGCGCGGAGCTGCCCGGCTGTGTCGGCCGCGCGGTATTCCACGGCTACGCGGACAAGACCGCCGCGCTCGGCGCGATGAGCGGAAAGGAAAACCGCTGCCCGGTCTGCGGCGGGCAGATGACGGCGGGAAAATGGTACACGCAGCAGGGAAGACGCTATCTGACCAAGGCTCACTGCGAGACGGACGGCGATTTTTATATCCGCGTCCGCCTGGTCCACGAGGATGAGGCGCTGCGCGTCAGCCGTCTGGTCTACGAGCCGACCGAGCAGGTCGCCAAGAGCTATGCCGCGCTCACCCAGAAGCCGCTGGCCCGACGCCCGCGCCGGCGCAGATCCGCCCGCGTCAAGGCCAAACCGGCTGAACCGAAAAATCCGTAAGAACCGGCCTCCACAACAGCTGTGGAGGCCGGTTTTTACGGTTCGTCCGGGTCGAAGCGTTCGAAGATGGGGATGCTGCCGTCTGCCTCGCAGGCGAGCAGGTCCTCTTTTTTGCGGATGGTCCAGCTGACCTCCTGCGCGCCCCAGGTGCGCACGCAGGCACGCAGGCAGTAGCCCTTCCGGTCTTCAAACTTGTAGGCGATGAAATCCGGGACGGTCAAAAAGTTCAGCAGCAGATTGCCCGCGATGAACCGCTTGTACCAGGGAAGTCCTGCCTTGTCCTTCTCAAAATTCATCGACAGCTGGCCGCGGCAGATCTCCGGGCGGAGCTTTTTTACGTCGATGAGCGCGAAGGGGTCGAACGACTCGATGCAGAACTCGCCCTTGTACGTGTCCAGCCGCTCGCAGACGGCTTTGGCCAGCGCCTGATGGTTGCCGCGCGCGGTCTTGAGCTCGATGATAAGAGGCGTGGCGGACTCGAACAGGGCCAGTACCTCGTCGAAGGTCGGGATCTGCTCGTCCGTGCCCTCGAGCCGGAGCTGCTTCAGCTCCTCCAGCGTCAGATCCTCGATCTGGCCGTCTACATTCGCGCAGCGCCGCAGATCGGAATCGTGGAAGACGGCGAGCGTGCCGTCCTTCAGCAGGTGCACGTCCAGCTCCGCGCCGAAGCCGTGCTCGATGGCCCGGCGGAAGGCGGGGAGGGAGTTTTCGGGGATGACGGGCTTGTCATGGAAGCCGCGGTGCGCGTAGCGGTATTTTTTGAGGAGCTCCCATTTCGGGTGCCCCTTCCGGCACCGCAGCGCCAGCGTGAACAGCAGATCCAGCGCCAGAAGCACGATCAGAATGATGCAGATTGTCAGCATGGTAAAGACTTCTTTCTTTTGATAAGTTGGTTCAGCACCAAGGCTCCCCTTTCAGGGGAGCTGTCACCGAAGGTGACTGAGAGGTTGCCGCAAATTTGATACGACCTCTCCGTCACGGCTTGCGCCGTGCCACCTCCCCCTCATAGGGGAAGGCAGGGGACGAGCCTCCGGCGGCCCTATCTTTTCTCTCGCAAGAGAAAAGATAGGGGAGAAAAGAGTGCTTGGGGACGCGTTTGGTGCATACTGCCTCTGAATTCAGGCGGGTATCAATGTTTTGGTCTGGCGTTCCACACGGGACTCACCTTACGGGCGTCCTGGTACGCGCCGCCTGATACGGGGGTATCGAATTTGCAACTAGTTTCCGTAGAATATCTGCCATCAATAGAAGGTGCGACTGAACTTTTGATGGGCGCTACCTTCTTGCGGGGACCTTGTAGTGGCGCGATCATTCGACAGCGATCCACGGCAAATTCGGGGTGGCGGTCCCTGTGTGGGGATCAGTCTTCCATATCCTCAAACGCGTCCAGCCCCTTTTTGGCTTCGGCTTTGACGTCGCCGTGGCGGACGAGGAGCATGGTGACGAAGCTCAGGGCGACGAACAGCGCGGCGTAGGGGAACAGCACGCGGTAGTCGATCTTCCGCATCAGCGTGCCGGCCATGACCGGCGTGACGACCTGTGCGGCCATGGAGGCCGTATAGTAGTAGCCGGTGAATTTGCCGATGTCCGAGCCCTTGCACATCTCGACGACCATGGGCAGGGAGTTGACGTTGATGGCCGCCCATGCGAGGCCGACGAGCGCGAAGACGATGAACATGATGGCGTTGATGGACGAGAAGGCCGTCGTCAGCACGTAGCCCAGCGCGAAGCAGATCGTCAGCAGCACGATGCCGCCCTGGATGGTGCGCCGCCGCCCGATCTTCGAGGCGATCTGGCCGATGGGGATGTAGGAGACGATGGCGCCCGCCGTGGCGATCAGCAGGCAGGTCGACGCGCCGCCGAGACCCTGGCCCATGACCACATCGACATAGGTCGAGAACCACGTCGTCACGCCGTTGTAGCCGATGAACCACAGCGCGATGGAGGCCAGCAGGAAGCCGAGGCTCTTTTTGACCGGCTTCGGAAGCGTCTCATGGCCGCTGCCGTCGTCCTGGGCGAGGTTCCATTCGGGGTGCTGCTTCTCGAGCGCCTGATTTTCTGCCGTGAGCTTCGGCTCTTTGACCGTGAGGAAGAGGACGGCAATGGCGATGAACATGATGGCCGAGACGACGATGAACAGCGGCTGGTAGTTGACGTGCTCCAGCCCGGCTGTCTTCGAATTGGGATAGAGGACCGCGGCCACGCCGAGGTAGAGGATGCCGCCGACCGCGCCCATCAGGTTGATGATGGCGTTCGCGCGCGAGCGCAGGGGCTTGGGCGTGACGTCGGGCATGAGGGCGACCGCCGGGGAGCGATAGGTGCCCATGGTGACGAGCAGCAGGCCCAGCACGATGACGAACGAGGCCGTCTTCAGCCCGGAGGGCTGGGCGGCGTAGCTGTTGTCGAGCAGAGGGAGGATGTTCATGAGGATGACGGCGCAGCCCGTGCCGAAGAGGATGAACGGCATGCGCTTGCCGATCTTCGAATGGCTCCGGTCAGACAGCGAGCCGAAGAACGGCAGCAGGAACAGCGCCAGGATGTTGTCCGCCGCCATGATCGCGCCGGAGAAGGTCTCGTTCATGTGGAAGGTCTTGGTGAGGATCAGCGGCACGACGCTGTCATACATCTGCCAGAACGCGCAGATGGACAAAAACGCGAGGCCGACGAGGATGGTGCGCTTGTTGTTGAGCTTCATTTCTCTTCTCCCTTTTGTAAAGTGTTGAGGACTTCACGGATATTCTGCATGCAGTAGGTGGGCTGCACGTGATATTTTTCGATATCGGTCATCACGCCCTCACCCGAGAGAACGAAGATCGTGTCGATCCCGGCGTTCACGCCGCAGGCGATGTCGGTATAGACGCGGTCGCCGATGAGGCAGGTCTGCCGCGGGGAATAGCCCGTGCGCTCCATGGCGAGCAGGGCCATCTCCGGCTGCGGCTTGCCGATGACCTTCGGCCGCCGGCCGGTCGCCGTGTGCAGCATTTCGGCGACGCTGCCGCAGTCGGGCGCGCTGCCGTACCAGGTCGGGCAGACCAGATCCGGGTGCGTCGCCACGTAATCGGCGCCGCGGTTCAGCAAAATGCAGCACGTCTCGAGCTTTTCGAACGTCAGCTCCGTGTCGTAGCCGAGCAGCACGACGCTGATCTCATCCCGAAGCTGCTCCGCCACATGCAGCCCCGCGAGCCGGAGCTGGTTTTTGAGCGATTCGGTGCCGCAGACGTAATAGACGGTGTCCGGCAGATACCGCCCCTGCAGATAGCGGATCGTCGCATCCGTGCTGGTGAGGAAATCATCGGGGAAGGCCTCGATGCCGAGCCGGGCCATTTTTGCGATGTAGGCGTCCGTGCCGCGGGAGGAGTTGTTGGTCAGAAACAGGTATCTCCCGCCGCTTTCCCGCACGTACCGCAGAAAATCCTTCGTGCCGTCAAAGAGCGTTTCGCTCAGGTAGATCGTGCCGTCCATATCCAGCAGGAACAGCCGTTTTTCCGCAAGGGACATCAGGTACCTCCAGTGATCAAAATTCCCTACCATTATACCGTCTTCCCCGCGATTTGACAAGCGCGGGGAAAGCGCATACAATACATCCAAAAGATTTTACCTGAAAGGAGGCCGCTGCGATGGCCCATTCGCTGCCGGAGACCTTTGCGCCCCTGCTGCTGCGCTGGTACGCGGCCGGCCACCGGGATCTGCCCTGGCGGCAGGACCGGGAGCCGTATCATATCTGGCTGTCGGAGATCATGCTCCAGCAGACGCGCGTGGAGGCCGTCAGGGGCTACTACGCCCGCTTCCTCGCGGAGCTGCCCGATATCGCCGCGCTCGCCGCGTGCGAAGAGCGGCGGCTCACGAAGCTCTGGGAGGGCCTTGGCTACTATTCCCGCGTGCGCAACCTGCAGAAGGCGGCGCAGGTGATCGTCTCGCAGCACGGGGGCGTCTTCCCCGCGGACTATGCGGCGATCCGGGCGCTGCCCGGTGTGGGAGACTATACGGCGGGCGCGGTCGCCTCGATCTGCTTTGACCGGCCCACGCCCGCGGTCGACGGGAACGTGCTGCGTGTGCTCGCACGCGTGACGGAGGACCCTTCGCCCGTGACGAAGCAGAGCGTCAAAAAAAGCTATGAGCTGCTGCTCCGCCCGGTCTATGAGGAAAACTCGGGCAGCCGGGGTGAGCTGACGCAGGCGCTCATGGAGCTCGGCGCGTGCGTGTGCGTGCCGAACGGCGCGCCGAAGTGCGCCCTTTGCCCGCTGCAGGGCTTCTGCCGGGCGAAAATGAACGGCAGCTGGGATACGCTTCCCGTCAAGGAGGCCAAAAAGCCCCGGCGGCAGGAGCAGCTGACCGTCTTTTTCCTCTCCTGCGGCAGCCGGTACGCCGTGCGGCGGCGGCCGGATACGGGGCTGCTCGCGGGCCTCTGGGAGCTGCCGAACACCGAAGGGACGCTCACGGCCCAGCAGGCGCTTTCGCTTCTGGAGCAGTGGGGCCTGCAGCCGGAGCAGCTGCAGAAGGTGATCGAGCGGACGCACGTCTTCACGCACGTCGAGTGGCACATGCGCTGCTGCTATGTCCGTGTGGCGGAGCCGGGCGGGGACTTTACCTGGGTGGACGGCGCGGAATTTTCGCGCAGCATCGCCCTGCCGACGGCCTTCCGGATGTTCTGGGAGCCGGAAGACGGGCAGGCGGAGAAATAACAGTAGCTTTTTTGTAACTTTTCGCATATAATGGTAGCATCGCAGAATAGGAAGCTCTGTTTCAGAGGTTCTGAAAGGAAAGGAGGATACTGGCTTTTCGCCATCACAAGCGCCATGTGCCTGCCGGAGGCGGCAGGACAACGAGGAGAAACGTGATCGAAGGTTCGGCGGATGCGTTTCCGTGCTCTCCGTGCGCGTCACGGCGTCAGAAATATGCGGGCGACCGCAAAACAGAGGGGCGTCGAACGGAATTCAGGCAAATGAACTGCGAGTTTGTCCTGTGATCAAATATTACAGGAGGAACAATTTCATATGTGTGGTATTGTAGGATATGTAGGCAGAAATGAGGCTGCGCCCATTTTGTTGGAGGGCCTTTCGCGTCTGGAGTACCGGGGCTACGACTCCGCGGGCATCTGCGTGGAGCAGAACGGCGTTCTGGAGGTCGCAAAGGCCAAGGGCCGTCTGCAGAACCTGATCGCCAAGACCGACGGCGGCGCAAAGCTGCCCGGCACGCTCGGCATCGGCCATACCCGCTGGGCCACCCACGGCGAACCGAACGATATCAACTCCCACCCGCACGTCTCCCAGAACGGCAAGATCGCCGTCGTCCATAACGGCATCATCGAAAACTATCTCGAGATCCGCGAATTTCTGCAGGAGAAGGGCGTGCAGTTCACCTCGCAGACCGACTCGGAGGTCGTCGCGCAGCTCATGGAATACTGCATGGGCCTGCCCGAGGTCTCGACGGTCTCGGACGCTCTGTACATGGTCCTGCACCGGATCGAGGGCGCGTACGCCCTCGGCATCCTCTGCTCGGACGATCCGGATCATATCTACGCCGCGCGCAAGGACGCGCCGCTGCTGCTCGGCTTCGGCAAGGGCGAGAATTTCATCGCCTCCGACGTGACGGCGCTGGTCAAATACACCCGCGACGTCGTCTACATGGAAGACGGCGAGGTCGCCATCCTCGGCCGTGACGGTATCCAGCTCTTCAACGCCATGGAGCTGCCCATCGAAAAGGAACACCACCACATCGACTGGGAGATCTCCGCCGCGGAAAAGGGCGGCTACGAGCACTTCATGCTCAAGGAGATCATGGAGGAGCCCGAGGCCCTGCGCCGCGCCATCCTGCCGCGCATCAAAGACGGCGAGGTCGTCTTCGACGGCCTGCAGCTGGACATCAGCCGCTATGACAGCATCAAGATCATCGCCTGCGGCTCGTCGTACCACGTGGGCATGGTCGGCAAATACAATCTGGAAAAGCTCGTGCGCATCCCGGTCGAGGTCGTGCTGGCCTCCGAGTTCCGCTACTGCGACCCGATCATCGACAGCCGCACGCTCGTCGTCGTCATCAGCCAGTCCGGCGAGACGCTCGACACCATGGCCGCCCTGCGCGAGGCAAAGAGCCTCGGTGCGCGCATCGTCTCGATCGTGAACGTCGTCGGCAGCTCCATCGCCCGTGAGTCGGACGATGTGCTCTACACCTGGGCCGGACCCGAGATCGCCGTCGCCACCACGAAGGCGTATTCCACCCAGATGGCGGTCCTCGACCTGCTGGCCATCTATCTGGCCGGCCAGCGGAAGACCATCACGGCGGAGGATATGCGCCGCCTGACGAGCGCCATCGCCGCGCTGCCCGCGCAGGTCGAGCAGATCCTGTCGAACCGCGAGCAGATCCAGTATTACGCCTCGCAGTACTTCAACCACGATTCCGTCTTCTTCATCGGCCGGAATCTCGATTACGCGCTCGGCATGGAGGGCTCCTTGAAGCTCAAGGAGATCTCCTACATCCACTCTGAGGCCTACGCCTCGGGCGAGCTCAAGCACGGGACGATCTCGCTCATCGAGCCCGGTACGCTCGTCGTGGCGCTGGGCAGCTATACGCCGCTGTTTGACAAGGCCATGAGCAACGTCATCGAGGTCAAGGCCAGAGGCGCGAGCGTCCTCGCCCTGGCCACCGAGTCGCACCGCGCCGAGATGGAGAGCCGCGTCGACGGCATCCTGACCATCCCGGATACGGAGCTGATGTTCCTGCCGCTGCTGGGCGTCGTGCCGCTGCAGCTGTTCGCGTATTACGTCGCGCTGCAGCGCGGCTGCGATATCGATAAGCCCCGCAACCTCGCCAAGAGCGTCACCGTCGAGTAAACAAAAACCGCCCGCTGTGTCCGATGCAGGACACAGCGGGTATTTTTTTGATTTCCTGCAACAGAAACCGGCTTTTCCCCGACATGATGGACGTCAGCATGTTGATACAAAACGCAAAGGAGGGATGCGGTATGGACGACAGACAGCTGCTGCGGCAGCTGCAGGAGCAGCGCGCGGGCGCGCTCGAGGCTGCCCTCGCGCAGTACGGCGCGTATGTGCTCGCTGTCATCCGCAATCGCAGCCGCGGCGTCCTGACGCCGGAGGACCATGAGGAGATCGCGTCGGACGTCTTTCTCGCCCTGTGGCGCGGCGCAAAAAATATCACGCGCGGCCAGCTGCGCCCGTGGCTCGGCGCGGTCGCCCGGAAGCAGACGGCGGAGGCCATGCGGAAAAAGAACGTCTATCTCCCGCTGGAGGACGATGCGCTCATCACGCTCGACCGCCTCTGGGAGCAGATGGTCGAAAAGGAGCGCTGCGAAGCGCTCGCGCAGGCGCTCTCGGCGCTGCCGGAGGAGGACCGGGAGATCTTTTACCGGTTCTATGACCTGAGCCAGACGACCGCGCAGATCGCGCAGGCGCTGGGCCTCAACGCCTCGACGGTCCGCTCGCGCCTGCTGCGCGGCCGGGAGGCGCTCAGAAAAACACTGACCAAGGGAGGGCTGTTCTGTGAAGACGACGTGGGATGAACTCATGCGCTATGCACCGGAAAAAGAGTATCCGCTGCCCGCGCTGGAGCGCGGCGAACAGGAAAGGATCCTGAACAAAACCATGAAAAAGCTTGAAAAAACAAAGAAAAGACCGGCCCGTCCGGTCCGGACGGCGCTGCTCGCGGCGGCCATCGCCGCGCTGCTGTGCGGCACGGCCTTCGCCGCCTACACAAACGGCTGGTTCGGCTTCGACCGGCTGTTCGGAGAGAAGACCGCGCTGATCGAGGGGCATATCGCCAGCTACGACGAAACGACGGACGTGGACATCACACAGCCGACCTACACCGAGGAAGAGCAGGCCATGATCGACGAAGGGACCATGCAGGTGCCCGATATCGCAGATCTGTCGGATACAGGTGTGTCGGCAGAAACGGATGATTTTACGTTCACGCTCGAATCCATGCTCGTTTCCAGAAACTCGCTCTATGCTATCCTGCGCATCGACGCGAAAAACGACGATGCGGCGGCGGAGCTTGCCGCGATCCCGGAAACGGACGGCTACCAGAAGGAGCTCAAGCGAATGCTGTGGGTCGGTGCGCATAACAACACAAACTTCGGCGGCTTCGGCGCGGATCATCGGCTGGAATGGAAAAACGGCGGCATGAGCATGGAGATCATGCAGGTGGAGGGAAGCACGGCCTATGCGCTGCTGACCAACATCGGCGGCGAGTTCGAACCGGGCGACCGGATCCTGTTCGATATGAGCCATCATGACCAGAATGTCGATCTGTTTGAGATCCCCGTTCCGGCGCAGCTGGAGCAGGAGCTGGTGATCGAGCTGGACGGCGAATCCGGCCCGGATGACCGCTACTGCTGGCAGACGGCAACGATCTCGCCGATCTCCTTCCAGCTCGATGGAATATATGGCAGCGGCGAGACGAGCAACGAAGCGGTCTCCATCACCCTTAAAGACGGGACCAGCTTCGCGCTCTCCAGCGCGGAAAACGGCCACGAGGACAGCCCGTATGGGACCTACGGCTCATGGGGCAGCTCCTACGCCGGCAGCTGGGAGAGTGGCGATGTAAAGGAGACCTGGCTGTTCTCCCAGCTCATCGACCTGGCCGACCTCGCCTCCATCACCGTCGACGGCGTGACGTACCCGGTCGGGTAAGCGGGAATGCACCCCGCCACCTCCCCTTCCAGGGGAGGTGGCTCGGCGAAGCCGAGACGGATGAGGTGGGAGTCTTTCGTTTGCGCAGCTGCCCCACCTCATCAGTCGCCTCGCGGCGACAGCTTCCCCTCATAGGGGAAGCCATGGGGTGCATTCTGTAGGGTCAGAGCCCCGCCCCTACAAGGTGCAAAGCAAATAAAGATAACCTCCCCGCAAAAAGGTGCAGACCATCAAATTTGGTCTGCACCTTCTATTTATGGCAGATATTCTATGGCAACAAGCTGCAAATTTGGAACCCCCGTATCAGGCGGCGCGTAGTAGGTCGCCCGTGAGGTGGCTCTCGAGTGGAACGCCGAACTGAAACATCGGGACTCGCCTGAATTCAGACGCAGACTGCACTAAACGCATCCAAGCGCCCCTTTTCT
>ENA-UOJE01003160-UOJE01003160.1-human-gut-metagenome-genome-assembly--contig:-C23-NODE-3160-length-11459-cov-43.004034_pt1 | contig 11459 bp, 7 predicted proteins | sample MGYA00242341_ERZ723888 | MGnify/ENA metagenome assembly ERZ723888 | reverse complement strand
GCCGCACCTCGCTCGCCGTATCGGCACTTAGAATTATGCGGTATTGCCCTAATTTCAAACTTACTTACGGGTTTTTCTATGAAATTTTCTCAAAAACTTGTCTGCATCATGCTGCTGGTCATCGCCGCGTTTTTTGCCGTGGGCGGTGCGGTGCTGGTCAACGGCAGCTTTATGGACCGCCTGAGCGCAGCCGCCGAGCAGGAACAAAGCATGCACGCCATGCTGTGCGGCGTGGTGGAGGATTACTACCTGGACCAGACCGGCCGCGGCGAAGATACCTGCGGGGATGATTTTATCACCGCCGCCACCTGGCGCGCAGGGGATCTGGCCCGTGGGGTTTATTCCCAGGGGCTGTTCCGCGTATCCGCTGACCCCGCCCAGGACGAAGCCTATGCCATATACGGCCTGCAGGACGGCCAAAGCATTTTGCAGTACGGCCCCAATGTAACCCGCACCTACCGCAGCGATCTGCTGGGCGGCCTTGTGATGGTAACCACCTTTGATGTAACGGAGATTTTTGCCGCGCGCAACCGCAGCCTGCAGCGCTTTTTCCTGCTGGAAGCTGCCGTGGTGGCCGGGGCTGCCGTGGTGGTCTGGCTTGTCAGCCGCCGCCTGACCCACCCACTGACCGTGCTGACCGCCGCCAGCGCCCGCATTGCCGCGGGTGACTATGCCTTGCGCACCAGGATGCACACCGGGGATGAGCTTGAAATCCTGAGCCAGGGCTTTGACCAGATGGCCGGTGCCGTGCAGGACAAAGTGGAAGCTCTGGAGCTTTCGGTCCAGCAGCGGGATGATTTTGTGGGTGCGTTTACCCATGAGCTCAAAACCCCCATGACCGGCATCATCGGCTATGCCGACCTTTTGCGCAGCATGCAGCCAGACCCCGAAGAACAGCGTGAAGCCGCCGGGGCCATCTTCCATGAAGCCCAGCGGCTGGAAGCCTTAAGCGGAAAGCTGCTGCAGCTGATGGGCCTGGGTGAGCACGCCCCCCAACTGGTACCCGTGCAGCTGGATTCTGTTTTTGCCGAAGCGCGCCGCGCCGTTGCCCCCGCTCTGAGTGGCTGCATTCTGACCATGCAGTCCAACGGCCTGACCGTGCAGGGAGATGCCGACCTGCTGTGTGATCTCGTCATCAACCTTGTCACCAACGCCGCCAAGGCCAGCACCCCTGGCAGCGCCATTGCGGTCTGCGCCGAACAGGCAGATGGTTCCATCCGGCTGACGGTTCAGGACCACGGCCAGGGCATCCCGGCGGACAAGCTGGCCCGCGTGGTGGAGCCGTTTTATATGGTGGATAAATCCCGTTCCCGCCGCCAGGGCGGCAGCGGCCTGGGCCTGGCCCTGTGCAGCCGCATTGCCCAGGCCCACGGCGGAACGCTTGCCATGGAAAGCGAGCTTGGCAAAGGCACCACCGTAACCGTCACCCTGCCCGCACCGAACCAAACCGCCGCCGAACTCGCACAGGAGGAACCCGTATGAAAACCACAAAACGCGGCAAGCTGCTGATGCTGGCCTGCGCCGCCCTGGTGGCTGTGCTGGCCTGCCTGCCGCTGCTCTGGTTCCGCGCACAGGATGCCCGTATGTTCGGCACCGTCAATCAAAGCTCTGGCCTGTATGAATCCCGCGAGGTCAGCGGGGATGATTTTTATCTATTACAGCAGGTCAAAAACCGCACCCAGATGAACCGCACAGACTGGATGGTTTCCGCCGGGCTGGACGGCACAGCAGCCCTGTATACCCCCGCCGGGAACAGCCGCTACAACATGACCTCCAGCGATACCGCCGCTGATTTTGCCGCCAGCCTGCTGACCCAGCTCCATGATGCCGAGGTATTGCCGGACACCTGGTACCATGTGGCAGCCGATAACCTGAGCAGCTACAGCAGCGGCGAGCTGTATACTTCCAGTGATTCCCTTGGCATTACGCGGCTGCTGCGCTACCCCCATGCCGCCTATGATGAAAGCGACCCCGAATACAACGAATCCCCCACATTCGCCCTGGATTATGATAATAAAACCGGCCGCCTGCTGAACCTGTGGGTTCAGGCCCCGCTGGACGATCCCACCCTGCTGTCCGGCAGCCCGGCATTGCTGAATATCTCCGACCTGCTGAACGCCTGGGTGCAGTGGGAGGGCCTTACCGACCTGGGCGACTGGACCGTGCCTTACGGCAGCGATTACGCCGAAACCGGCCTGTACAGCGCCAGAGGTAACGCCCTGCTGACCTGTGTGTACGGCTCCTTTACCCTTGACGATGTTCCCCGCGCCTATTACAGCATGCAGCTGACCTGGCAGCCCTATGCCCCCACCCCGCAGCCGGGCAGCACCGATCTGCTGCCCGCCGAGCCGCTGCCAGAAACCAGCGATTATTATTACACCGACGCCATCGCTTACCAGTGGGACGATGACCGCGCTGCCGCTGTGTTTGATTATGATGCCAACCTGATCCTTCGCACTAACCTGAGCACCGGCGTGCAGACCGTGTTCTGTGATGTGCCCGGCTGCACCCATACCACCAGCAGCTGCCCTGCCCGCATCACGGACCAGATGTATTCTCTGGTTCCCGCCGGGGATTGCGTTTACCTTGTTTACGGCACCTATTCGCCCACAACGGCAAAGGGCGCTTCCGGCGCGGATATCAACGCCATGTCGGACGATGAGATCATGCGCTGGGCGCGCGCGGCAGATGCCGGGGTTCCGCTGGCCCTTTATCCCCAGGAGCTGGAGCCTTACACCCAGGAGGATGTTACCGCCGCCCGCCGCTGGATGCAGAACGCCTTTGGCCAGGGCCGCATTGAAATGCTGGACGGCACCACCCGCACCGAGCTTGTCCGGCTGGATCATGACGCCGTGTATATCGGCGGCTGCGATTCCACCTATTTATACGGCATCATGCGGAGCCAGCAGGGCGAAGAGCCCACCCGCTGGTTCCGCATGGAGCGCACCACCGGCCAGTACGAAACCATGCCCATCCCGGATACCGACCACCTCTGCGGTGTCTGGAACAACCAGCTTGTGCTGTTCCGGGAGCGCTGCTCCGAACCGTTCGCTTCCGATAAAATATCCGATTACAGCCTGGCCGGCAGTTATTCTTCCCGGTTCCAGAACACCAGTTATGACGTTGTGCTGTACGACCCCGTCACCGCCCAAAGCCGGCGGTTATACAGCCTGAACGAAAATTCCGGTTCTTTCACCCATGCCGCGCTGTATGGGGATTCTCTCTATCTGAATACCAGCATTTGGGAGAATCCGGATGATACCCCGTTCAACGCCATCCGGCTCAACCTGCGCAACGGGGAGCAGACCGCGCTGGAATCCCTTTTGGGGATCGACCGTTCCGATTATCCTTACGGTTATCTGTTGGGTTCTTCCACGGTTGCCAACCTCTACTCCCAAAAATGGGGCACCATGATGCTGTTTCGCTCCAACAGCGGTCAGGGCGGCGAAAGCCTGCTGCTGAACTTTGCCGCCGGCAGCGTGTTCCACACCAGCTGGCAGGCAGGTGAAAGCACCTATATTGCCGCCGAATCCCCTGTAGGCCAGTTGTTGCTGCTTTCCTGGGTGTATGATGATCTTTCGGACAACTGGTTCCAGACCTACCAGCAGTACCTTGCCCCCGCCAGTGATCCCACCATCATGACCCCCGTTGCCATGTGGGAACCGGGGCAGTAAACCTCCGCCCCGTAGGCGGTCGTAACCAATTTTTTACCAGTGTAAATTGATGGTTTGTTCACGGTTTGTTTACGTCGCGGTGGTTGTTATTGCCGGGGCAGTGTGGTATACTCACCCCCAAGATGTATCTGAAAGCAAAGAAGCCGACGAATTTTTCGCCTTTTCAGCTACACCCTAAGAAAGGGGGAATCTGCATGAAACATCTGCGTTCCTTTTTTGCGGTGCTACTGGCCGCAGCCGTCTGCGCGGCGGTGGTGCTGTTTTCCGGCTGTGGGGCATCCGTTCAGGTGCAGCAGCTTACCATCCCCGGCGAGCGCGGCAGCATCCATGCCACGCTGACCACCCCTGCCAATGCCGAAAACATGCCTGCCGTGGTGATCTGCCACGGCTTTACCGGCAACCGCCAGCTGGACGGCCACGCCAAGCCGCTGGCCAAAACGCTGGCCCAGCACGGCATTGCCAGCATCGCCATTGACTTTGCGGGCAGCGGCGAAAGCGAGGAGCCGTTCACCGCTTACACCCCCGCCAACATGCGGGATGATATCACTTCTGCCATCACCTACCTGACCGACACTGTGGGTGCCGACCCGGAGCGCATCGGCCTGCTGGGCCACAGCATGGGCGGCCGCGCCGTCAGCGTCTACCTGAAAGATTCCATCAAAGCCACCGCCCTGTGGGCACCGGCGGATAACACAGGGCTGGACGGGCTGGAATTTCTGGACCACAGCGCCGAGGGCCGCCAGGCTATTTATGACGGTGCCATACAGAACGGCGTGCTGGACCTGCCCAAGTGGGGCGTAACGATCAGCGCCGATTTTGTGCAGCAGGTTGCCGACCAGGACCCCACCGCCAGCCTGCGCACCTACAACGGCCCTCTGCTGCTGGCTTATACCGCCGGGGATGCCGAATTGCTGAGCCAGACCACCATTGACCTGACCCGCCAGGCTGCCGCCGAACACAGCGGCCCTCTGGTGGACCTGACCGGCCAGTATGAGGACGCCACTCACAATTTCACCGCCGCATCCGGCAAAAAAATCGACGATTTCTCCGTCCGCCGCCGCATCGAATCTGCCACCGCAGAATTTTTTGAAGAATATCTATAACCCATCCCTATTTGCCGCCGCCCCACCGGGCCGCGGCATTTTTTATGATAATTTTAAGAGAAACCTTGCCATATGCCGCAAACCTCCCCCTCATCCGTAGGGAACGGTCTTGACCGTTCCGAACCCCTGCCCTATATCCCTCAACAAAATTTCATTCCTAGGCCCATCCGGGACGTCGAGGACGCCGTCCCCTACATATAGTTTCATGATTCATCACAAATTTATTTTGCTCCATTCCCCACGCACCGGCGGGGTCAGGTGACCCCGCCCTACCGAACCTTTGCAGCCCCCTTTCCGGCGGCCAGAGGGCTGGCCGCCCTACCCACCACATTTCCCCGCCTCAATTCCTAATTTCTAATTCCTAATTAACTCCTGCCTCCTCCCTCCTAACTCCTAACTACTTCCTTCGCCCCACCGCAATTTTACAACTCCGCCCCCTTTCCGCCGGGGGTAAAATGTGATATAGTATAGAGGTATAGGATTTTGTCAAAAAGGGAGGGCTGAAATGGCACCCATTATCCATACCGTCAACCTGCGCAAGGTGTATGCCGTGGGCAAAGAACGGGTCGTTGCCCTGAACGATGTTTCTATCTCCATTGAAAAAGGGGAATTCTGCTGCATCGTGGGCCAGTCCGGCAGTGGCAAAAGCACCCTGCTGAATCAGCTGGCCGGGCTGGAAAAACCGACCCGCGGCAAGGTATTCATCGGTTCGCACGAGATCAGCGCTATGACCGAAGATGAGCTGGCCAAGTTCCGCCAGGCACACCTGGGCTTTATTTTTCAGAGCTACAACCTGCTGCCCACCATGACGGCGGCCGAAAACGTTGCTCTGCCGCTGATGTTCAAGGGCATTTCCCGCTCCCAGCGCCTGGCCATGGCCCGCAAAGAGTTAAAAAACATGGGCCTTGGCGGCCGTGCCGAACACATGCCCACCGAGATGAGCGGCGGCCAGCAGCAGCGCGTGGGCATCGCCCGCGCCTTTGTCAGCAAGCCGCGCGTGATCTTTGCGGACGAACCCACCGGCAACCTGGACTCTATCACATCCAAACAGGTGCTCTACCGCATGCTGCAAATATCCAAGCAGATGGGCACCACCTTTGTCATGGTCACCCATGAACCGGAGCTGGCCTCCTGTGCAGACCGCATTATTACCATTCTGGACGGCAAGGTGCAGTCCGATGTGGTGCAGGATCCCGCCACAAGGGAGCGCAACCGCGAAGCCCTGTTCGCCAGCCTGGAGGGCAACATGCGGATCGGCGGCGACTCTGCCAGCGGCGAAGTTCACCAGAAAACCGCAGCCGAGCTTGCCTCTTACGCAGCCCCTGCTGCCGCAGTCCAGCAGCCCGAACAACCCAAACCGTAAATTTTGCCCACTCATTCAGGAATATCAAAGCCATAGGCAATACCGCATAATTCTAAGTGCCGATACGGCGAGCGAGGTGCGGCAGCTGCTAGGCCAAAAGCGCAGATAATACTGGATGTCTTATCGAGCATTTTGGCAACGCAGATGCCGTGCCGCAGCCGTCGGAGCGGTGCTTAAGCCGTAAGGCGGGAATTGTGCGGTGTTGCCCATAGAAAAAGATGGAATCAATTTAAGGAGGACCCCGGAGTGAAAAAAGCTTCCCGTTTTGCCGCCCTGCTGGCGGCCGTCATGCTCTTCGGCAGCGTGGCTGCCATGCCCGCCCTTGCCGAAGACGCAACCTCTACCCCTGTACCGACACCAACCGCCGAGCCTACCGTGACCCCCGCCCCGACGGACAACGGCCAGAGTGCCCCCAACAACAGCGGCTCGGCCTATATCATTGCTCAGACCGTGACCGATGCCGCAGGCGGCGAGATCACCACCATTGACCGGGACAGCCGGTTTAACCTGATTCTGCGCGTGGCGGATTACGGTGCTTACAACAACTTCATTCCCGCGGACCAGATCTCTGCCCGCATCAACTCCTCCGCGTTCACCTTTACCGGCAACGCCGAAGTTGGCCAGCTGTACGAGGAAACCGACGCCAACGGTGCCGGTTACTACAGCTATGTACTGCTGTTCCGCGATGTGATCTACAACGGCGGCGGCAACAGCGTGCCCATCAACCTGAGCTACCTGAATTCCACCATGGCGATGCAGCAGCTCAGCGTTACCCTGGGCCAGTGTGTGGACGAAGACCCTGATACCCCCAACCTGATGATCCGCGCTTCCAGCTACGGCAATGAAGCGGTTGTGGCCGGGACGCCCTTTACCCTGACCCTGACCCTGTACGCCACCGGCGGCCAGGAGAATCTGAACGATGTGGTCATCTCGCTGACCCTGCCGGACGGCATCACCATGACCAGCGGCAGCCTGAGCAGCTACCTGGGCACCATGGCCCCCAAGTCCACCCGCGATGTCAGCTTCAGCCTGACCCCCAGCGCCGGCTTTACCGGCGGCGTGGCCAACATTACCGTGAACAGCGTGGGTACCGGCGCGGACACCAACAAGGCCGTTACCGGTATGTCCACCACCATCTCGGTTCCGGTATCTCAGCCGGACCGCTTTGAGCTGGGCCAGCTGGAACTCAGCGACAGCATTACGCTGGGCGATTCCGCTTCCGTTACCCTGAACTTTGTCAACAAGGGCCGCGACGCCCTTTCCAACCTGGAAGCCACCCTTTCCGGCGATAATCTGGGCGCCGACACCACTGTGCAGTACATTGGCAACCTGAACGCCGGTTCCTCCAACAGCGTGGATTTTGACATGACCCCCACCCAGGAAGGCACCTGCAACGGTACCATCACCCTGACCTATGAGGACGCCAACGGCACCCTGAAAACCGTCAGCAAAGATTTTTCCTTCTCTGTTCAGCCGGCCATGGACTACGGCAATTCTGGCGATATGGACTCTAACATAGATGACATGCAGCCCCAGCAGACCGGCCTGCCCCTGTGGGCCTATCTGGCAATCGGCGCTGCTGTGATCGTGGTGGTAGTTGTGATCGTTGTGGTGGTACGCAAAAAGAAGAAGGCCGCCGCACTTGCCAAGCTGGAGGAAGGCAACGATGAAGATATCTGACCAGATCGGGCTGGCTGTCACCAACCTGTCCCGCCGCAAGGGCCGCACGGCACTGACCGTTGTGGGCGTCGTTGTGGGCATCTGTGCGGTTATCGTTATGATCTCCATGGGCATTGCGGAAAGCCATAACAACGACGAAATGCTCAAAAATATGGGCGGCCTGACCAAGATTGAGGTATACAACTACGGCAACCAGAACATCAATGGGCAGGAGGTCAAGCTGGATAACGAAGCCGTCCAGCGGTTCCGCAAGATCGACCACGTTACGGCTGTCACCCCCTATTACCAGCCGAACCTGAACCTGTATGTAGAAGCAGGCAAAAACAACCGCTACCGCGCCAGTTATGTATGGAGCGTTCTCGGCCTGGACCCGGACACCATGCCCCTGCTGGACAACAAGCTGGAAAGCGGCGACTGGCCCAAAAGCGGCGTGAATTACGGCAAGGATGTGATCCCCGTTGTGGTGGGCAAGGAGTTTTTGTATCAGTTTGAGGATACCCGCCGCAGCCAAAACAGCTCCAAACGCCAGCGCTGGAGCGGCGAAACCGATGCCAACGGCAACCAGCTGCCGCCCTTTGTGGATGCTACCAAGGATACCTTTACCCTGACCCTGACCAATGGTGACACCGAGAGCCCCAAGACCCAGAGCTACACGCTCAAAATCGTTGGCGTTGTCTCGGAAGAATCCGAGGATTACATGCTGCAATACGGCATTACTTTCCGCCTGAACGATCTTCTGATGCTGAGCGAAGCCTACAGCAAGCTGGCCAAAACGGATTTTAACCCCAAAAAAGTGACCTATAACGAAGTGTACATTAAGGTCGATGACATCAAGAATGTGGATAAAATCTGCGATACCTTAAAAGAGGAAGGCTACCAGATCAGCTCCATGGTGGATTACCGCAAGCAGATGCAGCAGCAGACCGCACAGCGCCAGTTGCGCCTGGCGGGTCTGGCGGCCATCAGCCTGTTTGTTGCCGCGCTGAACATCGCCAACACCATGACGATGGCCATTTACGAGCGCACCCGTGAGATCGGCGTGATGAAAGTTCTGGGCTGCGAGATTGGCAACATCCGGCGGATGTTCCTGATTGAAAGCGGTATGATCGGCTTTATCGGCGGCGTAGCCGGTACGATTTTAAGCTACATCATCAGCTTTGGCATGAACAACATGACGATGATCGTATACGGCCTGAACACCCTGCTGATGAAGCTGGGCATCAACGCCACCATCGACCTCAGCTCCCTGATGGGCAGCAGCGATTCGATGTATTACGGCGGTGGAATGTACATGTCTGATTCCGGCAGCGGAACCGTCATGTCCATCATTCCTATCTGGCTGGTGCTGGCTGCCATCGGCTTTGCCGTGGTGGTGGGCCTGCTTTCCGGTATCGTTCCCGCCAGCCGCGCCGTTCGCATCAGCGCCCTGGAGGCCATCCGGCACGATTAAATCAAATGCGCCTTCCCGCAAGGGAGGGCGCGTTTTTGTTTGAATAAAAAAAGAATAAATAGTAATAAAGAATAATTTCGGTGGACCGCAGAGTTCTGCATTCTATGTATTAACTTTTTAGTTTATAGAGACCATAGGGGGCGCACATTGTGCGCCCGCCATCTTTATTACAGAGTGTACCATAAATCATATCTGTAGGGCGGGATGCCCTCATCCCGCCGCAGAGAGACATCATAAAATTGTACCACCTGCCCACGTTACGGCCCACCCCACGGGACGATGCAAGCATCGTCCCCTACAAATCTCTTTTTCTGTTCGCGGCAAAATTTTACCTTTCTTCCCCTTCAATACATTTTCTTCCTCGTCATCATACAAAAAACGCGCACAGCGCCCGATATTTATCGGCGCTGTGCGCGTTTTGCTAACTCCTAACTCCTAACTTTCTCCGGTATCTGCGCCCCAATAATTGCCGCAAACATCAAAGCGCACCCTGCCAGTTCTACGCCGGAAAGGGTCTGGCCCAAAATCAGCCAGCCGGCCAGGGCGCTGAACACGCTTTCCATGCACATGGCCATGCTGGCAATGGTGGGGTCAAGTTCTTTCTGGCCCACAATTTGCAGCGTGTAGGCCACACCGCTGGACAAAATGCCGCAGTAAGCAATAGATACCGCCGCCCCCTGGATCTGGGCAAAGGTCGGCGTTTCAAACACAAACATAAAAATAGTGGAAAGGACCGCCGTTGCAAAAAATTCCGCAAAGCTCAGCTGCACACCGTCCAGCCTGGGGCTGTAATGATCCACCAGCATAATCTGGAACGCAAACAGCAGCGAGCAGAGCAGCAGCATCCATTCGCCGCCGGTCAGGGTCAGGGTATCGTGCCCCGCCAGGCACAGCAGGTAAAGCCCCGCCAGGCTGATGCAGGCGCAGATTCCCAGTTTGACCCCCGGCCGCCGCCCAAAGAACACCCCCAGCAGCGGTACCAGCACCACATACAGCGCCGTCAAAAAGCCCGCCTTGGCCGTGCTGGTGGTGCCAATGCCGATCTGCTGTGCCGCCGAAGCCGCAAACAGCGCAATGCCGCAGAACACACCGCCCCGCAGCAGCATCCGGCCGTTGATCCAGAACGGAACACCGGGATCCGCTTTGCGGGCCTTGCCGCGGCGCAGCAAAACCAGCACGATCAAAAATGCGCAGGCCAGCCAGCTGCGGGCCGCCAAAAAGGTATACGGCCCCACATAGCCGCTGCCCACACTTTGCGCCACAAAGGCTGTGCCCCAGATCAGCGCTCCCAGCAGAAGCAGCATGGTGTTGCGCAGTTGTTTTTTATCAAAGTTCATCTTTTGATTCCTTTTTTTGTTTCAGTCATATCCGCAAAATGCCCCGGCGTCGGTCTGCGTTGACCGCTGCGCCGGGGCACGCTTCATTTTTGGTTATTCTGCATCCGGGGCAACCAGGTCGTCGCTGCCAATGCCCTCAATTTTCACGCCGCCGGTAATGTAGAACATACCAGAGTCATAGCTGACATTGGCCTTGTACAGCCTGCCGGGGGTCAAGCCGGAGATGGTATAGGTGCTGCACTCTCCGCCGGTCGGGAAATACACCGTGGTGCCCGCCACATAGGAAGTGGTTGCCTTATCCTCCGAAAGTTCCCACAGCGCCACCTTGAACTCCAGAATACCGGTGGATTCGGTGGTGCCATAGCCCGTTACCTGCACGGTATCGGAACCCGCCACAAAATACTCGGTGTTGCGGTTCTGGATGCTGTTAAACGCAACATACAGCGTCCCATCCTGCACCTGTTGGTTCCAGTGGACCGAGGTATCCTGCAGCCCATCCGGGAAGTTCACCTCACCGCCGGGCTGCGCCACAATTTCGTCCGCCTCATCGTCATCGGAACCTTCTTCACGCAGGCCCAGCAGATCTGCCGTTTTCAAAATCAGATTGCTTGCTACTTCCTTGGGGCTGCAGGCGGTCAGGCTGAGCGCCAGAACCGCTGCCAGCACAAGTGCAGCTGCACGTTTTGCCAGTTTCATCATTCATTGCCCTCCATGGCAGGTAAAGCTGTTTGTAACCCTTTTATTATATCCCAATTCGCCGGGCAGAACAAGTGCTTCTTGGTGAAAACCTGGTAAAACCTAAGGCAACACCGCACAATTCCCGCCTTGCGGCTTAAGCACCGCTCCGGCAGC